>JGI12210J13797_10505142_pt1 | contig 17559 bp, 12 predicted proteins | sample ElkSlonscriptome_3_FD_13797 | JGI IMG/M metagenome (IMG submission 13797)
GAGTAATGTGATAGTTGGCCTGGGTCCGCCGGGCGGGGTCGAGGGCAACAGCCCTCGGCCCTCGGCCCTCGGCCCTCGGCTCTTCTCCTTAGGCCAGTAGCTCAATTGGCAGAGCAGCGGTCTCCAAAACCGCAGGTTGGGGGTTCGAGTCCCTCCTGGCCTGCCATACATCGACGCTGACGCGTCCGGGTCCCATGAACGCACGAGCCGAAGCCGGATCATCCGGTCTCGATACCGCTAAGCTCGCGGTGTCGGTTGCCCTAGTGGTGATCGGCATCTGGGCTTTTTACTTTTTCGCCGGCTATTCATTGCTGTTACGCGTTATCGGTTTGCTCGTGCTTGCCGGTGGTGCCGCGGCGATTGGCCTTACGACAAACCCCGGCCGTCAGTTGTGGCGTTTCGCCATCGACTCGCGCATGGAGGTGCGCAAGGTCGTCTGGCCTACCCGGCAGGAAACCATACAGACCACGCTCATCGTGATGGTCATGGTGTTTCTTCTCGGCCTGCTGTTGTGGCTGTTCGACATGGTGCTGATGTCCATTCTGCGGTTCCTGACTGGGCAGGGGGGCTGATCATGGCGAAGCGTTGGTACGTTATTCATGCCTTCTCAGGCTTCGAAGGGCATGTCCAGCGCTCCTTGCATGAGCGCATCAAGCGCGCAGGCATGGAAGAGGCTTTCGGCGACATCCTAGTTCCTACCGAAGAAGTCGTCGAGATTCGCAACGGACAGCAGCGAAAAAGCGAGCGCAAGTTCTTTCCAGGCTATGTGCTGATCAACATGGAGATGACCGACGAGACCTGGCATTTAGTTAAGGACGTGCCAAAGGTCATGGGTTTCATCGGCGGAAAGGGTGACCGTCCTGCACCAATCCCAGACTCCCAGGCCGATGCAATCCTTCAGCGAATGCAGGATGGGGTCGAAAAGCCGCGGCCTAAGGTGCTGTACGAGCCCGGCGAAGTGGTTCGAGTGACCGACGGCCCCTTCACCGATTTCAACGGTGTGGTCGAAGAAGTCGATTACGACAAAAGCCGCGTCAAGGTTTCAGTTTTGATCTTTGGCCGGTCGACACCGGTCGAGTTGGAATTTGCGCAAGTAGAAAAGGGCTGACCCCTCAGGTTCTTGAGCCCAAAGGGGCTTGGGTCTGAAGGACGGCGATTCGAACTAGGCCAATTTCGGGGACGAACAACCCCTATTGCAGTCGCGCGGACTTCGCGATCCACCTTGCCATAGGTAAGGTCGTTGCAAACAGCGCGGTGGCGGTGTCGGCGGATGACCGACTCCCAGGCCCTCGACGATAGCGCCGAGGGCAGCGTCGATTAAGCGTATCAACAACTCGGGGAGCCGGGCCTTGTGCCGGCGTTTGTACCCATCGGAGCGAAGACATGGCGAAGAAAGTTACCGCCTATATCAAGCTGCAGGTCAAGGCAGGCGAGGCAAATCCAAGCCCACCCGTCGGCCCCGCGCTTGGCCAGCATGGCGTCAATATCATGGAATTCTGCAAGGCGTTCAACGCCAAGACGCAGGAACTCGAAAAAGGACTGCCGACGCCGGTCGTCATCACCGTCTATTCAGACCGTAGTTTTACCTTCATTACGAAGACGCCGCCCGCGGCGATCCTGTTGAAGAAGGCCGTTGGAATCGGTAAGGGCAGCAGCACGCCGAACATCAACAAGGTGGGTACTGTCACCCGCGCCCAGCTCGAAGATATTGCTACTGCGAAGATGCCGGACCTGACGGCCGCGGATATGGATGCGGCCGTACGCACTATTGCCGGAAGCGCTCGCGCGATGGGTCTGAATGTTGAGGGGATAGAATAATGGCTGGGCTGAGCAAACGGTCGAAGACGATTCGCGAACGCATCGAGCCTGGAAAGGCTTATGCCGCCGATGATGCATTCGTTTTGCTGAAGGAACTGTCTTCAGTTAAGTTCATCGAGAATGTCGACGTGGCGGTGAATCTTGGCGTCGATCCGCGCAAATCCGACCAAGTGGTGCGTGGTTCTGCCGTCCTGCCCAACGGCATTGGCAAGGACGTGCGGGTCGCGGTGTTCACGCAGGGTCCGAACGCCGACGCCGCCACCGAAGCCGGTGCCGAGCGCGTCGGCATGGAAGACCTGGCGGAAGAGATGAAGGGCGGTAATCTAAACTTCGACGTTGTCATCGCTTCGCCGGATGCCATGCGCGTCGTCGGTCAACTCGGTAAGCTTCTCGGCCCCCGGGGCCTTATGCCAAACCCGAAGGTTGGCACGGTCACGCCAAACGTTGCTGAGGCGGTGACCAACGCGAAGGCCGGCCAAGTGCGCTACCGCACAGACAAGGCGGGGATCATTCATTGCCCGCTAGGCAAGATCGACTTCGAGCCGCAAAAGCTGCGCGAGAATCTGGAAGCACTCTTGATCAACCTTCACAAGGCCAAGCCGAGCGCGGCGAAGGGCATTTACATGAAGAAGGTCACTGTGTCCTCCACCATGGGACCCGGACTCGCGATCGATCATGCAGCCCTGTCTCTGTAGCTGGCCCAAGGATCTTCCCGCTGATCTTCAGTCGGACGGACGATCATTCAATTCACTCTGATTAGCCGGCGCCCAATGTGGCCGGCTTGAACTTTGGGGCATCGACCTTCGGGTCGAGGTCCGTCAAAGACCGCAGGTGCCTTGGTGGGGAACAGGAAGTTCGTCGCCGCGGCTTAATCGCGAGCCTGCGTAGATGGTGCCCTCGAATCAGGCCGACTCGCAGTCGGGCTCCTGGGGACAGGCACGCTGGACGAGGCTGGCGCAGTGGAGGTGTCAGGTTCGGAATTGTCTGCGGGGTCTTTGGCCCCGCGGTGAACTGTAATCAGGAGGTGACGACTGTGGCACTGACGTTTGCCCAGAAAGAGACGATCGTCGCCGAAGTTGCGGAAGTTGCGAAGAGCGCGTACTCGGCCATTGGCGCCGAATACCGTGGGTTGACGGTTGCCCAGATGACCGATCTGCGCGTGCATGCACGTCAGGCTGGTGTCTATGTCCGGGTGGTCAAGAATACCCTCGCCAAGCGCGCACTGGCCGATACCGAGTTTGCCTGCTTGACAGACGAACTCACCGGGCCGCTGCTGCTCGTCTTCGGGCGTGACGATCCAGGCTCGGCGGCCCGCGTGGCCGAGTCCTTCGCAAAAGAGCATGACAAGTTCCAGGTGCGGTTAATCGCACTGTCGGGGCAATTGTTGCCGCCGTCGGAGCTCGGTAAAGTCGCGAAGTTACCGACCTACGACGAGGCGATCAGCATCCTCATGTCCGTGATGAAGGCGCCGATCCAGAAACTGACGACGACGCTGAACGAGGTACCGAGCAAGCTGGTTCGCACCGTCGCTGCGGTGCGCGACGCGAAAGAGGCCGCCTGACGGTCGGTTCCCGAACAACGTCATCTTGCTGGCCGAAGGCCGGCGGGTGATCTGCCCAGTCGAGTTGTTGTCGGGAAGCCCGCTTCAGGGCGTGGCCTACACCGCGTCTTGACCTCGTTAGACCAACTGCATATTCAATCGATTTAGGATCAGGAGAAACCAATGGCTGTTTCCAAAGACGAAATCCTGGAAACCATTGCCGGCATGACCGTGATGGAGGTCGTTGACCTCATCAGCGCGATGGAAGAGAAGTTTGGTGTGACCGCCGCCGCCGCTGTTGCGGCCGCGCCGGCCGCCGCGGGTGGCGAGGTCGCTGCCGCCGAGGAGCAGACCGAATTCGACCTGGTGCTCGCGTCCTTCGGCGCCAACAAGGTGGCGGTCATCAAGGCCGTGCGTGCGCTGACCGGTCTGGGCCTGAAGGAGGCCAAGGACGCGGTCGAGGGTGCGCCGATGACCCTGAAAGAGGGCGTGTCGAAAGACGACGCCGAAGCGGCCAAGAAGACCCTGGAAGAGGCGGGTGCGTCGGTCGAAATCAAATAAGACCGCCTTTGACTCAGCGCCTATTCCAGCGCTGCTCGAGGCTGGCGGCCCAGAGCCGCCGGCCTTTTGCCGTTTCCATGACGGGTAAATTACCAGCCGGTCTGACTTGCCCGTGCAGCCGCGCCAGTGGGTCATTCGTCATCGACGGTTCTCGGTCTCGCGACCCGTCTGCAGATCAATTATGAGGGAAGGCAGCATGGCCTATTCGTTCACCGAAAAGAAGCGTATCCGCAAGAACTTCGGCAAGCGCCCGGGTATCCTCGAGGTGCCCTTCCTGCTGGCGACGCAGATCGACTCCTACAAGTTTTTCCTGCAGGCCGATCGTAAGCCGAAGCAGCGTGACGACGTTGGGTTGCATGCCGCCTTCAAGTCGGTCCTGCCGATCGAGAGCTACAACGGCCACGCCGTGCTCGAATACGTCAGCTACCGACTCGGCGAGCCAGTGTTTGACGTCCGTGAATGCCATTTGCGTGGCGCCACCTATGCGGCGCCCCTGCGCGTGCTACTGCGCCTGGTCATCTACGACAAGGAGGCGCCCGCGGGCAGCAAGGTGGTGAAGGATGTCAAGGAGCAGGAGGTCTATATGGGCGACCTGCCTTTGATGACCGAAACCGGCACCTTCATCATCAATGGCACTGAGCGCGTCATCGTTTCACAGTTGCACCGTTCTCCGGGCGTGTTCTTCGACCACGACAAGGGGAAGACCCACTCGTCCGGCAAGTTGCTGTTCTCGGCGCGGGTGATTCCGTACCGTGGTTCCTGGCTCGACTTCGAGTTCGATCCCAAGGACAACGTTTACGTCCGCATCGACCGTCGCCGCAAGCTGCCGGCAACCATCCTGCTGCGGGCGCTGGGGTACAACACCGACGACATCCTGTCGCGCTTTTTCGAGACCGACACCTTCCGTCTGGGACAGGAGTTGGAACTTGACCTGATGCCGGAGCGTCTGCGTGGCGAAACCGTCAACTTCGAAGTCCGTATTGGCGACGAGGTCCTGGTGGAGTCGGGTCGGCGTGTCACTGCGCGCCATATCCGCGAATTGCAGAAGGCTGGTGTCGAGCGCTTGTCCGTGCCGGACGAGTTCCTGATCGGGCGCACCCTGGCCCACTCTCAGATCGATACCGAGACCGGCGAAGTCATTGCCGAGGCCAACACCGAGATCACCGAGGAACTGCTGGTCCTGCTGCGCGAAAAGGGGATTGCCCAGCTGGAAACCCTGTTCGTTAACGATCTCGACCATGGTCCGTACCTGTCTGAGACCTTGCGCATCGATCACACCACCAACGAGCTCGAGGCGCAGGTTGAAATCTATCGCATGATGCGTCCCGGCGAGCCGCCGACAAAGGAGGCCGCCCAGAATCTGTTCCATAATTTGTTCTTCACGCCGGACCGCTATGACCTATCGGCGGTCGGCCGCATGAAGTTTAATCGGCGGTTGTCGCGTGAAGCCACCGAGGGTTCGGGCATTCTGTACGACGGGCGATACTTTAGCGGGCGCAATGACGACTTCGCCAAGACCTTGGTCGCGGAGCACGGGGAAACCTCCGACATCGTCGACGCGCTGAAGGTGCTGATCGAGCTGCGTAATGGCCGCGGCACCGTCGACGACATCGATCATCTCGGAAACCGTCGCATCCGGTGTGTTGGCGAGATGGCCGAGAACCAATTCCGCGTCGGCCTGGTGCGGGTCGAGCGTGCCGTCAAGGAGCGCCTGACGCTGGCGGAATCAGAAGGTCTGATGCCTCAGGAATTGATCAACGCCAAGCCGGTGTCTGCGGCCATCAAGGAGTTCTTTGGCTCCAGCCAGCTGTCGCAGTTCATGGATCAGAACAACCCGTTGTCGGAAGTCACGCATAAGCGACGTGTTTCGGCCCTCGGCCCCGGCGGTCTGGCGCGGGAGCGTGCCGGCTTCGAGGTGCGCGACGTGCATCCGACCCACTATGGCCGCGTCTGCCCCATCGAGACCCCTGAAGGACCGAACATCGGCTTAATCAATTCGCTGGCGGTCTTTGCCCGAACCAACAAGTACGGCTTCTTGGAAACCCCCTATCGGCGAGTCGTCGACGGCGCGGTCACGACGGACATCGCTCACCTGTCGGCGATCGAGGAGGGCGGGTACGTCATTGCGCAGGCCAACGCGACGCTGGACGACGACGGTCGTCTCACGGACGCCTTGGTATCCTGTCGGCATATGAACGAGTTCACGATGAAGGCACCGGAGGAGGTCCAATACATGGACGTCTCGCCGCGCCAGATCGTCTCGGTGGCAGCGTCGCTCATTCCGTTCCTGGAGCACGACGACGCCAACCGCGCGCTGATGGGGTCCAACATGCAGCGCCAGGCCGTCCCAACGCTGCGCGCAGAGAAGCCCCTGGTGGGCACTGGCATGGAGCGTGTCGTGGCGAAGGACTCGGGCGTCGTTGTCTGGGCGCGTCGCGGCGGCATGGTCGATTCCGTCGACGCCGCACGTATCGTCGTGCGCGTCAATGACGACGAGACCGAGGCCGGCGAGCCCGGTGTCGACATCTACAATCTCACCAAGTACACGCGTTCGAATCAGAACACCTGTATCAACCAGCGTCCCCTGGTTAGCCCTGGCGATGTCATCGCCCGCAACGATGTGCTTGCCGATGGTCCGTCCACCGACATGGGTGAGCTGGCCCTGGGCCAGAATCTGCGTGTCGCGTTCATGCCTTGGAACGGCTACAACTTCGAGGACTCGATCCTCGTCTCCGAACGCGTGGTGCAAGAGGACCGATTCACCAGCATTCACATCGAGGAACTGACCTGCCTGGCCCGCGATACCAAGCTGGGTCCGGAAGAGATCAGCGGGGATATCCCCAACGTCGGTGAAGCGGCGTTGGCGAAGCTCGACGAATCCGGGATCGTTTACATCGGTGCGGAGGTGCGCGATGGCGACATCCTGGTCGGCAAGGTCACGCCGAAGGGCGAAACCCAGTTGACGCCTGAGGAGAAACTCCTGCGCGCGATCTTCGGCGAGAAGGCGTCGGACGTGAAGGATACCTCTTTGCGGTTGCCATCCGGCATGGCAGGTACGGTCGTCGACGTGCAGGTGTTCACCCGCGATGGTGTCGAGAAGGACAAGCGCGCCCAGCAGATCGAAGAACTCGAACTGGAGCGGGTGCGTAAGGACCTCGCCGATCAGCAGCGCATCATGGAAAAGGACACCTTCCAGCGCATGGAGAAGATGCTCATCGGCAAGACCGTCGACGGCGGCCCCATCGGCCTCAAGGCCGGCGCCAAGATCACCAAGGCCTATCTGACCGAGTTGGACGAAAAGCACGGGCGCGACCGCTGGCTCGAGGTGCGCCTGCGCAGTGAAGAGGCGGCAAGTCAGCTGGAGGCTATCGCCAACCAGATCAAGCTGCAGCGCGAGGAGTTCCGCGACCGCTTCGAGGTTAAAAAGCGCAAGATCACCCAAGGTGACGAACTTGCCCCCGGCGTGCTGAAGATGGTCAAAACCTATGTCGCGGTAAAGCGGCGTGTGCAACCCGGCGACAAGATGGCCGGCCGCCACGGCAATAAGGGCGTTATCTCGCGTGTCGTGCCGGTGGAGGACATGCCCTTCAGTGCCGACGGCGAACCGGTGGATATCGTTCTGAATCCGCTCGGTGTACCGTCGCGGATGAACGTCGGTCAGGTGCTGGAGACGCATTTGGGCTGGGCAGCAAAGGGTCTGGGCCACCGGATCGACGCCATGCTTCGGGCGCAGGCGGCCGTCGCGGAGTTGCGTGCGTTCTTGGTCGAGGTCTACAACACCAGCGGCAAGATAGAACAGATCGATCAACTCAGCGACGACGAGGTGCTTGAGCTGGCGTCGAACCTGCGTGGTGGTGTACCGCTGGCGACGCCGGTGTTCGATGGCGCCACCGAGGACGAGATTCGTCAGATGCTGCGGCTCGGCAACCTGTCCGAGACCGGTCAGACGGTGCTCCACGATGGCCGCACTGGCGAGTCGTTCGAGCGTCCGGTCACGGTTGGCTATATGTATATGTTGAAGCTGAACCACCTGGTCGACGACAAGATGCATGCGCGTTCCACCGGCCCGTATAGCCTGGTCACCCAGCAGCCACTCGGCGGCAAGGCTCAGTTCGGCGGCCAACGCTTCGGCGAGATGGAGGTCTGGGCGTTGGAGGCCTATGGCGCTGCCTATACGCTGCAGGAGATGCTCACGGTGAAATCCGACGATGTCAACGGCCGCACCAAGATGTACAAGAACATCGTCGACGGCGATCATCGCATGGAGGCCGGCATGCCGGAGTCCTTCAACGTGTTGGTCAAGGAGATCCGCTCGCTTGGGATCAATATCGAGCTGGAACAAGATTAGCGGCGCGTGGCGAGATGCCGGCGATTGGGTTTTCCCTTGGTCGCTGGCCCCTGGCAACTGCTTCCTAGTCCCGAGCCCCTAGCAACTTCCGGAGAACGGTCTTGAAAGATCTACTGAGAATCATCAAACAGCAAGGTCAGGTTCTGGAGTTCGATGCTATCCGCATCGGCCTGGCATCGCCGGAGATGATCCGCTCCTGGTCCTACGGCGAGGTCAAGAAGCCGGAGACCATCAACTACCGCACCTTCAAGCCCGAGCGCGACGGCCTGTTCTGCGCCAAGATTTTTGGTCCGGTCAGCGACTATGAGTGCCTGTGCGGCAAATATAAGCGGCTGAAGCATCGCGGCGTGGTGTGCGAGAAATGTGGCGTCGAGGTGACCCTGGCGAAGGTGCGCCGCGAGCGCATGGGTCATATCGACCTGGCCAGCCCGGTTGCGCACATCTGGTTTTTGAAGTCGCTGCCATCGCGTATTGGCCTGTTGTTGGATATGACGTTGCGCGACATCGAGCGTGTGCTCTATTTCGAGTCCTTCGTCGTCGTCGACCCCGGCATGACCGACCTCGAGCGCGGGCAGTTACTGACGGACGATCAGTATTTGGAGGCACTCGAGGCCAACGGCGACGAGTTCGACGCGCGCATGGGCGCCGAGGCGGTGTTCGAACTGCTGCGCACCATCGACCTCGACGGCGAGGTCCGCCAGATGCGCGAGGACATCGAGTCCACCAACTCCGAGACCAAGATCAAGAAACTGTCCAAGCGGCTCAAACTGATCGAGTCGCTGCAGGCATCCGGCAACCGTCCGGAATGGATGATCCTGACCGTGCTGCCGGTGCTTCCGCCGGAACTGCGCCCGCTGGTGCCGTTGGACGGCGGCCGCTTCGCGACCTCTGATCTCAACGACCTGTACCGGCGCGTCATCAACAGGAACAACCGCCTGAAGCGGCTGCTCGACCTCACTGCGCCGGACATCATCGTGCGCAACGAGAAGCGCATGCTGCAGGAGTCGGTGGACGCGCTGCTCGACAACGGTCGCCGTGGTCGTGCGATCACCGGCACCAACAAGCGCCCGCTGAAATCGCTGGCCGATATGATCAAGGGCAAGCAGGGTCGATTCCGCCAGAACCTGCTCGGCAAGCGTGTCGACTACTCGGGTCGCTCGGTCATCGTGGTCGGGCCGACGCTGATGCTGCACCAGTGCGGCCTGCCCAAGCGCATGGCGCTGGAGTTGTTCAAGCCGTTCATCTTCAGCAAGCTGCAAAGCCGCGGCTTGGCCGCGACGATCAAGGCCGCCAAAAAGATGGTCGAGCGCGGCACGCCGGAGGTCTGGGACATCCTGGAGGAGGTCATCCGCGAGCACCCGGTGATGCTGAACCGCGCGCCGACCCTGCATCGCCTTGGTATCCAGGCGTTCGAGCCGGTGCTCATCGAGGGCAAGGCCATTCAGCTGCATCCGCTGGTCTGCACCGCGTTCAACGCCGACTTCGACGGCGACCAAATGGCCGTGCACGTTCCGTTGTCGATCGAGGCGCAGCTCGAGGCTCGCGCGTTGATGATGTCATCGAACAACATCCTGTCGCCGGCCAACGGCGAGCCCATCATCGTGCCGTCGCAGGACGTGGTGCTTGGGCTCTATTACATGACCCGCGACCGCGTCAACGCCAAGGGCGAGGGCCTGATCCTGTCCGGCATCGAAGAGGCGCGCCGCGCCTACGAGACCGGTCATGCCGACCTGCATGCCAAGGTCAAGGTGCGCATTCGTGAGGTGATCCGCAGCGAGGACGGTAGCAGCGAAGAGCGTTGGGGCGTCCGCGACACCACCATCGGGCGTGCCATTGTCTGGGAGATCGTGCCCGAGGGGCTGCCCTTCGACATGGTCGACCGTGCCCTCGGCAAGAAGGCCATCTCGCGCCTGATCAACCATTGCTACCGTATTCTGGGGCTCAAGGACACCGTCGTGTTCGCCGACCAGATTATGTACCTGGGCTTTCGCATGGCGACCCGCGCTGGCGTCTCGATCGGCCTCGAAGACATGGAAGTGCCGGATCAGAAGGTCGAGATTCTGACGCGCGCCGAGGACGAGGTGCGCGAGATCGAGGATCAGTACACGCAAGGCCTGGTCACCAACGGCGAGCGCTACAATAAGGTCGTCGACATCTGGTCGCGCACCAATGACCAAGTGGCCAAGTCGATGATGCGCAAGCTCGGCAAGGACAAAGTGCTCGATCGCGACGGCAACGAGGCCGAGCAGGACTCGTTTAATTCCATTTACATGATGGCCGACTCCGGCGCCCGTGGTTCTGCCGCCCAAATTCGCCAGCTCGCTGGCATGCGCGGTTTGATGGCGAAGCCGGACGGCTCCATCATCGAGACGCCGATCACGGCCAACTTCCGTGAAGGGCTGAACGTCATCCAATACTTCATCTCCACCCACGGCGCTCGCAAGGGGCTCGCGGACACGGCGCTGAAGACCGCGAACTCGGGCTACCTGACTCGCCGGCTGGTGGACGTCGCCCAGGACATGGTGGTGCTGACCGTAGATTGCGGCACCGAGAAGGGCCTGTTGATGACGCCGATCATCGAGGGCGGCGACGTCGTCGAGCCCCTGCGCGAGCGCATCCTCGGACGCGTGACCGCGGGCGACCTGTACAAGCCGGGCACCGATGAGATCATCTGCGAGGCCGGCACCCTGCTTGATGAGAAGTGGGTCGCTGAGCTTGAGGTGATCGGTGTCGATCAGGTGCTGGTGCGCTCGGCAATTACCTGCGAGGCCCGCGTCGGCGTCTGTGCCCAATGCTACGGGCGCGACCTGGCCCGCGGCCACCGCGTCAACCAGGGCGAGTCGGTCGGTGTCATCGCCGCGCAGTCCATCGGCGAGCCCGGTACGCAGCTGACCATGCGGACCTTCCACATCGGCGGCGCTGCCTCCCGGGCGGCCGCCATCAGCAATGTGCAGGTCAAGGCCGGCGGTACCGTACGGCTGCACAACATCAAGACGGTGCGTCACCACACCGGCAACCTGGTGGCGGTATCCCGCTCCGGCGAGCTCACGGTCAGCGACGACAAGGGCCTAGAGAAGGAGCGCTACAAGATCCCCTATGGTGCCACGGTGGCGGCCAATGACGGCGACCTGGTAGAGGGCGGCACCATCGTCGCCAACTGGGACCCGCACACCCACCCGGTGGTCACCGAGGTGGCCGGTAAGCTGCGCTTCGAGGACTTCATCGACGGCGTCACGGTTCAGAGCAAGACCGACGATGTCACTGGGCTGGCGTCGGTCGAGATCATGGACCCAAAGCAGCGGCCATCCCAGGGCAAGGATCTGCGACCCATGGTCATGCTGCTCGATGAGGCTGGCGATGAGCTCAAGATCGTCGGTACGGATCTACCCGCGCGCTACTTCCTTCCGGCCGGTGCGATCGTCACCGTGACCGACGCCGCTGATGTCGGTGTCGGCGACATCCTGGCGCGTATCCCGCAGGAATCCTCGAAGACCCGCGACATCACCGGCGGTCTGCCGCGAGTCGCGGACTTGTTCGAGGCACGTAAGCCTAAGGACCAGGCGCTGCTTGCGGAGGCGACGGGTACGGTCAGCTTCGGCAAGGATACCAAGGGCAAGCAACGTCTTGTCATCACCAAGGACGACGGCGAGACGGTTGAAGAACTCATCCCGAAGTGGCGTCACGTCAGTGTGTTCGAGGGCGAACGCGTGGAGCGGGGCGAGATCATCTCTGAGGGTGAACTCAACTCCCACGACATCCTGCGTCTCAAGGGCGTCACGGAACTTGCCGAGTACCTGGTCAAGGAGATTCAGGACGTCTACCGGCTGCAGGGCGTGAAGATCAACGACAAGCACATCGAGGTGATCGTTCGGCAGATGTTGCGCAAGGTCGAGATCGTCAACCCGGGCGACACGCGGTTGCTGCGGGGTGAGCAGGTCGACCAGTCGGTGCTGCTGTCGGAGAACGAACGGGTGCTTGCCGACGGCAAACACCCGGCCTTACACGAGCCGTTGCTGCTTGGCATTACGAAGGCGTCGCTCGCGACCGAGTCGTTCATCTCGGCGGCATCCTTCCAAGAGACCACCCGCGTGCTCACCGAGGCCGCGGTACGCGGGTCCGTCGATGGGCTGAACGGTCTCAAGGAGAACGTGATCGTCGGGCGCCTGATTCCTGCGGGCACGGGCCTCTCTTACCACAAGGAGCGCCGTCGCAGGCGGCAGGCGGACCTGGGTGGTGACGCCGACGAGCGGATGGAGATGGCCACCGAGGAGTTGGAGCAGGCGCTGAAGCAGGCGCTGAACAGTCCCGAGTCGGAGACCAAGTAGAGTCGGAGGGCGGGCGCGAGCCCGCCCGCCCCTTGCTCCTGCCGCGTTTTCTGCGCGACGCTTGTCATCGCGTTGCGCTGGCCGCTGGCGGTAGGAGCAGACGTCAGGTCCCAATCCCTTTGTCGCGTTGGCCCACTTGCTATTGACAGAGTAGCGCACGACAAATATACTTCTCGTCTTAGCTCGCCGGCCTCGTTGCCGGCACGCTTTTTTAAAGGCCGGTCCCAGGTTGGGGCCGGCCTTCATAATAGCCGCTTACCTACGTCGAATTCTGCGCCTGCACTGCCGGCCAATTTGGTCGGTCGCCGTGCGGGGTTAAGCAGTATCGCCTTTTGTTTGTTGGGTGTTGAGTTGCGCAAAGCGCGCCGTTGGAGCTTGTCATGGCGACAATCAATCAGTTGGTTCGGAATCCGCGCAAGCGGAGGGCCGCCAAGAGCAATGTGCCGGCTCTTGAGAGCTGTCCACAAAAACGTGGCGTGTGCACGCGTGTCTATACGACCACGCCTAAGAAGCCGAACTCGGCACTGCGAAAGGTTGCCCGTGTGCGCCTAACGAACGGCTTCGAGGTTGCTTCCTACATCGGTGGTGAAGGTCACAATCTCCAGGAGCACTCCGTGGTCCTGATCCGCGGTGGTCGCGTAAAGGACTTGCCTGGTGTGCGCTATCACACCGTGCGAGGCACCCTCGATACCTCCGGGGTCGACAAGCGTCGTCAGGGTCGCTCGAAGTACGGCGCCAAGCGCCCAAAGGGCTGACCGCCGCCCGCGTCAGCCCCACGTATCGCCTCGTTCAGGAAGTCGGAGCCTTAAAAGATGCCAAGAAGACGCGTTGTCGCCCGTCGCCAGATCCTGCCAGATCCGAAGCACGGCAGCGAGCTGCTTGCCAAATTCATCAATATGCTGATGGAAGACGGTAAAAAGTCCGTTGCGGAGCGGATCATGTACGGTGCCCTCGATCAGATCGTGGACAAGAAAAGTGCCGATCCAGTCGAATTGCTTGAGCAAGCGATGGAAAACGTTCGGCCCATGGTCGAGGTCAAGTCCAGGCGCGTTGGCGGAGCGACTTATCAGGTGCCGATCGAAGTGCGCCCGTCGCGACGCAACACGCTGGCGATGCGTTGGTTGATCGACGCCTCGCGCAAGCGCTCTGAAAAATCCATGGCCCTGCGTCTCGCGGGAGAGCTGATGGATGCGAGCGACACGCGCGGCTCGGCGGTGAAGAAGAAAGAAGACACCCACCGCATGGCCGAGGCGAACAAGGCGTTTTCGCACTATCGCTGGTAAGGCACAGGTTTCTGTCGCGCCCCTGACCTGCGATTCAGTGGTGTGATTCATTGGTTTGATTTAGCGGGTTGATTTAGCGGTTTGAACCGTTGCTCTTTTGGCTCGTAGCTCATCGGTAAACTAAGGCGGACATAGTCGTGGCACGTAGTACACCAATCGAACGGTACCGAAATCTCGGCATCATGGCGCACATCGATGCCGGCAAGACCACCACGACCGAGCGCATCCTGTTTTACACCGGGTTGTCGCACAAGATCGGCGAGGTGCATGACGGCGCCGCGACCATGGACTGGATGCAACAGGAGCAAGAGCGCGGTATCACGATTACGTCCGCGGCGACCACATGCTTTTGGCCGGGCATGGACAAGCAATTTCCGGAACATCGCATCAATATCATCGATACGCCGGGACACGTGGACTTCACCATTGAAGTCGAGCGTTCTCTGCGGGTATTAGATGGAGCTTGCGCCCTGTTCTGCGCAGTCGGCGGGGTTGAGCCTCAGTCCGAGACCGTTTGGCGTCAGGCCGACAAGTACCGCGTCCCGCGACTTGGCTTTGTCAATAAGATGGATCGGATGGGCGCAAACTTCTTGCGCGTCGTCCAGCAGGTGAAGGATCGGCTCGGAGCGCAGGCAATTCCGATTCAATTGCCGATCGGAGCGGAAGAGAATTTTGTCGGTGTGGTCGACCTTGTCCGCATGAAGGCCATCTACTGGGACGATTCCACCAAGGGAATGAGCTTCAGGCTGGAGGATATCCCAGACGATATGCTCGAGCAGTGCACGGAGTGGCGGGAGAAGATGGTGGAGGCTGCGGCCGAGGGTTCCGAAGAAATGATGGACAAGTATCTCGAAGGCGAGATGCTGACCAATGAGGAGATTAAGAAGGGACTGCGTGCACGCACCCTGAAGAGCGAGATCGTGCTTATGCTGTGTGGCTCGGCCTTTAAGAATAAGGGCGTGCAGGCGATGCTGGACGCGGTAATCGAGTATATGCCGGCCCCGCCCGACGTGCCTGCGATTCAGGGCGTGTTGGACGACGGAAATGATACGGTTGCAGAACGCCCGTCACGAGACGATGCACCCTTCTCGGCTTTGGCATTCAAGATCGCGACCGATCCCTACGTGGGCACACTCACGTTCTTTCGCGTCTATTCCGGTGTTCTGAATTCAGGCGACGGCGTGCTCAATCCGGTGAAGAGTAAGAAAGAGCGTGTCGGGCGAATCCTGCAGATGCACTCGAACGATCGCAAGGAGATCAAGGAGGTCCGCGCCGGCGACATCGCGGCGGCCGTTGGTCTGAAGGACGTCACCACCGGTGACACCCTGTGCGCCCTCGACAAGCCCATCACGCTGGAGCGCATGGAATTCCCGGAGCCGGTCATCTCGGTGGCCGTCGAGCCGAAGACCAAGAGCGACCAGGAAAAAATGGGCGTGGCCCTGTCGAAGCTGGCTCAGGAGGATCCGTCGTTTCGCGTGCGGACCGACGAGGAGTCAGGGCAGACCATCATTTCCGGCATGGGTGAGCTGCATCTGGAAATCATTGTCGATCGCATGAAACGCGAGTTCAGCGTCGAGGCCAATGTTGGTGCGCCGCAGGTCAGCTACCGCGAGACGATTCGCAAGCCGGTCGAGCAAGAGACCAAGTTCGCCCGCCAGTCGGGTGGTCGCGGCCAATACGGGCACGTCTATTTGCGCATTGAGCCGCAGGAAGCGGGCATCGGCTATGAGTTCGTCAACGCGATCGTCGGTGGTGCCATTCCGAAGGAATATATTCCGGCGGTCGATAAAGGCATCCAGGAGGCCATGACGAATGGTATTCTGGCCGGCTTCCCGATGGTTGATATCAAGGTCACCCTGTATGACGGCTCGTATCACGAAGTGGACTCGAGCGAAATGGCGTTCAAGATCGCTGGCTCCATGGGCTTGAAAGAGGGCTCCGCCAAGGCCAAGCCGGTTCTCCTCGAGCCGATCATGAAGGTCGAAGTGGTCACGCCGGAAGAGAATATGGGGGATGTCATGGGCGATCTGAATAGCCGCCGCGGCATGATTCAGGGCATGGAAGACGCGCCTTCCGGCAAGATTATTCGCGCCGAGGTACCGCTGGCATCCATGTTCGGTTACGCGACCGACCTGCGTTCCGCGACCCAAGGCCGCGCCACCTACAGCATGGAGTTCGCGAAATACAACGAGGTTCCGGCGAGTATCGCCGAGGCCGTCGCTAAGAAACAGTAAGGTGTCGCAGCTCGCTCGATGTCGTGCGCCGTCGCCAAGCAACATTCGTTGGTCTTGATTCAAGGGTAATAAGGTCATGTCCAAAGCAAAATTCGAACGCAAGAAGCCGCACGTGAACGTCGGCACGATCGGTCACGTCGACCACGGCAAGACCACGCTGACGGCGGCGATCACGGTGCACCAGACGAAGAAGTTCGGAGGTCTAGCGAAGGCGTATGACCAGATCGACAATGCCCCGGAAGAGCGCGCGCGCGGCATCACCATTGCGACGGCGCACGTCGAGTACGAGACCAGCAAGCGCCACTATGCGCACGTCGACTGCCCTGGCCATGCGGACTATGTAAAGAACATGATCACCGGCGCGGCGCAGATGGACGGTGCGATCCTGGTTGTGTCTGCCGCTGACGGCCCGATGCCGCAGACGCGCGAGCACATCCTGCTCTCGCGCCAGGTTGGTGTGCCGTACATCGTCGTCTACCTAAACAAGGCCGACATGGTCGACGACGCCGAGCTGTTGGAGCTGGTTGAGATGGAAGTGCGCGAGTTGCTCGACAGTTACGAATTCCCCGGCGACGACACCCCGATCATCACTGGCTCCGCGCTCAAGGCGCTCGAAGGCGATGAGAGCGAGATTGGTGGCCCGTCCATCGACAAGCTCATGGAGGCCCTCGACAGCTACATTCCCGAGCCCGAGCGGGCCATCGACGGCGCCTTCCTGATGCCGATCGAAGACGTCTTCTCGATCTCCGGGCGCGGCACGGTTGTCACTGGTCGAGTTGAGCGTGGCGTGGTCAAGGTTGGTGAAGAGGTCGCCATTGTTGGTATCAAAGACACCGTCAAGACCATCTGCACCGGTGTCGAGATGTTCCGCAAGCTGCTCGATCAAGGCGAGGCGGGCGACAACATCGGCGCGCTGCTGCGCGGCGTCAAGCGTGAAGACGTCGAGCGAGGTCAAGTGTTGGCCAAGCCTGGCTCGATCACGCCGCACACCCACTTTGAAGCCGAGGTGTACGTGCTCAGCAAGGAAGAGGGCGGTCGTCACACCCCGTTTTTCAACGGCTATCGGCCGCAGTTCTACTTCCGCACCACCGACGTCACCGGTGCTTGCGAGTTGCCCGAAGGCATCGAGATGGTGATGCCCGGAGACAACGTGAAGATGACCGTCAAGCTGATCGCACCGATCGCGATGGAGGAAGGTCTGCGCTTTGCCGTGCGCGAAGGCGGACGCACCGTTGGCGCCGGCGTGGTCGCGAAGATCATCGAGTAATGTGATAGTTGGCCTGGGTCCGCCGGGCGGGGTCGAGGGCAACAGCCCTCGGCCCTCGGCCCTCGGCCCTCGGCTCTTCTCCTTAGGCCAGTAGCTCAATTGGCAGAGCAGCGGTCTCCAAAACCGCAGGTTGGGGGTTCGAGTCCCTCCTGGCCTGCCATACATCGACGCTGACGCGTCCGG
>JGI12210J13797_10007608_pt1 | contig 17552 bp, 14 predicted proteins | sample ElkSlonscriptome_3_FD_13797 | JGI IMG/M metagenome (IMG submission 13797)
TCTTGGAGAAGCACTTTGACCTGCTGCCAACGATCGATCAGACGGGTGGCCCTTCTAAGTACCTGCGCATCGCCGGGGAGGACACGCGCGTCGGTTTCATCTCGCCTCACAGTCACAACTTTTGCGGAGACTGTAACCGCGTGCGGGTGACCGCAACGGGGCGCCTGCTGTTATGCCTCGGCCAGGAACACTCAGCCGATCTGCGACGGACATTGCATGCGCACCCGACGGATGACGAACGCGTAAAGAAGGCACTGGTTGCGGCCATGGAGCTGAAGCCAGCTGGCCATGACTTTGATCTGCAGGCAAAACCGATCATCTTTCGCCACATGAATACGACCGGCGGCTGAATTGGGACGCCACGATGCAAGTCGGCGCTTACATCGACATCGATGCGTTGCGCCTAGTCGACCACGAGCGCGATGCTCTGCCGGACCAACGCGTCCATCGCTGTGGACGCCAGCGATTGAGCTGTTTGCCGTGGCCCTGCGATATTTCGAATTCGCCACCTCCCTGAGTTTCGTTGCGTTTGCCGTGTTGGTCAACTGGACCACCAGGATGGTTGCGCTCGCCTACGACAGCCACCTCAACTTGTTCGTTGATACGCGCCAAGCGATTCTCAGTGGTCACACCACTCCTTCAGCTTGCGTTCGACCGTCTTTCGGGAAACGCCGAGCACACGCGCGGCGTCCGACTTGTTGCCTCCGGCGGCGTCGAGAGTTTGTAAAATATGCTTTCGCTCAATGGCTTCTAGCGAAATGGCGTTGTAGGCCTGAGACCTGGACTCGGCGCTGCCGGTCGTTGCACGCGACGGGCATACATAGTGCGAAATGGGTTTGCCGAGCAGCAACGATCGCTCGATGACATTACGCAGCTCGCGACAATTGCCTGGCCAGTGGTAGCTCTTGAGGAGACCCAGATCCCAGTCCGTAAGAGCAGGCTTTGGAACAGACAATTCCCGCGAGAGCACGTCAAGGAAGTGCTCGGCGAGCTCAGGGATGTCGCTCTTGCGATCGCGCAGCGGTGGTACCGTCAGATCGATCACATTGAGCCGATAGAACAGATCCTCGCGGAAACTCCCGGCTTCGACCTCGGACGTCAGATCCCGGTGGGTCGCGGCGACGACTCTTGCATTGACCGGGATTTCCTGACCACCGCCGACGGGCCGGTAGCACCTCTCCTCCAAAACCCGGAGCAGCTTGGACTGCATCATTAATGGCATCTCGCCGATCTCGTCCAAGAACAGCGTACCGCCGTCGGCGTGGGCGAAGAGCCCGTCGCGAGTCTGATGGGCGCCGGTGAACGACCCTTTGAGATGGCCGAACAACTCGCCCTCGATCAAATCGGCGGAGATCGCGCCGCAGTTGACGGGTATGTAGCCGCCGCGACGGCCGCTCAGTTCGTGGAGCGCGCGTGCAACCACTTCTTTGCCCACCCCGGTCTCTCCCTTGATCAGAACTGTCGAGGGCATGGGTGCGATTCGCCGGACCGTGTTTCGGACTTCCTGCATCGGTTCGCTTTGCCCGAATAGCGACACCACCGCGGATGGTTGGCCGGCATCGGTGTGATCGTGGCAAAGCCCATTGCCGTCTAGAGCGGTTTCCGGACGCCGCTGTCCCGCGCCTTGGCCATTTTCAAGTGGTGAGATGAGTGGTGAGATAAGCATGGTTCTAACCTCATCATGGTGGGATGGTGCTATTTTCGCGAGCTGAGGTGTCGCTCGCCGGACAGCGTCGCCAACTCGTTATCTCTTGCGGCGAAGCTGATCCTGTCGTTATTTCAAACGAGCATATACTCAGCATTGATAACGACACAAACGAAATCTGCTTGCCATAAATATCGGTATCTTCGATTTAAAATCCTGCTTAGACCTGTCTTCTTGTTCGATGGGGTCGATGCAGTCGGCGCACTGCGAGCCCCCAGAGCTGCAATCTATCGTTTTCTTGTGATCGCTCGAAACGGGTCTGGTCGCTCGAAGAGCGCGAGGGAACGTGCGTGTTTCTCTGCAGAGCGCGTCGACTGCACCCTAGCCGAGCTCTAGAAGAGCTTCATCGCCTGGAGCTCTCGACCCGCCGGTCATGGCCGATGAGCTTGCAGCGGACATCCAGGACGGATAGCCGTTGGCTCGCCAACGCCTCGCCGTTGATCTTGCTCGGAAGGGTGGATCAGGTCGAATTGCTCGGTGCGCTGGCGAAGCGAGTCGCCGTGCCGAGAGCCGTGGTTTGGGAGGTGTGTGCGAATGCCAGGCCGGACCGCGAGCGCACGGTAGATGCGCTCACCGCGATCGAGTCTTCCATGCTCATCGACGACGCAGTCTCCTGATCAGGCGGGTGCGTGGCCATCGCCCAGGATCTGGCTGGGTTCGTCTGGGACATCTTATGCAGGGAGACGCCCCCGGGCCGATGACCGCGCCATCGGTGGAAAGGGCACGTGCGGGGTCCTGTCCTTGGCGTCCCCTGGCATCGGTATTGGACGCAACTAGTCACCCCAGGACACCCGCGCGGGTTCTGCGCAGGCTAGGCGGGAGCTATGCCTCGGAGGGGGATGGCATCATTTGTTTGCCGGCTCAGGCGCGCGCTGCTTGTTGCGTCATTGTGTTTGCTGAGTCCGGAACGGGCTGCCGAGCGGAATACGCTCGGTCGAAGGCGTCGACGAAGGGGCGGAAATCTTTGACCGTCCCGTAGATTGCGACCACGCCCTCGCGTTTACGGTCGTACACCAGGTTGACGCCCTCCGTGCGGCCGGCGGGATTGGGGCGTGCCTCGCCATTGTAATAGATCCAGTGTCTGGCCTGGATGGCGGCATAGATCAAGTCTTCCGTACCATGAACCGCCCACGAAACGACGTAGTTCCAACTGCCGATACTGAGCTTGACCTTGGCTGTTTCCGCGTCCAGGTCTTCCGGGTCGATCTGCCATTGAAACACGGCAATGGGGCCGTTGTAGGTGGGATCCGCATTGCCCTGCGGTCCGTCGACCTCAGGCGGAGCAAATGCGTCGGGCGGATCCGCCGGCGGCGTGGTCGCCGATTTCGGTTTTGCCTGCTTCTCTTCTTCGCCCGCCGCTAGCAAATCTTTGAGGCGTGGCGCACCGCCATGCTCAGGGTTGGGGATCGGTTCGAGACCATATTCCTGCAAATCCACTTGCAGCGGATTCATGGAGGCGCCGCCGAGCAACATGGCGTCGTCGTCGTAGGGCGGTTCGGAATGAATCGCGATCTGGTCGAACAGGGCATCGCGCAGTAAGGCGCGAACCTCGTTCTCCATCGCCGTCACCTTCTCGGCATTGACGGAATCTGGGGTCAGTTCGATCTCGACACTCGAACCCTCTACGGCAACACTTTTCACAAAGCCGAGCGCTACCAGGTCTCGAGAGCGGCCGGGAAACTGGATCTGGCGCAGGAGTTCTTTGACTTGTTCGGGCTGCATTGGCGACATGATTTTCTCCGCAGACTCTTATGGGATGTCCAAGCCGATCGATGCCAAACGCAAATCGAAAGGCATTGGACAAGTTTCGTCACACCGAGCGTCGTTGCTCGTCATTATCGAAAACCGCTCAACGCACCCTAGTGAAGAACAACGGCATCAAACCAACTGCGCCATCCGTTTCCGTGATGCGGCCGCGTGCAAACCGACGCGCTGGTTGTACGGTGCTGGGCCGTGGCGATTTCCTAATAGCAAGCAAAATACGCGCCAGCCTGATATTGATCCAGAGAATCGACCATTTTCTTCTCTCGCGTTTCGGTCGAGACAACAACCGTGAGTGCGCGGTGACATTGGCGGCGGCACGCCGATCGCTCCGGTCATTTTCCGCCAACACATGGTCCTACCTCCCGCCGTATCCGCAGGTACGTTCCGTCGAGCGCAGGCATCCAGATCTGGCGTATATTGTGCGTACTGCTATATAGCGCCGTTCCGCAGACCCGACTCTCAGTGGGCACCCCGGCCGATCGGCAAGCATCACTCGGACGGCGATATATCGGGGGCAACAATATGGAACTGCGCCAACTGCGCTCTCTCGTGATCTTGACCGAGGTTCAATTCAACGTGAGCCGAACAGCAGAGCGTCTGCATTTGGTTCAATCGGCCGTTACGCAGCATCTCAAACAACTGGAAACCGAGGTGGGCGCAAGCCTGTTTGTGCGCCATGGAAAACGTTTGATCGGGCTTACGGCCGTTGGCGAGCGGGTTTTGTGTCACGCATCCGAGGTGCTGCGCCAGGCCGCCAATATCACGGCGGTGGGTCTTGAACTCAGACAGCAAGGCTGCGGTATTCTGCGTCTGGGTGCCACCCATATGCAGGCGCGCTACATCTTACCTCCGGTGATCCAGGCGTTTGTCCGCGCCTACCCGGACGTCGAGCTGCACTTACAACAGGGCACACCGAGCCAACTCGTCGATCTCGCGCTGCGCGACCAGATCGATATTGCGATTTGTACCGAGGCCCTCGGTGAGGAGATTAGCTTGGAGACCGTCCCCTGCTACTGCTGGAATCGCGCTTTGATCGCGCCGTTGTCGCATCCGCTGCTGCAGGTCCGGCCGCTTGATCTGGCCAGTCTATGCACCTACCCGATCATTACGTATCTGCTCGGCACGACGGGCCGAAACGCCTTCGCCAACACCATCATTCGGGCCGGCCTGGAGGCGAAAATCGTCCTCAGCGCCGCTGATAGCGACGTGATCAAGACCTATGTTCGTGCGGGACTTGGCGTTGGCATCATTGCTGCGCCGGCTTTTCAGCCCGCAGAGGACACTGATCTCGGCATGCGTGATCTCCGCACCCTGTTCCCGACTGAAGTCACAAAGATTGCATACTGTCGCGACAAGTATCTGCGCAAGTTCCATCAGCATTTCATCGAGATCTGCCAGGGCATCACGCACGACATGGTCAGCAATGAGGGGCAAGGGCCGCAGCCGGGCCGGAACCTGAAAACAGACCGGAACGTGGAGATCAATGCTCGGGTGCCTCGAGTTTCCGAACATATGGCGCCTTAGATCTTGCGTTGCGACGGCAGTCAGGTTCACGCTGTTGTGGCCGCGTTGAGCGACAATTTGTCGCGTCGCGCCGAACCACGTCCTGGACAATCTAGCCCGAACTGCTCCAATCTGACGTGGCGGTCCAGTCCGGTTGATCCGCGTTACCGACGGCGGTCGGCTTTAGTCTCCGATAGTTTGGATGCAGCGCGCGATCGCGACTAATTCCGCAGCCGGTTCGACGCGAACTGCGCCCGTTCCGCCGCAGGTATCCGCTGCTGTTGCAGCGAACCAGATCGTTTCAGGGGTCTATGTCAGCCCGCGTCGGCACCGACGCGGGCCTATCATGCGGTGGGTGGGGGTGCTGCAGGAATCCTGGAAACCGCTCATCGCAAAGGGTTTTTAGCCGGATTCGAGCAGCGCGAGTAGGGCACTGCCTGCAACGATCAATGCCAGCGCGACAAAGGCCGCCGCAATCAGTCTGGGTCGTTCGATCATCGCAATCGGTTGAATCGAGACGCACCGCACACGGGGCGGCTCGTCTCGCGACATCGTCAACTAGAAGATGTGCTCGGGCGCTGTCTTGACGTGCGTCGTGTAGACGGTGAGACCTGTCAGCGATACGCCGCCGATCAGGTTGCCAAGTACGACTGGCAACTCATTCCAGAGGATATAGTCCATGAAGGTGAACTCGCCGCCCATCATCAGTCCCGTGGGGAACAGATACATATTCACGATCGAATGCTCGAAACCCATGTAGAAGAACAGCATGATCGGCATCCACATCGCGATCACTTTTCCGGTTACGGTGGTCGAGATCATCGCTCCGACAACGCCCAGAGAGACCATCCAGTTACATAGGCAACCTCGAATAAAGATGGTCAACCAACCTTGTGCGCCGTGCTCCGCGTAGCCGACTGTCCTGGATTCACCGATATGGGCGAGTTTTTGACCCACTGGTCCAGCCTCGACGGAAAATCCGTAGGTAAACACGATTGCCATCAGGACGGCCGTTGTCAATGCCCCGGCGAAGTTACCGATAAAGACGAAGAACCAGTTCTTCAGAACCCGCCCAATCGTCACGTCGGGGCGCTTATCCATCCAGGCCAGGGGGGTGAGGACGAAGACGCCCGTCAGCAGGTCGAAACCCATCAAGTAGAGCATGCAGAAACCAACCGGGAACAAAATGGCGCCGGCGAGAGGCGAGCCCGTTTGCACGGTGATGGTCACCGCAAAGACAGCCGCAAGGGCCAGGATTGCTCCGGCCATATAGGCGCGAATCAGGCAATCCCTGGTTGCCATTTTGATTTTCTTCTCACCGGCATCCACCATCTTCTTGCCGAAATCGGAGGGTTCAAGATAGGACATGTTCTACCTCTTTTTGGTTGTGGAAATAGCTCGCCGCCAGCGACTCGGTTGCCCGTGGCGGGCACACCTGCGTTGCGAGTTGATGTGAACCTCAGTACGAGAACTGTTTCTTGGGCTTTTCCGATGCCTCCCGTGGTGTATTCCGAAGCGACGCCGAAAATTCATTGTGTTTATGCTTCTATTTGCAGGATTAATGCCTATACCTCGAATATCACTGCGCGGACCGAAAAATTGGCTCGAGGGAGAGATCGAGAGGCCGCAACTTGTAGGGCTGAAAGGCCGAAGGTAGGGGTGCCGGCTGTTTGCAACGGAGTCCTTACCGGTCGACCCAGGTGAACTCTTGCTCAACGGAGTGCGACGGAAGAACCCGTGGCCGGGCATGATGGGTCGGTACATTTTGACCAGAATGTTCAAAGGTGCGGATCGGCGACTTCGCGTCTAGGCAATCGCTTCTGATTCGCCCCAAGCTGCACGGAGGCGCAAAAAAAAACCCCGCAGGGCTGCAGGGCAATTCACCACTCAGGTGGTGATGAGGAGGATAACGGCGGAGGTGAAGGTGTCCGCCGCAGCGTCTATGTAGCAGAATCGATGCCAGGTCTCAGTTTCGGAATCTGTCAGTACATGTTGATCTCTAATCTTGCAGCCTCGGACATGGAGGCCGGGGACCAGGGTGGCTCCCAAACAAGATTCACATCAACAAGCCCAACATCATCGACGCTGGTGATTGCGGTTTTCACCATGATTGGCATCATGCCGGCTACCGGGCACGCGGGGGCCGTCAACGTCATATCGATGGCGATGTCCCCGTGCTCGGAAACATCGAGACGGTAGACCAAGCCAAGATCGTAGATATTGACGGGTAGCTCGGGGTCGTGCACGGTTCGGAGCGCTGCGATCACTCGCAGGCGTAACGCCTCCAATGCTGGATTGTCCGTCGCACCGACCCCGACGCGTCGGTTCAACTCGGTCGGGTCGACGCCTTGGACAGCGCCGAAATCAACGTCGGCGAGGTGCTCGGGTCGTTTCATGAGGGTTCAAGCCTACCGCTCGACTAGGGCCACCGTGCGTATCCCGCAGTTGTTTCGCTATCATCGCGACGCGAACAGGGTAGGGGACGAACGAGCATTACCAATTGTCGTACGGATCTGGCGGCAAGGCGTCTTTTCCGAGCTCGGATAGCTCCGCACGCCGCTTTTTCGCGAGCGCCCTAACCTGCCCGACCGACGGTTTCAATTCTGCCGCTGCGGCATACGCCTCCTCGATCGTCGCAGCCTTTCGCGCTTGCTGAGGCGCCGATGCGAACTGTGGTTTGTGTGGCTCATGCAATATGTCTGTTTCCGGTGCATCAGGCATGGTTGATCTCCAGGGGTTGAGCGAATTGTACGGATCGCAACGACTTGGTCAGAACAAGGTGGCGAACGGCATGAAGCCGACCGAATCGCCTTTATGGATTCTGTGTCCCGGCGGGATTTCGATCAGCCCATCGGCCCATGCGACGGACGAAAGAACTGCTGACGAGCGGCTGGGATAGGCAATCAACTCTGGCGCTCCATCGGCACCGGTCTGCAAGCGGCCTCGATGGAACTCAGTTCGACGATCGGGGCTGGGCCAGTCAAAGCCTGCTCGGACGCTGACTCGGGTTGGGCTCAGGTCGCCAGCCATCCCTTGCAGCCGCATGATCAATGGGCGGGCGATGAGGCAGAAGGTGACGAACAGTGCCACGGGATTGCCGGGACTGCCAAAGAAGGGAGTGCCGTGGATACATCCGAAGGCAACGGGTTTACCGGGGCGAATCGGGATCGTCCAGAAATCGAGGCTTCCTAGCTGCTCCACGGCGAATTTGAGATGATCTTCCTCGCCTACCGAGACGCCGCCGCTCGCGATGACCAAGTCAGCGGCGCTCGCGCCTCGGCGCAGAGCCACGGCAGTTGCCTCCAGGCTGTCCGGGACTAAACCAAGATCGACGATCTCGCAGCCTAGACTCTGGAGCAAGCCAGTCAAAGTGAAGCCGTTGGAGTTGTAGAGTTGTCCTGGTGCCAGGCGTTTGCCAGGCATAACCAGTTCATCGCCGCTTGCCAGGATGGCGACACGCAGGCGCCGGTAGACTTGCAGTTCGGCGACACCAACGGATGCGGCCAAACCCAAATGTTGGGGCGCGAGGCGGACGCCCGCGGCAACTACTTCCGATCCGGCCTGTACGTCTTCGCCCGCGCGGCGAATGTTCGCGCCTTCCTTGCACGTCAGGGGAATGTCGACGTAATCGTCGATTCGCTGGCAGATTTCCTGGATGGCCACGGTGTCCGCGCCGGTTGGCACAGGCGCGCCGGTAAAAATGCGGGCGGCAGTTCCGGATGCGAGCGGCGTACCGGTCGTGCCGGCGGGGATTCGTTGCGCGACCTGGAGTCGGCCCCCGTGTGCGGCAAGATCAGCGTGTCGAATTGCATAACCATCCATCGCGCTATTGTCCCACCCTGGGGCAGACGTGCCGCTGACCACCGGGTCCGCAAGGACACGCCCAAGACTGACCTCGGTCGCGATTGTTTCCGTCTCCGCGACCGGCTCAATGCGCGAGAGAATCAGGTCGATCGCGCCTTCCAGGCTCTGTGCGAGAGGGTCGTCACAGACGATCGCGCAGCCGTCATGAGTCGTCTCGCGGCCTGTATGCATCGGCGGGTGCTCCGGCGACGGCGCATCGGTGCTGAACTCGCTGCGTGAAATCATCCTCGGTACTCTGTCCTGCTGGTCGACCACCGTCCCGGCCCCGACCGGTCGCAATGCACCAGTTGCAATGCACTGGGCGCAATCGGTGCCGCGTGCTTAAGCGCCTTGGCGCGACTCAATGTTCGCCCTTGGTCCGCAAGAGACCGGCAAGACGGTTGCCCTGTTTTTGTGGGCCGCCACGTGGGAACAATTGGTGGAGCGCGCGGTTGCTGCCTTGCTCGCGACCCCAAACCCGTCGGAAATGGGCAATCATGTCTCTCACCGTTGCTTGGGTACCCTGCTGGGCGAAGCGTGCACGCAGAAACCGGATCACTTCCCAATGCTGCTGATTCAGCGCAAGTCCCTCGTGCTCGGCCAGCGCCCTAACGAAGTCCTCGGACCATTGCGAAGGATCCACCAGATACCCCTCGCTATCGGTCAGCACCATGGTGTCACCGACCCGCAGTTCGTGCGTCGTCATGCACGCGTACGCATTGGTGCCGGATGGAAACTCACCGGGGAGCCCGCGCGAGTCCCGTTCTGACTGGACGATCGACCACAGCTCAATCGGTATCTCGCCCTCCAGCCGACCATCGTAGCGTTCCACCCCAGCGACCAGTATTCTGCCGCTGGTCGGGAGCATGTCGAACTTGGCTACGCCGGCGCGATCGGTCAGCACCGGTGGGGTCTCGACATCGCCGACGTCGAGCTTCAAGACGATCGGAGCCCGTTTCAAAGGTTCTCGCGTCACTTTCATGGAAACCTTCACTGCGATCATCGTGATTCCTGTTGGTATTTGAAAATCCAGCCAGACGACACAGAGCCGACGATCCAATGGCTCAGCCGGGGCCAAGCTCGCATGCCAATCCGTCCGGCGTCTATTAGGCCGATCTGGCGTTCATCGCGAGGATAAAGATTCTTTGATTACAAGAAAAACAAATTCTTTCGGCTGTTGATATCGAGATACCCGATATTTTATAGTGCCCTAATGGACATTGAACAGATCAAGACCTTTCTCGCGGTCGTTGCCCACGGCAGTTTTCTCGAGGCTGCCGCTCAAGTTCACGTGACGCAATCGACCGTGAGTGCGCGCATCCAGAACCTGGAGCGATCACTCGGTGCGCGGTTGTTCGTGCGCAACCGACATGGCGCCGCGCTCACCCCGGCGGGCCACCGCCTGTTGCGACACGCCAAGACCTTGCTCCTGACCTTCGCGCAGGCGCGGCATGACGTGGGCCTGCCGAGCCGATTCCGGGCCAGCCTGACGATTGGTGCACGCATTGCTCTATGGGACGAATTCCTGCCCCGCTGGGCCGCGCGAATGCGGATAGAGGCTCCCGACATTTCATTGAATACGGCAATCGGTTTCGAGGATGACCTAATGCGGCGCATCGTCGCGGGGACCATGGATCTCGCGTTGATGTACAGCCCCCAGCAGGGTGCTGGCCTCCAGGTCGAGCACTTGTTTGACGAGACATTGATCTTGGTCGCCAGCGGCGCGGATCAGCAGCCACCCAGCGACGGGTACGTTTATGTCGATTGGGGGCCAACCTTCTATACCCAGCACTGCAAAATCTATCCCGACTACGAACGTCCGGCCCAGACCGCCAATATCGGCTGGCTAGGACTCCAACTGATACTGGCCAGCGGCGGCAGTTGCTTTGTTCCGGAGCGGGTGGCGAATTTCTATCTGCGCGAGGGCTGTCTGCATCGCGTTCCTGAGACGCCGGCCTTGTTGCTGCCCACCTACGTCGTGTATTCGACTGAGATGGAATCGAGCGGACTGGACATCGCACTTTCGGTGCTGCGCACACTGGTCGACGAGGGGGCGGCGACGCCCGAGCCCAAGACAACACACACCGACGCGCCCGAGCCACGTCATCTGGAGGCAGACGGCAATGCGCTTAAGACCAGTTCAGCTTCCAACGCTGCGACGAAGGTCGAGCAAGATTTCGGCGACGACAAGGGATCATAGGCTGAGCGAGCCAGCGCCTGCCTGAGCGCTCAAAAGGCCACGCCGTGTCCCGCGGCGACCATGAACATCAGCATCGGGATCGACAGCACCGCGTTGACCCGAGAGACCTTTGCCACGGTTCTCTTGGCCTGGGCCAAGTCGGCATCGCCCGACGCCGGCACGAGCCCCATCAGCTTTTTCTGATTCGGCCAGAGAAAGGCCCAGACGTTGATCAGCAATATCGTGCCCAGCCAGGCACCGACACCCATCGGTAGCGCGTAGGCCACATCACCCCCTCGGCTAAGGCCAAAGGTAAACACCGAGAGCAACTGGTCTGTCCGCACGAGATACCAAGCACCCGCAATCCAGGTCACGAGTGACGCCCAGCGAAACCACAGCAGTGCCCGCGGCAGAATGTATTTGCCGATTGCGGCGGGTCCCGGACCTCCTTGATCCGCGATGGCAGCCGCCATCGCCGGCATTTGAACAAAGTTGAAGTAATAGAGCAGCCCAACCCAGATGATTCCGGCAACGATATGCACCCATCTGACAAAGGCGAGTTCGTCGAACTCGAGCAGCCCGACTCCGGCAAAGAGATTGACGATGACCGCGAGCGCCAGCGACAGTAAGATGCCGACGATCCAGACCCCTTTGATCGATTTGAACGGGTTGAACGGGTTCATGAGATTTCTCCAGCAGTGTTGGAGGATGGTGTGGCTAGGTCATCCAACTTGATCGAGCAGGGATATCCGCGCATTGCGCTGGAACCGCTGGCATGATCGGTGACATCGCCGTCGACCAGGGCGTTGTAGTTGAACTGCGCGATGTCGTAAGCCGGTAACTCCAGGGTCGGACACGCCTCCCACCATCCGTATTGCGCACACAAAGTATCGGCAGCTATATCTGGAGTCAGGTTGGCGCGGGCGCGCATGGAGCCCACGGCCGATCGAATGCGGACCCAGTCTCCGTTGCCGATGCCATAACGCCGAGCCAGGTCCGGGTGCAGTTCGACTAAGGGCTCGGGCGACTTGCCGCGCAGCGACGGCAATGCATGGTGCTGGCTGTGACAGTAATGCGGCCATTTGGCGGTGGTGAGACGCAGCGGAAAGTCGTCACTCACAGCCTGTGTCTCCAGGTCGAATTGTGGTAACGGCGATTCTCCCGCATTGAGCAGTGTTTCGGAGTAGATCTCGAGCAGACCGGTCGGTGTCACAAAGGACGCACTCGGGTCGCGTCGACGCGCTGTCGCCTGGTCGATAGGCAGACCTTCGGGATGCCGCTGCAAGGCTTCCACCGAGATCCCGGTGGGGGCGATCACATGACTCAGACCGAGCCGCGGATCGCCGCCAAAGAAACCCTCTTCCAGGCCCAACCCTTCAGCGAGCGCGAACGCGATTGCCGTGTCGGAGCGGCTCTCGCCCAATGGGGGGATCACTGCCGGACGCAGTTGTAACCAGGCCGAACCCTGTTCGCCGAGCTGAAACCCGGCCGCCAACCCCTCACGCTCCCAGGGCGAGGCGACCGGAAGCACCAGATCGGCGAACTCGGCGGTGGGATTCATGAACAGATCGACGTGTATATAGAAATCCAGCTCGGTCAGCGCCGGCGTCAGCGTTGGCGTATTCGGTTTGGTGAGGAGCTGATTGGCACCGAAGCTGACCAGCCCTCTGACCGGGTAGGGCTTTGCGTCGAGCACCGCCCGGGCGAAATCGAAACTCGTGATCCAGCCCTTTGCCGGCGGACCGAGCGGGCGCTGATCGCGGCCCAAGGTCTTCTCTAGTTGGCCGGGCGGGAGTAGGTCGAGCCCCATGATGTCGTTCACTGGCGGGGTGCCGAAATGCACATTGCCACCCGGCGCATCGAAACAACCGGTCAGCGTGTACAAGAGTGCGATGGCTCGGCCGCTCTGAGTCGCCTCGGCTTGCTGGCAGATCCCGGCCCAGTGGAAGAAGCTTACCGGGCCTGCTGTCTGTAATAGCTCCGCCGTCGCGCGAATCTGGCCCTCGGGTATGCCACAGATTGCCGCGGCACGATCGGGTGGATACTCGGCACAGACATCGGCGAAGCGCTGGAAGGCCGTGCGGCAGCGCACGGGGGAGCCCTGGTGCTGGAGTACGCGTTCTCCGAGCAGCGCAGGTCGCTCCGGCGGATCGTCGAGATATTGTCCACGACTCGGATCATACGCAACCGCGCGGCGCTTGCCCGCGTCCCAAACCATCAGAAAGCGCTCGGAGCCTTGCGGTGTGAAACATTCCACGGACAGGAAGCGGTCGTCATCGCATCGCACCAGCAGCGGACCATTGGTGCGACGGGCAATAAAGTCCTCGTCGTACCAGCCGCGCTGAATCATCTGTCCTGCGATCGACAGTGCAAGTATGCCATCGGTACCGGGCTTTACCGCGAGCCATTGATCCGCCACCGACGCGAGTCCCGCCTTGCGCGGGTCGACGACGATCAGCCGCGCACCGCGACGCTTGGCTTTCATTGCCGCCTTGGCGTAGGCCGGCCAGGAGACGGACGGGTTGAATCCCCAGAACAGCATGCAACCGGTGTTGTCGAAATCCGGGACCCCGATATTCGAGCCAAAGGTCAACGCGCTGGCGAAGTCTTTGTGCCAGTTGCAGTTCTCCGTCGCGAACATCAGATTCGGACTGCCGTAGGCATGCGCCAAGCGGTGAATCCAAGCGAAGCTGTCGCCGACGGCGGTACCACTCGGTGTGGTCACGCCGAACACGACCGACTCCGGGCCATAGCGCTCTGCGCTTTGGCGCATCCGGTCTGCCGCAAACGCGAGTGCCTCATCCCAAGAAACCCGCCGCCAGCCCGGATCGGGGTCCCCCTTCGGTCTGGTACGCATCATCGGATGCAAGAGCCGTCGGTCGCTATGCACCAGTTCGGGTGCCGCACGGCCCTTGATGCAGAAACTGCCACCGGTCGGGTGCTCCGGGTCTGGGCGTACCTGGATCAATCGACCCGCATCGACGGTTGATATGGCTCCGCATCGCGAGATGCAGAGTGGGCAATACCCTCGGGTCTCGTGCATTATTGATCAACTCCGAAACGGTGACGGCCGGTGCAGTGCGGCAAAGCGGCGCGATGACACTGTGACTGACCCTCGTTCATCATCGCAGGCAGCTATGTCTGGTATGAGGATAGCCGAGCCTCTCGCCATCGATTCCACTCCCGGAGCAAGTGCCGAAGAAAGCCCAGAAAGGTTAGGGCCCAAGCCGAGAGCGCGATGTAGATGGTGATCGCAGGCAGCCACAGCAGGCCATGCAGGTCCGAGGCCATCGCCAACTGGTATGTGCTTGCCGTATACATTCCCACTGGGAATACCGCCCCCCAGAACATCGGCGTGTAGACAATCGGGACCCGCTTGAGCCAATGGGCCCATATTCCAAGCGCGATGAGCAACGGTATCCACCAGGTTCCGGCCGCCCAGAAGAACAGGGTGAAGCCTATGACGAAAGGCTTGAGCGCGAGCAGCAGGGGCGACTCCCCGGCGTGCAGCAACAAGCTTGCGCCGGCCTGGGTAGCGATCGCGGTAGCCCCCATGTTGATCCAATAAGGCGGGGTAACACAGGTCGGTTCGATCGGGAAAAACTTTAGGCGGTAAAACAGCAGGGCGATGATGTTGAGATACAGCATGCAGCCCATGAAGTAGAACAGCAGACAGACAAAGAGGATGGTCTGCTGATGATCCGGGAATCGATACGCAACGATGGTTCCCAGCACCGCGATGGATTGGGTGGCGACGGAAGCGATCAACCAGATGCCGTTTAAGCCGTCGCCGAGCGACGGCTTGACGGATTGCGCGATCACGAGGGTAAAGAATGCGTAGGTAATGAGGCACCAGAGGCATAACGCGAACAGCCACAGACCGGCGGCGAATCCAGCATGCTCCGTGAGCAAAACGATCTGAACGCCGAGGACGCAGGTTCCCGCAACGATAGTAAAAAAACCGGGACCCTTGGCGTGTGCCCTGAAGTCGCTCAACACGGCTGCCGGATAGACCAGCAGGCGAGCAGCTGTCATCACCCACAACACGCCGAAGAACAAGGAATTAATTAAGAATAATGGCATCGCGATCCAATGCAAACCGAGGAACTCGCTTGCGATGGATACGATTCCGGTCGCCATGACCAAGGAAAACGACGCGGGAGGCAGGTGTTCAATCCAGTGCATCGCGATGTCCATCGCGACCCGCTCAGGTAGTTGATTCTGCATTGCTCCCACCTATTGCGGGGTGCTGGGGAGGTGCTGAAGTGTTCAGCGCTTTACCGCGCTGACGCTTGGCCGGGATGGCCAGGCAATCAGTCTCCCACTCGGGATAAAAAGGGGCGTCGCTCGCACCGGCGCGACCTCGGGGCGCGGTTGCGGGGGCTGTGCTTGCTGGCCGATCAACAGGCTCCGTACCGCCGCTCACCGTCGCAGACGCGACGGTGAGCGGCGGTACTTTGATCCATCCCTAGGCTGCACCTGTCATCGCGCGACGGACGCGTCGGCGACCAATGGTTTCGGTAGGATTTCGGCCTCGAGGTAGGCGATCAGGGCCCAGATCTGTTGCGGTGGGAGGTTGCCGTAACTCGGCATGAGCCACTCGCCATCGGCACGCGGGATACCCGCCGCGAGCCGGTAGTAGAGCTGCTTGTGCGTGGAGCCTCCCTTCAGCGGGTCTTTCCTGAGGTCGTGCGGTTTCACGACGCGGCCCGCGGCATCGGTGCGCAGCGCGGTGAGCACGCCGTCACCGGCGCCGCCCTCGCCGTGGCAAACGACGCAGAGGTTGGCATAGAGTTGCTTGCCTTCACTGACCAATGCTTGGTTTGTTGCGGGCGGTGCGGGGACTTCGATCAGGTCGCCCGCGGCAGGCCGGTTCTCCCAGAGCAGATCAACCGTCCCGAGCAGCGATTGAATCTGGCTGTCCGACAGCACCCCAAAGCCGGGCATTCCAGTACCATGGAGTCCATGCACGATGACGCGTCGCAGATCCGCGTCGGATGCAACGCCATTGTTCGTCGACACGTAGCGGAAATGCCCGTCCACGAGATTGCGCGGGACCGCGGTGAAGCTCGGTGAACTTGCGCCCGGCCCGTCCCCCTGACCCTCGAGGCCGTGACAGCGAGCGCATTGGCTCACATAGAGCGGATAACCATCGAGCACCTCTCTGGTTTCGGCGGCGCCGGCGTCGTCCGCTCTGCTGGTGGACGCGTAAGCCTGATCCACGAGACCGGTCGATGTTGGTCCCGGCACGGCGAAGGCGATCAGCAGTAGTACGACGACGACACCACCGGCGAGGTAAGTCATATAGGATTTGTCCGTGACACCTTTGAATTCCCAGCATCCCAGCACCCAGCCGTTCTGGAACTTCTTACTCGCCGTACGCAATACCTGATACGGACGTGCCAGGTAGTTGACCGGCAAGGTCCAAGCATGGATCAGCTTCGTGAACGGGAAGTAAGCCGCGAAGGCAAAGGCGAGCAACACATGCAGCTTGGTCAGCAACGGCGCGGACGCCATCAGTTCCGGCTGCGGCGAGAAACGCCATAGACTGGCGAACCAAGGCGCGGCGGTGAAGGCGACGCCCCAGATCTGGTCCACCAGGGCCTGATAGATCGCGACACCCAGGATCGCAATGAGGAACAGATGGACAATGTAGTCGTCCGGCTGGCTCATGGCGCGCATCTCGGGGACCTTCGTGCGACGCACCAATGCAATGACCGAGCCGGTGATCGCGAAAAGGCCGCCTATTGTTCCCATCCAAAAGAAGGCGCCGACCCAACTGCCCCAGCCAAGTAGCCCGCCAATCAAGCCGGCGAGGTGACCGAAGAAGACCAGGAATATGCCCCAATGCAGGAAGTGGGAGGCTAGACCGAGGATGTCGCGCCCAAGGAAGATGCCGCTGGCGCGGGTCGACATGCCGAATGGGCGATAGACCATTCTAATGAACGGCACCACGAAAAAGAGCAAGAGTGCGAGGTAGGGGAAAACGCCCCAAACCAGATAGCTCGAAGAGAGAAAGTCGTTCATGTTCGTTCCCCATGGCTCATGTACAGTTCATGAGACGGTGGTGGAGCACCGGCGCGGCTGGTGCCCTTGCTGACGGGTATCGTCGCCTTGACCTCGGGCGCCATCCAGACGGGGTCATCCAGCAGACGTTCCATGTCCTCTTCGACCACGATCTCCAGTGCCTCCACTAAGAGCTCATAGACACTCTCGTACTTGTGCATGGCCTTACGTATTGACGGCAGCCCCGGCTGAAGGTAGGTATCCACAAAACGTCGTCGCAAGCCGATGCCGTCGCGGTCCGGGTAGGCGATGCTGAAAGCCATGAAGTCGATCATCACCGGAAGGAAATCCGGCATCTCAGCACCGCCTATACTGACACCGAAGTGCTCGTAGACTGCGGCCAGCTCGATCATGTACTGATTGCGTCCGCAGGCACCCGCGCCGCGGCACGATGAGGGCTCGTCATACATGTGTGCGCCCAGGTACAACGGACAGGGCGGCGTAAGCTCCAGGGTCGCCGTGTATTCCTCGACGTTCTGCGCTGCCGGCGTT
>JGI12210J13797_10490736_pt1 | contig 17550 bp, 9 predicted proteins | sample ElkSlonscriptome_3_FD_13797 | JGI IMG/M metagenome (IMG submission 13797)
GGGACGGGCGGACCAGTCCGCAGTGTCGGTATCGTCCCCGTCAGCAAAGACGGCTCCGCCTTTTTTGAAGTTCCCGCCGAGGCCGACATCTACTTCCAGGCTCTCGATAAGGACTACCGAGCCGTCCAACGAATGCGCACTCACGTTGAATTCGCGCCCGGCGAAATTCGCGGGTGTATCGGCTGCCACGAGACCAAAACCGATGCCATCAATGCCCAGGGCATGGGCGAAGCCCTCGCGACCATGAAGCCGGTGCGTCCCACTCCCCCGGCCTGGGGGGACCAGACCTTCATCAGCTTCGAAAAGCACATCCAGCCCGTCTTCGACGCCAACTGTGTGGAATGCCACGACGGTCGTGCAGAGAACGGATGGCTTGATCTTACTGCCAAGCGTGACCAATGGGGGTTTATGCAGGGGTATCGCGCCCTCTACGGACTCACTGCCGAAGATCCCACACCCGACATTTACTGGACGCCCACCGGCGAGATTGATCGGCGTCAGCACAAAAAGCTGGGAATCCCCAAGAATCACGACCATCCTTGGTGGAAGGCGATGTACGAGGGTGTCCTGGTGCGTTCGGACGATACAATGGGGGCGGTGACCGAGCCGAAACAATTCGGTGCCATCCAACACCCAATGGGGAAAATTCTGTCCGAAGACCCCAACCACCGCAAGCTCCTGACCGAACGGGAAATGGAACTGCTGATGACCTTTTTCGACGTGCAGGCGCCTTATTTCGATACCTTCCGCCAACAGGCCGGGCGCAAAGAACCCCTGAAGCAGGTGCGCCTCGTGCCCTATGCTCCGTTCGAAAAAGACCGTCAACACACGATTCTGGACGACCCCCCAACCGCTCAGATGAACCCATGAGTCTACAAGATCCCATGAACATACATAAAACGAATCCCTTTGCCACCCACCGGGCACTCGCGCGGCTTTGCTTCGCAACGGTAGCCGCGATCGCCACCGTCTCCCCTTTGCCCGCCCTTGAATACGGCTGCTACGCACCCTACTTCGGATCGGTTGAATTAAGCGAGAAGAGTCAGATCGTGGGAACAGAGGAATCCCTCATTCACGAACGCCGTGCCAATAACCCGCCTTATTACTTCATCGGGGTCCCCCCCGGCAACTACGAGGTAACCGTTCACTATCTTGATGCCGGTGAGAAGAACGACGGGATCTTTGCCGTCGAGAGCAGCGGACGCGAAGTCGTCGGGCCGACTCCTTGCTACACCAAAACCAACCGCCGGGATGGCCCCCCCCCGGAGACCCTCACCGCCCGAACCGCCTCTTTCTCCGCCACTGCCGACGACGAGGGCCTGATCGTTCGTTTCCCCCGCCAACCCGATCAGTCCTACTCCATCAGCGGGATTGAGGTCGTCGGCCCGGAAATGGCCGTCCGCATCGACTGCGGAGCTGAGACCGGACATACGGACGAAGCCGGGCGCGAATGGCTGCCCGACCGCGAGCTTCCCTTCCCGGATCCTATTGTGCGTTTCGAGGCCCCTGCGACTTCCGGCGAATGGGTCGATATCGGCACCCCTATGGTTGAGGCGATGAAAGAGGCCGGGGTCGATCCCATTGTGAAGTGGCAGGGCAGATACACCCGCCATGTGAATACCGTTTTCTGGGACCGATCTGGGCACACCTACGTCAGCTTCTCCGGAATCGGCCTCTGGGAGTTCAACCCCACCGCGAACGCTTTGAGGCGCGCGGATGACGGATCCTTTCTCAGCGTCCCCAAGGGCGAAGAAACGAACCCGACTGGCCCCGGATTCGTCCTATTCTGCAGCCACGGATTCGGGCCGAAAGAGGAATATCAGGCACTCAGCTGGGACGGCCAAACCATCCAGACCTGGCCAGTGGACGCCGACTTCGGCGCGGTGGACTGGAGCCATCCAGGCACCCCCTTGATTTTCTCTCATCCTCGCCATTCGAACGATATCGTCACCTCCACCGACTCCGGCCACACCCAGATAAAGGTAGCGGAGGAAAAGGATATTCAAATGCTGGGCGCGCTCGGTGAGGGCGTATTGGTTTACGCCGTCGGCGACCGAAAAGGGGAAAACCCTGCCAATGGCATTTACCGGAGCACCGACCTCGGAAAGACCTGGAGCCGCATCATCGAAGATCTCAACGTCTGGGAAAGCGCAAACTGCGCCGGCATCCTCTCAATCGGTGCCAAAGCATGGTTGCCGACCCCTGAGGGACTCTACGTTAGCGGTGACCGCGGGGCCAACTGGACCCAGGTGGCGGATTCCCCCGCTTTTATCGGCAAGCTTCATGCGGGAGCGAGCGAAGGGCATCTCATGGGTTTCTCCGCCGAAGGCGGATGGGAGTCCTTCGACCACGGTCTGACCTGGGAACAAGTGCTACCCCCGCCACCGGTCGAAAAGAAACAAAAATGGCTGCAATCCCATCGCTACTACGATTTCGCCTGGGATGTGGCCAACGACATCGTTTACGCTTCCGCGCCCGATGTAGTTTACCAGTTTCGACGCTAAGGCCGGTCAGCGCCTCTTCTTTTTATACGTTGTATACGAAATGGAAATCTGATATTTGCCTAGAGATATGGTGCCAATTAACGAATTCTAATGATCCAAACACAGGTCCTCACTGAAAATTGGGAGCTTGCCCAGCTTCCTTCCAACAGTGCCTCCGAGGTGACCACCTGGCTTGCGGGCGGGGAAGGAGGATGTCATTCATTGTCGTCTCGGTGCAAATGGCTGGCCGCGGAGATGCCCTCGCAGGTTCACGACGTACTGCTTGCCCATGGCAAGATTCGGCATCCATTTGAACCCGGTGCCTGCAAAGAGTGCGCTTGGATATCGGAGGAAGACTGGCTCTACCGGACCGCGTTCACAAAGCCGGATCTCGTCGATACGATGCGCATTTACCTGCACTTCCATGGCCTGGATACGATTGTTGACATCTATCTTAACGGTGAACGTATCGCTGCCCATAGAGATATGTTTCTTCCCTTGCGAATTGACGTTACAGGCAAGCTGGTGAGTGAAAATGACCTGCTCCTTCACTTTCGCGCGCCCTTGAAGTGGATCGAAGCGGAAACCGATCTTTGCGAATTTCTGGAGGCGGGCGGCAAACCGCGCAAAGCCATCCGCAAGGGTGCCGAGGATTTTAGTTTTTTTAATGGGGCCTACCCGTATTTCGCGCCAGTGGGAGTCTACGCGCCCGTGACATTGGAGACAGTGAAGGCGATCGAAGTCGAATATCTGGGGGTCGATTCCGAGGTCTCCGAAGATCTTGGCATGGCCACCTTGCGCCTTCAGGTCGAGGTCCAAGAACATCAAAGTATAGAGTGGTCCCTCCGCGTGAGGTTCCTGGATCCGCAAGGGCAGTGTCTTATCGATCGTGAGACCAGTAAGGATACAGAAAGCTGGTCCGTGCCCCAGCCGGAGCTATGGTACCCCCATACCTTGGGCAAACAGCCCCTCTATCGCCTTGAGGTCTCCCTGCTCGCAGACGGTGTTGAGCAGGAACAGCTGCACCGCTCAATCGGCCTGAGACGGGTGGAGCGGCATGGTCACTTTGATTTCAGCATCAATGGCCTGCGGCTCAAGCTTTGGGGAGCCAATCTGACCCCCCTGCCGAGTCCAGGTCATGTCCACGACGAAGGAATGTTGACTCGTCTGCTGAATCTTGCGGTGCAGGCGCACATGCCCGCCATGCGGGTCTGGGGTCCGAGCCAGCCCTGGCCGGAGCAGCTTTATGCCGAGGCCGACCGGCTCGGTATCCTTCTCTGGGTGGAGTTCCCCTACACGGGTAGTGGTTTTCCCGGGAAAGAGAGCTATGTCGATCTTTGCAGAGCGGAAGCTCGCCACGTTGTTCGAAGCTTCAAGCACCATGCCAGCGTGCTCTTTTGGAGCGGGGGCAATGAAGCCTACCTGGGTTTGGAAGGCGCGGAACCTCCTCCAGACCACCCGGACCGCAAGCTCTTCGATCAGGCGCTGCGCGAGGTCGTTATGTCCATCGACCCCAGCCGCTGGTATATTCCCAATTCTCCTCACGGCGGGGCCTACGGGAATGATCCACGGGAAGGCGATAGTCATATCCGCGATTACATGTTTTTCCAGACGGGCGACCGGTATCCCGTTTTGGCATCTGAAAACACCCGCCTGACCGTGCCGCTCGCCAAAACGCTGCGCCGCCACTTTGGCGAAGACATGGCTTGGCCGGAGGACGGCTTTACCGGCGACCGGCGACACTTCAATGAGCCGGTTCTCCCGGAAAGCTGGCAGCAACTCACGCCCAATGCCTATTGGAGCAATGTTCGGCCCGGCTATGTCGGTCAGCTTTTCGAAAGTGACGGATCACCGGAAGGGCTTCTTTTCCGACTCGGTGCCGGCTCGGCACTTTTCATACGGGAAACCGTAGAGCGCATTCGCCGCGGACGGCCCCACTGGCAAGCGAAGAAACCCCGGCGCTGCATGGGCTACCAGTGGTGGAAGCTGAACGATACCTTTCCGATGATCTATGCCTCCCTAATTGACGATCAATTGGAGCCGAACATGGCCTACTACGCCCTACGCCGGGCCTATGCGCCGGTTTTGGTATCGGCAGAGGTGGACAATGGAGCACACTTCTGGGTGATCAACGACGGCCCGAATGATGTAACCGGCCAACTGGAAGTGCGTCTGCTCAATCAAACGGGCACGAAGACCCTGAAAAGCGAATCTTTCCCTGTTCAAATGGCTCAAGGCGAAAGTCGATTGGTTGGCAACGCGGAGAACTTCAACATCATTCCAACAACCCATCCTCTTCACCTGACCTTGCGTAATCAAAACGGTCAGGAACAGGCCAGCGCTCTCGTCTACCTGACCCAGGAACGCGAAATCTGGTATCCGGAAGCCACCGCATTACACCTGCGGCAAGAGGGCAACGAAATCGTGCTGAGTTGCCAGGAGATCGCCCGGTGGGTCGAACTGCGTGGTGAAACGGCTGATGGAGATGCCTTTGGCTGGGACTTTGAAGATAACTTCTTCGACCTCGTGCCCGGCAACGAAAAGCGCGTACGCCTTCTCGGCAAACATATCTCGGGAACCATCAGTGCCCGCTCCCGCTACGCCAAAGATGAGACAACCATAACCTTCCAACTCTAATGTTACTTATGAATAATGATATAGAAATGAAATACCGTTCCATGGGGCGGACCGGTGTACACGTCAGCCAGCTATGCCTTGGCTGTATGATGTTTGGTGCAAAAACATCACCCGAAGACTCCGAAGCCATCATCAAACGAGCCATCGATGCCGGCATTAATATGCTCGACACAGCCAATGCCTATGAACGTGGCCGAGGCGAGGAGGTCGTTGGCGATGCCTTAAAAAAGAATGGCCTGCGAGACGATGTCATTCTGGCAACCAAGGTCCACTTCGGCATGGGTGCCGATCCGAATATGAAAGGCAACTCCCGCCGTCACATCATTCAACAATGTGAATCCAGCCTCAAACGGCTTAAGACGGACTGGATCGATCTTTACCAAATTCACAGGCCCCAGCCCAGTGTTCCTATCGACGAAACGCTCCGCGCCCTAGACGACCTCATCCGACAGGGCAAGGTGCGTTATATCGGCACAAGCACCTTTGGGGCTTGGCAATATGTCGATGCCCTCTGGGCGGCCAAAGAACTCGGACTCAACCGCTTCGTCACCGAGCAACCGCCCTACAACCTGCTAGAGCGACGCGTCGAGCGCGAACTGCTCAATATGGCCCGCCACTACGGTGTCGCTGTTTTCCCTTGGAGTCCGCTGGCCGGAGGCCTGCTGACTGGCAAATACCGCAAAAATAATCCGTCGCCAGCAGAAGGACGCTACGCGAATTTGCCGGAAGGCAACTGGATGGGACAGCGTCTCAACGAAAATATGTATGCGGCCATTGAGGACCTCATTGCTTTGGCGGAAAAGAAAGAAACCACCCTTTCCCGCCTGGCGTTGGCCTGGGTCATGGCGCAACCTGGTGTGACCGCCCCCATCATCGGCCCGCGCACCATGGAGCAGTTTGAGGACAACCTCGCAGCCACCCACGTCTCCCTTACCCAAGAGGATCTTCAGGCAATCGACGCCATCTGCCCCCCAGGCGGAATGTTCTCCCCTTTCTACAATAGCAACTGGGGACCGGGGGAATACCGATGAAAATGAAACGCCCATGGCTACCCATCTGCGCTGCTTGGGTCCTTGGATACTTGGCCGGATGTGACCACCCGTCTTCGCAGTCGGCTAGCGAATCGCCGTCCGAAAAAATCCAAATGCAGGCAATTGCCACCGTGGCGGATTGGCCCACCTTCCGGGGGGATCAACAATTACAGGCCTACAGCCCGGGAACCATGGACGAGGAGCTGAAAGTCAAGTGGACACACAACCTCGGGCAAGCCATTTTGGCGACCCCTATTATTGCGGAAGAGAAGATTTTCGTCTCCTGCGAACTGGGACTCCTGGCGGCCCTGGACATGCATACAGGTGAAAGGCTCTGGCAGTTCGAGAATGAGTTTGGCTTTGAGGCCAGCCCTTTTTTCCATGAGGGCAGGATATACATTGGCGCGCTTGATGGAGCCTATTATTGCTTCGATGCGACAACGGGTGAACTGCTTTGGGAAAATATGATCCAAGGGCAGATCTCCGGTGCCTCCAACATTGTGCGGGTAGCCGTCGAAGACGGGATCCGGGAGCAGATTATCTTTGGTGCCTATGACGCACAGCTTCACGCCTTGGATCCTGAGACCGGCGAAACCTTTTGGACCTACCAAGCAGACAACTATATTAACGGAGCACCAGCGATTTCAGGGGTCGGCCACGTATTAGTCGGCGGGTGCGATGCCTACCTTCATGTGGTCGATGCGGCTTCTGGAGAAGCTATACACCAAGTCTACCTCAACACTTATGTCCAGTCCTCCGCCGTTGCCGATGGGCCGACAGCTTATGCTGGCAACTACGAAGGGGAATTTTTCGCTGTAGAGATTCAAACTGGTGAGGTGCTCTGGACCTTTGCCGATGCGATCGGTCCATTTTCCTCGCCACATGCAGTGGCGAATGACCTGGTCGTGGCGAGCAATGAAGATGAACATCTTTATGCTCTCAATAAGGACACGGGTGCGTTGCACTGGAAGTTTCAGGGGTTGGGCATCTTCGAAAGCGGCCCGCTGATTGTCGGCGATACCGTCCTTGCGACCACGGCCAACGGCTATTTTCATGCCCTGAACTTGGAAACGGGCAAGGAGCTTTGGTCTCTCGACCTTGGTTCATCTCTTCTGGCTGCTCCAGCCGTTGCCAGCCAGGCTCTTTACCTTGGTGATAGCGATGGGATCCTGCATGCGTTTACCTGGGAATAAATGAGGCGAGCAGGCACAAAGTTATCGACCTACCTATAAAAATAATTTAGAGTTACTATCATGAAACCTCAATCTCGTGCTATCTGTCTACTCTTCCCATACGGCAAGGCAGCTGTGCTGCGCGGCTGGGGTCTGAGTTTCTTTTCATTCTGCCTGCTTTGCCTGAGTCCGAGTATCTTACTCTCAAGACAATTGGAGCCGGACTCGGTCGAGTCCGGCCTGCAAGAATTGAGAGAGCTGGGTCTCCACCGCGGTGAATACGGCATCTACAACGAGCTTGAGACATTGCGGGATGATGGTGTTCCGGCAACAGACCCAAGGTGGCAGCTAGCAACCTTGCGGTTTTCGGCGGTGACGATGGCTGAACCTGTGGCGGAGGTGCGAAAATCCGATAGCCGCCCCGCCGGGCACCGCCGCAAGCTTGCCCCAGAAACACGAGTGGAAATTTTGCAGGAAATTTGCGACCGGCTGGGATCAAACCATGAGGCGCTTTCAAAAGCAGTGGGAAAGATGTCCCGCAGTAACCCTGAAGGAAGCGATGCAGAATGGTCACCCCTGTTAAATCAGCTTGGCGAGGCAGTAAACCAGCAGGCGAGCACGAGAATACGTCTTGCTGCCGCCAATACGGAAGCCATGCGGCTGGCATTAGAAGATTTAGCCGAAACCTTTCCCGAAAGATCTCCAGAGGCACACGAACTCATTCGCCGTCTGCCCCAAATAGAATCCCAGCTCAACCACGCCCGAAAGGCCATTCTCAACAATAAACCTGATGGAGAGGAAGCGGCCCGGAAAGTATTTGCCTTCCAGAATGCCATCGCACAGCTAAACCCGCTTCTCCAGTCCGAAGGGATTCTCCTGGTCAAACGCAGTATAAACACTCCCATCCCTGCCTGGAAGGAGTATGCGGCGAGCACCGTGGTTCGCACCCACCCGGCCGACAACGAAATCGCCATTCTTGAAGCCCCAAAACCGGATGCCTCGCTCAGGACCCTGTATCGCCCCGAAGATCTGCGCTTTGTCGGCCATGTGGACCTGGATTGGGAAGCGGAGCATATTCTCTTCACGGAGGAGGGCCACTTGCGGGAAATGGCCCTGGACCAGTCAAGTCCGCAGCCCGTCATTCAGGGAGAGCCGGATTGGCTGGATAGCTTTGATGCCTGCTATCTGCCCGATGGAAATGTGATCTTTGCATCTACAGCCGGCAGCAAGGGTGTGCCATGCGAGAACGGAAAAAATCCGACGCAAACTCTTTTCCGGCTGGAGCGCGAAAGTGGTGATATCCGGCGTCTGACCTTTGACCAAGACCATTGCTGGCACCCGACGGTGCTTAATGATGGCCGCATCCTCTACACCCGCTGGGACTACACGGATGCCCACCATTACTATGCGCGGCTCCTCTGTGCAATGTATCCTGACGGGACAGCTCAGTTTTCCATCTATGGCTCCAATGCGTATTTCCCGAACGGAAAACTGCAAACGCGGCCCATTCCCTGGCAAAGCGGGAAGCTCATCACCGTCGAGTCCGGTCACGTCGAGCCCATTGGGCGAGCCGGAAGGCTCCTCCTGCTCGACCTTGATCGGGCCGACAGTGGCCCTGAAGGAGTCATGCAGGTGGTCCCGGAGCCGGATGCCCCGATCAGGACCACCCTCAACTATGTGCCGGTCCGGGATTTTAGCGCCCCCCGCTATCGCAATCCCTGGCCTCTTGCCGATGCCAGCGATCCAAGAGGAAGCGGACGGTATTTTTTGACTTCCTGCAAACTGCACGCGGCGGGTGGATATGGTATCTATCTCACAGACATCTTCGGCAATCTCATCCTTCTCAAGGAGGAACCCGGGTACGACCTTCTCGAGCCGATCCCTTTGCGTCCCCGTTTCAAGCCGCCCATACTGCCTTCGCGACTGCAGCCGGAGCAGGACATGGCGACCATCCATTTGATCGATGTATACACGGGTGACGGGCTGAAGGACGTTCCACACGGAAGCGTCAAAGCCCTTCGACTCTATTCCTACCACTTCGGCTACGAGGGCATTGGAGGGCATTTGGCCATCGGAATCAACAGTGGTTGGGATGCGCGCCGCATCCTGGGAACCGTTCCGGTCGAGGCCGACGGTTCCGCCTTTTTCGAAGTACCTGCCAACACACCCATCGCCGTCCAGCCATTGGATGAAGATGGAGCCGCCCTTCAAATCATGCGCAGTTGGTACACGGCCATGCCCGGCGAAAACGGCTCCTGCATCGGTTGTCATGAGGATCTCAACCAGACGCCACCTACCGGGGCCGGACTGATGGCACTGGAAAGAGGGGTATCGCAAATCGATCCCTGGTATGGCCCGTCCCGGCCTTTTTCTTTTCAGAAAGAGGTACAGCCCGTACTTGATCGTCATTGTGTCTCTTGTCACAATGGAGAAGGTGCCCAGCAGAACCCAGGTCTCTTTGATCTGCGAAAGAAAGAACTCAACACGGAAGTCCCGGACAGGGTGCACGAGTTCCCCACCTGGCAAAATGCAGAGGGCACGTTTTCCGCCTCCTATCGCATTCTTCAGCGTTATGTGCGGCGTCCTATGTTGGAAAGCGACTACATCCTCCGCAATCCGGGCGAATATCATGCCAATACCAGTCCCCTTATCCAACTCTTGCGCAAGGGCCATTACGGTGTGTCCTTAACCCCGGAGGACTGGGACCGACTCATCACCTGGATCGATTTGAATGCCCCCTACTTCGGAACCTGGACGGACGTGAATGAAGCGAGGGAAGACCCTGAGCGCTTTGCCGATCAACTGGCACTGCAGATTCAGGAACGCCAAGAAACCGGCCGGAACTATGGTGGGCCACCCTTCGACCCGGAGGCGTATCCAGCGGACGTGCCACAACCGGACCGGCAACCAGTGAAGCCAGCTCCTGTATCCCGGCCGGAAGCAATCGAGATTGCGGATTGGCCCTGGGACAGCACACAGACCAACGCTGTCCAGAATACAGCCCACCAGCAACCTCGTTTTCTGGAGGCCGATGGCATCCGCATCGAATTGCGCGCATTACCCGAGGGCCGCTTTGTGATGGGGGATCGTCATGGTGCACCCGACGAGTGGCCGGAGCACGTGGCCGAGGTCGGCCCTGGTATCTGGATGGCGACCCGCGAGATTACCAATGCCGAGTATGCGCTCTTCGATCCCAAGCATGAAAGCGGCTTTCATGATAACACGGGGAAAAATAACGAGGGCCGCGGCAGGCCCCTGAACCGACCCGAACAGCCGGTCGTGCGAGTCTCTTGGGAAGAAGCGAATGCCTTTTGTCAATGGCTCTCCGAGAAAAGCGGCCTTCGCGTGCGTCTCCCTACCGAAACCGAGTGGGAATTTGCCTGCCGTGCGGGAGCGGATACTGCGATGCATTATGGCAGCGCTGATGATGACTTTTCACCATACGAGAATTTTGCCGACCAGAGCTTGCACGACCAGAATTTCTTTTTTCCTCTTCAAACGTACCCGGATCGAATCAATGCTCTGCGCCACTACCTTACACCCTTTGCCATTGACAACCGTTTTGCCGATGGCTTTACCCTCCCGGCTGCTCCCGGCAGCCTTGCGCCAAATGCCTTGGGGTTTTATGACATGCATGGCAATGTTCAGGAATGGACCGCTTCGCCTTACCAAGCCTACGGAAATGCATCAGAAAAACCCGTTTCAGCCGACAAAGTGGCGCGGGGAGGCTCCTGGTGCGACCGGCCGAGCGATGCCCGCGCCTCGATCAGGCGCCCTTTCCCCAGTTGGCAGCGCGTCCACAACGTCGGATTCCGCGTGGTCGTCGATGCTCCACCCGCCCCAGCCTTCTCAGCCGAAAATATGGATTAAATAAATTTTCTACTTATAAGCTTGATTTTTTCGAATTAAAAAAAATAATAACCCCCAAGATGAAAAACAACATGCAAAAACACCCATCTCTCGGTTCCCCTATTTTCGCCGGTAAGATAGCGCGAGCACTTTTACTCCTGTGCTTCTGCTGCGGAGTTGCTCAGGCTCAGGATACCTGGAAATCCTTTGGAGGCCCCAACTCCAACTTCACGGTGGACTCCCTGCCGGACTCTCTGCCCGAAGAGCCTGAGAGGCTCTGGGAAATACCCGTGCGGGGACAGTCCTACGGCCCAATCAGTGTGGACCAGAAATATGTGGTCATCCCGGACTCCGGGGCGGGCATGGATTGGTATTACGTTGTGGATCGCGAGACGGGCGAAGAACTTTGGAATTATTCGATCGAGAACGACAAGGAGATGGATTTCGGCAACTCTCCCCGCGTGCGTCCGATGATCGAGTTTGGGCGGCTCTATGTGCTCAATGCCTGGGGCGAGCTGCATGTTGTGGACATGGAAACACAGGAGGTAGTCTGGAAAAAGAACCTGCCTGAGGAGTTTGAGGCGGAAGTTCCGGTTTGGGGGTACTGCTCAGGGATGTCCTTTGTCGAAGAAGGGTTGATCGTGAACCCCGGCGGTGCCAAAGGCGGTCTGGTTTGCCTGAACCCCGATGATGGCTCCGTCGTGTGGACGGCCCCCTCCGATATGGCGGAGTATAACCAGCCCCTGGTCACGGAGATCAACGGCGTGCGCCAGATCGTAACATTTGATGCCACCTCAATGTTCTCGGTTCGACTCTCCGATGGCGAGGTGCTCTGGCGGATTCCAGTCACTGCCAGCAGCGGCTACATCTGCCCGGCTCCGGTTCTTACCGAAAAAGGCTTGTTGGTCGTTGACCAGGATAACGGTGCGCGCCTTTACCCCCTCAAGGACGGCATGCCGGTTGAAGAAGAAATGATCGGATCGGACTTGATTTACGCCGAGCTTAATACGCCTTTCATCCTCGGCGAGAATGCCTACTTTTTCTACTATGGTATGGTGTGCGCCAACAAGGAAACTCTGGAAATCGTATGGGAATTCTATGACAGCGATTCCTTTGCCGGGAGCGCCATGGGCTACCCCTTTGTCGATACCGAAAACAAGCGCGCAGCCATATATGCCAAAGACGGCACCCTCACCTTGATCGACCTTTCGGGCGAGGAACCCGAAATCCTTTCGGAAGTCCAATTAACCGATATGGGAGAAATCGTGCCGGCCCTGGTGAATGGAGTCATCTATTGTCGCGATAATTCGAACGGGGCCTACGCCTATCGGCTCTGGGATGCCGAATAATCTGTTAATCAATCATACTTTTCAAAAGCAGTAATCATGAAAATTTGCAAAATTCTCCTATCCGTTTTTTTTGTCGCGGCCCTACTGGCAGCCACCTCAACGACCTTCGCCGAAACACTTGGCGATGGCTGGGAACGCTTCTCGGACAACCTCATCCAATCCGATGCAGTAGATGGTTATCGCGACCTGCAACCGGGTGCCCGGCGCATCGGCGGTCTCGCTGTTGACCGACTGAACGGCGATCTCTACATGTGTCTGAACGGCTGGCCTTTCGGTGCCTATCTAAGCAAAGACGGTGGCGAGACGTGGGTCCGCTTTGACAAAAACGGCGAGGTAATCGGAGGCTGGAAACGCCCCTACAGTATAAACATGGACCAGGACCGCAGCGGTCGCATCGCCTTCTTCCGCAATATCCCCCCCCCCCACAGGGACTACCTGAAAGAGAGCGATCCAATGAAGCAGATCAGCACCGGATGGACCGTGGACGGTGGTGAGACCTGGATGACCAAGATCCCGATGCCCAACCAGGCCTATGGTGCCCGCGGCCCCCTGCATGGCATGGTGCATTGGCAAGATGAGGTGCCTCAGCGGGCAATCATTCACATGATCTCCAAACATGGCACCCAAGTCACTTATGACGGCGGTGAGACGTGGACAGAAATCAAAGAACCCGACATGCTCATTGAAGGATCGCACGCAATAGATTACGCGCGGACTCACAACGAAGCCAACCCCGATGATCCCATGGATTATCCAGACCTCCGCGGCTACGGCATCAGCGGCTCAGGTGTTTTCTTCGGGGATAATGATGGCATCCACTTCAAGGCAGACGATGCCGAAGAGTTCGCTAAGGTTGCTGACTTCCAGGTAAACGGCTACACCCCGATCGCCATCTCAGGTGTTCTTGTTTGGGCCGCTGAAAATGGCCTCATTTATTCCAGCGATGGCGGAGCATCCTGGCAACAGCTTGGTAGCGAACTCCCCAATGTCCGCCAAGGCCCCTTCTTCGGCAAAGCGCCGCAGGAGATGGTCGTGGTGACTGAGGACGGGGTTTTTGGCACCCGCGACTCCGGCCAGAACTGGACCAAGGTGAGCGATCTTTTCTGGGTGCCCGACGCTTATAAAAAGCAATTCGGCCAATTTCTCCGTCGCCATGATTACGACTGGGATCCCCACCGCAATGTTCTCTACGTGGCCGCTCTGGCTTCTCACGCTTATCGCAAGCAACTCGACTGGTAGCCTCGCTGCTTCGACCCCGCAACCAATTGACATTTTAAACAAGGAAAATCATGAAATCCTTCCCCATCATCTATGTTCTTATCACACTTCTTGCTAGTATCCTGCCTGCGAACGCAGAGCCGTTTGCAAATCGCTCCGACCGTAATGCTGTGACCAAGGCATCCCATCTGCCGAGCACTGTTGGCGAAGACAATCTACTCTGGCGTGTGCCTCTGAAAGGCGGCGACTTCATGAATACCATTACCATTTATGATGGAAAGGTCTACTGTATCGTTGAAGGGGCGGCTGCTCCCAACATTGAGTTGGGCAGACGCGAAAATGTGCTTCTGGTCTTCGACGCGCGGACGGGCGAAATTCTTGTCGAAAAGGGATACAGTGGTCTTGGCGGGGGCTATGATGCCCATGCTCCTCTCATCGAAGGAGACCGCCTTTACACCCGAACGGACGGTGATCATTTTATATGCCTGAACCGACATACGGGCGAGGTGATCTGGGAGAACAACCCGGTGGAGCAAATGGGGATGAAAATCCAGCGCTGCCACGGACCCAACGGCAATGCGATCATTATTGGCGATTATTACTATGTGCCCACTTGTGCAACGGGTCTTGAATGGACTCCCCGCATCGACGAGCTTTCCCAGGAATGGCCCTGGGTTCCTAAGATCGTGGCGATGAACAAATATACCGGGGATATTGTCGCCATGGACGAACTGGAACAGGAACACTTCTATCACGGCCAATGGTCCTCCGTTTCTACCGGTAAGGTAAATGGGCAGCAGGTAATTTTTTATGGAGATGGGAACGGCATCGTCCACGCTTTTAAAGCAGAGGACACTTATCCCGAGCGCGTTGGCAACGGTGATGTGCATCGCCTCAAACACCTGTGGTCCATGGATGCGAATCCCCCGGAATACCGCTTTTGGGAAAACGGACTTCCCAGGAGCTACCAGACCGATTGGGATGGTGTTCGCGATATTCCGGAAGGAAATGGTCGGGACATCGGTCCTTGCGAAATTATTGGAGACCCGGTTTTCAAGGATGGCCTCCTCTACGTTGCTCTTGCCCGCGATTATGAGTATTGCAACAAACGCGGGGCTCGCGCCTTCGGCCAAGGGGGCATCATGTGCATTGATCCCGACGGAGGTGGCGATCTGACCAAGCCCACCCTGGTCTGGCGCAACCTGGACCTCAACCGCACCTTCAGCACGCCCTCCGTTACGGACGATGGCCTTATTTTTATTGCCGACCTCGCAGGCCAGATCAATTGCTTCGATGCCGTCACGGGAGAACGTCTCTGGGACCACGACATCAAAAGCAAGTCCTGGAACTACGGCCAAATCGTTGCCGATGGTAAAGTCTTTGTCCAAAACTCCACTGGCGATCTCTATATTTTGGGAGCCACCCGCGAAAAGAAAGTCTTTTACGAAGGCGAGTTAAACGGGAAGAACGGCCCCATGTGTGGTGTTGCTGATGGTATCCTCGTGGTAGCCACCGGGAATGAGGTCGCGGCCTATGGCGATCCGGATGTTGTTAAAGGTCCGGGAAGCAGCAATACCGTCGCCGATCTGCGGTGAGAATGCGTTCCTTCCTCTCAACCCCGCCAAGTTTTCACTAGTTCCTGAAGGTCATGGAAACAGTGAGATCCAGATCTTTGCCTTTTGCCTGCCTGATATTGCTGATTTCACTCCTGGTTCCCGGCATGGCCAAGCAGGAAAATGGGGAATGCTGCCCCGAAATGCCTGAGCAGGTACATACGCACGTCGATCTTCCGAGGGAGTTGCTGGAAGCCTATCCAGAGGAGCGCCCCGCGGACGCAGTGAAGTTCCAGGGCAGCTACTACAAGGTCTTTACTGACGAAGAACAAAATCTTACCTGGCACCAGAAAAAGGCACTTTGCGAACGCATGGGGGGGCATTTGGCTGTCATCGAGACAAGCCAGGAACAAGCCTTTATTGCCAAGCTTGCTGATGATCGCTACCTCAGCCTGGGTGCTACAGATGAAGAAAACGAGGGTGAATGGATATGGATCAATGGGGCCGAGTGGGTCGAAACACACTGGATGGGCGGCCAACCCAACAACTGGGAGGGTGACGAAAATTACCTCGCTACCTACATGGGTGGCGAATGGGTGGATGTTGCTGCGGAGGGAAAAAAGTTTTGGTTGCCTACTGGTTTCATCTGCGAATGGGACGAAGGCCATGCACCCTGAAGCATCGCATCTGACCAGCACCTTGCGGACAAAAAAATGTTTCTGCCCCTGGCTGGGCCTCTTCTTTCTAGCCCTGGCTGCACAGCTTGAAGCCCATCCCGTATCCGTCACCAGCACCATGGTCAGTATTGAGGACCAGCGCGTGTTGGTAGAGATCGAGGTCTTGGCCGAAGACCTGGCCATGTTCTACGAGATGGAGACGGATGACACGCTTTACTACACCCCGGATAATCTCCAGGAACAGGCGAAAAAGCACTGCGGTTTTCTCCTTCAGCATATCCATATCCTGGATCAAGAAGGTAGAGGGCTTACGGGCAGTGTCGTCGATCTCGACCTGTCAGCCTTACCGCAAGAAGGCATCTATTTTAACCAGTTGATGGATTACTGGATGACTTACCAAATTGAATTTCCCTTCACAGAACCTCCAGAGACGCTCACCGTGATGCAGGATCTTGGCGGGAAAGAGCCGCCTATCCCCTCCGAGATGAGCATGCAGATCTTCCACAAAGGAGTGCGACTTGAAACCCTCATGCTTGAGCACGGACAATTTCAGTCCTTTCGCCTCGACTGGGACCGCGCCTGGGGGGAGATCGCCGACGACCCTGAAGCCGTGCGACAAGCCTACTTCGAGCGGAGGGACGAGTTACTGGGCATCACTGCCTCCATGAACCTCTACAGCTTCGTCTATCTTGAACGCGATGGACTCCGCCACGAGATGCTCATCCCCTTGAATACCCTCGATGAGTGGATCCCATTGGAACGGGCAAACAAAGGGTATTTGAATGTGCAGGAACAGCACGAACTGAAAGAGAAACTGGATGCCTTTCTTGCCAAACAACAGGAGGTCTCTCTCAACGGCAGGGCTGTAGAACCGCGACTTACACGCATCACCTTCTACGGTCCCAGTCCCAGCGACTACGGCGCCAGCCCACCAGAGAAAAGTGTGCCCGTCATTGGGGGACGCTTGGGCGTGGCCTACTTTTTTCCCGCTCAGGAACGCCCCTACGAACTCACGTTTGCCTGGAAAGAATACAAGAGCCTGAGTGCTTTGGAACCCCGGTTTTTCGTCTTCGAAGAAGGTAATGGCGAAACCCATATCCTCTACCCCGGCAACGAAAGCTTCACCTGGAAAGGGGAGCGCCTGCCCGGTAGCGATCTGATGCTGGCAAGTCTGCCAACGCCCCCGCAGAGCGAAACATGGCAAGTTCCCATCCTTGCACTTGGCTCAACTCTATTGGGCCTGGTTCTGCTGGCAGCAGGATTGGTCAAGCGCAGATGCAGTGTTCTCATCGCCAGCATGGTCTTTCTAGGAGTGGTGCCCCTTGTCTGGAGCTTCGTGAACCTCGAAATCAATCACGGCGTATCGCCCAAAGCGATGCCCACCGAGGAGGAAGTAACACCCATCTTCGCCACCCTTCAGCAAAATATTTACCGCGCTTTCGAGCAGCGTAAAGAGGGCGCGATTTACGATGCATTAGCGGAGAGCGTGGCCGGTCCCCTGTTGGAGGATTTCTATCTGGAAGTGATTCGCGGACTGCGGATGGAGGAACTGGGAGGAGGAATCTCTCGTGTCGAATCGGT
>JGI12210J13797_10115682_pt1 | contig 17544 bp, 18 predicted proteins | sample ElkSlonscriptome_3_FD_13797 | JGI IMG/M metagenome (IMG submission 13797)
TGAAGTGGAAACGGAGGAGAATCAGCAACGCAGACTTGATGCGTATACTCAGGCAGAACAGTATTTTTTAACTGCTTTAAATGAAGCTGAGCGCCTCAATATGCCTAAATCTAAACTAAGTTTATTCAGTAATCTGGCAAAAATAAAAGTGGAACAAGGAAACACTGAGCAAGGTCAGCAATTTGCCCTACAGGCTAAATTTCTAGCTGATTCGCTCAATACTCCGAGAGAAAAGTCTCGAGCAGAGGAAACCCTTGCCTATGTATACGAGAAATCTGGTCAGTGGAAGCAAGCCCTAGAGCATTATCAGCAATACAAAGCCTGGGAAGACACTGTATTTAACGAAGAAACCGCGGCGCTGTACAAATCCCAGCAGGTGCAGATGGAAGTGGCACAAAAAGATCGCGAAATTGAATCTCAAACATTGCAATTAGCTTCATTGAACGAAAGAGTAGCGCTAGAAAATCGCTGGAAATGGACATTAGGCGCTGCCAGCCTGTTATTACTGCTCGCTGGAGCTCTTTATTATCAAAAATACCGTACCCGTAAAATCTATTCTGAAAAACTGGAAAATCGTAATAAATTGATTACGAATCAGAAAGAAGAGATTGAGGTTACTAAACGACAACTGGAAGCCACCGATGAAACGATTAACTACTTCGCTTCCTCTCTGTATGGGAAGAACACAGTAGATGAAATTCTGTGGGATGTGGCTAAAAACTGTATATCCCGCTTAGGCCTAGATGATTGTGTGATTTACCTCTTGGATGAAGAGCGGCAAACCCTTCTACAAAAAGCAGCTTATGGTCCCAAAAACCCGAAAGATTTTACCATACATGATCCGATAGAAATTCCGGTAGGGCAGGGAATTGTCGGCTCAGTAGCACTGAGTGGAGAGGCGGAAGTGGTGCAGGACACCTCCCGGGACGAGCGATATATTGTTGACGATGATTCCCGCCTCTCGGAGTTGGCTGTGCCTATCAAACACCAGGACAAAGTCATTGGGGTGATTGATTCTGAGCATCCTGAAAAGGACTTTTATACTGACTATCACTTAAAAGCCCTGAAGACGATTACGGCTATCTGTGCCAGCAAAATTGCCCAGGCCCAGGCCGACGAAAGAACCCGCAAAGCCGAAGAAGCCCGACTCGAGGCCGAACAGATTAAGGCGATGGACCTGATGAAGTCTCGTTTCTTCGCCAATATATCTCACGAGTTTCGTACACCATTGCACCTTATCCTGGGGCCGCTTACCGTACATGAAGAGCAGCAAATTCCTCCTCACGAACTGGGCATGATGCAACGCAATGCGCAACGCCTTTTGCGCTTAGTCAACCAGCTTATGGATCTCTCCAAATTGGAGGTAGGGCAGGTACAGCTGGAATACCAGCAAGCCGATGTTTATGCTTTTCTGCGAAGTATCGCCTCCTCCTTTACTTCCCTGGTAGAGGATAAAGCGATTACCTATCAGATGGATATACCCTCCCGTCGTTTTCCCATCCGCTTTGATCCTGACAAGCTGGAAAAGATCCTGTACAATCTGCTTTCCAATGCCATCAAATTTACCCCTACAGGAGGTACGGTGAGCTGTCATGCTGTCATTGAGTCACCTAGTCAGTTGCGCTTGTCAGTTTCCGATACCGGGCTGGGCATTCCTGCTGAACTGCAGGACAAAATCTTTGATCGCTTTTTTCAGGTAGACGGCTCCAATACCCGGGCTTTTGAAGGTACAGGTATCGGCCTGGCTTTGATTAAGGAGCTGGTAGATCTGCATGGTGGTACTATTGTACTGGATAGCGAAGCTCAGCAAGGCACCACCTTTACCGTGAGCTTACCCTTGCAGCCTGCTGAAGGGGATATGCTGGATGTACTAACCATCCCTTCCAAATTTGAACAGCATGCAGCTGAAGCGAACCCTACCGGAAAAGAAACCACCCTTACAGGTCTAGATACTGAATCTCTGCCTTTGCTCCTGATCGTTGAAGATAATCCCGACTTACGGCGCTACATCCATGATAACCTGGGCAAACAGTTTACTTACCTGGAAGCTGCTGATGGTAAACAAGGCTTGGAGATCGCTACCGAACGCTTACCCGATATCATTGTCACCGATATCATGATGCCTGAGATGGATGGCATGGAACTAACTGATCTTTTGAAAAAGGATGAACGTACCAGCCATATCCCTATCATTATGCTGACAGCAAGAGATGATGCTGATACCAGGCGGACGAGCTTTCAAACCGGGGCGGATCAGTATCTGACCAAACCCTTTGATATAGGAGAACTAAAAGAACGCATACAGAGCCTGTTGAAGCAGCGCAAGCGCTTGCGTGAAAAGTACAGCCGGGAAGTAACCCTACGCCCCCATGATGTTACTGTTAATGATCTTGATGCCATTTTTCTTGAAAATTGTTTGCGATTAGTAGAAGATAACCTGAGTGACGCAGACTTTGGTGCTGAACAGCTACAACGCGAAATTGGTATGAGCACCCGCCAATTACACCGCAAGCTGAAAGCACTAACCAACCAGGCTCCGGGAAAATTCATCAGAGATATCCGTCTTCAGCGGGCTGCTCAAATGCTTAAGCAAGATCGTAGTCGGATATCTGACGTGGCCTACGATGTAGGCTTCAACCACCTTTCTTACTTTGCCAAATCTTTTAAAGAAAAATTTGGTGTGATACCGTCAGAATACATAAATGACAGCTCAGAAACGGCATAATGGCCAAGTAGTATCACTGTTTGGCTAAATTGTGTTAGCGTATATCTCTCTAGTGCGAAGAGAAACATCAGCTCGCAATATTTAGTCCACGCTGTGTCGTTGCTTGGCCACTCTGTGTTAAGTGGTTAATTTGCCGACCTATACCTTTGTTGCATAACATTTTAATAAAGCAAACCACATTTAAATTTATGCAACTGATGAATCGTATTAAAAAATTATCCTTACTAATCATGACCGGGATCTTATTGGCTTTCAGCGCCTGCCAGGAAGATATAGAAACCCTGGATAGAGGCGACAACACTATGAACCTTCGTCCCCAAGGCCCGGGAGACATCACCAATCCTCCGGGCGGAGCGCAATATCCGAACATTATTAAAAAGTATTATCCTGCTGAAACAGCTAATTATAAAGGAAGTACTGCATGGCGCATTGAATGGCCAGCGTATGGAGGTATTGACCCGGATAAGATTCCAACCTTTTTTGCCACGAGCACAGGAACCCTAAATAGCCTGCACTTTATGAACAGCACCCACCCGGATAATAAGAAGAAGTTAAATTTCTCACTCTTCACGGATGATCAACTCAAATCAGCAGCGGAGAGCACTGAGCTATGGGGTGGGGGCGCTTCCACTGCCGAAGCAGTCTACTTCCGGAAAATTGATAAAAACCTTGACCAAATTAAGAAATGGGTGACTACTCGGCCCAGTAACTTTGAAAACTACTGGGTAGAAGGAGAAGATATAGAATCCGAGATTGGCTACCAGGAGGGTGACTTCTTCATCTTTCAGATACCTGGTCTTACGCCAATGGGATACGGTGGCATCCGCATTGTATCGGAAAGTCCACGGATCATAGAAGTATACCATGCCATACCGAACTAAGCTGTTGTCAGTACTAAACAACATTAACCCAAACAAATACCTGAAGACTTTGGCCTTTTAACCCAACCAATGTCAAGATAGTCAGGAACAACAAAACTCACGGAGTTTCCGACGAAGTCTCCGAGCGCGAGAAGAATATTGACCAACATTAACTCAAAAATTTTTCACTTCAATTTCTAAACTGAACCCATAAACCAACCAAGCATGAAAAATATGAAGAATATATCATTGATGATGATGGCCTTTTTGCTGGCCTTCACCGCCTGCCAGGAAGATGTTGAAACCCTCGGTAGAGGTGACAAGACGATGACCGTTCGGCCCGGTGGCCCGGGTGATAAGGTCATTATTCCCGATGGATTACCTTATCCGGATGTTGATGAAAAGATTTTTACTTCCAGTTCTAGGCTTCACAACAATTATCGATGCCGGACGTGGCGAATCACCTGGCCTAACTATGACCAAGATGTAGACCCGGATGAAATTCACAATTATTTTGCGATCAGCAATAGCACGCTTTACAGCTTTAACTATATAATGAGCATTGATCCTGCTGAAAAGCAAAAATTAACTTTAGCGCTATATAATCACAATAGAGTGATATCATCACGGAGTTCGGGAGAGCTTTGGAGTGCGGATGAAGAAAGAACCAAAAAGCTGCAACTTATTAAGCATAATGAGTATATCCCCGATATTGAGAACTTAGTAACTGCTCGTCCTGACCTGTTTCAGGATAAGTGGGAAGAACTGAACGGTAAGGGTATAGGACACGACTTTGTTTATGAAGAGGGTGACTTCTTTATGTTTGCTATTCCTCATTTAAACCGCTACGGTGGTATTCGGATAGTGTCTATGAGTCCCCGTACAGTTGAAGTATACTACGCCGAACCTACTATTTAACTTACTTAATCCGACGGGCCACCGTGCCCGTCTTCAAACTCTTCAATTCAATTATTATAAAAAAACAAACGCATGAAGAATATATCATTGATGATGATGGCTTTTTTGCTGGCCTTCACCGCCTGTGAGGAAGATGTAGAAACCTTCGGTAGAGGTGACAAGACGATGACCGTTCGGCCCGGTGGCCCTGGTGATAAGGTGGTTGTTCCTGGCGAGTTGCCCTACCCTAAAATTATCAGGCGAACCTACATTCCCGAGTACGATCTCTTTTCCGATACCCGTTGCAACGCTATTCGCATTGAGTGGCCGGCGTACGAAGAAGGAGTAGATCCGGAAATGATTCCGGACTTACTAACGACTGCTACCCAATCTCTATATTCATTCAATTACGCTAAGAGTGATCCGGTCATAAAAGCGAGCCTGGACTTCTCGTTGTACCATGAAAATAAGCTTCAAACTCCATACAATACCCCCGGTCTTTATCCCCTGGGAGGATACACGGGTGAATTTCCGAAATTTGTCAAGCACAATATAGGTAAGGAAACCATTGAGCACTGGGTTACCGAACGGCCAGGCCATTTTGAGTCTTACTATAAAAATAGTAAAGAGCCGAAAACCGATGAAGTAGATTATCAGGAGGGGGATTTCTTTCTGATGTATCTCGACAAGAAAAATCGGTATGGGGGCGTCCGAATTGTTTCCGAAAGCCCGCGCATCATTGAAGTGTATATCGCTGAACAAAACATATAAATCAACTGAACAACTCAACCGACGGGCCACCGCGCCCGTCTTTAAATCCTTTATTTATATAATTTCAAAAACCAAAATCATGAAAAAGTTAACAATTTTACTCAACCATAATGTAAGCGGAACACTCTTCCGCATCGGATCGCTTCTTCTCCTTGCTTTAGTCATTAGCAGTAACCTCTACGCCCAGAGAGGGAATCTTGAATGGGTCCCCGATAACGACGGAGATGGGGAGTGGATTGGCGGCAATAACAAAGTTTATACCATGGGTAACAGAGTCGGTATTGGCACTTCTACCCCATTGGACTTGCTTCATATCTGGGGGGACGGGGGCACTCATCGCTTTGCCAGAATAACAGCAGGCGGGGGTTATTTGTATTCACAAGTGGCGGCTGGGATAAAACTAGAGCGCAAGATCATTGGTGGAAACTCGCTTACCTGGGACATTGTAAACCAAGGTTCTTTTAAGATTCGGCGTAATAACAATACGCTATTTCTGATGGAAGAGGATGAAGCTCAGTTTGGCACCCTGTCTGATCCTATACCCCTGCACATTTGGGGCAACGAATTAGCAAAAATAAATGGTAAGGCGGCCCGCGCCTCACTGATCATAGGCAATTATAGCATTCTCGAGAAGAAAAGTAAATACATGAGAATAGACGCAAATAATATTGACGCTGATCAAGATTTGCATATTAATATCATCTCCGATAAAGACATAGATTTAGTACGTGGTGGAGGTAATTTGGGTATTGCTACCGGTGCTACTAGCAGCGCAAAAGTAGATATCAAATCAGAGATCATGCATTTGCGGATGCACAATACATCACCCAAAGGTGCTGCCCAGTGGTATATGGGCGTATCCGATGAGAACTGGACAGTAGGAAGAGGCAAACTGGTTTTTTCCAAAACACAAAACTCGGATGATGCCACCATGGTGATGACCGAGCAGGGCCGCGTAGGCATCGGTATGACCACGCCTTCCAGCACGCTGCATGTAAACGGTACTACTAAAACCACTACCCTGGAGATTACCGGAGGAGCTGATTTGGCCGAACCCTTTGAAGTAAACAGCGAAAGTACCATACAAGCCGGCATGGTGGTAGCCATTGACCCTGCAAATGCAGGACAATTGAAGATAGCTACATCCGCCTACGACAAAACCGTGGCCGGAATCGTGAGTGGTGCCGGTAACATCCAACCCGGCATGGTGATGGGACAGGACGGCAGCATTGCCAGCGGCGAGCACCCGGTAGCCCTCACCGGACGGGTATACGCCAAGGTAGACGCCCGCTACGGAGCTATCCAGCCCGGCGACTTGCTGACCACCTCGGATACCCCCGGCCACGCCATGAAAGTAAGTGATAACGGCCAGGCCCAGGGAGCTATCATCGGCAAAGCCATGACTGCCCTGGAAGAAGGACAAGGCCTGGTGCTGGTACTGGTCAGCTTGCAATAGATACTTCTTACCAATAATCTCAAAGCGCATGAAAATCTTTAGAATCATATGCCTGATCGGATGGGGGTGCTTAACCGCCCTCAGCCTGCAGGCCCAGAAAAAAGTACCACATAGCTTCCAGTATGCCGCCGAAGCCAGCGAGGAAGGAACGCTCAAAGAACTCACCCAGGTAAGCTACTCGGGCACCAGCAGCATACGCCTCTATTTTGATGAAGTAGAACTGGGGCCCAACAGCTACCTGCTACTGGAAGGCAGCGACGGAGCCGAACAGAAACTGAATGCTGAAGCCCTGCAAAACTGGAGCAACAGCTCAGCCTACTTCAACGGACAAAGCGTAAAAGTCTCGCTCTACCAGGCAGCCGGAGAGGAAGTAACTTTAAAGCTAAAAGAGCTGAGAGTGAATAAAAGTACACAAACGAGCCAAAAAACGAACACAAGCACAATGGCAATTGAGAATCAAGCCCGGATAGAGAGCAAACCGTATTTGCCATCCTGGGCTGCAGCGGTAGGCAGATTTACGGATGGCGTAACTTCGTATGGCACTGGCTGGATTGCTGCAAATGGAGCTATAGTGACTGATTTAAACTATGGGGGTATAGATGATATTGAGGTAGGTGCCGGTTATGAAATGATAAATGAATACGATATCATTGAGTTTAACGTGCCCGCGTCAAATCGAGATGGCACCGTCAACCACCCGTCTCCAGATAATCAGTATCCGCTTAACAAGGATTACTATTACTGGCGAATAATTGAAGGAAGGCTGGAATATGTTGGAATGGGTTTTATCAGAATTCAAAGATATGATATAGCTGGCGATCCAGCAGTGGGCGGTTACACGATTGTTGAAGCACTCCCGAATAGTACGGGCCAAAGGCCTGGTGAGCGTATTGGTGAATACTTTCAGGTACTACGTCACGGTACTGGTTTGCAGATGGATAATCTGGAAATGGAGCTTTTTCATTATTCCCGCAACGATCTTGGGCCGATTAATCAAACCCTGAGAAAAAGCACAGTGGAACTCAGAAATCCCAACGCCTGGTTAACTTACGTAAGCGACAAAAATCGTTTTCTGGTGTACGATACCCCTACGGTACATCCTGGATTTTGGGATCGTGATATGGAGGGTGCGCCTATTGTATATCCCGGTAGCAATATTGCGGTAGGCATTCACTCATATGGGGCTGTTGGGAATACACTTTTTTCCCCCTCACTCGGTACAGGTTTCCGGGATCAGGATTTTCGTAAGCACCTGGGTGAGTTCTTTACCACCGCGGTGACCTACGTAGATCAGGCAAGCCCGCTTGACGAGAGTAATGGTAACATTTATCAACCCTATCTCACGGTAGCCGAAGGAGTGCAGCAAGCGGCTGACCACGATATTCTGAACATTGCCCGAGGTTTTTATAACGAAAGTGTAACGATCAATAAGCCCATGACGCTAAGTGCCCCGGTAGGTGCAGTAGTCATCGGTGCAGCAGGGGAAGCCAACAGCCGGATGATGCGAACTAACATTCCCGCAGCCCTGTATGGTGATGATCCTGCTACCGCCTTTGCTGAGGAAGAAGATTTGCTGGTGGAGCCATCGTCACTCAAAAGCTTCCCCAACCCCTTCACCGAGCGTACCGAGTTGCACTACTCTCTACAAGAAGAAAGTCCGGTGCAGGTAAAAGTGTACGATGTGATGGGGAAGGAAGTGCAGACGCTGGTGCAGGAAGATCAGACCGAAGGCGAGCATAAGGTGCAGTGGGATGGCCGCAACCGGCAGGGCCAGAACTTGCCCGCCGGTTTGTACATTATGCAACTCAAAACCGGAGAAGAAACTTCCTCCGTGCGCATCATGAAGCAGTAGTAATCCCCGGCGTATTCGCTCCGCGGATACGCCCCCTTTAGTCAACCAATAACTTTTGAGAAATCATGAAAATACTCTTCTCTATTTCTATGTGTATCATTTTGACTGCCCTGCAGGGCGCCTTAACGTATCAGTACGGGCCCACCCCACTTCAGGAGCCGCTAACGGCCCAGGCCGCTGTTCAGTCGATCATCAACCACGAGGCGAATACCATCTGGGATAAGAAGTTTGACCGCTATGCCAGCTACTGGCTGGGGCGGTTTAAGCCGAACATTACTGAGAACATTCGGATCATCAATAACCTGAGGGTTCATCAGGCCAGCGCCTGGGCGCACCCGGACCAGTACGAAAAGAATACCCAGGCATCAGCTTCTTTGCAAATCCGCCAGGCAATTTTCATCCAACCCTAACTTCATTTCTAACCAAACCCAAAAATTTCAACATCATGAAAACGACCATAGAAAATTTTATCATCTCCATAACAACGTTAAGCGTATATTTTCTTCTAGCGCTGCTGTTTGCCCTGGTCTTTAGCAGTTGCCAACCCGAAGAGGTAGCGCCAATGCAGCCCCTAGGTCGGTTTCCGGGTCCGATAGAGAAGGTCCCCCCCCCTAATGTCCTCCCTCCTGATGAGGTTGTCCGCACCGTGAATGCCGGAACCACGAAATGGAGAATTACTTATAACAATGTTAACTACAATTTTAAGCAGTCTTACCAACAGTTCTTTAGTACGCTGGATGGTTCCTTTTATAACAAAGCGCAACTCAATAGCAGTACGGAAGCTACTGCCCGGGCTGATATGAGCTTTATGTTTTGGTACGCGAGTTCACCTGATAATAACAAGTACGGCCACAAACTGAAATATCCGGATTATGCATCGGCTACCCGTTTCAAGCCGGCAGAATTTGGTACGTGGCAATTAGCTGCGATGACCGTTGGAAATCCGGCTCAATTTCAATCTGAGTTTGAGAATAGCACGTTTGAACCTACCCGTTTTCAACCTTACAATTATGAGGAAAACGGCGATGAGTCAGCTTACCTTAAAGCAGGAGATATTTTCCTTTTCAAAACCGACCGCGATCCCGTACGCTATGGTGCAGTACACATCATCGCGATGGCCAATCCCTTTTTGGGTAATGAACAGACCATTGTAGAAGTCACAGTACAGGCAGATAACAGTATTGTTGAATTAGGCAATTGATCATAACCTGTCCTTTAACCAAAAACCAGGTTTATTACACTCAAAAGCATAAAAATGAAATATTCAAGCATATATATTCTGATGATCCTAACACTAGGATTAGGGCTAAGCAGTTGCCAACCCGATGAGGTAGCTCCGCTTCAACCGGGCAGTGGGCAGCTTCCTACGGCAGAAAAGAAAGCCCCGGTAATCATTCCAACGAGTATTCCCCCCGATGAGGTCATTCGAACCATTTACCCCAGGACAACAAAGTGGCGAATTACCTATAATAATGTGGATGTCAATCTTGGACAGCTCTACCAGAAGTATTTCAGCACACTAGATGGTACATTCCAAAGCTGGTCCGAACTTAATAGCAGCGCTAAAGCTACCTCCCGAGCTGACATGAATCTTCTATTTAGGTCCATTGCCTCGACCGGTAAAAACCATGTTTATCTGACCTATCCGGACCATGCATCTCCTACGCGCTTCAAGCCAGCGGAATTTGGCCCTTGGCAGTTAGCCGTAATGACGACGGGTAATCAGGATCAATTTGAAGATGCCTTTGAGCGTAGTACGTATGACCCTGCCCCGTTCCAGCCTTACAATTATGATATGTACGGCGAAGAGTCCGATGCCATGGAAGAGGGGGATATCTACCTCTTTAAAACAGGGCGCGATCCCGCCTGCTACGGAGCGGTGAACGTCGTTAAGTTAGCCAATCCGTATCTGGGCACCGAGCAAACAGTCATTGAAGTAACGCTGCAGTCCCCTAACAACATTGTTGAATTGGCCAATTGATCATCACTTGCCCCTTGTTAAGGGGCAAGATTTATTACACTTAAAAGCATAAAAATGAGAATTCTAAGTATTTATATATTATTGATAGTATCCCTGACAATCGGATTGAGCAGTTGCCAACCTGATGAGGTTGCTCCGCTTCAACCCGGTAATGGGCAACTTCCTACCGCCGATACTAAACCTCCGGTAATCATTCCAACGAGTATTCCCCCCGATGAGGTCATTCGAACCATTTACCCCAGGGCAACGAAGTGGCGAATTACCTATAATAATGTGGATGTCAATCTTGGTTCGTTCTACCAACAGTATTTCAGCACACTAGATGGTTCATTCCAAACCAGAGCCGAACTTAATAGCAGTGCTAAAGCTACCACCCAAGCTGATATGAATCTGCTATTCTGGTTCATTGCTTCGCCCGATAGATACAACCATCATCTGACCTATCCGAAGTATGCATCGAAGACGCGCTTCAAGCCGGCGGAATTCGGCCCGTGGCAGTTAGCCGCAATGACGACGGGTAATCAGGATCAATTTGAAGATGCCTTTGAGCGTAGTACGTATGGCCCTACCCAGTTCCAGCCTTACAATTATGAGCTAGACGGCGATGGGTCCGATTACATGGATGAGGGGGATATCTACCTATTTAAAACAGGGCGTGATCCCGCCCGCTATGGAGCAGTAAACGTCGTGAAGATAGCCGATCCGTATCTGGGAACCGAGCAAACCGTCATTGAAGTAACGATACAGTCCCCTAACAACAATGTTGAATTGGCAAAATAAGCCGCCGCTTACTTTTAATATCCCTTAGAAATTATGAAATATCTCACCATTACTTTCCTGGCTTTTTCTGCTTCCCTGCTGCTGCTTGGCTGCGAATCCGACGATGCCAGCAACATCGTTCCCAGCATATCCCAACCGACTACCCTAGGCGGGTATTCTCCTACTCCCCCTGCTCCTATTCCGCCTAGCTCGGTGGTAGAAGAAGAGTTGGGTGGGGCCAGGCGCTGGACTATAAACTTTAGTGATATTGACTACGATTTACATTACCTTCATCAGCGCTTTTTCAGTACCACCGACGGTACGTTTTATAACATCAATCAACTTCATCTCAGTGCTGATGCTACTTCAAAGGCTGATCTGGACTTTCTGGTGGGTCGGGTGCAATCAACCGAAGGTTTTCTGTTAACCTACCCAGAACATGCGGTAGCTACTCAGTTTAAACCTACCAATTTATCAGCCCAGCAACTGGATGACATTGCCGAAAATTATCCAAATATGCTGACTGATGCCTTTGAAAATAGTCCCTATGCAGCTACCAATGTTCAGCCCTACAACTATGTTGAAAAAAAGTACGATTTTGACTACTACCAGACCGGCGACATCTTCTTGTTTAAGACCGACCGCAGCCCGGTTCGTTACGGTGCTGTACGTATCCTACATAGTTGGCCGTCGCAGTATACAAACGCACGTACGATAGAAGTAATAGTGCAGACCAGCAAGTACACCAAGAACGTGGAAAAAACACAAGATCTTAATTATCAGGAATTGTTGTCTTTCATCTATGCAACGAGCAACAGATAGTATGCTCGCTGGTCTAAAGATCCTCAACATTTATTCCTTTACCCTTAACTTTTCTCAATCATGACATCGTTCACTGAAAAAACCCTCTTTGAGCAAATCGGTGGTATGCCCGCTGTAGATGCTGCCGTTGAAATCTTTTACACCAAGGTACTTGCCGACGAAAGGATCAGTCACTTTTTTCGCTGGACACACATGAAAGCACAATATGCCATGCAAAAAGCTTTTCTGGCCTATGCCTTTGGTGCCCCCTTACATTACAGTGGAAAGAGCATGCGCTATGCCCATGCCCACCTGGTAGATGTAGGCTTGAGTGAACTCCATTTTGATGCGTTGATGGAACACCTGGCAGCTACATTACAAGAACTAGGGGTAGCAGAAAACCTGATTACTGAAGCTGGAAAAATAGCGGAAGGTACCCGAAACGATGTGCTGGGATACGATCTTGAAAATCATGATTGAAAGGTAGATAGTTTATCAGGCAAGGGCATTCTGCTGGAGTGCCCCTGCTTTCTCCCTGATATTATTAATTGTTTATAACCACAAACCATTTAGTAACCATGAAAAGAAATAAATCATTTATTCAGTTTGGCCTATCGGCCGTATTTGCGCTCGCCTTATTAGCCAGTTGCTCAGAAGAAACCGAAACCCTAACTCCCCAACCTTTTGAACCCGCTGAGGAAGCCGTCATAACGCTATCCGATGCGATACCTATTGATACTCCTGATTCTGGTGAGGTAGAAGAAGAGAATAGTAATCTGCCGTTTCCAGACCAACAACATTCCAATGCACGAGTAGCTGCGGAAGGGGTTACCGATTATGTAGACTTCAACGATCCTAATTCCCTGGATTTGTTGATAGATGATGCAGTAGATATGGTAGCAAGATGGCCATTTTATATTCAGAAAGTAGGTAGTGCCTGGATACATGTAAAAGAACAAAATTATAGAATGGGAAAAAAACAAGCCTATAATCATTACCATCTTGGTTACCAGTATTTCAACGCTGTATTCAATATAAACACCCAGAAATGGTGTAAATCTGTCCTTTATGGATGTATCGCCTTTGATCCCTTACAGGAGCATCGTTATTTAACCACTCATTCTCTGGATCAGATAATCAAAATCTACGCGTATGATTATAATAGCTCGCACCGGGTGTTTGACCTGAAGGGGATTTTTGTACGTTCCGGTCCTATCAAAATCAAGTTTCGTAAGCAGAGTGGCCAGTGGTATCAATTCTCCAGCGTTGAGCCGGGCGTTTATAACTTCTCTGATATAAGTTCAGACATCACCCAGGTCCTAATTTCCAGTGTCAGTGGGGGTCCTGTATCATTTGACAACGTCAAAGTGCACGTTCCCACGAACTAAATAGCTGGTACTATTTAAACAAAAGTAGAGAAGTAGTTCAACAAGCAAGGGCATTCTGCTGGAGTATCCCTGCTTCTTTTTAAAATTTTAAACCCTAACAATCATTTACAATTATGAAATCACTCCATATTTTCTTTTTATGTCTGCTCAGCATCGCTATGCTGCCCGGCTGCCAGTCGGATGAAGTGGCTCCCCTTAACTTAACCAGCACCCCAATGGTAGGTGAAAAGGGATTAATTGAGGTGAGACATGTTTTGCACCCATCGGTTGTCCGTACCGAATATCCGGGGGCTATTAAGTGGGAAATCACTATTGATGTAGATAACTTTAATTATATGACTGACTGGATCTATGACTATAAATATCACTTCAGTGTTATTCACGAGTCTTTTCAATCGATCAACGATATGAACATGAGTGCCAAGAACACGGCCGCTGCGGATATAGCCCTAAATTGCTTTGACTTTGTCAGTATTGATAATCTTGAGCCAGAGATTCAATACCCAGAGTATGCGAGTACCACCTTGTTCAAAACTATTAAAATACGACCGGCCATGATTGAGTATATGACGACAACCGCTTCCGAACTATTTCAGAGTAAGTATGAGGATAGTGCGGTAGAAGCAGACAAGCAGGTATCCAATTATGAAGAAGCTATGGAAGAAATCCACTTGTTTAAAACCGGCCATGCTTCCCCTCGCTACGGGCTACTTCGGATGGTAGAGCGACAAGGCGCGCAAAACGGCCCGTCAGGATTCAATTATTACGGGAAGATAGAACTCGTGGTTCAGAAGTAACTGCCTCCTGCTTTCTTTTCGATACCTAATATAAAGAAGTGTCAAAAAACCATTAAACCGTTTAGCCATGTAACCGACGAAACAATTTCGTTTCTTCAACACCGTAAAGGCAGCACCCTGGCTCCCCCTGCCTACATTGTTTCCGTAGAAAATGGCCAGGCCACCTACACCCAGCAACAACTGGAATGGAACAGGCAGGGGGTGATTTGCAACCAGCATATTTACGAAGGAGCAACTGATTTGTATGCTACTGCTGGCTTGATCAACTGCCATTTGCACTGGCTTATGCTGGGCGGTACTGATGTAGACCAACTTCTTGACTTAATAGAAAATCATCCCGAGGAGATGCTGGAACGAGCTTTATATAACGCAAGTGCCACCCTAAAAGTGGGGATCACCAGTGGGTGCGATAAAGGAGCCCCTACTATAGTACAGCGCCAATCTACCGGGGCTTAGAAGAGGCGCGTAACAGTGGTGCCTTGATGACCAAGACACAATTTTCTCCTTATATGCTGGTTGTCTCCAATTCATTTGCTGATGAATGGTGTGTGCGTGTAGAAAACGAGCAGGACCTGGAGAGGGTTCAGCAACAATTGCTGGATGCCGGGGCGGGCATTATTAAGATTGTTCCGGAAATGGATTTCTTGCCGGAGGAGCCTCATTATCCCTGGGTATTTTCCCATGCGTTGTTCGAGAAAGCAAGGAATTACGCTAAGCAACAGGATTGGCTATTCTCTGTGCACGGCAAAGGGCGGGAAGCCGTACAGGAATCTATCAAACAGCAGGTAGACTCTATTGAGCATGGCTTACAAATCACCCAGGAAGATCTTATGGCCATGCAGGCGAATAACATCTGGTTAGGTTGCACGGTAGAGGGATTTGAATGCCGCTTGAGCTACGCCGAAGCGGAGGGTAAATCTTTAAATAGCGCTCGCTACGAATGGGAAAAGTCTCACGAGCTGGTAACAATGGCGGCAAACTTGCAAGCAGAACAGCCATTTTCCAACATGCTATTTGCCTCTGACGCCGGGAGTATCAATACCCCGCACGCCTCATTGAGAGAACTGTACTTACTTAGAAAATATGGGTACAGCCCGGAATGGGTGCTGGAAATCGCTACCCGAAATGGCGCAAAATTTATGCGTAAGGAAGATCAGATCGGCAGTCTGGATACCGGAAAAATGGCCGACATCATTTTTTGGTCCAGAAATCCTTTAGAGTTATCGTTAGCCGAATGGGAGCACCTGCAAGACTATATCGTGGCCGTAGTAAGTGATGGTAGGCTAGCGTATTCCATATGATATATGCCATAGTCGGCGTGTCTAAAGCAGGCCTTTCCTACGCTTACCTGGCGTTTTGTAGCTCATTACGACTAATGAAAAACACATAATACTTATCCCTTTAAGTAAATAGTATTTCCGGCAAGTACATTTGGCTGGGCTGCCCTTACTTTCCTATCACCATTAGAACATCCAAAACCTTTTTATTATCATAAAATCAATTTTTCATGAACACCTTCAATATCCAAACAAACCAAAAAACACACATATCTGCCAATGAAGAAGCTGAATTACAAATAATAGATCAATTCGTCCGGCAGGTCAGTACCGCCTACAGGTCTGGTAGTCTCTCTTCCCAGAGGACTTTTGATCTACGAAAGGAATTTGGGCAGGAATTCCTCCAAAACACCATTCAGGGCCATGGGCTGAGAAAACCTTTCGGCTATGCCGGTGACTTTATCATGATCGACAAAATATACACCCGGCATACTTCAAAAAAACCCAAATATCGTCTCTGGGATGAGTACTTCCACCGGCAGGCGGCTCCACAAGCAGTATGTAACCGTAAAGCATACTTCAAAAAACTGGTTCGTGATTCGCTGAACGGAAAAAAGTCGATCTCCCTCTTGAACGTAGGAAGCGGTCCGGGACGTGACCTTGCCGAACTCTATGACAGTTTATGCCTCCCTCATCGTCTCCATACCACCTGTGTGGATATGGATAAGCGGGCCATTGCGTATGCCCAAGAACTGAATAAGCCCTATGCACTGTACACCAAATTTGTGTACAGAAATGTATTACGTCTTCAATGCCAGCAAAACTTCAACCTGATATGGTCGGCTGGTTTGTTCGACTATTTCAATGATAAAGTATTTGTTTCGGTCTTGAGTCATTTCCGAAATTATCTAAAGCCAGGGGGTGAGATAGTCATAGGTAACTTTAACGAAGATCACAATCCAAGTCGCGAGTACATGGAGATTTTTGGCGAGTGGTTTCTGCACCACCGAAGCGAGCAGCAGTTATATGAACTGGCTGAAAAGGCTGGCTTTTGCAAGCACGAAATATCAGTAGATCGCGAACCGGAGAATGTCAACCTCTTTCTACATATCAAACCCATTTAACAAAATTCGCCAGGCTTCGCTACGTGCAGCTTTGCGTACTAAACAAGTATCTTATCATGCAACTCATCATAAAACTCATGGTCTTTGGATGGCTATTGCTCTATTCTCAATGGGGCTTTGCCGAACAAACAGGGCAAGATCTTAAACCTCAAAGAGATGACACCAAAATTATTTCTTGGGAAATAGAAGAATCTTTACAGCCTACTATTGATTATCTGAAGAAAAAACAAAGGAAGTATCGTAGCCAAACTCATTTTCTGAAACATCTGTTTCATTATGTACACCATAAGCATCTCAAACGCTTCGGCCATCAGAGTTCGCCGGATGCGTTGGCAAAAAGCGGGACTTATGACTGCGTATCCGGAACAGCCCTTTATGCGCTAATTTTGGAAGAATTGAATATCCCTTATGAGATCTGGGAAATGAATTATCACGTTTATTTAGCACTAAAGGTAAATGATAGTAAAGTGGTGTTTGAAAGCACCAATCCAGTGGAGGGATTTATCAATCAGGCAGACCGGATAGCGCAGCATCGCAGCTATTATGAAGAGGAAGCGGAGCGTTATCATCAAAACCAAGAAATAGATGTCCCTACGATTCACCGGGCTATTAACTTCAAACAACTTTGCGGGCTGCAATTTTATAATCAGGCATTAGCGTATCTGCAAAAAGAAGAGAAGGATAAGGCGCTCAGGTATGTGCAGCAGGCACTGGATTACTATCCCAGCGATCGAATAGCCTTACTGGCGGAATGGATAGGTCAATAGAGAGTTCCTTGAATTTACTATGTAAGCCGGAAACTTGGGTCCCTCTACATAAAGGGACGGAATTATCGGTAGGAACGGGTTATTAAACT
>JGI12210J13797_10298201_pt1 | contig 17518 bp, 25 predicted proteins | sample ElkSlonscriptome_3_FD_13797 | JGI IMG/M metagenome (IMG submission 13797)
CACCGATATCGCGCCGGGATACGATCACATCACGTCCGGCATCGGCGCGGCGCAGATCGGCTGGTACGGCACGGCGATGCTCTGCTACGTCACACCGAAAGAGCATCTGGGCCTGCCCGACCGTGACGATGTGAAGGTCGGCGTGGTGACGTACAAACTCGCCGCCCACGCCGCCGACCTCGCCAAGGGGCACCCCGCCGCGCAGGTGCGCGACGATGCCCTGAGCAAGGCGCGCTTCGAATTCCGCTGGCGCGACCAGTTCAACCTGTCGCTCGACCCCGAAACGGCCGAGCAGTTCCACGACCAGACCCTCCCCGCTGAAGGCGCGAAGACAGCGCATTTCTGTTCGATGTGCGGGCCGAAGTTCTGCTCGATGAAGATCTCGCAGGAAGTGCGCGAATTCGCCGCGAAGCAGAACAGCGACAGCTACCTCGCCAGCGAGGACCTCAAAGGCGAAAACTCACCCGAAGAGCGCGAGGAAAACCGCAAGGGCATGGAGGAGATGAGCAAGGTCTATAAGGAGAAGGGGGAGAAGCTCTACCTGCCCGAATCCGAAACCGAATAAGGAGCGCCGCATGGCCGGGATTGAGGCCGGGGCAGAGGCCGGGATCGGGGCCGGGGAAATTCTCGACGACCGCGAGGCCGAAGAGAAACGCGAACGTCGCCGCCTGCCGGTGATCGGCCTGTGGTTGACCGCGCTCTATCTGATCGGACTGGTGCTTTACCTGTTCCTGCAAGGCCAGAACCCGGCGGACCTGCAGCTGAACGAACTGGGCGATTTCCTCGGCGGCGTGTCCAGCCCGCTGGCCTTCCTGTGGCTGGTGCTCGGCTTCTTCCAGCAAAGCCGCGAAATCCGCCTGAGCAACAAGGCGCTGCACCTGCAAGCGCGAGAAATGCGCCGCAGCGTGGACGAGCACCGACGGATTGCGGGTGGGGAGGGGTGATTGGCGCGACTTCGCGCCCAAGCAGCACTCGGCGACTATCTGGCGAGCGAGAACATCTGGCGCGAAACCTCAGCCCAAGACGCAGAAGAAGCGCGCAAGGGGTTGAAGGATATGTGCGAAGGGTACCCGGAGCAGGGGGCGGTTGGGTTTGAGGAGTGGAGCAGCCATCTCCGGCAAAAGCGGTTTATACGAGCAAATGACTTGCAAATCGCCATTTTCCCAATAGAATGTTTCATGATTTGTTCTAGTGGGAGCTTGGATGCAACCCGAGGCTGATAGCGCGTTCATTCGCGGTGCGCGTCACGCTGAGGGCTTCGTTACGGAGTATGGCCCCACTTTGCTGGTTGCTATTGCTGGCTTGGGCTGGACCGTCTTCCGCCCTTGGATATTGGAGCTTCCTCAAGGTGCCTCGTTTCTAAGGATCTCGGGCAGTTGGGTGCTGGGGATCATGCTGTCTGTATCTGGCATTGTCGGTGGCGTGTTCACCTATAAGCGCTCTGGTTCACTCAGGGAGCTTAAAGCCGATAAGTCCTCTCTTGAGCAGGAGGTAGACAGCCTTAAGGACACGATCCTACGAATTTCTTCCAATTTTCGAGATGCTTGGAAGAACCGGCTAGCAAGCATCCTTCAGGAGCTCGAGTTGGGGCACAACTTTCGGCTCAGTCTTTACCGTTATAACCCTGATACGGTAACCTTCAGTATGTTGGGCCGATATGCCTCAATCGACAAATACGAGAAGGTCGGACGCGGCGTTTACCCGGCGAATGTCGGATGCATTGGCGAGTCTTGGGAGAGTCCCGACCTTGAGGCTTACGCTGATGATCTACCCGAGAATGAAGAGGAGTATGTAAAAGAAACTTGTGAGAGATGGAAGTTCCAAGAGGCGACAGTGCGATCGCTTAATATGAAGAGCCGATCGGTTTATGCATTCACCCTGATGGAAGCGCTTGGGCGGGATCGAAAAGCCGTTCTTGTTTTTGAAAGCCTTGATGCGAAAGCGGCAGACGTAGCCAGTCTTCGTCAAGCGGCACAAGTTACCTACCGGAACCAAATTCTTTCTGATTTGGATAGCCTCGAATTCATCGAGCCGGAGCCCAAAATAGCAAGCGATGCAGGATTTTAGATATGGCAAAATTATCTGACATCATCGGCTATCTTTGCGAGAATTATCCCTACGTTGACGAGCTTTCGAAAGCTCGTCTCGCTAAGATGATCTACCTTGGAGACTGGAAGTCGGCTCTAGAAGAAGGGCATCAGATTTCAAAAATCAGATGGGTTTTTAATCACTATGGTCCATATGTTGACGATGTGATTAATGTTGCCAACGCGGATAAGTCTTTTAAGGTTATCGTCGAGCAAAATGCGTATGGTGATTTGAAAGAGCGCATCGAACTCTTTGAAAAAAGAGATTGGTCGTCTCTTTCCGAAAAAGACAAAGAGTGGCTCGATCATGTCATAGATCAGACAAAATGTTTGTATTGGAAAGATTTTATAAAACTTGTGTATTCTACATTCCCCGTTCTTGTTTCGGAAAAGCTCACGCAACTTGACCTTGAGAGACTTGCTGAGCGTTACAAATCTGAGATGAGAAGCAGGGCTGTCGCAGTCTGAGTTCTAAGCGACATGCGGGGGTAATGCGTACCATGCTGCACTTCTTTTGCTACCTGTACTCGCAGATCGTTTGACGCAAGATGTCCCACTCACAGATCGTAGTAGCCGACCGCCCTCGCATGGGCTGGCGACCATCACGGCTTCGCCGCCTAACCTTGCCCCATCCCCACCAGCACCCGGTCCAGCGCCTGCAGGAACCGCGATCGATCCGCCTTGCTGAACGCGGCGGGGCCGCCGCCGATGCCGTCCATTCCGGCGCGCAAATCGGCCATGATCGCGCGGGTGGCGATGGCGGTGCCGATGCTGCCTTGATCGAAGGGGGTGCCATCGTGCTTCAACACCGTCGCGCCCGACTTCAAACAGCGTTCGGCCAGCAATATGTCGCCGGTGATGACAACCGATCGTTCGTCCGCATGGTCAGCGATCCAGTCATCGGCGGCATCGAAGCCGTCATCGACGACGACACGCTTTACCCGGTCGCCGACAGGCACGCGGAACGGGCTGTTGCTGACGATGCGGACATGGGCGCGGTATCGTTCGGCGACGCGGTACACCTCGTCCTTCACCGGGCAGGCATCGGCATCGACGAGGATGGTGACGGGTTCGGCCATGGGCGAAGGGGTAACGCAGGCGGCGCTGTTGCACCACCCGGCGCGACAATCGCCGCGCATTGCCACGACGCGGCGCCGGCCTATGGTGAAAGGATGAACATTGTGCGCCGTATAGCCCGACCAAAGACGTTTGCCGCCGTGGCGCTGGGGATCGCAGCCTTGCCCGGCTGCGCCAGCCTGCCGGAGGACGGGTTCTCGCCGATCCCGCAGGCAGAGGCGCCCGCCTTCGATCCGCTGGTTTTCTTCGCCGGGCGAACCGAGGGGCGCGGCACGCTGGACAAGGGGGTGCTGGGCACGGTGCCGGTGCGGGTCGAAAGCGAGGGCGAGCTGACCGCGCCGGGCGTGCTAACCCTGCGGCAGATCGTGTACGAAGGCGACAAACCTGCGCGCGAGCGGACCTGGCGGATCGCCCGGATCGGGCAGGCGACCTATCGCGGTGATCTGACCGATGCCTATGGCCCGGTCGAAGGGTGGGCATCGGGCAACATGCTGACCCTGAGATATACGATGGAAGGCAATTACGACGTGACGCAGCGCCTGACCTTATCGCCCGATGGTGACCGGGCGACGAACGCGATGAAAGTCGAATTTCTGGGCGCGAGGGTCGCCGTGCTGACAGAGGAGATCGTTCGAAACAGGTAGGCTATCCCGCACCGGCAATACCGCATTCGCGCATCGCGCTGTCCATGCGTTTCTTCACCTTGAAGAACCCCGCCTTCGCATCGGGCCACACCGCCCGGCTGAGATCGGGCAGCAGCGAGAGGGCGCGACCATCCGCCGCCAGAGGTTCGATGTCGGGCCATAGCGCATCGCGGACCCAGCCGGTCGGCAGGAAGGGCAGGGCCACTCGCTCTATTCCCGCCGCGTCCAGCACTTCGGTCAGCGTCTGTCCGGCGCCGCGCGTCGCCTCGTTCCAGATGGCGACGTCGCAATCGAAATGCGTCGCCGCTTCCCTGGCGCCGCTGGTAACGGCGTCCTGCGCGAAATCGCGAGCCTTTTCGCCGGTAGGCAGGGGGCTGCGCGCTTCGGGCCGGGCAGCGCCAATCACCAGCGCGGGCGGGTGCGGCAGGGTGAGCGGGCCATGACTGGCGCCTTCGTCATGCAGGATCAAGGCGTAGGGCGACGCAAACGCATCCATATCGGGCCGGGGCGGCAGGTCTTGCGGTTGGCGGCCGTGCTCGACGTTTTCATCCAGCGGTTCGATGTCCTGCGCCAATCCCTCGGCACTCAGAGGTCCGCCCGGGCGACCCTGGGTATAGCGTTCGATATTGTCGGGCCGCGCCATGTAGGTCTTGCCCTTGGTGTGAAGCCCGCCGACCCAGCGCCAGCTCAACGTATTGCTGGCCGGGTCGCCGTCCATCAGGTGGCGGAGGAAGAAATCCGCGCCCAGTTCCCATGGCAGTTTGAGGGTGAAGATCCAGATGCTGGCAAACCACATCCGTGCATGATTGTGGAGGTATCCCGTTTCTACCAGCTCGCGCGCCCAGACGTCGAAGGCGGCGATCCCGGTGCGGCCCTCGCAGGCCTCGGCGTATGCCGTTCCGAGCCCGGAATTGCCGTCTACTCGGCCAATCGCCGCATCGCGCCCTTCGCAAAATGCGGGCCAGATCGACGGGCGTTGTTCGAGATAGCCTTTGAAGTAAAGTCGCCAGAATACTTCCGACACGAATTTGTCGGCCGCTTGGGGGGAATGGTCCTCGTAGACGCGCTCGATCACTTCGCGCTCGCCGATCAATCCGGCGTGAAGATAGGGCGAAAGGCAGGAGACATTGCGCCGGTCCGGGCCGTCATCGGCGTTGCGGCCATGGGCATAGCGCTCACCTGCCCGGGGCGCGAATTCGTCAAGGGCCGCAAGGCCGGCGGAGCGTGTGGGGGTCGTATCCATGGCGATGCAGATAGGTTCGAGCACCGAACGGAAAAGGACGCAAACGCGTCACCGACGGCCAAGCCGCGCCAGCAGTCCGACGAAAAACGCCGTCGACCAGCCCAGCAGCAACACGCCGTTGACCCCTTCGATACCGGCGACCAATTGCCATGCGCGCGGTATCCCATCGTCGTCATAGCCGATGGTCGAATAGGTGATGACGCTGAAATAGACCGCTTCGTGAAGGTCGGGCAGCGCACCTGCAAACAGGTAAAGCGCGGCGTAGAGCCAGATTTCGATCCCGTGGATCACGAACAGGCCAAGCACGATTGCGAACGTGATGGCGATCCCCTTCGCGCTGACCGGGGATACGTGCTCCTTCGCCTCCTCGCGCTGTTCGATACGCAGCAGGCGGGTAAGGGTCAGCAGGCCGAGGCCATGGATCGTCACCGTGGCCAGGACCATGAGGGTCGCAATGGCAAGCTGTGCGAGCACGAGGGGAGGCTCCTTTTGCAATGACTTTTGCAATGACAGGCGCAACAATAGCAGCGCCTGTGCAGGAGCCAAGCGCAGCGGCAGCAGGTTGTTTTCAGGAAACACTCGAACGAAAGATTAGGTAATCCGCGCCTTCCGTGCTAGATGCTCCCGCGCTGACGTCGGAATTTGCGACGGACTTCGAAATTTGCGCATCGCCGCCTGCCTCCTGACGCCATGCTCTTGATGAGCGCGTCGCCATGCTGGCCCCGGCGTTAACCGGACGACGACTTCCTTTCTTAGACTGATTTGACGCCTCCGGTTCGCGATCAGCGGCCCGGCTGTACCAGAAGGCCACGGGCGAAACCGCCCGTTCAAGGCCCAAAACGTTCTTTGAAAGGAACCCATTATGTCCAAGACCGGAACCGTGAAATTCTTCAACACCGACAAGGGCTACGGCTTCATCCAGCCCGATGACGGCTCGGCCGACAGCTTCGTTCACATCAGCGCGGTACAGGCCGCCGGCATGCACACGCTCGATAAAGAGCAGCGTCTGAACTACGAAGTCGAAACCGGCCGCAATGGCAAGGAAAGCGCAGTCAACCTTTCGGCTGCCGACTAAGCCTTGAAAAACGCTGGCGGCGCGCGGAGGCCTGTCCTTCGCGCGCCGTCCTTCATCCCCGTTAACTGCCGAAGGATCCCGATGGCCCAGACATTCGAATTTTATAACGAACGCGCCGATGCCGCCGCCGAGGCCGCCAAAAAGGCCGAACTCGACAATGTCCGGGACCGCGAATTGCGATCCGAGAAAACGTGGCGCGGTCTGGCCGAACAGGCTCGCAAGGGCGCCGTCGAGCGCGAACGCGCCGATGCAGAGCGCATCGCAAAACGCGAAGCCGAAGCGCAAGAAGCCGCCGATGCCAAGGCGCAGGCGGACAGCGAAGCAGCGCAGAGCACTGCAGGCTGACACGCCGGGGACAGGCGGCGCAGGGCTGGCCCTGATCGAGGCCGAAATTCGTCCTTTGGCTTTCCGCCTATTGCGATACCCCCATTTTTCCCCAAATTGGTTTTCGAGTGGAAAAAAGGAGAAAGATCGCGATGCAATTTCAGTTCAACACCGACAGCTCGGTCATGGGTACGGAAAACGTCGCCGAACGAATCGAGGCGATGGTTCGCGAAAAGCTGGCCCGTTTCGAGGATCGCCTGACCCGCGTCGAAGTCCACGTATCCGATGTAAATGGCGCGAAACACGGTGCCGACGACAAGCATTGCAAGATCGAAGCGCGCCCGCGCGGCGGCCGGGCGATCGGCGTTACCGGAAAAGCCGACGCGGTCGATGACGCCGCACGCCGCGCCGCCAATACCCTGGTTCAGCGGCTGGAACGGCTGTTCGGTAAAAGTGAAAAGCATCGCCACGAAGCGCGGCCCGACAAGGTTATCGACGGCTAGCGCAATCGACGGTTAGCGCAATCGACGGTTAGCGCAATCGACAGATCGGCTGAAGGGCACACGCCGGGCGCTCAAACCGCCCGGTGGGTCCGCCGCATTTCAAACGCGCCCCACGATATCGCCGCCAAAAATCAGGGCCCGACCCATGGCAGTGGACGGCTGTACCGCGGATTTTTTTGCCGATTACAGCTGCTGCCCGCCGGGATTGTTTGCAGTTCCGCGGTCCGAAAAATCGCGTCACGGCTTCAATGGGTTGCGCGTATTTTTCGGATCGCGGTCCCCGTGATGCGGCCTCGATACAGGTGCCTTAAAATCGCCATAAAAATTGCCGCTGGCTGAATAACGCGGAACATTCGCAGGGTGCTGACGTTTGTTATTCGAATGGGCGGGCCGCACGGTCCGCCTCCGAAACCTTACGTATTCAACCATCAGGGGAATCTTTCCATGAACTTTTTGAAACTGACGCTCGCCTCTACCGCCGCTCTCGCTCTTGCAGCCTGTGATTCCGGTGCGGACACCGAAGAAGCGATGACCGCCGACGAAATGGCGATGACCGAAGATGCGACCGCACCCGGCTCCGTCGTCGAAGTGGCGCAGAATGACGGTCAGTTTTCGACGCTGGTCGAAGCAGTCACCGCGGCTGAACTCGGCGAAGCGCTGTCGGGCGAAGGCCCCTTCACCATCTTCGCGCCGACCAACGACGCGTTTGCCAAACTGCCCGAAGGCACGCTTGAAACGTTGACCACGGAAGAGACCGACCAGCTCGGCAACATTCTTCAGTACCACGTCGTCGAAGGTTCGACGGATGCCGAAACGCTGACCGCAGCGATCGAAGAGGCCGGCGAAGAAGGCTACGAAGTCACGACGATGGGCGGCGGTACGCTGACCGCGATGATGCAGGACGGTTCGGTCGTATTGACCGACGCCACCGGCCAGACCGCGACGGTGACCGCAACCGATGTCGAGGCGTCGAATGGTGTCATCCACGTTATCGATACCGTGCTGATGCCCGAATAATCGGGACTTCAGTCATTGGAACGGCAGTCTGGTTTCAGGCCGGTTGTCGCTCCAGCGAAATCAGGAAAAGCGGACCCTTCGGGGTTCGCTTTTTTTGTTTCAGGGCGCAATTCCGACCCTTTCCCATCGGTCGAAGCCGATCTAAGGCTTTGCGGCATGAGCTTTCGTCCTGCCATCGCGCTCTTATCTGCTGCATTCGTCGTGGCCTGTGGCGGCGAACCGGGTGAGATAACCCGCGATACGCAACCCTTCGACGGCATCGCCGAGGGCGCGCAGATATCGCTGATCGGAACCGAACCGTTCTGGGCGTTGGAGATCGAACGGGACCGCAATCGGTACATCGCGGTCTATTCGACGCCTGAGAACCCGGACGGATTGCAATTCGACGTCGATCGGTTCGCCGGCAACAACGGGGTCGGTTTCAACGGAGAAATGGAGGGCCGCAGCGTACAGGTCGCGATCGCGCCGGGTGACTGCAGCGACCAGATGAGCTCACGCCGGTATCCCTATACCGCGACGGTGGCCCTGGGGGACGAAGTGCTTTACGGATGCGCCCATACCAGCGACGAACCATTCGAACCGGGTGCAACGCAATGAAGAACAAACACCCCTCTGGCCGGGTGGGGGCCGCGATCGGATCATCCCGCATTTCCGGCGGCTGGCGGGCCTTTCTATGGGCGGCGTGCGTTTTCAACCTCGTCATTGGCGCGCTTGGAATGCTTTTTCCGGCCTCCACGATCGATGCGCGCATCGTAGGATCGCTCGTATTCGCGTTTGGTGTCGTCTATTTTTTCGTCGCACGCGATCCGGTCAGATTTGCTCCCGTATTGTGGGCGGGCGTCATCGGTAAACTCGGCGTTGTCGCCTTGCTGCTGCCAGCGGCCCTTACGGAGGAAGGATCGGCCGTTGCCATCGCGATACTCGGGCTCGACGTTGCATTCGCGCTCGGCTTCATCGCGTTCCTGTTCACGAAAGGTGATGAGGATTAATTCGCCGATTTGCGGATTGCAAATGCCTAATACAAATGGTTTTTCGGAACAATCAGAACGAAATTGAATTGATTTTCTTCATGCCTTGTTTTCTACGGTTGCGCGCTTAACGGGTGGCCCGGTCGGAAGGCGCCGACGGAGATTTAAGTGAGTACAGACGACGAAACGGACCGTGCGCGCTCGGCCCAGGCGAACATCAGGTTCGACGATGCTCCCGATCGTTTCCGCGAACGACGCGAGGGCGACCGGTTTGCCGGAGCATCGGGCGTGTTGTTCGAACAGGCGATGGCACAGACCCGCATGGCGATCTGTCTGTGCGATCCCCACTTGCCCGATACTCCGATCGTATTCGCCAACCGCGCTTTTCGGCATTTGTCCGGCTATTCCGAAGAAGAGATCGTTGGGCGCAATTGTCGGTTCATGCAGGGCCCCGCGACCGATCCCGAAGCGGTCGCCCGCATCCGCGACGCGATCGAGAACGAAGACGTCACCGTTGTCGAATTGCTGAATTATCGCAAGAACGGCACGACGTTCTGGAACGCCCTTCACCTCGGCCCGATCTACAACGAGAACAACGAGCTGGTCTATCTCTTCGGTAGCCAGTGGGACGTATCCGACGTTCGCGCCGCGCGGGCCGAGGAACGCCATGCGCGCGAAATGGCGCGTGAATTGTCCCATCGGATGAAGAATATGTTCGCGGTTATTTCCGGGATCGTGAATGTCACCGGTCGCGAACGCGATATCCGTAGCGAAGCGGCAGAAATCAACGCCCGGATACAGGCGCTGGGCCGGGCATACGAGCCGACGCTGGACGACGCGTCGAGCGGGAGCATCGAAATCGGGGAAGCCATCCGCGCCGTGCTCAGTCCCTACGGACGGGACGAAGATCATCTCGACCTTCAAGGAAACGGTGCGCGAATGCCGTTCACGATCGTGTCGATCGTCGGCCTCGTTCTGCATGAACTTGCCGCGAATGCGACGAAGCACGGGGCATGGTCGGTCGAAGGCGGCAAGGTCAGCGTCGATTGGAGGCCGCTGGACGACGACACCGTGCTGTATATCGAATGGATCGAAAACGGTGGGCCGACGCCTCTTGAACAGCATATTGAGGAAGGCACCGGGACTGCGATCGTCAATCGCATGCTGCGTTCCGCCGGTGGATCGATCGACCGACAATGGAACGACGAGGGTTTGAAAGCCAGCATCACCATCCCCGCGCGGAGGGATTTGTGAGCAAGACTTACACGATCCTGATCGTCGAGGATGAACCGTTGATCATGATGGACCTGGAATTCGCGGCAGAGGATCGGGAGTGCGAGGTGTTGACTGCGGTATCGGTCGCAAAAGCCATGGCCGAGATCGAACTGGCCAGTCACATCGATGTCGCCATCCTCGACGTTACTCTTGGTAAAGGTGAAACCTGCCTGCCCATCGCGCGCATGCTGGAACAACGGGACGTGCCCTATATCCTGCATACCGGCGATCTCGACCGGCAGGAGGAAAAAGTGCGGCAACTGGATGCCCCGTTGATTGCGAAACCCGCCGCGTCGGAAAAGGTCATCGCCGCCGCGATCGTTGCCGCCGAAGGCGAAGACTTGGCGCAAATCCGGCTCGCCGCTGAATAGCGCGCCACCCGTCCGCCCATTGAACCAGAGGCGGACGGAGAGACGCCGACGATCAGAATACGCCGGGGTTTTCGTGCTGAATCGTATTGGGCCGTTCGGGTTGCAGGACGCGCCGTGGATTGACGCTTTGCGCGGTCTGTTCCGGCCCGCCGCTGATCGGGGTGCAGGTGCGTCCCGACAGGAAATCGACGGCGGTGGCGATGCGATCTTCGCGCGGGTCGCCAAGCGGGGTGAAGATATCGTCGAGTGCGCGGCAGGTATTGGGAATCGTCGATGCCAGACCGTCGAAATAATCCCCGTCGCCCAGCGCGTTCACCGTCTTGAACGTGACCGCGCGGATACGCAGGTCACATTCTGCGAAATCGAACCCGAACTGCCCGACCGGTTTTCCCGACGTGTTAGAACCGATCAGCGCAATGTCATCCTCGCCCAGATAGGGCAGCATCGAATTGATGATGAGCTCGCTCGCCGATGCGGAGCTGCGGGACGTGATGAAGGCGATCTTGCTCGGCCTCAGGGCGTTGGGCTCGTCTTCGAACAGCTCGGTTTCGTTTTCCGATGACTTGGATGGCCGCAGGACGGTTCGGCTGAACACTTCGCCCACGCGCCCTTCGCCCAGCAGGTCGCCCAGCACTTCCGCCACGCGGACGAGGCCCCCGCCATTATAGCGCAGGTCGATCACCAGTTCCGTCACGCCGTTGGCGTTGAAGGTGGCGAAAGCATCGCGCAATTGCGGAATGGCGTCGTCGACGATGAAGGTCCGCAGGTTGAGATAGCCGATATTGCGCCCGCCATCGCGCAGTATCTCCACGCCATAGCGATCCGATATCGGGTCCAGTTCGAATTCGGCCTTTGCTATGGTCGTCTCTATGATTGTCCCGTCAGTCTGACGGAACCGGATGACGCGCGTCAGGCCAGGTTGCGACGGGCCGAGAGCGTCGATCACGGCGCGCGGGCCGCCGTTCGCCATCAATGTCGATACCAGTTCAAGGTTGCCGGCATCGGTCCCGATACCCAGCAATTCCGATCCCCGGTCGAGGCCGGATTGAAACCCCGGCCCGTTTTCGAACGCCTCGGTCAGGAAGACGCGGTCGTTCGTGGTGTCGTAGACGAGCCGAATGCCGAAACCTGCTGTCGAACCGCTGCGGATAAGCTCGTTCTCTTCCTCTATCGACGTGGCGAAGGTAAATCCGCGGTCGCGGCCCGCCTCACGCGCCGGGGCCACGCGGGCATCGAGAAAATCCTGAACCGAGGTGAAAGAGGCAGGATCGACCGTGTCGTCGAGGAGGTCCGGAAACAGATACCATTCATTGAGGACATCGTCGGCAAAATCGATCTGGTTGGCGATCGAGCACGTCGGGGCAGGCGGCGTCGGCGTAGGGCTGCCGCTGGTGGGGGGCGGCTCGCTTGGCCCGCCGCCTCCGCACGCGGCAAGGGCGATGGCCAGCGTCGCGGTCAGCGCGGTGCGTCCGGCATGGACGATTGATACGGTCATGAGAAAATGCGACTCCGCGAAGCAAGGCAAAGCAAGACAATGGCAGCAGCACGGCACCCATGGCTCCGCGTTGTTCCACCCCGGCACCGACCATGCATTGATACCCGGCAATCGGCAAGGTAGTGCCGGGGCGTAAATGACTGCAAAATGAAGACAGTTTTGCCAATCCGCCCGAGCCGGGGAAATTGGCCCGCACGAGTTTCGGGGAGAAAACCGGCAAATCGGTGCACTGTCACTCGTTTTGCAAGACCACACGGCGTATTGAACGAATAATGGAAGAGCGCACGACATGACCAATTTACCCGAATGGCTGACCGCGGCCCTGCCTGCACCGGCATGCCATCCCGACCTTGCGATCGCGCAGCTTGGCGATGAAAAGACTTATGGCCGCGCCGGTTTTGCCTTGACCAGCCCGGCCTTTGCGGCGGGCGAGGAAATGGATCCGTGCTTTTCCGCCGTGGAGGAGGACGCAGTCGCTCCGCCACTGGAATGGACGGCGCCTCCTCCCACGGCGCACGAACTTGTCGTGATTGCAGAGGATGCAACTCGCGGCCAGGCGACGGGGGCCGACGATCCGGCGTGTCACTGGCTCGTATGGGGCCTTCCCGCCCAGCGGGGAAAGCTGCTTGAGGGGGAGACGCCGCCGCGTGCGGGAAAGAATGCTCAAGGCAATTCCGAATGGCTGCTGCCCCATCCGCGTGAAGGGGAAACGCGCCATTACGTGTTCCAGATTTTCGCGACCGACCTGCCGCTGACCCTGATGCCTGGGTCCACACGCGCGCAGGTCATCGATTCGATCCGCGGATCGATCACTGCCTGCGCGCTATTGTATGCGCCGTTTACCGGGACACCGCCCGCGGACGAAGGCATGATCGACGACGAAGTGGAATGACCGACCAACACCGCCCCAGAACACTAGATGGAGAAATTTGATGGCTGGAAAAAACAACGCGCTGCAAAAGCCGGTGCAACTTTCGGACGAACTCGAAGCCGTGATCGGTAAGGGGCCGATGACCCGTGCCCAGGTGACGTCGAAGGTATGGGAATACATCAAGAAACACGATCTTCAAAAAGCGTCCGACAAGCGCACGATCCAGCCTGATGACAAGCTGGGCGGCGTGATCGGCAAGGAAGATATTTCGATGTTCAAGATGACGGCTGCGGTTTCGAAGCACCTGACGTAAACCTGGATCGGCGCGGCGTTCTGCCGCGCCGCCTCCGCCTGTGCCTGTGCCTGTGCCCGTGTTTGCAGCCCGGTTACCCGCCGCGTGACAGACCCGTTTTGCGACGGTCGAAAACCCCGCCCGCCCACAGTGCCCACGCGATCAGGACCGGTTGCGCGAACATCCGGGGCACGTGATAGACGAGGCCCAAACCGCCATCGGCTTTCGCCATGTCGAGCGCGAAGTGATTGATGTTGGCAGGCCATACCGCCAGCGCATAGGCGGCGAGAGAGATGCCGGCGATCCGCCTAAGCCGCGGTTCGAACGGTTGCACCAATGCCAGCGCGCCCAGGATTTCCGCAATCCCGGTCCATAGCACGACCGCTTCGGGATAGGGTACGAATTGCGGCATAACCGTCAGGAACGGCTCTGGTCGCACGAGATGGAAATAGCCCGCGACACCATAGAATATCGCCAGGACGACGCGCAGGATTGATCGGATCACGTCATTGATCCTTCGATCGCAGCGCGAATTTCCGATCGGCCCCACGGCGCGATCGGACTTTTGGCCGCGGAATAATTGTTCGCTCCGTATTTCGGCGCTATCCCGATAGAATGTGTCAGCGTATCCATGCCGACCGCCTTAGATGGAGCTGATCCCTCGATGCAATCATTCCGCAATTCGCGCGCCCCGTTTCCGTTTCGCAATATGCAGGCCCTGGTGGTCATCGCCTGCTGCTCGGTTGCGACGTCGCCGCTGGCTGCACAGGATGCTTCGCCAACCGTTGCCGAAGACATCGCCCCCGCGATCGAAGTCGATCCGGCCATGCAGGCGGCCGAGGCTGCTCTTTCCGCCGCGCCCGTGTTCGATGGCCATAACGATGTGCCGATCCAGTTGCGCGCGCGCTTCGACAATCAGATCAACGATCTTGATTTCGACGATACGACGGGCACCGGCGAAACGCATCCCGATGGCCGTGCCATGCATACCGATATCGAACGATTGGCCGAAGGCCGTGTCGGCGCGCAATACTGGTCGGTCTATGTTCCCGCCGCTCTGCCCGAACCCGAAGCGGTGCAGATGACGATCGAACAGATCGACGTGATGAAGCGCCTGATTGCCGCCAACCCCGATGCATTGCGCTTTGTCGAGACTGCCGATGGAGTCGAAAGCGCGATGGCGGACGGGCGCGTCGCCTCCTTGCTCGGCATGGAGGGAGGCCATTCGATCGGTTCGAGCCTCGCCGTGCTGCGCCAGATGTACGATCTGGGCGCGCGTTACATGACCCTGACCCACAGTCGCAACACACCGTGGGCCGACAGCGCGACCGACGATCCTGAGCATGGCGGCCTGACCGATTTCGGACGCGACGTCGTGCGGGAGATGAACCGTATCGGGATGCTGGTCGATCTCAGCCATGTCAGCGAAGCGGCAATGAACGATGTTCTCGACGTGGCGAGCGCGCCGGTGATCTTCAGCCATTCCGGCGTTCGTGCGGTGAACGGCCACGCGCGCAACGTGCCGGACACCGTGCTCGACAGGTTGCCCGACAATGGCGGGATCGTGATGGTCGTGGCGCTGCCCGGTTTCCTGAACGAAGAACGCCGGCAATGGTATGCGGGGCGCGAAGCGGAGGCGGCGCGCCAGGCGTCGCTGATGCTGGGTCAGCCCGATGCGATCGCCGATGCGATGGCTCGCTGGGATGCCGACAATCCGGAGCCACAGACAACCGTTTCGCACATGGCCGATCATATCGATCACATTCGCGCACGCATCGGCGTCGAACACATCGGTATCGGAGCGGATTTCGACGGCATGCCGTCCGGCCCGGTCGGTTTCGAAGATGTATCGGGCTATCCCGAATTGTTCGCCGAACTGTCGCGGCGCGGGTATTCCAGGGTCGAAATGGAACTGATCGCCAGCCGCAACGCAATCCGCGTCTTGCGCGAGGCAGAGCGTATCGCCGCCCGGATGGGCGATAACGCTCCGATAGAAACGCTGATCGAAACCGCCGACTGACCCGCGTGGCGGGCGCTATCAGTCGTTTTTCAGCGGGTCATGGCCCCAATTCATCAGGCTGTATCGCCAGTCGGTGTCCTCGACATCGCCATCCGGTCGCTGCGCCAGATGGCGTGAGATGTAACCGTTGACCTTGTTCATATGTTCGAACTGGTTGTCGGTAAGGTCGTCCTTGTTGGTGCGCTTGATCTCGACGATGCGTCGTCCCGACCGATGGCCGGTGCTTTCGCCGTCATCGTTATCGCCGACCGATTTGGATTCTTCGGTATCGAGCCATTCTTCAAGCTCTTTGGGGGCCATGTTCACGCGGTCGTAGAACGTATCGTAGATATCGTCCCTGTCGTCGTCCGCCACGGTCAGTCGTCCCCATCGATGTGATCGGGAAGCCCTTGGCGTTCGGTCGACGCCATCTCGTCCAGCTCGGCCTCGCTCATGCTTTCGTACATCTGGATCGATGCACCCTGCAGTTCCGATTTCTCGATTTCGCCACGCTTGGCGGCGAGGGCGGCTCCGGCGGCTTTCTGCTGCGCCTTGCTCTTTGCATCCGGCATCAGTTCTTGTCCCAATCCTGCAGTTCGCTGCCTCGTTTCAGGACTTCGTCGCCGTCTTCCTGTTCGATCAGGTATGCAGGGTTGTCGCTGTCGCCGTCTTTCGTGACCTCGCTCCCTTGCAGCGTGCGGGTCACTTCCTTTTCGAAGCGTTCCTTGATCTGGCCTTTGCCGTAACCGTTGCCCCATTCCCATTTGACGTATTGGTTCGTCTGGAAACTGTTGGAATTGCTCATCTCATTCTCCTGCATGAATTCAACAGGATAAATGGACGAGGGGCATTTGCGGTTCCGGTGTCGTCAGTCTGCCGTTCCGGTCAACGCCGGGATAAGCCAGACCAGCGTCATCGCAATCACGGCGAGAGCCATGCTGAAAAGCAGTACATAGCGTACGATGCCCGGCGAAGATGCGGCGCGCGCATCGTCGTCTTCGATATGGATTTCACGGTCGTCCCGGTCGTCCGGTCCGTTTTTGTGTTCGGTCATGATCCCTCCGTCGTGTTCAGGGGTTACAACGGCGCGCCATCGCCCCCGTTCCGGTAAAGCCCGGTATCAAGCGGCGCGTCAATCCCGCAAGAGTTCGTTTATCCCGGTCTTTGACCGGGTCTGTGCATCGACCGTCTTGACGATGACTGCGCAATAAAGTGCAGGTCCGGGCGATCCATCGGGCAGGGGTTTCCCTGGCAGGCTGCCGGGAACAACGACCGCATAGGGCGGCACTTCGCCGCGATGCACGTCTCCTGTGGCGCGATCAACGATTTTCGTGGAGGCGCCAAGATAGACGCCCATGGAAAGGACCGCGCCTTCGCCCACCCGCACGCCTTCGGCAACTTCGCTTCGCGCGCCGATGAAAACATTGTCGCCGATTGCGACCGGTTCGGCCTGAAGCGGTTCAAGCACGCCCCCGATGCCGACCCCGCCGGAGATGTGGACGTTGCTGCCGATCTGCGCACAGGATCCTACGGTCGCCCATGTGTCGATCATCGTGCCTTCGCCGATATACGCCCCGATATTGACAAAACTGGGCATGAGAACGGCGTTTTTCCCGACGAAGCTGCCGCGGCGCACGATGGCTCCGGGCACTACGCGGAAACCGGCATCGCGGAATCGTGGGGCGTCCCATCCGTCGAACTTCGACGGAACCTTGTCGAAGGCGGGGGCGCCAGCCGACCCGTTTTCAACGATCGCGTTATCGTTGAGCCGAAAGGACAGCAGTACCGCTTTTTTCAGCCATTGGTTCACGCGCCATCCGCCCGATCCATCGGGTTCGGCCACCCGAGCCTCGCCATTGTCGAGCATTGTCAGCGCCTCGCCCACCGCGCTGGCGTCCTGGCCGCCCGGCTTCAAATCTGCGCGGCGGTCCCACGCTTCGTCGATCTGGCTGATGAGGGTGTTGGTCATTCCGGCTCCGCCGTTGTTCTGGCCGCGATGGAATGGCGCGGCGTTTCTTCGATCGAGAAAGCTGCTAGCGTTGGTGAGCTTATACGGCAAGCGGGGCGGGCATTCGAGAATGCAGCGACGCGGGCTGCGGGTCTTGATGCGTGGTGAGGCATTAATCGCCGGGTCATTCTCTGTCGGCAAGATTGATCGGAAGGTATGGCGAATTCAGTAGAGCAAAGCAGCTGCGGCCGCGCAGATNATTGCGGCGCGCCGATCGCCATCGTGCGTGTATCGCGCCCGGCGAAGGCGGCAATCGCGGCGGCGGCCTG
>JGI12210J13797_10403749_pt1 | contig 17513 bp, 9 predicted proteins | sample ElkSlonscriptome_3_FD_13797 | JGI IMG/M metagenome (IMG submission 13797)
CAATTATCAACTAACATGAACACCTGGTTTACCTGTAAAATAAAGTATCAGAAAATAGACGAGAAAGGCAAAGCGAAGAACGTATCGGAGATGTACTTGGTCGATGCGGTTTCCTTCACCGAAGCCGAACGGCGGATGTACGAAAAAATGGAATCTATGATTCAAGGAGAGTTCTTCGTAACCGGCATTGCTAAGGCCAAAATTTCGGATGTTTTCAACTACGAAGATAGCTACCAGTGGCACCGTTGCAAAATGGTTTACTCTATCGAGGAAGAAGGTAAAGGAGCCGAAAAAAAGATCACGAATTACGTGCTACTCACTGCCCCTAATGTGAAGGAAGCCTACGACCGCATGTACCAAAGTCTGAATAATATGCTAGTGGATTTCCGGGTAACCGAAATTGTAGAAAGCCCCATCGTAGAAGTATTCCCCTACGAATCGCCGGATGATGAAACGGAGGAAGCCCCCGATAACTACCGCCCTATTTCGGAGGTAAATGATGATCAGCAGGTATAGGAATATGGTTGATTATTATCCAACCACCAACCTCCGGTAAAATACTTTATCATCGCGCTGAAGGCGAAGCACGTAGATGCCCGGAGGTAATGGCTGGGCTAGATCAAACAAGTCAATCGGCAGAGGGAACTCTCCGTAGAACAGTTGACTACGCATAATTACCTGCCCTTCGGAAGAAAGTAGACTCAAGGTAATGTCTTTTTGGTACCACAGCAGGTTTTCCAGATAGAACGAGCTTTGAACTGGATTAGGATAAACCTTCAGGGCTCGGTCTTCAGGATCAATTGGGTTGCTGGCTACATTTTTTACTACTAGGGTTTTACTTACTAGATTGGTGCAGCCATCGCTACGGGTAGCTAGCAGCCGTACCGGGTACACTCCGGAAGAATCAAACCTAGGAATAAAACGGGCGGCTCGATAGGTAAAGTTACCATCGCCTAAATCCCACTGCCAACTGATGGTTGAATCGCTTTCGCTTAGGGGAAAGGCCTGTAATACTGCCATATTGGGTTCCGACAGATAGATCGTATCCGATAAAGTTTTAAAATCCGCAAACCGATTAATTTCCACATCCACACTCACGGCTTCGCTTTCTAGTAGGCCGTCTAAGTTAGTAACGTAAACGGTAGTATTCATTCCTACCGAGTCTATCCGTAGTCTGCTTCCCGCATGGATTAGAGAAGTGAGCTTGGCATCGGAGTAAAAGTAAAATAGCTCTCCATTATCCGGGGCAATAGTAACTGCTTCTCCTTGGCAAATACGCACCATTGTTAAGTTTGGCTTTTCGGCCTGGGTACGAACGATGGTTTCTTCCAGAGCATACGTGCAATTTAGGTTGGCTGAATCAATTGAGTAAATTAACTTTAATCGCCAGTCTTCCGATTGAACGCCCGAGAAGTTGTAAGTAAATGCTGATTGTTGGCTTACCTCAACATCGTTCACCAACCAAGTATACTGGCTAATGTAGCTGGTATCTCCGGCCAAACGAATGTTGAGACGATACTTACTAGAAAGATCAGTAGTATCTAGCACATAGCGAATTTGCAACTTGGGTTGCCAGACGGTTGCGGTAACTGGTTGCGGACGACTATGAAATGCGCCCGCGGCGTTCACTACGTAGAAAGTATCGCTTTGGCTCATTGCGCCCGACACGAACTGTTCCCCTTTGTACAGTAGCTCGTTCAACTCCTGATCCGCGTATACTTGAATCAGGTCGGTATTGGTGGCTTGCAGGGCAACTGGTTCTCCTCTACAAATAAGCTTGTTTCTAAGTTGGGGCATAGCGGCGCGTTGCACTACCGTAATTTCTTTAGACGTTGTAGTTTGACACCCAGGACTACTAGTCGCCGTTAGCTGAACTACGTAGGTGCCGGGTTGGGTATAAGAAGTTTGCGGATGTTGTTGGGTGCTACGAAAGCCGTTACCAAAATTCCAGTTCCAGGCCACGGCGTTTAGGCTTTCATCCCGGAAATTCAGGACAAAATTGCTCGTCTCATCCAAAAATAGCGTATCATTTTGCCAGCCTAAATTCAAGCTGTCCACTACCGAGAAGGTTGCTTCAGGCTCTTTAATTAGAATTTCAATCTTTTCGATCCGACCTTCGTACCCATTTGCTAATGATGCCGCGTAAATCACAGTGTCTTGAGTGATGGCAGTAGTGGTAAACTCCCGACCTTCGGTGATTAAATCTACTCCCTGCGCATCTTGGTAAAACCGATACTCATTATCTAGCTGTAGGGTAGCGGTGCTATCAGCACAAATCAGCACAGTAGTTAACAGCGCTGGTTCGCTCCGGTAATCAGTGTAAAAATTCTGTGCCTGCGCAACAGCCGATTGTAGTTCGGTTAAGCTACTTCCGGCTACCCAGACAAAGGCGACGGTGCCTGACCGATTTTCGGGAATGCTAGCCACCGTAGCTGCTAGGACCTGAGCTACATCGCTTCCGTTACCATTTACACCGGCTTGTACACTGCTGATCCCCTGCGAAGTCCATTCGTATTTTTCCCGTTCCGAAATCTCGCTACCAATATCCGTTGGATTGCCATTCAAACCCTGTAAGTTCAATGGCTGAAGGTTGGCGGCCTGCTCGGTGAGCAAAGCTATTCCGGCGTACGTATCTTCTTCAGCATGGTACGTGTACGCTAGAGCATAAGCCGGATCCCAACCCGTTCGGTTTTCCGTTCGGTTTTCCAAGTCCCAGTTGGCAAACAAACCAACGGATGCGTTCGTAAGCGTGCTATCCAAACGGTTGACTATTCGGTACTCGGATACAATATAGTTTTCGGCAGTAGTGGTATCCGCTAGCCAAGTCTGCTCGATTTTAAGGTTGAGTGGATTAGTGGCGTTACCATCGGAGAATGCTGAGCGCAACTGACGAGCCGGCACTGTAGCTCGGGTGTAACGGATATTTTCTACTGCTTGAAAATCTTGCTCCCGGCTAAAGTCGGCAAAACTATTGATAAAATTATCCGACACATGGATAGAGTCGACCCCAATCAGCAGTCCAGCTTCGGTAGCAATCGTCTGACTCTTGTAACGGATACTGCCCACTGAAAGGCTGGTAGGATCAAAGGCAATTTCGCCCTGATCGCCTACGGTAATCTGCAATTCACTTTTGGTGATAGTAGGGTAGACCGATGAGGAAACAATAGAGAAATACTGATAATCCTGATAAGTCCCGTCTTCTAAGCCTAGGCGAAAGTACAACCGTTCGTTGGGAGGCAGATTATCGCTGAGTACAACGCGAAACGGCTGCGCTACGTTAGAAATAATGCCTAGCGAATCAATGGCGCCGGGTCGAAACACTGAATCCACTACTGTTACGTACTCGGAAACTGATGAAAGGGTAACTTGGGTATTAGTAGAAGAAGCTGAAAGCAGGTTCTGTATCTCTATTTCAATATCGAGCGTGTTACCGTAGTAAGCGTATTCTCCCGCGTGGTTCTGGTAGGAAAAATCCGTCATTCGTAGTGCCGGATAGGTAACAGGTTCTAATGCTTGAGCAGCTTGCAGTAATCCTCTGCCCATTGTTTCGTTGTAGCCCTGGTTAGCCGGTTGATCGCTCACATCTTTGGCCGATAATCGCATAATCTCGGCTACTTGCCGGGCACTCAAGTTGGGATATTTTGACCGCACCAGTGCGACCGCTCCGGCTACCATTGGGGAAGAAAACGAAGAACCCGACCCACTGCCGTACTCGTCATTATTTTTGGTGGTAAAAACACCACTACCCGGAGCTACCAAGTCTACCAAGTAACTAGAAGTAGTATTCGCCACCCGGTTTCCCTGATCGTCCGACATGGCTACCGATAATACATTATCAAAGGATGCCGGATAGAAATCTTCCTGTTTTCCACTGTTGCCCGCAGCGGCTACGACTACCGCATCTTTTTCCAACACTGCGTAGTTGATCATGTCCTGCCCAAACGCCGAATACGTATTGGCGCCTCCCCACGACAAGTTGATTACTTTACAGCCTTGATCGGCTACGTAGGCAATAGCTTCGTAGCCAAATCCGAATAAGCCGTTATCCGAGCGAAAGACTTTAACCGGTAGGTAAGAAGCATGAAAGCCTAATCCGGCCATGCCTACCTGATTGTCAGCGCTAGCACTACCTACACCTGTCACCATCGTTCCGTGCGAGTCGCCATCGGCACTAGGATCATTATCATTGTCGGCAAAATCCCAGCCTACGAAGTTGTCCACGTATCCGTCACCATCGTCATCTATCCCATTAATGGGATCATTTTCGTTACGATACAGATTATCGGTGAGATCCTGATGCCCAAACTCTACTCCGGTATCCAAATAACCGATTAGCATATCCGGATTGCTTCGTTCAATCGCCCAAGCCTCGTAAGCCTGCACCGCTTCCAGATAGCTTTGCTGGCCATCCTTCGCCGCTTCGAGGTCGTTAGGGATGTATTCGTTCAGTGGTTTAAGCCGGTAGTAGGGTTCAGCGTATACAACTTCATCTAGCTGTAATAGCTGATTGATTGTAGCTACTACATCTTGTTTGGTATGAAGGCGATAGATTTGGGCATCTGCCTCCTGACGAACGAGTGGACTTACCTTGGGTACTTGATGAAGTACGGGTGTAATTCGCTGGGCCTGCGTGATTCTTTTTACCTGCTGTAGTACCGGGACGGACGATGCAGTACTACGGGCGTTCTGGTTACGCGGGGGACGTATTTTCAGAACAATTTCCCCGGGCAGGTAGTCGGTTTCGGTGATACCAGGGGGTAGGCGGAAATTTCGCGTTTGCGCCTGGACAAGACTGACTTTCGCCAATAAAGTACCAATAAAGAGAAGTAAAGTGAGTGAACGATAGCCAACTCGCCCGAAGATCATCATAATCCGTTACTGCATTGCTTTCCCTCTTCTCTAGCGAAAATTGGGTCAGCAATGCGCAGCGGAGCTGGCTCTTTACGTCATACACTACACATGACACATTTGGTGATAAAATGAAGTGTTCGGGTGTTCGGGTGTTCGGGTGTTCGGGTGTTCGGGTGTTCGGGTGTTCGGGTGTTCGGGTGTTCAAAATTGCTAAACTTAAAACTTTAAAAGCTGAACACTTAAACACCTCGCAACGGTCGCCTGAGCGCGATTTTTTTCATCAAGGAAATATGCCTCGGGAAGTGTAGGCGGAAGCAACTTTTTCCATAGAACTGATAAACGAAGCAATTCGCAGACTGCCCGTTTCTTTAGTTTTCATAATCTCCCAAATGGTGTAGTAGGCATTCATCATGGTTTCTTCCAAGCCAGAGTTAACAATGTCAATCTCACCCGCCCCCCGTACTAAGGAATTTCTCTGAGTTTCTGATAGTTGGTGACCGGAGATTTCCTCCATGGCCGTTACCATGCCACGGTTGGTTAGCTCCTCATAGCGTTTGTCCATACGCCCGAAGGCTACGTGTGACAGATTCTTTAGCCACTCGAAATAGGATACCGTAACCCCACCCGCATTCAGATAAAAATCGGGTAGTATGCGTAGTCCTTTATCCTGAAGGATAATAGCAGCCTCGGTAGTTACCGGGCCGTTGGCCGCTTCGCCAATAATTTTAGCTTTAACGCCCGGAGCGTTCTCCGCCGTAATCTGGTTTTCCAGTGCCGCTGGTATCAGAATATCGCAATCGTACTCCAGTAGTTCGATAGAGTTCTGAATATTCTTAGCATTTTTATAGTCAAGAATTGAGCCCTTCTCCTGTTTTAACTGATGCACTTCCTCCACATCTAAGCCGTTAGGATCATAGATACCACCGTTGTATTCGGCTATTCCGGTGATGATCGCTCCCCCTTCTTGCAGATACTTAGCCGAATAGTACCCTACGTTGCCAAGTCCCTGCACAATAATTCGCTTACCTTCTAGGCCGGGAGTCAACCCCAGGCTCTCCATATCCTCAGCAACATCCACCGCCGTGCGAATACCATAAAAAACTCCGCGTCCGGTAGCTTCGGTTCGTCCCCGAATTCCGTGCAACGATACAGGTTTTCCGGTGACGCAAGCCAACGCATTGATTTCATCGGTATGCATAGACGAGTAGGTGTCGGCAATCCAGGCCATCTCCCGGGCCCCGGTTCCGTAGTCGGGAGCGGGCACATCCTGAGCCGGGCTGATAAAGTTTTTGCGAATAAGTTCGGTAGTATACCGCCGGGTAATTTTTTCCAATTCGCTTTCGCTGTACTTACGGGTATCAATCTTGACCCCCCCTTTGGCGCCACCAAACGGCACATCTACTAAGGCGCATTTATAGCTCATTAGGGCGGCCAACGCTTTTACCTCGTCTTCATTAACCGCCATACTGTAGCGAATCCCCCCTTTCACCGGAAGGCGGTGGTGAGAATGCTGCACCCGGTACGCTTCAATAACTTCGTAGTCCCCATTGTCCAGCTTCACCGGAAAATTCATCTGGTATACACTGTTACACTCTTTAATCTGATCTAAAAGTCCCTGGGGTAGTTCCAAGTAACCAGCCGCCTGGCTAACAAATTGGTTAACGTTGTCGAAAAAACTGTAATTCTCCATAGCTTGGTTAATTGCAAATTAAAAAATTAGAAGATTGTTGAATTGCTGGAAGCTAAGCGTAGTGCAGGGAGTTGTTAAAAATTTGCTCCAAGCTTCTCGCCCCTGCCCCTCGCCATTAAGGTAAATAAAAATCGAAGACTATACCGTTCATACAGCGAAAATGTTTCTTAGGGCAGCGCTGATAGCCAATTTTAGAACAAGGCCGACAACTGACCCGGTTGTTTTCTAGCACGGTAAATTTGGTACGATAGGGATACATACCAAACGAAGGAATAGTATTTCCCCAAATACAAAAAATATTCTTCTTAAACGCCGCGGCAATATGCATCAGTCCGGTATCGTGGGTAAATACGTAACGAGCCTGCCGCACTACTGAGGCCGATTGATTGAGGTTAAACTTTCCGCAGGCATTCCAGATTAACGACTTCTTACCCAATTCAGCTAATTTCTCTTCGTAGTTCTGCGAAGCTTCCGTGTGGGCAAAAAACCGAACCACCTGCTCGCCAATTTCCCAGTCATTCTTATCGCCCAGTAGAATAATAGGTTTATTAATCCGATCGCACAGTTCAATCATCCGGTCCACCGGAAGCTTTTTGGTATTAAATTGCGCGCCAATGGCGTATGCTACAAACTCACTGCGGTAGGATTCGGGTAGCCAGTCTGGCTCAACTTCATCCGGTTCTGGTATAAAGTAATCCAACCCTAAGCTATCCATCTTCACTCCCAGCGGAGCAACAGTTTGCATGTAGCGGTCTACAATATGTACGTTGGGCAGTTTGTTTATCTTGAAGTTAACCATCAGCCACTTCTCCACGTTTAGTTTAGAAAAGCTGTGGCTCTTAGTACCCAGGCGTTTTTTGATAATCTGCGTGCGCAGATTGTTGTGCAGATCAATAACGTAGTCGTACTTTTCCTGCTTTAGCTTGGCAATTAGTGACGACAGCTTACCTTCTAACAAATGAATTTTATCGATATAGGGGTTAGCAACCAGTAGAGAGTGATACTGCTGCTTAGTAGCGTAGTGTACTTCGGCATCTAGCTGAGTTTTTAGCGTTCGGGGAACGGGAGTGGTAAGCACAATGTCGCCGATGGAAGAAAAGCGCAGAATCAGTACTTTGAGTTTTGTTGCCATAGCGCAAATATAGAAGATTGAATGGCTGGGTGCTAGGTGCGGAGCGCAGGGAGTACCAATTATTTACTCCTAGCCCCTGGCGCCCGGCTCAATACTTTTTATTTTTTTTTAGAATTGTGTAAATTTCTTAGGGCCTTTTTGTTGTTATAGCAATTGATGTCACTTATTAACCTGACTTTATGAGAAACTGGATATATACTAGCTTCATTCTCACGCTGCTATCAATAGTTTTTTCTACGCTAGCTGTAGGACAGATTGTTCAGCCGGAGCGGGTGGAGATTGAGATTGATAACAATAGCGATAACTACGTAGTGGTCTCGGCCGAAGAGCGGGGGCTAATGCTATTTCGGGAAACTGATGCGCGACAGAAAAACGGCACTCGTTTGTGGGAATTTATCTACTACGATACGGATCTCAACGAAAAGTGGAAGCGCTCCTACGAACTGAACAGTCTATTGTCGCTACGGGGGTACGATTATGATCGAGGACAATTATGCATTCTGTTTCAGAAAGGGCAGTACCAGGATAAGGCACTCGAGATGATCAACTTGGAGGTGGCCAGTGGCGATACCGCCTACCATTTCATCCGCCGGATTGTGCCGGTGAACCTGGAGTTTTTTGAGATAATTGGTCAAACGGTAGTGTTAGGTGGCAACGTAAACTACCGCCCGGTAGTAGTACACTACGACATGCTGATGCGCAAGATCAACGTTCTCCCTGGCATCTACCAAGAGAATGGCGAGATCATTGATATCATTCCTAACAAGCGCGACAATACCTTTGACGTACTGATTGCGGAGATTACCCCCGAAAAAGTAAAGACTGTCACCTTAAAGGCCTACGATCAATACAGCAATCTGCTCCAGAGTGCCCCGCTCAAACCACAAGGCAGGCGAAACCTACTGGATGCCCAGGTCACTGAGTTCGATGGGCAGAAACAGTTTTTGGCCGGTACGTACGGCCCCAAACGATCCCGCTACTCCCGGGGGCTATTTGTGGCTACACTAAGCCCCAGTGGCGAACAGCAGATGCGCTATTATAGCTACGCTGACCTGGAAAACTTCTTCGGCTACATGCGCGAACGTCGGGAAGAGCGAGTGAAGCGTCGGTTAGAAAAGAAGAAACAGGAAGGGCGGAAAATTCGCCTCAATTACCGGATGGTGGTGCACGAGTTGATTGCCGATGGCGATAAGTACATCATGCTGGGCGAGGCCTACTACCCCAAGTACAATAGCTACTACTACAGCGGCTTTGGTGGGTACGGCTCGTACCGTAACAATAATATGTACTTTGATGGCTACCGCTACACCCACGCTATTGCGGTATGCTTCGATAAAAAAGGGGAGTTACTGTGGGATCATGCCTTCAAGCTCGATAATGCTAAAAGCATGCAGTTGAAGCAACTGGTTCATGTGAATTCTCAAGAAGACCGGGTAGTGCTAATGTACTCTTTTGATGGTGAGATCACTTCTAAGGTCATTCAGGATAACGGCCAGGTAGAAGATGTAGCTACCAGCGAAGTAGCCCTTCCCCGGCCGGAAGATGAAGTTCGCAAAAACGACAAAGAGGTCTTCGGTATTCAGAAGTGGTACGATGAGTACTTCTACGTACACGGTACCCAAGACATTCGGTCGGTGGCTAGCTCTGGCTTTAGCTCCAGCCGTAAAGTTTTCTTTATCAACAAGGTAGCGTACAACTAGAAGTAGGACCCGCACATTATCGTCCCTAAGAAACACTTCTTTTCTAGCAACTTTCCGCTGCTATCGGTACGTTGGTGGGTACGAACCGGCAATTACTTTTTTCTTTTCTACAATTGATAAGGATAACAAAAAAAGAAGTGCTACCTTTGCGCCTCTAAAACAGGGCTGATCCCCTTACCAATTTGTATCCACACTAGCACCGCTACTTTTCGGTAGCGGATTTCAACCAACAACAATTTAGCAGATTTCCCCACGGGAGAACGTATCTCCGGTGAGTACTGACTATTGTTTAAGCGTTTATGAAGAAGTATTTTAATCTATTCGATCTTTCTCAAAAAGTAGACTATAAAACAGAAGTATTGTCCGGGCTTACGGTAGCCCTGGCCCTGGTACCCGAAGCGGTAGCTTTTGCCCTAATCGCGGGCTTATCCCCGCTTACGGGCCTGTACGCTGCCTTTGTGATGGGACTGGTTACCTCCATACTTGGCGGTAGGCCAGGAATGATTTCGGGCGCTACGGGCGCAGTAGCCGTGGTGATTGTGGCTCTGGTGCAGGAACACGGGCCAGAGTATATTTTTGCCTGTGTCATTCTAGCCGGATTGCTGCAAATGACCGCGGGCTTCCTCCGATTGGGTAAACTCATGCGACTGGTGCCCCACCCCGCCATTTTTGGCTTTGTCAATGGCTTAGCGGTCGTGATTTTTATGAGCCAGTTGGTACAGTTTCAGGATGGAGATGGTAACTGGATGACGGGGTCCAATCTCTACATCTTCGGGGGTCTGGTGGCTTTGTCTATGTTAATTATCTGGGGTTTACCCCGACTGACCAAAGCGGTTCCGGCGGCTCTGGCCGCCATTTTGGCCGTTTGGGGTATTGTAGTGGCGTTTGGTATTGAAACTACTTCGGTAGGCGATATGGCAGGTCCCGGTGGTATTGCCGGTGGATTTCCGCCCTTTCACATTCCCGAAGTACCCTTCACGCTAGAAACATTGCGCATTATTTTTCCCTACGCGGCCATCGTAGCAGCGGTAGGACTCATTGAAAGCCTGCTTACGCTGAATATTATTGACGAGATTACCGAAACCCGGGGGCAGGGCAATCGGGAAGCCGTAGCTCAAGGACTGGCCAACACGCTGTCAGGGTTATTTAGTGGCATGGGTGGCTGCGCCATGATTGGACAGAGTCTGATCAATATCTCTTCGGGAGCGCGGGCTCGCCTCTCGGGCATTGTGGCTTCCCTCTTACTACTAAGCTTCATCATGTTTGGTTCCAGCCTGATTGAGCTAGTGCCGATGGCCGCACTTACTGGCCTAATGATTATGGTCGCCATTGGCACCTTTGAGTGGGCTAGCCTACGGACGTTTAATAAAATGCCCGCATCAGATATTTTTGTTATGGTGATGGTTACACTGGTTACCGTATTCCTGCACAATCTGGCGTTGGCGGTAGTAGTCGGAGTCATCATTTCGGCTTTAGTGTTTGCTTGGGATAATGCCAAACGCATTCGAGCCCGCAAACGGTTTGACGAAGATGGAGTGAAGCACTACGAAATTTACGGCCCCCTCTTCTTCGGCTCCGTTTCCACATTCAACTCCAAGTTTGATATTCTTAATGACCCCGATGAAATTGTCATCGACTTTGAAGAAAGCCGGGTGGTAGACATGTCAGCGATTGAAGCACTGAACAAGATTACCGAACGTTACCTGAAGGTAGGCAAAAAAGTCCACCTCAAACACCTTAGCCCCGACTGCAAGAAGCTTCTCCGCAACGCCGAAGAGATCATTGAGGTAAATGTGCTGGAAGACCCTACCTACAAGTTGGCGGTGGATAGGGTGTAGTAATATACCTTTGCTATTCCATTGCCGGCTTTAGAGTAATCAATATTCTTGCCGGATGAGCCTAACAAATTCCGGCACCTCCTTCATAGTAGCAATAACGTCCCAAATGTGGTTCTGCTTTTACTTTGTGGGAGACCCTGTTCCACAGCGGCCGCCATTCGTTTCACTCGGCCGGGGAGAGTGGAAGAAGAAAGGGTTAAGTTGTTAGGTAAGGAAATCTTGGTATAAGTCACGCCAAGTGGGGTTTATAGAATTGATGGGGTCTTTTTCCAGTCGTAGCGGTAGCGTTTGATTTGCTTTTCCCGGTGCAGAGCCTCTTCAGCAGTAGTAAACTCCTCGTGGTACACGAGCTTATCACAATTGTACTTTTTGGTAAACCCTTTTAGTAAGCGGTGCTTATGCTCGTATACCCTACGCTCTAAGTCGTCCGTAAAGCCGGTATAAAATACGGTATGGGGCGAAGGTGTGGCGGTTGGTGAGGATGTAGACATAGTAGCGGCTCATATTTTATCACAAGGAAAAATCATACCCACTTGCCGGACCTGTTCCGGCATCTCCTTCATAGTAGGAGGGAGACCCCGGAATGCGCTATCGCTTATCCGGGGATACTGTCTTACCTAATACCTCCAGCTAGTGAGATCAGCACCGGAGGGAGCACCTTCTTGAATGCGTTCAAGGATTTTAGGAACATACATAGTGTTGTAGCGGAGGCGGGAGATGGCGTTGGGTTGTTCGGGGTCGCCGTTCCAGCAGTGTTCAGCACCGTCGCCGTAGGCTACTTCGCCATCGTAGTAGGGGTTTTCGGTGTTCACCAGAAACTCTTCCATCAGCATTACCGCATTGTTGAGGTAGTAATTATCCATATCGCCGCAGTAGATGTGAATTTTACCCTGTAACTCGGGGCCAAGTTTATCCCAGTCACGTTCCAGAATATGGCGCAGGTCGTAGTTTTCTCGCCAGTAGCTAGCTACCGCCGGGTTAATAGTACCGGTCTTTTTGTTCCAGATAGGTTGCGGGTAGCCGTTCGCTCCGGTAGGTGAATACACCGCTTGCCAGATATCCCACTGCTGACCCGAGCGGCTGTTGGTCCCCAAAGCTAGTTCGCGATGGTTCATATCCTCCAACGTAGCGCTAACGTGCCCAAGGTAGTCGCGACGACCAGGACGGGGCGTTTTCTTGAACCGACTGGGGAGATAGTAAGCGTTGGTATCCTGATAAATATCGACGACTGTGTACGCCCGAAAATCGATAGGGTCAGGGCAGGCGGCGAAGCAACCGTTGTATTCATCCGGGTACATTACTTGGGCGGCTAGTGCTTCCCATCCACCGGTAGAACCCCCGTACAGAAAGCGAGCCCAGCCTTCACCGATTCCCCGGAACTGCTCCTCCACGTAGGGAATTAGTTCGTGGGTGATAGCATCACCGTAGGGTCCCAGGTTGGCCGAGTTCACCGCGTAGGAATCATCGTAGTAGGGGTTCTGATGCTGAATCTCAATGATGATCATGCGGGGAAAGTCGGGCCCCGTCCAGGTTTGGTAAAAGTCGTAGGCTTCCTGCTGTTGTACGCGATTGTACCCTTCCATTTGAAACCGCTCACTGTAATCAGGTACTAAATCTGGGTCGGGTGGATCTTCCCGAAAGCCCCGAAAGGTATAAGGAAAGTGTCCGTGAAAAATACAGATCGGGTAACGAGCGTCGGGATGTTCATTAAAGCCCTCGGGCAACAGTACATTGGCTCCTAAGTACATGGGCCGTCCCCAAAACTCAGTGAGCAAATCGCTCTGCATGGTTACGTGCTTGATGTACTTAGTATCTTCTGGCTCTTCAATGGGGGGTATTTCCTGGTCTAAGGTGATATAAAACGTTTCGTCATCTTCCGGATCAAAAGATATCTTCTGAGGGATACTGTATAGGTTTCCCGGCGAGCGGTTCCAAACCTGCCCTTCGCCCTGATCCATCGGCAACTTTACCGTATGGCCGTTGGATAGGTTAAACGTTTCATACTTATGCAGCAGGGCCTGCACGTAGTACTCCCCCGCCGGAATGTTAGCCATACTCTCCAATGGATAGCCAAACACAGTATCACTGAAGAAAGCCTCTTTACCGGGCTTTAATTCGCTGATATCTTTTCCGTATACTAGTTGGGTGTTCGGTCCGTCGTTGATCTGAAATCGAGGTTCATCTTCGGTATTATCGGATATCAAAAGCAGTAAGCGCCCGTCGAGCGGCTCTTCACTGAGAGATTCGGGAAATGAAACAGCAAAACGTCCTTCGTCACCGCAGGAAGAAAGCAGGGAGAGCAGCGCAAGTAATAGACCGAGGTTAACTAAAGGATACTTCATGGAGCAGGTAATAGTAGATAGTGCGACATAGCGTACAAAGAGACGCCGAAATTAATGAGCTATGTTACACTATTTTTCTTACAAACTCGAGAGTTTAGTGAGCAAAAACACCATTTTTTAATCGGCCATAGTTCAATTAAGCAAGACCTCTTTCCAGCGGTTGGTTTCCGCGAAGGTTTTAATTGCCTCGTTTCGGGTTAGCAGTAGCTCCTGAAAGTGCTTCTTCAATAGGGTGGCATTCATCCAGCGACCGAGTATTCCTAGTGGCGAAACGAAGCGAAACTTATCCGTCATCAACGTAAAACCATCTTGTTCTTCAAAATAATGCTGATGCTCCATCGACCGGAAAGGCCCACGAATCATTTGATCGCAGAAGTAGTGCGGTCGTTCGTACTCAACCATCCGAACGGTCATAGTAAACCATTGCCCCAAATGCTTGGCCCGCCAAGTTACCTCCTCTTCGGGAAGCATCAGTCCCTGGGTTCGCCCACCAATTGCCTGCTCCTGCGTATGTTTTACCGACTGCTGGTGTAAATCAATACTAGTTGACAGATCAAAGCAGCGTTCAATTGGGGCAAATATGTTTGTTTTGAACGTAATCAGCGGCACAACAGCAATTAACAACGAGCAATGTACAGTGAACAATTGAAAGGTGATAGTGGATAATGATGAATGAATAGTGACTGACAAACCGTGAAAACAAGATTACTCAATACTCCCGGCACCATGGTCCCCGCCATTCAATTATTCAATCAGTAAGTAGGGAAAGATGTAAAGAGAATTTAGGCAGTACATCTTCTCCGGAAAGAGTTTGATCAAACCCTTCTACTAGTTCAACGGCCCGGTCAGGCCGATATACGTAGGCTTTCTCTTCATCCGGATCAATGAGCCAGGCCAGTTGACAGCCGTTAATCAACCACATCTGCATTTTCTTCTTCAAATCAGCTATATCGTCCGTATCGGATTTAAGCTCAACGACAAACTCCGGACATAACGGGGCGAATTTGCGCTTTTCGGCTTCGCTCAACTGATTCCAAGCTTCATTGGAAACCCAGGCGGCATCCGGCGAACGGTTCGAGCCGTCGGGTAGTTTGAATCCGGTGGATGAGTCAAAGGTCTTGCCGAGTTTATGCTCTATATTCCAGTTGGCTAGTTGCCGTAAAATTTCGGCGTTTAAGTATCCTGATAATGATCCGGTAGGAGACATAATAATGATTTCTCGGTGTTCGTTGCGTTCAATGCGTAGGTCGCGGTTATCCTGACAAAAGCGGTAAAACTCTTCGTCGGTCATCTGGTGCATCTGCCGACCTCGCAGTACGAGATAGTGTTCCATTTCCATAGAGTACGGTAGTTCGATTGTCGCTAGTCCTTTGTCCTTAGTCACTTGCTACTGATACTTTACCCTTCTTCCGGTCTTCATCATTGAGTGCCGTTTGGCGGGCGGGCAGTTCGTTTAGCGTATAAAAAAGTCTTTTATTTTTTAGCTCAACCCCCTCTACACTATTCAACCGACCGATCCGTAAATCGTATACGTAGCCCGGAGTCATCTTATCTAACGTTAGGGTAACCTCTGTCCCATCTTCTGATACCTGAACCTGCTTGACGGCTACGGCTTGTTCGTCCATCCGGGGTGAGCCGTACTTCTGATGATAGGCGTAGTAGTAGTGCGTAAATTGATAATTATCGGTATTTTCGGCTATTTTACGGTCTACCGGACGGGTGAACGTTAACTTAAAACCCTGAGGAGTTGCATTCATGCGTAGCACATCCATGGGCATTCCCCCGTTGTAGCGAATGCGTTGAATTCCTTGGTCGCCGACCCAAACGTAGGCCGATTTACCGACCCATAGGTTACCATCCGGGCCAAATACCATGCGGTGGTTTCCGATCGATAGTCCGGCAGAATCTATAAATGAGGTACAAGCCCCCTGAAACTTACCGTTCACCTTTTCTAGCATTACCCGCATAATCCGCGGAAAGTCCATTTCTCCTACCAACAGTTGCCCCGCAAATGGCCCAAAGTTGCTGTCCTCCGGAATCACCAGCGGCTGCGTTGGGGAATTAGACATGATGTTATGCGGAAACAATACAGCAGCCCGGGTTCGCATACTATCTAGCGTAGCTACGGGCATCTCTTCCGGATCACCACTCCACCCTTCGCGCCAGACTAAACTAGAGATTTGTCCGTAGAAATTTCCTTCTTCAATATGATATAATTTGCTAGTGCCTAACCAGTCGCCTTGATTATCGGTAACGAATAAGTTGCCTTCCAGGTCAAACCCAATACCATCGGGCGAGCGGAAACCACTGGCGACCGGCTCCAGCACTCCGTCTTGTCGTAGCTTCATTACCCAACCCCGGTACTCTACCGCCGAATACATACCAGCTACTTCGCCCAGCATATTGACCTCACCCCGCACCTCATCCCAAATGCCCGCATTCTTAGACGCACAATTCAGGGCAATATATAAATCCTTACCGTTGTAGGCCGGGCCGTAAGCAAACTCATGGTAGTTGCCTGATATTCCAAAATCGTCGGTAGCGGTAAGGTATTCCTCCGCTTCTCCGTCATTATCATTATCAATCAGCCGAGTAAGTTCGGGACGTTGCATCACCAGAACTTCCCAGTTATTCAGCACCAATATCCCTAGCGGATCGTGTAAACCTTCGGCGAAGAGTTCCCAGGTTTTCTCTTTAGGATCGTATGTCATTACTTCCCCACGGTGAAAACAGACGATCATCCGCCCGTCGGGCATAAAGTCCATACCACCTATCTCGGCGGTTAGCCCATCGGGCAGTGGCACATCCTCAACCAAATAAAAGTTCTCCGTACGCTGATCATTAATAACGCCTACCTGCTCTTCGGTGGGTTGCATGGTACATCCCGTTATTAATACAATTATTACGACCATAAACAAACTATGCCAGCTCATATTCCACTCATATTTTCGGTGATGGTTATTGTAAATTCCTGGGCTTCCTCAGGGCTGAGACGTAGGGTGTTTTCGTCTTCCCACTCACCCCGGTTGCTGTAGTACAGCACATTGTTTTGCCCTTTAATAAATCGGAGTGGCTCACGTAGACCAGAAAAACTAAGTACCCGCTTAATGCCCGGGGTTTCGAAAGTAGGTACGATACGTTCGGTGATTTCTACATCATCCAGCCGATACTTGAAAGTAGGGTAACGGTTCTTCATCTCGTACCCCAGAAATTGAACCGCAGGAACCTCTTGGCTTTCACCAATCCGAAACGGAAACTCAGTGCTGTCCCGGTAAAAAACCGTTCCTACTATTTCAGCCAGCTCCTTTCCTTTTCCTGACCAATGTTCTTCCAAATCAATAAAACCACCTTTCCAGGCGTAACGCAACCGGCATTGTCCGGCATCCCAGCAGTAACTAATATCTCCCAGTAAGCCCACGGCGATCCCGGCGGGACCACAGTTAGGCATGAAGGCACGGTACATTGCCGGAAGAATATCGGGATAAGGATGCTTAGGTGGTTGTTCTTCGGCTACATTTTCGTCGTTGCGGCGACTGGCTGGCACATTTTCGTCGGTAGCTAGCAATGGTAGCTGATTATTGGTTACGTAGATGGCTCCGTACATCACAGCCCCGTGCCCGGGGTAGGTACACACGTAGGGATAAGCTCCTTCACTGGACGGAGCCCGAAACGAAATAGTGTACTGTTCTTCCGGTAAGATTAAAGGAATAGCCTGTAGTACCAGATCAGAAGTTGGAACATAATCGGTGCTGCCTTGCTTGGCCAGTTCCAGCGACCTATCAACCACCTCTTCGCGGGCGTTGGGCTGAGTCATCACCCAATTATGGGGCATCTCATCGGTATTGATCAAGGTAAGCTCTACCCAAGCAGCGGGAAGCACTTTAATTCTAACTTGATCGTACTGTAGTCCTGATATGGCCTTGAGCGTAATTCGAGTCGTATCGTTCTGGGAGAATCCTG
>JGI12210J13797_10037140_pt1 | contig 17512 bp, 18 predicted proteins | sample ElkSlonscriptome_3_FD_13797 | JGI IMG/M metagenome (IMG submission 13797)
CACCAGGCCGCCAAGCTGCTGAAGATCCCCTGCCGTCAAGGTCTGATTTCGCCAGCGAACGGTGCCCGAGGTGGGTGAAGCCAGCCCCGCCAAAATTTCTAGCAGCGTACTTTTGCCCGATCCACTCGGTCCAATGATGAGCCCTAGCTGCTGCGGCGCAAGCTCTAAAGTGATGTTGCGTAGAATAGGGTCTGCCGCTATGGCCGGATGATAAACCAGATTGTCAAGATGGAGCATTCAAGCTAGAGCGTTTGAAACAGCGGTGTTTGATCGGTTGAACGGTCGTGCAGAGGACGTTGAAGGGTGAATATATGACCCTATCCGCTGCCCATTTGGCGCCCATTTGGGTCTAGAACTAAGCGACCTATCCCACCCCAGCCTATCTAACATCCGCCAGCCTGTCCGATATGGCGCTTGATAAGACAGCGGTCAGTTCCATAAGGTGTCTGCCACCAGACTACGGCTGCTGGGATCAGCCTATAAAATTAAAGCTGGGTCGCAGCCGCAATATTGTCCTCAGCGTTTTTGCTGCCTATCACAATCGTTGTCAGGCGGATTTATGACAACGGCTGAGCAAACAATCGCTGAACACACCTGTCGTTATTAGCCAATATCCTATGCCAATGATTTCTTCACCGCACTCTATGCTGCCATGGGTTCGACGACTGACCCTGACCGTGAGCACTGTTCCTTTGGTCATCGCTGCTGCCCTGCCGGCGATCGCCGATCCATTTCGCCCTGAGGCCCCCCGCTCATTTGACCCGACGGTAGAAGCCGCGTTCGACGCCATCTTTAAAGACGGCAACTACCGTCAGGCGGACGCTTTGCTAGAGCAGGCCAGCGATAGCGAACCCATCACCCACGCGATGCAGGCGACCCTAGCCTATCTCAGTGGAGACTGGAACAGCCTGAGTCTTGAAGCCGAGCAAACCCTCAGCAGCGCCACCCAGCTTCTAGACCAAGATCCTCTCCGAGGCCATCTTTACAGCGCCGTTGGTCACTTTATGGAAGGTGCCCATGCCCTGTCCACTCAAGATGCCGTCAGAGCGACGCCAGTGGTGCTGAGCAAGCTACGCCTGATGTTCGACCATTTCGATCAGGCCTCTGACATCGACCCCACTGACCCGGAACTCAACTTGATCCAGGGCTACATGGACCTCATTTTGGCGGTGAATCTACCCTTCTCCAGCCCAGATGAGGCTGTCGATAAGTTTAGTCGCTATGGCGCACCCGACTATCTCGTGAACCGAGGGCTGGCGATCGCCTACCGAGACTTGAACCAGTATGGCCAAGCGATCGCCGCTGTAGATCAGGCGATACAGCAAACCCCGAACAATCCGGACCTGTACTATCTCAAAGCGCAAATTCTGCGACTGCAGGGTGATTTAGAGGGTAGCGTACAGCTCTTTGACCGAGCATTACGCCAACAGGGGCAGCTCCCAACCAGTGTCGCGGACCAAATTGCTCGAGAAATGTGCCGCACCCGTAAAGACTTAGCTGGCGAAGGCCCCAACTGTGACAACTGGGTGCGCCGCTGGCGCACACGCATCGACCGCCGTGCAAATAGCGCTACTGACGCTACGCCCGCTGTCAGTGAATGACTTGCCAGTGAATAACTTGCCAAGGTGTAGTAATTGTCCCAATGCATCGGGATGATTGCTACGTCACCGCACAACTGGCGGAGCGATGGTGTCAAGATCGACATCTGGCATAGACACATCGGGAGAGGTCACCTCAGAGCCCTCCAAGCCTGGAACAAACAGCTCTGTGACGGCATAGTCGCCCTCAACGCAATAATTCATGATGCGCTGGGGCTCAATATCAACGGATTCCTGCAGTCCGGTGACGCAATCAGAGAAGCGATCGGGAATTAAGCTGCGAGTACAGTAGGCCAGCACATCGTAAGGTAATGCCCCTTCAAACGCTTTATCGATATCAACAACGCAGTCAGACAGCTCATTGGGACGGCGCACCCGCAAACAGCCGGACAACGCTGCGTCGGCAATCAGTGTAGTGTCGCCCTGAATAGCGCTGACGCAATCGGCAATATCGTCTGGGTCAAATGCGGTGGCACAGACATCGGCCGCTTTGTTTGTCTCAATGCCGGCATCTTGTAAATCACTAACGCAGTCGCTGTAGTCGCCAGCATTGACAGAATCGCCAAATCCAAACAGACCGGCCCGAGCCATCGGAGCCGCGATCAGATTGCTCGTGACGCCTGCGACAACAATCACACCAATAAGAGCAACGCGTTGCATAATTGAGCTTTCCTGTAGAGCATGGTCTATAGTTAATCCTGCCACGCCGAGGGATATCCTGATGGTTTTGACGCTAGGGTAGTTCTCACGCTGTGGCTTAGGGCATTGCTGTAGCTTAGGGCGCTGCTGTGGCTTAGGGCATTACAAAGAGCGAGAATCAGCGCGCAGCACTTTTAGAAGATCTCCCCGCCGGTCATAGAGCCGTTTGAGGGGGCGAGGGTCGCACCGCTTGAGGGTATATGCCGCGAGGATTGGCAACGCAATTGTGCTGTCGGTGTAGCATACGACACTGTGGGGTAGCTCTTGGGGATCGAGCTTACCCCAGCTGACAGCTTCACTTGGTGTCGCTCCAGATAACCCGCCGGTATCAGGCCTGGCATCTGTAACTTGAATAAAGTAGTCATGCCCCCGCTCCTCTAATCCCAAAACCTCATGTAGGTGAGGCTGGGTCTGCAGGAGAAAGTTTTTGGGGCTGCCTCCCCCCAAAATCAAAGCCGCGCTTTTCCCAAGATCACCGTCGCCCTGGCCTATTTCACTTTGACCAAAGCAGCGGCGGGCTCCATAGGCGATCGCTGCTGTTTCGTTGACGTCAATGGCGGAATCAATCACCAGGGAATTATCCCCAGCAGAATCGTCCAATGCCAGAGCGGCCACGTTCATGCCGATGGAGCTATCTCCAGGGGATGAAGTATAGACTGGAACGCCACATTGGTAGGCTGTTGACAATAGGCAGGACTGCTTGGCCTGTCGCTGTATTTCTACCTGGGCGATCGCTTCCCCGAGCCGGTAGTGAAACTCAGCAGTGCCCATCCGGCGTTGAAATCGGGATGAGCGTAGCGCAGTACGAACAAAGGCATCGGTCTCCAGCAGCACGCTGTAGTCGAAAACGATGTCATAGATGCGAATGCCACCCTCTGACCTTAGCTTGACGTCATCTGTATGGGGGCTACCTTGATGGAGACATTGGCCCAAGCCATAGTGCAGGTCATGGTACAGGTTTGCCCCCGTGCTGACGATATAGTCCACCAAACCAGCCGCCATCAGAGGCGCAATCACCGATGAGCCGTACCCAGCGGGCGTCAATGCACCAGAAAGGCTGAGACCGACGGTCACATTGGGCTTGAATACGCGCTGGTGAAGCAGGTGGCAGATTTCCCGCAGCCGCGCCGAATTGTACGCCGTGAAGTAGCGATCGACTAAGTCGTCTACCGTAATATCTGCCGTAAGCGGAGTAGGAGAGATTTTGGGGCGCTTCGCCTCAGTCATAGTGCTTGAAGTTTCCTCATGATGCCCTAGGGGCGGTTGAAATGTTCCAGGTCAAATTCCATGCTGATATACTGGTGTAAATAGACACCAAGCAATTGACGTATCTATGCGGATGAAATGGCTAGGGATGCGGTAGATATACTGATTGGTGAGGGTGATTGATATAGATGCGCCTAACCGGCAATCTATGTGCATGGGCTCCGATCCTACACAGCTTTTGAAGCATTTGCCTAGAGAGCAAGGGCTGACCTGCTGGTCTGCGCCTCTGTCTGTTAGCCATGCCCGACGACAGCTGAATTGACCCAACGATCAACATCGTGCGACCCAACACACCCGACACACCGATGCAGCCTAAGTGGAGACTCAACAGTATTTCTCACCTGTTCTGGCCCCGTGGAATTTTGGGAATTGCTGGCATTGCCCTAGCGGTAGCTGGACTCTATGGTATGAGCCGTCCTTGCGTGCTCGGTCCCTGTCCCTTGGTTGAGCGCCAGCAGCCAGACGATGACGTTACCAACCGCGTTGCTGATCTTCTAGTTCCTACCGCTACCCCAGATGATGTCGTTCGTGCCTACGACCTGCTCTTGAAGCATGTTGTCGATCTGAGCCGCATTCCGATGTGGTCGGCCCATTACGCTGCGGCCCAAGACCGTTTGCAGATCTACACCGACCGGGCCGATACCGTCGCCAAGCTATTGTCTGCTCAGCGGTCCGGGCGAGAGGCCGCCATTGCCAGTCAAAATGCGCCCCATCCAGTTGACACATGGCAAGGTATCGAACAGCATTGGCGCGACGCCATCACCGATCTCAATCAAGTGGGCAGTGATGGACTTGGATTTCAGGTGGCGCAGCATAAGCTACAGGAATATCAGCAGAATCAGGCCGCGATCGCGCAACGGATTGCCTTAGAACAGCAGGCCCAAAGTAAAATTTCGGCAGCTCGAGACGCTGCAACCTTAGCTGAAACGCGCACCAGGCTAGCCCTTACTCCTGAGGATTGGCAGCATGTCCACATCACGTGGCAAGTTGTGTTTGATCGCCTAGATGCGGTCAATCCCTACACGATGGCCTATGCTGAAGCTCAGCAGCTAGCCGCCCTCTACCGTCCCCACATAGAAGTTGCCCAAAAGCGCCAGCAGCAAGAGCAGCAGTCTGTCACGGCATATCAGCAAGCCAACCAGCTGTCCCAGCAGGCCCAGGCGTTTGAAGCACAGGGCCAATGGTCGCTGGCAACGGGTCGCTGGCAAACCGCCCTAGAGCGCCTAGGGCAGGTGCCGACGGATACGATCTACTACGACCAGGCTCAGCCCTTGACCCACGCCTATGCCAAGTCTCTGGAGCGATCGCAGCAGGGACTGCAGATTGCCACTGCGATCCAAACCTTCCGCGATAAGCTAGATCGCGCCTGCCAGCAGGCGCAGCTGTGTGACTATGTGGCGGCAAGCAATGCGGTTCACGTTCGCGTCGCCGATATGCACAGACAGGCCGTCGCCCAAGCCATTAGCTTGGGACAACCAGCCTCAGCGGCGGTCACCCCTCCAGAGCCATCCACTAGCACGGCTGTCAGTCAGCTGCTCCAGGTCATGGCCTCATTGGGGTCGGCCACGCAAGTTCCTGTTGAATTTTACGATGGGGCAGGACTGCTGATCGGCACCTACAAACCCGATAGATCACGCTACGTTGCCTCAGAGGCTATTCAACTTGCTGAATCTCCACCAGAGTGGGTCGCGGTTCAAACGAGGTAAGCGATAGTTATAGGCTACACTCTCTTATAGATTTGGTTCTGTGTCGTAATACAAGACGTGCCACTATCCGAGCCCGTCCCGGTGTCCAGGTCAGCAGTAATTTTTTATGTAGACGAGTGACAGCAATTCCTCCTCTCGATTTAACGCAGCAATATCAGACCATCGGCAGCGAAATCAACCAAGCTGTTCTAGAGGTGCTGGCATCAGGGCAGTATGTCCAAGGGCCAGTGGTCAAGCAGTTCGAATCTCGGTTTGCCCATTACATTGGCGCATCAGATTGCGTTGCCTGCAACTCGGGCACCGATGCTCTGTATCTCGCCCTAAGAGCGTTTGACATTGGCCCAGGGGATGAGGTGATCACCTCGCCTTTTACGTTTATCGCCACGGCGGAAACTATCAGTGCGGTGGGTGCGACCCCCATATTTGTCGATGTTGATGCTCAGACATTTAATCTAGATCTAGGCCAGATAGAATCGGCCATCACCGAGCGAACCAAGGCGATCATTCCGGTCCACTTGTTTGGGCAGCCTGTCAATATGTCGACGCTGATGGCGATCGCCAAGAACCATGATTTAGCTGTGATTGAGGACTGTGCTCAGGCGGCAGGCGCTCAATGGAGCGGTAAAGTCGTGGGCAATATTGGAGATGCAGGCTGCTTTAGCTTCTATCCCACCAAAAACCTTGGCGCCTGTGGCGATGGCGGAGCTGTCACCACAAACCGCCGCGACATCGCCGCTAAGATGCGAATTTTGAGCGATCACGGTCGAACCGGCACCTATTACCACGAGGCAATTGGAATCAATAGCCGATTGGATAGCGTTCAAGCCGCCATCCTGTTGGTCAAGCTGCAGTATTTAGACCAGTGGAATGTCCAACGCCGCGCCATTGCCCAGCGCTACTCTGAGCGGCTGTCTCAGGTTCCCCATATCGCAGTCCCACAGCCTATTGCCGGAGGGTACAGCGTTTGGCATCAGTACACCATCAGAATTCTGGCGTCCGAAGCGTCTCATCAGCCCCAGGCCCAACTATCGCCGAATGCCGCTGAAGGGGGGGCGTCACCTCGCGATCGCATCAGGGCGGCACTGCAGCAACAGGGCATCAAGACAATGGTCTACTACCCCGTGCCTCTCAACCAGCAGCCGGTGTATACCCATGAGTCCTCTCCATCTACCCCGGTGGCGCAGCAGCTAGCTCAAACGGTTTTGTCGCTGCCGATGTTTCCAGAACTAACCTTAGACCAGCAAAGTCAAGTTATTCATGGCCTGAAAGATGCCGTACAGATCATATAGGACGGTCCCTACGGTGAGCTGTGGCGCTGTGACTTGGCGATAGCCTGTAAAAGTGTTACATTTTGAGAACATAGATTGACTTATCTCGTGCGGCTCGTTGATTCCCTGTAAGATTTGGGATTTCAACGTTTGGCGCTCCCCCGTTGCCAATTGGTGAGCCACCATACGGATATCATCAACAGCGCTAGCGTCCCCTAGCATTATTGTCCCAGGTCAGCAGGTGCTGAGCCAAGCCAAACGAGCCAAGCAAAAGCAGATTGAAATGTGGCAACCTCGGGCAGCACCCAAGGATTCGTGGTAAATTAAGCAATGGTTCGATGGTTCACGTAGAACCTTTCCGCGTTTGCACGGGTTCTGTGCCAACATGGCGCGCGACACCTATGGCTGACAGATCTACATGTTTTAGCTGTGGCCGTGCGGAGTGATTGAGGTGGTGTACGGCAAAGCTTTGGGTTATGAGAGTTTACGGGTAAAGTTTTGGTATTCCTTCATTTTTGTACCCTGAACGCCGCCTGCGATCGCTGTTTTGATCGATGTATTGTTGACGCACAATCCCATACTTGTTTATGAACTGCTGATTGTCGACCGCTTTTGCTCGGGCCGACTAGCTTATCTAGCGGCGACTTATTCCTATTAGCCTAATTCTGGAGATATCTCAGACATGTCCGTACGCCTATACGTTGGTAATCTACCCAAAGACATAGAAAGTAAAGAGCTAGAAACTGTCTTTTCGGACTACGGGGACGCCGTTTCTACAAAGCTCATCACCGACCGCAAGACAGGCAAATGTCGTGGTTTTGCCTTCGTTACCGTTCAAGATGATGACCAGGCCAATCAAATCATCGAAAAGTTTAACGGCCAAGACTTCCAAGGGAGTGAGCTGAAGATTGAGAAGGCGCAGCCTCGCGCCAAAGGCAAGGATGACGACGCTGGCTCCACGCCTACTGGGGCTAAGCGGAAGGGGGGCAAGATGCGCAAAGGAGGCGGCACATCCACTGCTGAGTCCAATCAGCCTGATCCCCGCTGGGCCCAAGAGCTTGAAAAGCTCAAGGAGCTACTGGCAGCTCAGGCAACCAACTCCTAACCTAGATCATGGGATTGCTTTTCACGGTGTCGGAGAACCAGCGCTCTAGGGCAAGGAGCGCTGGGCAAGGGGCCTGAGGTTCTAGCGTGTCGGGGCGTTTCCAGTTGAACGGCGCTTTGAGGGCTGCAGATAGCCAAAGCAGTCGGCGCGCCCGCGTCATCGCAACGTAAAGCAGCCGGTACTCCTCCGATATCTTCAGAGCCTCAGCGGTTTTCCAGGCCTGTACGGGGTCAGGAATCTCTCCCTGCTGATGCACGATTGCCCGCAGCTGAGCTCGGGTCGCTTCAGCTAAATTGATTTGACCTAAAAACCGGGCCTGTGCTGGCACCCAAATCTGTCCAGGCAGCGTTTTTGCATGCAGAAACGGTAGAAAAACCAGATCCCAGTCTAGCCCTTTAGATCGGTGCATCGTCATAATTGTGAGCTGGTGGGGACGGCAATACAGAGCATCTAAGTCGTCAACCTCCACGGGCTCGAAGCGCTCTTCTGCAGCCAGGGATTCCAGTCCTTCGAGGAGTGTTCTTGCGTCGGTCTGGGCAAGACGAGAAGCAAGCTTATCTGCCGTCGCCAGATCTGAGGGCGCGTAGCGTAGCGCTAAGGCCAAGAATGAAATTAGCTGATAGGTGGGCAGCTCTAGCCGCGCCCTCAGAAGGCTTCTGCAGTAGCGCTGGGCTGGACTGATTGAGGCGGAAGCTGTCGCCAAAGAGGTAGGGTATAGAAACTGCTCTGGAACAGCCGCTAGCTGGTCGAAGGGGGCAGCAGGGATGAGACGGTGGTCGGACAGAAGGGTAAGGGCTGCCTTGAGGTAGTCCGGCGAGTGGGGCCGCTCGAGAAATCGGAGCAGCGTCAGCATTTCTCTCGGAACGGCAGACTGACGTTGGCGATCGCCCGCATCGTAAATGGTGATACCGTGGCTTTCTAGATTGGTGGAGAGACCATAGGCCTGAGGATGACGCAGAACCTGTGCCACAAAGCTAGCCTGACGATTCTCGCGCACCAGCACCGCCGCTCGCCAGCTGGGATTCTGGGAAAATTGCTGCTGTACCACAGCGGCAATGCGCTCTAGAGAGTCATAAATTGTCTCTGGTCGATAAACGTCAAGCCCGCCAAGGACAGCGGTCGGATTTGCGTCCGGCTGTGGGTCTCCTTCCGGAACAGGCTGAAGGTACTGGGTGCGGAAGGGAAGATCTATCGGGTAGTTGCGATTGGTCCAGTCCACCAGAAAGTTCGCCGCCTTGATAATCTCAACGGCACTGCGCCCCGCCTGGGTCATCTCTGTCAGACTGCCTTTCGCCGCACATTGCTCGCAAAATTGGCGAAAGAAGAGTGGGTCAGCAGGAGTAAAGGTCGAGTTGATTGCCTGATTCGGATCCCCTACTCGAATCAAGTTAGGAGTAGGCCCCGTACCCCGCGCAAGAATATCCAATAGGGCTGCCTGGAGAGGAGACGAATCTTGGGCCTCGTCTTCAAAAATGCCGTGAACCTGAGACTGCCACAGATCTCGAGCCGACTCATTTTGCAAAACCCGCAGCGCCGCCAAAATAATATCGTCGTAGTCGAACAGCTGCTGTGTCCGGCGCAGCTGCTGATAACAGTCATACAACCCCGCTGTGATGGCCAGCAGGTCGTACCCAGGGCTATCCCGCTCTGAATCAGCAGTGGCCACTATTCGCCACAGGTCCGACGGCAGCAGGCCTGAGCTTTTCGCCTCGTGAATGGCGACTTGAGCCAGCCGTGGCAGCACGTCAGTGCGCAAGACCGATTGACGCCGTAGCCGCTCCGTTTCTTCTCCGTCGAAGTGCTGTCCCTCAACCAGTCGTTCATAGAGCTGCGGGCTATTGACAATCCAGCGCTCGACTGTGTTACGAACTAAGTAGTGGTTTTGGCCGGGAGAGCTCAAGCGGGCGTTGCTGGGGTCAAGGCCCGATAGCTCCGGGTGGCGAGTAGCGATGGCATAGGCTAAGCCATGGAGGGTATAGACGACGAAGCCTACAGACGGCACCCCTAGCTGCTCTAGGTAGGTGCGAACCTTCGCTTTGAGGTTAGCCACAGCAGAGCGGGTAAAGGTTACTAGAACCAGCTGTCCAGGCCGATTCTCCCGAACGGCTTGAGCCACAGCTAATGCCGCTGCGATCGCCATCCCAGTGGATTTACCAGACCCTGGCACCGCCGATACGGCCAGGGTTCCCCCCTGCCAATCGGCCATGGGGCGCTGGCCCTCGCGCAGCTGCGATCGGATCTGGGCGGCGACAGCGTCGATATCGATGGGGGAAGGAGACGCAAAGGGGAGAGATGTCATGGTGCAATTTTAGCGAGGCCAGAGTCCGGGAGGAGCAAATCGCCATTTGGCCTTACAGTGGCCCTATATTCGTACTACTATGGGGCAGACATTGACCCTTGCTGCCATGTACGACAAAATCAAGCCACCATCTACTGGAACACCAATCACGTTTTTAGATGGTGAACCTCAGGTTCCCGATACCCCTGTGGTGCCCTTTATTCGTGGCGATGGCACAGGGGTAGATATCTGGCCTGCAACCCAGCGCGTGATCGACGAGGCGGTACATTCAGCCTATGGGGATAAGCGAAAAATTAGCTGGTTCAAGGTCTACGCTGGAGATGAAGCCTGCGAGGTCTACGGCGAGTATCAGTACTTACCCGACGATACGCTCACGGCTATCCGAGAATATGGCATTGCCATTAAGGGGCCACTGACTACCCCTGTTGGCGGCGGCATTCGCTCTTTGAATGTAGCGCTGCGACAAATCAACGACCTCTACGCCTGCGTCCGCCCCTGCAAATATTATGCCGGGACTCCGTCGCCCCACCGCAATCCGCAAAAGCTAAATGTCATCGTTTATCGGGAAAACACTGAGGATATCTATTTAGGCATTGAGTGGAAGCAGGGGAGTGAGCAAGGCGATCGCCTCATCACCCTACTCAACACAGATCTAATTCCCGCGACGCCGGAACATGGCAAAAAGCAGATCCCCCTCGACTCCGGTATTGGGATCAAGCCCATCAGCAAAAGTGGTTCTCAGCGGCTAGTGCGCCGCGCCATTCAGCATGCGCTGCGCCTGCCGCCCGAAAAGCAGATGGTGACCTTGGTCCACAAAGGCAACATCATGAAGTACACCGAAGGGGCGTTCCGCGACTGGGGCTATGAGCTGGCAACTGCGGAGTTTCGCGATGAATGTGTTACTGAGCTGGAGTCTTGGGTGCTGAGCAACGCTGACGCCAACCCAGGCTTGACCATTGAGGCCAATGCGCGCAAAGTTGAGCCGGGCTATGACTCGCTCACGCCAGAGAAAAAAGCCCAGGCCTGTGGGCAAGTAAAGTCGATTTTAGAATCCATTGGCGAGAGCCACGGCGGCGGCAGGTGGAAAACCAAGATCATGGTCAACGACCGCATCGCCGACAGCATTTTCCAGCAGATTCAAACTCGCCCAGATGAGTACTCGATTTTGGCGACCATGAACCTCAATGGGGACTATTTGTCCGACGCCGCTGCCGCAATTGTCGGGGGTTTGGGCATGGGGCCAGGGGCAAATATCGGCGATCGCTGCGCGGTGTTTGAAGCCACCCACGGCACGGCACCCAAACACGCCGGACTAGACCGCATCAATCCAGGGTCGCTGATCTTATCGGCAGTGATGATGCTGGAATTTATGGGTTGGCAAGAGGCCGCTGATCTGATTAAAGCCGGGGTGAGCGGGGCGATCGCAAATCAAGAGGTGACCTACGACTTGGCCCGAATGATGGAGCCTGCGGTGGAACCGCTCAAATGTTCTGAGTTTGCTACGGCGATTATTCAGCACTTCGACGATTAATGATGTCTGGTGTAATAGGCTTTGGAGAAGGCCAAAGTTTTGAGGGACAGCAATGTTATCTCTCCAAAGCCTTGGCCTAGAGCACCCCTAGCTGTCGTATCGCCTGCAGCAGCTCTGGCACTGCCTCTGCATCCCAATAGCCCTCTCCCCCACGCTGATCTTGCACAATGAGGTGCAGTTCGTATGAATAGGGGAACCCCTCCGCCTCCAGCCAAATCTCTGGAGCATCTATTTCACAGGACAGCCGCTCCTCCGGCATCATCTCAGCTGCCATAGTAGCCATAGTGTTGGCCAACTCTAAGGCCAAACGGCAGAATACCTCTAGCTCCGTCTGGGTCAACTCCAAAGACCAGCGATCGCTACCCACAAGTCCAGCAAACTGGGGCGCATTTGGATCCCAGCCCAATCGCCAGCCATGACCTTGCTTGATCTGACGTGATGCCGAACTCACTCGGGCCGATAGATGGCGACTAGTGCGTCTACGAGGGCCTGACGCTGGGCCAGGGTGAGGGAGCGAATAGCCGCCATATCCCCATTGCGAGGAGAGCGCTCTAGAACATCAGTGCTGGGGTAAACGGGTTCAACAACCCAGTCATTTACCCCCAAATAGTCTGCCAGAGTCATCTTCCAATCGAGGCGGTAGACTGCAGGACGACGCTGCACAAACATGTGGTAGCGCACGAAGCGACTGATCAGGGTGTTGCCTGGATCAACATCCCCCGTATCTGAGCGCTCATAGTGATTTTCGCGCGGTAGCTCAGGCATCTGCGCATAAATCTGCTCGGCAACCTGCCGATGGGACACGACGCCCTGGGCAACCGCAGACTGACCCTGGATCGGGCCAAAGGTTAGCGCTAGGGCCAACATGACCACCGACAGCGTAATATAAAAGCCGCCGCGAAACTGGCGATCGCGACAGCTGAGAGCGGTGCGCCAGGGTAAAGCCATAAAACTACGCGTCAATAGACCTACTCACCAATAATTTCGGGCTGCGTCAGCTCGTCAGACATTTCGATGACGGCGCGAATCACAGGCTTCATTTTAGAGTCATCCATGCTATCAAAATCCTCGTAGCGACGGCGCTGGGCACGAGTCGCGACCTGAACGGTGATTCGATATCGATTGGATGCCGCCTGGATCAGATCCTCCGCACGACACATGAGCTGGGCATTATCGATGGCAGGTCGCTTTGAGAGCATAAAATTTAAGGGGAAAACAAATAATGGAATTAGGATGAGGAGCAAGAGATGCGCCTCAGCTCCATCCTATCATTGCCCCATAGTAGCGCGGCTGCCAAAACGGTCTGTAGCGACGCCCAAAGCCGAATCGCTTTCCCGACAGTAGAATCTGCTCGCCATGTGTCATCATATAGCGATATATTAAGCTTTGCTGCGGCTGTTCTCTTACCCGTTGCCTATGGAAATGCTTACCCTAGATCGCTCTACATCACTATCCCATCCTTGCACCAAGCCACTGCGCTGTGTCGCCTTGGGGGATAGCCTTATCTACGGTTACGGCGACCCAGATGGGGGAGGCTGGGTCGAGCGGCTGCGGCGACAGTGGATGCAGCATGGTAGTGAAGGTCACGTCATGTACAACCTCGGGGTTCGGGGTGACGGGGTACAGCAGGTGACGCAGCGATTGGATGCAGAGTTTCGCTGTCGGGGCGAGCTACGGCATCGTTTGCCTGACTGCATAATTCTATCCGTCGGGGTCAACGATTCTTGCCGAGTCGGTCGGCCCCATGGGCGCAGCTTTACGTCCCTTGCCGACTTTCAGCAAAGCATTTCGGACCTGATTCACCAGGCGCAGCAGCTCTGTCCCGTGTTTTTCGTTGGGATGATCCCGGTCAACGAAGCGGCTATGCCTTTTGCCGATTGCCTGTTCTATAGCCATGCGGATCAGCAGCAATATAATACTGCAATTCAAAATGCCTGCCTTACCCATGGCGTCGCCTACCTCAACCTGTTTGATAGCTGGCTCTCTCGGGGCGATCGCTGGTGGCGATCGCGCTTATCTGAGGATGGGCTTCATCCCAACACTCTAGGCTACGGGGCAATTTTGGCAGATGTCCTGGCTTGGGATGAGTTTACCGCTATCTTAAGGTAGATCTGCCGTTATCACTAGGACTGGCCACTGTGTACTACTGTCGAGATTGGGTCTGGCGCGGCTGGCGGATTCGATATGCCTATGCGCGCCCAGACGAAACCCCCAACAGAGACCCGAGTCGCCAACATCAAACCCCGCTGCTGTTCATCCACGGGTTTGGTTCCTCATGGCAGCAGTGGCATCGCAACCTATCGGCGATTGGAGAGCATCACCCAGTTTATGCCCTCGATCTACTGGGGTTTGGTCACTCCCAAAAAGCCGCGACAGGCTATCACGTCCCGCTGTGGGCTGACCAAGTTTTTGCCTTTTGGCAAACTTTTATTGGCCGTCCCGCCGTTCTCGTGGGGCATTCTCTGGGGGCGTTGGTGGCTGCCACGACAGCGGTAGAGTTTCCCCAGGCGGTCGACAAGCTAGTCCTGTTGACGCTGCCCGAAACCCGGCAAGAGATGGTCGGCAACCCGCGGCTACGGCAGGTGATTCGGACGATAGAATGCCTAGTCGCATCCCCCCTACTAATTCGGCTGATCTTTCAAATTGCTCGTCAGCCTCGGTTTATCCGAGCCGGGCTCAAGCTGGGCTACAGAGACCCTGCAGCGATAACTGAGGACCTGGTGGCGCAGTTTGTCTCGCCTACAGGGGATCGGGGCGCAGCCCAAACCCTATGCCGTCTCACCCAATCAGCCACTAGTAGCACCTACAGCGCCAGTCGCAACACCCTGCTTGCTAAGCTTTCGCAGCCGACCTTAGTGATTTGGGGTGAGGGCGATCGCATCATTCCCATCACCCAGGCCGATGGCCTATGTCACAGCCCACAAATCGAGCGCCTAAATATTCCCGCCGCCGGACATTGCCTCTATGACGAGGCCGCAGACGACGTCAACCAAGCCATTTTAGACTGGGTGACGCCGCCAGCCCAACCGCCCCCTCAATTGGGGTCAGCATAGGCCTGATGCAGACGGCGGCGCAGCTCTCGGATAGATTGAGCCGTCCGCGCAATGGGTGAGACGTATTGGTCGCTTTGGGCAGATTCGGAGGGTCGGGGCTGACTGCTCAAGCAACCGTTCAAGTCTGAGACATGGGGCTCTAGGTCTAGGGCGCGCTGAACAGCGGCAACCGACACGTAGCGATCGCGAGGGGAAATTTTCAGCATTTTGGCCAAGACATTGCCAAAGTAATCACTCACTGACACCAGGTCTCGCCAGAGCACCTCGCCAGTGGCGACGTCATATTCCATCTCTAGCGGGGGCTTTCCCGTGAGTAAATACAGGCAAGTGACGCCTAGAGAATAGATATCGCTAGCATAGCTGGGCCGTAGAGCAAGCTGCTCCGGTGGCGCAAAGCCCACAGTTCCTACAAACTGAGTCGTCATTTGGGGAGCCACGCTGCTGATTTGGGCAATTTCTTCTTTGACAGCACCAAAGTCAATCAGCACAAGTCGTCCATCATTCTGGCAGAAAATAATGTTGGGGGGCTTGATGTCCCGATGAATCACCTGATGCTTGTGGACATAGGCCACAATCGGCAAAATTTCACGCAAAAACAGTTTGATTTGGTCTTCGCTGAAGGTGCCATGAAGCTTGACGTACCGGGCCAAATTAATGCCCCGAACGTATTCCTGCACAAGATAAAACTCACTACTTGCTTCAAAGTATCCCAACAGCTGAGGAATTTTTGAGTGGCTGCCCAAGTTGGCCAATGCCTTGGCCTCTCGCTCAAACCGCTCGCGGGCTTTGCGGAGCACCTGTGGATTTTGCACCTTGGGAGAGAGCTGTTTGATCACGCAGAGGGGCCGCCCAGGCAGCGCGACGTCCCGCGCAAGGTAAGTGACACCGAAGCCCCCCCGCCCTAGCAGGCGGATGACTGCATAGCGCTTTCGAAACAGCGTTCTTGAGCAGCGGGCCTGTTCGATTTGACTTGCCGTTACAGATTCGTCAGGCCTATCAGAATCAAGAGAATTAACGGTCAGAGAGTCCATACAACCCTGATGTGGTAAATGCAGCAGATATCAAAACGCAAACGTTGCCGTGAAGCACCTTAATGGTAACCCTTGATCTTAAACTACGCGACATTCCTGCCAATATCATCCTGCGGCTATATCTATCCAAAAGTCAGTGGCGCAGTAGCCTAGCTCTTCCAACATCTCCCGCAGCAGCGGCAGACTCAGACCAATGATATTACTGTAGCAGCCTGTGATCTCCTGGACGAAGAGGCCCCCTCGTCCATCTAGGGCAAAGGCCCCAGCGCATTGCAGCGGTTCTCCTGTGGCAACATAGGCCTCAATTTGGCGATCGCTGATATCAGCAAAGGTCACTTGGGTACCCTGATGCCGCCGCAGCGTTTTCTTCTGGGCGAGGTCAATTAGCACATGCCCTGTCAGCAGAGTTCCCTGACGTCCCCGCATCTGCTTCCAGCGGGCTACGGCAATTTCAGGAGATTTAGGCTTGCCGCAAACCATGCTATTCACGACAAGCAGTGAGTCGCAGCCCATGATGACTAAGGCCGCATCTTTCAAGGCAAGCGACAGATCTGGATTTTCTGCCCACAGTACATTGCTATCGCGACTTAGCTCCTCTGCTACGGCAGATGCTTTGCCCAGGGCGAGCTGCTCGACTAGGTCGGCAGGGTTCTCAGTTTGGATGCTGGACTCATCAAAGCGGCTGGGATGGACCACTGGGGTAATTCCAGCCTGGATCAAAAGCTGACGCCGGGCCGGGGAGGCAGAGGCGAGGATAAACAGGGGAGGAGTAGACATGGGTAGGGCTGAGGGCGTAAATGATCATTCAAGCCAATCGGCGCGGCAAGACCGACGCAGCGGCTGAAGTGTGACATCTAGTTTAGATGTCATGATAGATGCAACGTCCCACCGCCCAATTCCCTTCCCCAATTGATCGCGATACAATAGAAGCACGTGATTTCAACGGCACCGACGTTAGCCCGAAGCCAGTGCTAGCCTGATAGCCTCACCCCACTTGCCTATGCTAGAGCTTCACTGCCACACCACCTACTCAGATGGCACCTTGACGCCAGAGGCACTTGTGGCCGCTGCCCATCAGGCTGGGGTAAAGGCCTTGGCCATCACCGATCACGACACGACAGCGGGGTGGGATGACGCGCAGAATGCAGCAGAACTCTACGGCCTGACTATGGTTCCCGGTGTCGAAGTAAGCACCGTTTACAATGGGCGATCGCTCCATATTCTTGGGTTCTACCCCAATCAAGCGCTGCTAGCCCCTTGCCTTGCCCAGCAGATTGCTGGTCGCCAGCGGCGCGCCCAGACCATGGTAGATCGACTGGCAGCCCTAGGGCTGCCAATCCAGCTGCCCACCCTAGGCCGTAATATGGCTCCGGGTCGTCCCCACATTGCCCAGGCATTAGTGGAGGCGGGCCATGTTCCCACATCACAGGCGGCTTTTGAACGCTACTTGGGAGAGGACAAGCCAGCCTATGCCTGCTACGAGAAGTTTTTCACCCGGGACGCCATTGCCCGGCTGTTAGAGTGCGGCGGCGTCCCGGTATGGGCTCACCCCTACCTATTCCGGGGTGGCCATATAGATACGGTGCTGCCCGACCTCGTCGACGCTGGTCTCATGGGGCTAGAGGTCTATCACCCCACCCACAGCCGCCGTCAAGTGACCCAACTACTGCAGTTTTGCGATCGCTACGGCCTGCTCAAAACTGGCGGCAGTGACTACCATGGCCCATCTCGCCGCCAGCGCCTCAACCGTCAGACCGGCAAAGCCAAAGGACCAACATCTCTCAATCAGCATCAGCTGCCGCTGTCGCTGCTTCGTCCTATCTGGGAGGCGGCGCTGGCGCTGCAGCCCTCCCAATCATCAAATCCACATCTGGAAACGAGTCCTTTGGCACCGTCAGATTTGTAGTATCAGATTTATAGTACAATTGAACCATAATAGCCCCATTCTGATGTTTA
>JGI12210J13797_10242462_pt1 | contig 17497 bp, 14 predicted proteins | sample ElkSlonscriptome_3_FD_13797 | JGI IMG/M metagenome (IMG submission 13797)
GACCCGCCACAATGTATCCGGTGATCTCCGGCAGGCGGACCCGGGCCGCAAGTTTGCCGATCAGGTATCCCGCCATCAACAAGAGGCCGGCCGCGAACATTGGGTGCGCGCCGAGTACATTCTGTAACTGGGTCCATGATTCCATTCGTTTAATCCTGCTAAGGGTAGGCGGGAGCCATAACCTCTAAGGCACGGGGTGAAAAGCGAAAAGTACTACACAAGGAGAGATCCGACGCCACATCTACCCTGTGCTCCGGCTCGGCGGGGGGATGCCATTACGGAGGGAAGACGTGCGCTCAACCGGTTCCAGGTGCACGACCACGTCAAAGAGATTGGGCATGGTTTCGATAAGGTGCTCTTTCACATCATGACCGATCTTATGTCCGGTTGAGACCGGCATCGCGCCGGGAACTTCCACATGGATTTCCACAAAATATCCAATCCCGCTTTTGCGGATCAGACACTTTTCAATTCCTGCCACTCCCGCAATTTCTTCGGCATGCTGACGCACCTCCGTTTCCAATTCCGGGGCCACCGCGCCATCCAGAGCTTCGTGCATGGCCGCATGGATGATTCGTCCGCCATTTATTACAATAATCACACATGCAAACAGGGCCGCCCACTCATCCGCCGACGCATAGGCCTGACCGCCAATCAGGGCAATACAGATTCCGATCGCGGCCGCGCCGGAGGTCATTGCATCCGAACGGTGATGCCAGGCATCGCCTTCAATCGCCCGACTCCCCGACACTTCCTCCATTCTCAGCATATACCTCGAAAGCGATTCTTTGATGATCACCACAAAAATCAATATCGGTAAGGTAAACCATTTCGGGGAACTGTGTTCATGGCCCAGTTCCCCGATCGCTTGCCAGGAAATAAAAGCCGCCGCACCAATTAACGCTACACCCGAGAAAACGCCTGTCAGTGCCTCAATTCGGCCATGACCAAAAGGATGATTATCGTCCGCCGGTCGTAAGGACAGCGTAAACCCGGACCAAGTGATCAGCGAAACCATAATATCGGCTGCTGATTCGATTCCATCCGCAATCAGTGCAGACGAATTCCCGAAGACCCCCGCCCACAGTTTTACGAGCATCAGCACCAAATTCGTACAGATCGTGAGAATGCCAATGGCGATGGATTTACCGGTATCTATCATGAAATAAAGGAAAGAAGGGGAAAGAGGATTTTACAGAAGATCCTTTCTTGTGATCCGAAGCGGCTTTTGGCAAGAAAGGAATCATGCCCGCTTCTCAACCCTTTGTCCATCTGCATCTGCACACCAGCTATTCCTTGTTGGATTCCACGATTAAGGTTAAACAGGCTGTAAAACGAGCCGCAAAACTCGGAATGCCCGCCTTGGCGATTACGGATCATTCGGTAATGCACGGAGCCATCAATTTCTATAATGCCTGCAAAAGTGAAGGGATAAAGCCCATTATCGGCTGTGAGATCAACACTTGTAAAGACCGGAAGGAAAAGTCCCGCAACGCCGGGCGGATGTCTCACTTGCTCCTGCTGGCCAAAAACGACGCGGGCTATCATAATCTTGCCCGTCTGAGTGCCCGGGCCCATTTGGAGGGCTTTTATTACAAACCCCGGGTCGATCTGGAACTTCTCGCCGAATATTCCGAAGGCCTGATCGCCACCTCTTGTTGCATGCGTGGGGAAATTCCCCAGTATTTGCAGGACGACCTGCCCGAACAGGCCGAACGGGTCGCCTCACAGTACCGGGAACTTTTCGGGGCGGAAAATTTTTATCTGGAACTGGAAGATCACGGACTCGCTTCTGAAAAAAAGGTGAATGAGGAGCTCCTCCGGATTTCCCGGAAACTCGATATTCCTCTGCTTGCCACCAACGATGTGCATTATCTGGATCAGAAACATGCAGAGGCACATGATGTCCTGCTGAGTCTGCAATCCCAAGCCAAAGTCCGCGACGAAAAGCGTATACGTTTCGAAGGAACCGAATACTATTTTAAAACCCAGGAGCAAATGTGGGAACTCTTCGGACATGTGCCGGATGCGTTGCACAACAGCCTCGAAATTATGGACCGGTGCAACCTCACCCTCAAGCTGAATAGCGAGGCAGATCTGCACTTCCCCATCTACCCCCTCCCCGAGAAGTTTGCCGACGACAGGGACTATCTCAAACATCTGGCCGTCGAAGGAATTAAACGCCTATATGAGGGGGCGGATATCACAAATCCACAGAGCGAACAGGAGAAGGTCCTGCAGGCCCGCTTCGAAAAAGAATTCGGGGTCATCCAAAAAACGGGCTATGTCAACTACTTCCTTGTGGTCTGGGATTTTATCGCCTGGGCTAAAAATCATAAAATCCCCGTAGGCCCCGGTCGTGGATCCGGTGCGGGAAGCCTCATCGCCTATGCCCTCGGCATCACTGCGGTGGATCCCCTTCGCTTTGATCTGATTTTTGAACGTTTTCTTAACCCTGACCGCGTATCTCCTCCTGATTTTGATATCGATTTCTGCCAGACCCGGCGTCCGGAAGTCATCGAATATGTGAAGGACTTTTACGGACAGGAAAACTGCGCTCAAATCATTACCTTTGGCACCCTTGGTGCCAAAACCGTTATTCGCGATATTGGCCGCACCATGGAAATTCCTCTCGGCTACTGCGACACTCTGGCCAAGCTCATTCCGGAAGAACCCGGTATGACCCTGGAAAAGGCGGAAAAAAACAACCCCGATTTTAAGAAAGCGCTCTCTGATCCGCAGGCTCAGCAGATCATGAAATATGCCCGGGTTTTGGAGGGATTGCATCGGAATCAGGGTACCCACGCTGCCGGTGTGGTAATCGGCGAAAAAACTCTGCACGATATTATTCCTCTTTGCCGCGACAAAGACGGCATGCCTGTGGCCCAATATGAAATGAAGCCTCTGGAAATGACCGGGCTCCTGAAAATGGATTTCCTCGGACTGAAAACCCTGTCGGTGGTTCGGGAGGCGCTGGATAATGTAAAAGAACTTCACGGGATTGATATTGACCCCGACGACCTTCCACTCGATGACCCTAAAACCTTTGAATTGCTCAACCGGGGGGATACCGTGGCCGTGTTCCAGGTGGAATCTCAGGGGATGCGCAATCTGCTGCGGCAGTTTCAAGCGGACTGTATCGAGGACATCATCGCCTTGATCGCGCTCTACCGTCCGGGTCCGATGGACATGATCCCGGATTACATCAAACGAAAAATGAATCCGGAGGAGCTGGTCTATCCCCATCCGCTTTTAGAGCCCGTCCTTAAAGAAACGTATGGAGTGTTTATTTATCAGGAACAGATTCAGCGTGCCTCCAATGTATTAGCGGGCTTCACCTTGGCTCAAGGGGATTTGCTCCGCCGCGCGATGGGCAAAAAAGACGCCACGATTATGGCGGAAAGCAAAGAAAAATTCGTCAAAGGCTGTGAGGAGATCAACCAAATCCCTGCCGCCAAAGCCATAGAAATTTTTGACTCGATTGAGAAATTTGCCAGTTACGGATTTAACAAGTCCCACTCCGCCGCCTACGCCTTTATTTCGTTTCAGACCGCTTATCTCAAAGCTCACTACCCCGCCGAATTTATGGCTGCGGTTCTCTCGTTGGAAATGGGAAATGCCGAAAAACTCACTGGATTTATTGCCGAATGTAAAGAAATGGGTATGGAAGTCCTGCCCCCGAATGTACAGCAATCCGTCAATCACTTTCGCCCCGAAGATGGGAATATCCGTTTTGGTATGGCCGGGATCAAGGGTGTTGGCTCTGCCGCCGTGGATTGTCTGGTGGCCGAGCGCGAGGAAAACGGACCTTTTGAAAGCTTCATGGATTTTTGCACCCGGCTGGATTCACGCGAGGTTAATAAACGCTGTCTGGAATCGCTCATTAAAGCCGGTGCGTTCGACTGGACGGAGATCTCCCGCGCCCGGCTCTCCAACGGAATCGATTTTGCCCTGCAGCGGGCCGTGAGCTTGCGCCGTGACCGTGAGCAGGGTCAGACCAGTCTGTTTGATTTGATGGATGAAGAACAGAATCAGGGAGAATTCAACGACGAGGAACTGCCCGAAATTGAGCCTTGGTCTGCCAGCGAAATGCTTGCCTACGAAAAGGATCTGCTTGGCTTTTACATTTCCGGTCATCCTCTGGAAGAATTTGTATGGGAGATCCAAACGTTTTCCACCCATAAAGTGGAGGCTCTCGAAAAATTACAGGAGGGCGAGAACTTCCGTCTGGGAGGCCTCATCACCGAGTGGCGGAAATTTTTCACCAAAGCCGGATCTGAAATGGCCACTTTTACTTTGGAAGGACTCAGCGGACACATTCCCGTCGTCATGTTCAAAGAAACCGTTCAGCAGTTTGCCGCCGCCTTGAAAAATGAATTACCGGTGATGGTTGCCGGAGAATTCAGCCTCCGTGACGACGCTCCGCAAATGATTGCCCAGGAAGTGGTGCTCCTGGATCAGGTCCCCGGCTGGTACGCGGAAAAAGCCACCGTACATCTCACAGAAGCCCAAGTGCAGGAATCTCCTTTGCGGAAACTCCGGGAAAAACTCGTCGAGTTCAGCGGCGCTATTCCTTTGCATTTTTGTATAAGCTTTCCCGCCGGGGAAAGAATTTTTTTAGACAGCGCAGGTGAATTCAAGGTCCATCCCTCCCATAAATTCAAGCGAACTGTGGAAGATCTTTTTGGCGAAGAAACCGTCTTTGTACATCCCATCAAGAAAGCCTGCAAACTCCCTCCCCGTAAACGAACGTTCGGCGGTGCGCCCCCGGCAGATCTTGGATATACGTAGGATAGACCGTTCGATACGAAAATATTATTCAAAAGCGAGCTCCTATAGGTCCTTCGGTTTATTATTGGCAAACCTGTATTCATCTTTGACAGGTTCATTTGTTATGGGTATTCTTTCTACATGAATACTTGTCTTTCCTCCTTTCCCGCGCCTGCGGTTCGTTCACAGGTCAGCGGACGCTTTCTGCACAATCTGTGGAAAGGGATCTGTGCGGCCCTCATTGCGGGTCTCCTCGCCCCGACTCCCGTACTGGCGACTCTCACGCTGGAGATCATCAACGACAGCGGTAAACCGGATACGGATATGTACATGCTGATCACGGGCAAGCCCTTTACGGGTGGTGTGTCGGGTTCACCGATCGTTTCCCCCGAGTCAGTGCTTTTAAATCTGGATGCCAGCTCCCCTACCAAGCCCTTCGTGGCCATCAGCACCCTGGCACCGGAGCTGCCGGCTACACCGGACACCCTTATTTCACCTTATACGGGCAAAAGTCGCCCGATTTATAAAATTGATGTGACATCAGTCGGGTCCGGTGGGATTTATTTTTCGTATGGGCCCATGACCTATGGCCCTGCGCCGGCTCCGGAAACCTCGACGACTCGTTTCGACCTGATGGAGCTTTCTTATAATCCAGGGAAAGACAGCGTCGCGGACACCACGACTATTGATGCCTTTGGAATCCCGATTCAAATTGAACTCATTGATGAAGCGGGCAACCCGACCGACGGATTGTATGTATACCGCAACACGCAGACCTGGATTGATGCCTGGACCGCCAATAATTTCGGCAGCGCGGTGCTCGGCATTCAAACAGACAAGAATCCTAATAAATTGGTGCGAAGTTGGGATAAAGTGACAGATTTTGTACGAATCCTGGGGCCTACCAAAATCGGTTCCCTCAATGGGTCCCCGTCAAACATTACGCCCTATTCCGACTTTACCGGCTACATGGAGAGTCTGGTGACTGCCAATTATACATTTGTGATTAATGGCCAGGGCAATGGCTCCAGCTACATCAATTACCAGGGTTCTATTGCCCGGGATGGCGCGGATGGGTACACGATTACCCTGGCTCCGCCAAACCCGCTGGCGGGTGGCGGAATTTTCCCGGCCCCTACGGCGCCCACCGGCAACGTTCCGCCCACAAATGCGACCGTGACGATACACTTTCCGAAAGACGCCTTGAACGAAAATATCTACGGGGCCCCTCTTAACAGTTCTGTTTTCAGCGTGAGCGGCTATACGATAACGAGCTCAAACATTGTATACGGTGCTATGGTGGCCGACGTGCTTTCGGCCTTGAATTTCGGATTCTTGAATGGAATTTACGGCGATGACGGCGGACGCTGGTATTCCAAAGTGGATCTCACCCTGCCCTATGGAAATGCCCGCAATCCGAACGACAATGATGGATTTTATAACCCCTGGGCCGCGCTGGTTTATAATTATTCCGATGCCTATGGCTTCGCCTTCAGTGACCGAAACACCCCGGAGCCCACTGTCGACTTATACGACAATGCGACGCTGAGGATTACCCTGTTGCCGGATGAGCGCCTGAACTCCCCGGATGTCACCGTGAAAAACGTGACGGATACCAGCATGGAGTTGCAATGGCCTGCCGTCAAAAATGCCACGAGCTACGAAGTCGAAGTCCATACACCCCGTCCCGGTCAAAGCATCTCCGTGCCCCTTTCATCCAACGCCAAAGAATACTCCTACACGATCAACTCCCTGAACAAAGGAACCGCGTATACGGTATCGGTGAAGGCCCTGGGATCCGCCAATGGCAATACCTTAACCACTCCGGCCCGCAAACAGGTGATCGTGACCACAGGAACCCCCACCTATGTCCCAAGTACTTTGGAGGTGCCGTTCCAGATTACGTTTAATTCCGCAGACACCTCGAACCTGCCGCCTACCGGTGGAACCTTTAAACTGATTGATCCCGGCAACGCGACCGATCCTCGGCAGGAAACGGACCCCATCGCTTACAATGCGACGGCAGCTACCGTGAAAAGTGCCATCGAGGCGAAGCTGACAACGAATTTCAGTACTGTCGATGTGATCGGTGGTGCCGGCGGACCCTGGACGGTAACGCAGGCGAGCACAGGTGCCGTTCCGACAAGTTTTCAATTTGATTCGAGCCTCACGCCCCTTTCAGGAGTTGATATTGAGGTTGTCAGCGGAGGCTCGTCCACGTTGAAGCAGCAACAGACGATTCGGCTGGGACAATACCAGCTGAAAAAAGTGGAGATCAACGGCATTGAAATGGTACATGGCAGTTCCGGCAGCTGGCAAACCCCGGCGTCCGCCCCTGTTCCCGGCATTCCCGCCCGTGTCTCGGGTGCCTTCAACACTGACAACAATTATCTGGTAAAAGTAACAGATGTAAATGACACCGTCGTTTTCGACAATGTTCTGGATGTACGTCTAAAATCAAGTAGCGGAGGTCAAGTGGAAGTGGAAAGCGCATCCCTTGCAGGGGCCTTCCCCATCTCGTTTTCCACCAATCCGTCCACCATCAGCAGTCCGGTATCCTTCACCCTGGGCATCACGTACACGCCGAAAGGACTCCGCAAGTCCCACGAAGTGAAACCACCCGGCTCCGCGCCGTCCTTTACAGAATGGATCGTGGAAACTGCGGACTCGGATATAGGAGTCTCCCCCTATGAAGATCCCGATATGGATGGGAAGGTCAATCTGGAAGAGTATTTTGTGGGGAGCGATGTGGATGACGCTGATGAGGTCCTTTGGGAAAATCCGGAGGGGTTTCACAGCACCGATGGCCACTTTTATTTTGATTACCGCAAGAGCAAGAACCTGCACGGCGTAATTGACCGCGTTTTCTGGTCCACGGACTTGGTGAACTGGACGCAAGAGGGAATCGTCCGATATCAGGATTGGGACCAGGGCACATTCTGGCAGCGAACGGTCAGCATCCCGGTCACCGACAAACCGAAGGTTTTTATGCGATTGGAGATCACCCAGCCCTGATTTCAGACTGTTCGGCGGACACCACAAATGGAGGTTCCAGCCTGGAGGCCCCAAAAATAAACCTGCATTTATCTTGAACGAAACACGAATCGTAAGCGACTAATAGAATACAGATTATTAACCCAAAGGATCCCAATGACAAAAGCACTTCGTTTTCTCTCTCTACCTCTTCTCCTCGCGATGCTTGCCGGCTGTGCGTCGGATGGCTCAACCGTGAACACAAAAGAAAAAGCCGTGATGGGAGGTCTGGGCGGAGCCATCATTGGCGGCGTTATTGGGCATCAAAGCGGACGCGGGCTTGAAGGAGCCGCCGTTGGCGCCGGAGCCGGAGCCGTGGCAGGTGGAGTCGTGGGCAGCGCGGAGGATGAAAAAGCCTCAAGCTCGAACCAGCGTTGACAGACATTCTATTTGCTTTTACCTTCGCGCTTGGAGGGTCGGCTTCCGCCGACCCTCTTTTTTTTAACCTAAACCTCTCCTAAAAACATAACCGAAACCTTATGAAAAAAATCTTCGTTCTCGATACCAATGTGATTCTCCATGACAGCAGTTGCATTCATCAGTTTAAAGAACACGATATCGCCCTTCCCATCACGGTACTTGAAGAACTGGATAATTTTAAGAAAGGGAACGAATCCATCAATTTTCACGCTCGGGAATTTGTCCGCCGCCTTGACAGCATGAGCGGAGAGGCCCTGTTTGACCGTGGTATTTCAATGGGAGAGAATCAGGGGAACCTGCGGATCGTCATTGAACATCTTCCCCACCCCGATCTGGAAGGATTGTTCAGCCCCCACAAACCCGATCATCAAATTCTGAATGCGGCCCTGCAGCTGAAATCCAAATCGGTGGATCATGAAGTCATTTTAGTCAGTAAAGATGTAAATCTCCGCATGAAAGCCAAGTCGGTCGGGATTCGGTCTCAGGATTACCGCAATGACCAAGTGACGGACATCAATACCCTCTACACCGGGCAGAGAATCATTACCGACGTTCCTGAGGACTTAATCGAAGCCATGTATCAGGTGCCCTTTGAAATTTCTGCGGACGAACTGGAGGTGGATCCGCCGCTGGTTGCCAATGAAAATTTGATCCTGAAAAACCACCGCAAAAGCGCACTCGCCACCTTTGATCCACACACCCGCACCCTCAAACGGGTGGATAAACGCAGCATCTTCGGCATCACCCCCCGCAATGCGGAACAGGTTTTTGCCCTGGCCGCGCTGCTCAATGATGACATTCCTCTGGTCAGTATCTCCGGAAAGGCCGGAACCGGAAAAACGCTGCTCGCACTGGCGGCAAGTCTGGAAAACCGCCGACGCTACCGTCAGATCTTTATGGCCCGTCCGGTGGTGCCGCTGAGCAACAAAGACATCGGATACCTTCCTGGGGAAATCAAAGCCAAGCTGGACCCTTACATGCAACCGATGTATGATAATCTTTCGGTGATCCAAAACCAGAAAGGAGGAGAAGGGGATGAGCAATCCGAACAAATCCGGAAGATGCTGGAAGACGAAAAACTGGTCATTTCGGCCCTGAGTTATATTCGGGGACGCAGTCTGAACCGGATATATTTTATTGTGGACGAAGCCCAGAACCTTACCCCTCATGAAGTCAAAACCATCATCACCCGGGCCGGAGAGGGAACCAAGGTCGTCCTCACCGGAGACATCTTCCAAATTGATCATCCTTATCTCGACACACAGTCCAACGGACTCACTTATCTTATTGAACGCATGAAAGGCGAAGGACTCTATGCCCATATCACCTTGGAACATGGCGAACGTTCCGAACTCTCCGAACTGGCCAGTGATAAGTTGTAGACCCCTTTCAACTGTAAGGCGTGATTCAGGTAAGAATTTCGATTTTCCTGCATTTTTTTCATCCCCCCATACTCATAACTTGCTATGAAACTTCAAGCCCTCCTTGCCTCGCCGGCGGCCATGACCCTTGACAAATGACCTATGACAAGTGACGGTTCACAAATGACACCTAGCCCCCTCCCCCTCGCCGTAGTCCTGGTCAGTGGCGGCTTGGACAGCTGTGTCACCGCAGCCATCGCGGCTGAGGAATATGAACTGGCCTTTCTTCATCTCAACTACGGTCAACGAACCGAAGCACGGGAACGCCAAGCCTTTTTCGATCTGGCGGAGGCATTCCAGGCGGCCCACCAATTGGATGTGGACATCACTCACCTGACAAAAATCGGAGGAAGCAGTCTAACAGATCCCGAAATGCAGGTGACCGATGCGGATTTGGAAAACACGGAGATCCCCAGTTCTTATGTTCCCTTTCGAAATGCGAATATTCTGTCCATCGCCGTGAGCTGGGCCGAAGTCCTGGGAGCAACTAAACTGTTTATTGGCGCAGTTTCGGAGGACAGCTCGGGATATCCGGACTGCCGTCCCGAATTTTTCGAAGCCTTCAATCAGGTGATCGCCACCGGCACCAAACCGGAGACCCGCATCGAAATTAACACCCCGATCATTCATCTGAAAAAAGAAGAAATCATCCAACAGGGAAAGGCACTGGATGCCCCCCTGCACCTTACATGGTCCTGCTATCAAGCCTCCGACAAAGCCTGCGGCGTCTGCGACAGTTGCGCCCTGCGGCTGCGTGGATTCCAACGTGCCGGAGTCGAAGACCCCATTCCCTACCACACCCTACCCGATTACAGGTAATCTCATGCTCAACAACCCCCTTGTTCAAGATCTCATTGATTCCGAAAATCTTTCCGAAAGCCAGGCTGCCGGAGCCGTAGGTCTCGTGCTGAGTCAGCTTCGCACCTATCTGGAGGCCGCTCCATTTGCATTGATTCAAAAAGAAATCCCAGACTGCGACTCCCTTATTGCGAAAGCACCCACCGTTAAATCCAGTCTGCTCGGCGGACTGGCCAACAGCTTGGGGGGAAAGAAAGCCAAAGCCCTCATGGAACTCAATAAAGGGTTACATTCTCTGGGGATTCCGACCGACAGACAACGTTCTCTGGGTGAAACGTTGAAACGCAGCGTGGAAACCCATTACCCGGATCTTGTTTCTTTGATCGATCTAGGATAATCACAGAACGGAATCGGGGTGAACGACCGTGAACAGGCCTGTGAAATTCCCCCGGGAAACAATCTGTACACCCGACTTCGGGATCCTCTGAAATGAAAAAGTTCCTTGCGGCCAACTCCTTTGTGTTCTCGATTGCAGTCGTGGTGCTTGCCGCCGCGATTTTTCCGGAACTTGGATCCTCACAAAGCATCCTTCCCGTCAGGACCCTCAAAGGACTGGGCGTTTTCTTGATTTTCTTTAATCAGGGTGTGCTGTTACCGGGTGAAGAAGTACGACAGGGCTTTCTTGAAGGGAAATTACATGCGCTCGTGCAAATCACCACCTACCTTTTTTTTCCGGTCCTGGTGTTTATGGTTCTGTGGGGGGCGTCCGGTTTCTTTACCCAACCTGATTTGCGTATGGGCTTTCTTTATCTGGCCTTTTTACCCACCACGGTAAGCTCGGCGGTCGCCCTCACGTCGATTGCCGACGGAAATGTGAGCGGGGCCTTGTTTAACTGCGCACTCTCCTCCATCATCGGGGTATTTCTGGTCCCCCTGCTTTGCATAGTTTTCCTGAATCAGGGCGGAGCCGAATCTCAAATGGAGATCCTGAGCATCCTGCGAACGGTATCGCTCATGTTATTACTTCCTCTCGCGGTGGGACAAGCAGCCCGGCCTGTTCTTAAAGAGAGCTTCAGCACCCACAAAAAAGGCATCAAAGGTTTTAACAACGGGGTGATCCTGTTCATTATCTGGGCCGCTTTCTGCCAAAGTTTTCTCCGGAATGTCTGGAACCAGGTCTCCGCGTGGGATCTGGGAGTGAGTGTGGCCCTTGCCGCATTTGTTCTTTTGATGGCCAGTGCCTTTGTTTGGGGAATGTCCGCAAAGTTACGCCTCCCCCCCCCTTCCCGTATCACCGCATTGTTTTGTGGCAGTCAAAAAAGCATTGCCATGGGATTACCCTTGTCCGCCATGATTTTTTCCGGACATACCGGATCCCGCGTGGAGCTGAGTCTGCTGGTACTTCCGCTGATGATTTACCATCCCATGCAGCTTATATTTGCAGGATGGATTCTACCCCGTTTACAGAGGTACGCCGTTCAAAAGCGGTAACCCCCGACTTCTTATTTTTCGAGTATCCGAACAGGTACTTTCAACGTTTCAAAGCCTTCCGCATTCGTGTGAATTAAAAGTTCTGTATCCTTCATGCTGATATGGGGACGAAAGGATTTCAGATGAATTCGCCATCCAAATTTTTGGGTATCCGTCACGAGGATATCCACCTCTTGTCCCGGCCATTCCACCGCGGTAACCTTCAGAGGTTCTTTCAGGCCGGGATGCCCGCGGACCAACAGATAACGATCCAGTTTTGAGTCGTTGTCCATGAGCACCAGACTCACTTGTCCGGGGGCAACAGATATTCCGGTACTGATCTGCCACATCACCAAAACACGCAGCTCCCGCACGTTCGGATTTGAGGTCTTGATTTCCAGAACATCTGTAAAATGACCCTGCCCTTTCTGTGGTTTAGGAACCACGTAAATCTCAGCGCTTAATTCGTCTTCCGCCATTTTCACCGTAGGGGTGACACGATTGCGATTTGCTTTGACCGATGTAATCGTGAAAGGCTTTCCGTTGGTACTCGTAAGCCGAACGACCCCGCGGTGAGCCGTTTCAGCATTCATCTGTTTTAAATTCAGGGTGCGGGGCTCTACCCGGATCTCCGGAACCGCTTCCCCAATTACTTTTAAACTAAAGGCCGGTTGATTCGGATCATTTGTACGGAGCGTCACATGTTGAACCTGCGGACCGCTCCGATCTTTTAAGTCGATCACCACAGGAAGTTTTTTACGTTCGCCCGCCCGGAGGATCATTTTTTTCACCCCCGGAGTTGTGCAGCCGCAGGAAGAACGGATACTCGAAATTTTCAAGACATCGTCCCCCCGGTTTTCGAGTACAAAGTCATGCTCTACTTTGCTCCCACTGGGTTTTTCACCAAAATCATAGGTCATTTCCGGGCAAAATAGATCCGGAGCGGCAAATAGTGGCGTCAAAAAGAAAAGGAGACAAACAGGAAGAATTCGGATCATAGGAGAAGTCGGTGGGTTATGCTTGTAAGAGGTCGTTAGATTTATAAAGATTTAGGAATCTTAACCCAATCAGCTCCTTTATGACAGCTCAAATTCACATTCCAGGATATTCGATGGTCAACAAAATCGCCGAAGGCGGTATGGCCACCGTGTGGAAGGCCTGTCAGGAAAAATTAGACCGGGTTGTCGCCATCAAAGTGCTCCTCAAACAAGCGGATTCCGATGAGCAGGAGTACGAACGTTTTATTTACGAAGCAAGAGCCGCCGCCACCTTGATTCATCCGAATATCGTTCAAGTCATTGACGCAGGAGAACATGACGATTTTTTGTACTACGTCATGGAGTATGTTCCGGGTCCAACCGCAGGAGAACTGGTGGATGCCAATGGTGCCCTCCCCGAAGCACAAGTTCTGCAGATCGGGTTGGAAGTTTCCGAAGCGCTGGATTACGCATGGCGGGATCACCGGGTAGTTCACTGCGATATCAAACCCGATAATCTTCTGCTTCACCGCAATGGACGCACTAAAATCGCCGACCTTGGTCTTGCACAGGTGCTCGGCAGTGATGGTGTTGCGATAGACGACGACATGACATTGGGCACCCCCAATTACTTTCCCCCGGAGCAGGCACTTGTAGAAGACACTCTCGACTGCCGGGCCGATATGTATGCCTTGGGGGCTACGCTCTATCATTTAGGCACTGGAACCCTTCCGTTCGAAGGCATGGACCCCGATGAGGCGGCCTCCCAACAAGTTCACGGACAGATTATTGGGCCCAGGGAAGTGAACAACAGGCTTTCCTATGGCTTTTGCTCTCTGGTTGAACGATTAATGGCCAAAGATCCCCAGCACCGTTATGACGGCTGGGAAGACGTGATGTCCGACGTGATGAGAGTTCGCGAGGGACAGGTGATTTTGGCTCCGCTTTCGTCTAATATACGAAGTACTGTCGAGCATACGCGTATTCCCGAAAGTGAAACCCGAAAATCGGTCCGCCAACGCTCCTCGGCCCGTCCCAGACAAATTCGGACAGGCAAATCCGACTCCGAAAGATCCGCCCACAAAAAAATACATGTGAATGCGGATGCCCTTTCCCGCAGCCATATGTCGCATCTCCGCCCCCCTCCGCCAAACATTTGGCCTACGGTCATTCTGCTGGGAGGCATTGCGGCTGCCTTGTACGGATATACCTTTTTCTTTTAAATCGGTATGTCCAAGCACTTGATTATTCTGGGGGGGGGCTCCGCTGCCGTTTCCGCCGCCATGGAAATGAACCACCGCGGAGGAACCTCCACCCTGATTAACGAAGGACTTCCCCTGGGCGGTTGTTGTCTGCATGTGGGTTGCGTGCCTTCCAAATACCTCATCCGAGCCGCAGAGCAGGTTCATCTGACCCGTCACTCCCCCTTCCCCGGTGTACAGCCCAAAGGAGCCGACCTGGATTCGACGTCGCTGTTCTCGGATGTAAGATCCAAGATCAAAGAATTAAGGCAAAGAAATTATGAAGATCCTCTGCCGCTCACCGAAGGGCTGCGGCTTATACGGGGCTGGGGGAAAATACTCGATCCCACTACGGTGGAGGTAAACGGAGAAAAAATCTCCGGGGATGCCATTCTCATCACCACCGGGTCCCGGACAAATCCGGCAGAATCAGAAGCCCTTCCTGCGTCACGGGTCCTGACCAACGAAAATTTCTTTGATCAAACGCAGTTGCCCGAATCGGTGCTGGTGATCGGCGGCGGATATATTGCGGTGGAACTTTCCCAAATGATGAACCGACTGGGGGTAAAGGTCACCACCCTCCAGCGCAGTGCACACATCCTCTCGTCCCAACCCTCCTACCTGGGAGAGGGACTGGGACAACGCATGAAAGAAGAAGGGGTGAATCTGATTTGCGGCGTAACCCTTAAAAGCCTGAAAGCGGGGGGGCCGGGCGTTATTGCCCGCGCAGAGGTTGAGAGCCGCGAACAGACCTTCACCGCTCAAAAAGTACTCATGAGTCGGGGCCGTCTGGCCAATACCGATGCTATCGGACTGAATAACATCGGCATCGAAGCCCGGAAAGACGGGTCTCTCGAGGTAAATGAACGAATGCAGACCGCTTGTCCCACAGTATATGCTGCCGGAGATGTTCTCGGAGGTCATATGCTGGTTTATACCGCTTCGGCTGAAGCCGAAAGAGCGGTTGCGGATCTGTGGGGAGACCCTCCCTGCCCCTGGCAGCCTGCGTCGATTCCCTGGGTGGTCTTCAGTGATCCACAAATCGCCGGGGTCGGCCTATCCGCCGAGGAGGCCAGAGCACAGGGCGTTGATGTCGAGGAGGCCGAACTGCCAGTCAACCGCTGGCCCCGCTTCAGCACCGCCAACCGTGAATTCGGATTTCTGAAAATGTTCCGTCACCCGCAAACCGATACCCTGATTGGCGCCCGGGCTCTCTGTCCGGAGGCCGGAGATTTGATGAGTGAACTCAGCCTGATCATGAAATACGAGATCCCCCTCAAAGAAATTGCCGGGGCTCTGGTTCCCTATCTCACTCTTACCGAGGGCATTCAGCGCTGCGCGGCCACGTTTCACTCTCCCGATGTACGTCAGAACCCGTCCAGAAGCGATTGCACCGTCGCCCCACCAGAATAAATTGACATCCCCTGTTTTTCTGCCAGCAAAGACCCATGAGCTTTTCACATGCAGAACTCGGTGAACATATCCGCACAGCCCGTGAGGCCCGCAGCCTCAGTCAAAAAGAATTGGCTGACCTCGCCGGCATTGGAAAAACGGCCATGTTTGACCTCGAACATGGAAATCCTGGCGTCCGGCTCAACACCTTGTTGGCCGTGCTTCATGAGTTAAAGATGGACTTGAAACTCATTCCTCCCGAAACCGAGTCTCTCTCCTCTCCTGCCCCCGCGACGGAAACCCTTCCTTCGCATTTACTTTAGGGTCCTATGCACACTTTCCACCAATTGGGACCGGACCGGGTAATGGATCTGGTGGAACGCATACTGGATGTCCGGGTCGAGCCGGTATGCCGTCCGCTCACCAGTTACATCAACCGCGTCTACGAAGTACTGTTGGAAAACCGCGAGGCGGTGGTGGTGAAATTTTACCGTCCGGGACGATGGACGCTGGACGCCCTCGATGAAGAACATGAATTTGTGTTTGATCTCAAAGAGGCCGATGTGCCGGTGGTGGCTCCACTCCTCGACAACCAGGGTGACAGCCTGTTTGAGGAGTCCCCGGATCTCTGGTGTGCAATATACCCCCGGCGGCGCGGGCGTCCATTTGAAGATCTCGACGATACCGGCTGGCAGGAACTCGGACGAACCCTTGCCAGGGTCCATGTTGCCGGAGACGAAACCGAGCCCGAACACCGTCTCATCTGGCATCCCGAAGAAGCTTCCCAAATGCATCTGGATTTTATTCTCGATCATGTGGAGGCCGACGAGGATTTCTGCAACCGTTATGAAGATACCGCAGGAGAACTCCTCGATGCCATTGCCCCCCTCTTTGATGAATCCATCTACACCCGGATTCACGGGGACATGCACAGCGCCAACCTTATGCGCCGTCCGGGCAGCAAAGGAATCTACCTTATCGATTTTGACGATATGGCTTTCGGCCCGCCCGTTCAGGACATCTGGATGCTTTTGCCGGATGTGGTCGAAAACTGCGGCCGGGAAATCCAACATCTTCTCCATGGGTACCGGCAGATGCGTGAATTTGAGTATGAAAGCCTGCGATGGGTCGAACCTCTCCGCGCCATGCGCTTTATCCACTTTTCCGCCTGGTGTGCCCAACAACAGGCAGACACTGCGCGGCAACGCGATCCTGAATTCGGGGCGTCCACGTGGTGGAGCCGCGAACTCGCCGCACTTACCGATCAACGGGAACGAATACGGGATGACCTGGGAATTTAGGCGTACTCGTTCTTAATCCGTTTCAGTTTGTTTCGAATCGACATCTTTTTCACTGAACTCAGGTAGTCGATAAACAGCACCCCGTTCAAATGATCATTTTCATGCTGCGCACAACGGGCCGCCAATCCCTTAAGCTCCAGTTCGTGCGCTTCCCCTTTGACATCCTGATACCGCATGCGAATGGAAAAAGGACGCAGGACCTTTCCGCGAATGTCCGGAATCGAAAGACATCCCTCCTCCATTTCCTCATCGTCGCCGCCCATGTTTTCAAGCTCCGGATTCACCACCACCAATGGGCTCTCCAGCCCAGGATTATAAGGCTGGCCATTTTCATCCTCGTCCATTTCCGACGGCACCTCCATGGTGAAAATTCTCAGGGGCTTTCCGATCTGCGGACCGGCCAGTCCGATTCCCGCCTCATCCCGCATGGTGGCAATCATATCTTTGCCGAGCTTTTCCAACTCGGCATTAAATTCATTCACCGGTAATGCTTTTTCGCGCAAGCCGGGATTTCCATAATAACAGAGAGGATAAATCATACTCTCTCTATAACTTGATGCCATCCGCATGTCAAAAAGAAGTATACAGACAGCTTCCTTCCCGATGCATGTCACAAAGGGTTTCAACTATTGGACTCGCCGTGCTCTATACAACTACAAAGAATTAAACTGTTT
>JGI12210J13797_10958334_pt1 | contig 17494 bp, 13 predicted proteins | sample ElkSlonscriptome_3_FD_13797 | JGI IMG/M metagenome (IMG submission 13797)
CGAAGGCATGAGCCGCGGGGGCGGTGTTCTGACCCCACGAGGGTTTCACCACGGGCTGCTAGTGCTTGCGTGCGAGCGGAGTGCCTCGGGACGGGATCGAACCGCCGACGCCCACGCCTTCAACGTGGCGCTCTACCAAGACTGAGCTACCGAGGCTCGTGCTTCGGTTCGGCCCGGTCGCGCTCGTGGGCGCGCCGGGCCACACGAACGGCTCGGTGGCAGTGCCAGGGGTGGGATTCGAACCCACGTGTGTCGCTTCATGAGAACGGTGCCTCGTCCACTCGGCCACCCTGGCAGGAACTCGCAGGGAGGGGAGCATGGGCATGTGCTCGTCGTGGGCGATCACGCGGGACAGCAGCGCGCCCGGACGAAGCGAATGAGGGGAATGGGACATGGTGGATCTTCCAGGATGCGAAGGGACTGGGGCCGGCAGCAGGACTCGAACCTGCAACCCCCTGAGTACGAATCAGGTGCTCTACCCGCTCGAGCCATACCGGCATACGAGAGCCGGTCGCCGCGGGCGTTTCCTTCGTGTGAGCACCCCTCGGTGCTCGCCTGGATGGAGGGCCTTACACCGAGGAAACGCTCAACACGAGCCGAAATTACGGCACATCTTGGCCGTAAACATCCACATGGCGACCATGGCGGTCGTCGTGCGGGGCTGGGTCGTGAAGCGTTTCATGGCGTAGTTCCGTTGGACCACCGAAGTGGACCTCTGTGGGTTTAGTGGATGAACACAGCGGGGTCAAGCGAAACGATGCAGGAAAGATTCGGGCGCGATCACGCCGCTCGCGATGGTGGAGGTCACCGTGGCTCGTCGCCGGCGATCGTCACTCGATGCATCATGCGATGCGCCAGCCCGTGATCGTTCACCGGCCGATGCTGGGTGCTGCGGTTGTCCCACATCACCAGGGTGTGGAGCTGCCATCGCACGCGGAAGGTGTACTCGGCCGCGACCGCGCGCTGCCACAGCAGCTCGAGCACGGCGCGGCTCTCGGCCTCGGGCAGCTCGAGGATCCGCGTGGTGAACAGCTCGTTCACGAACAGGCTGGGTCGGCCGTCGACGGGGTGGCGACGCACCACGGGGTGGGTGACCGGCGGGTTGTCGCGCAGGGCCTGGGCGAGGCGCTGCCGACCCCCGGGCTCGGCGAGGCTCTCGCGAAACCCGTGCTCGAACGCGTGCTCGGCCCGAAGCCCGTCGATGAAGCGCTGCAGGCGATCGGAAAGCCCGGCGAAGGCAGCGGTCATGCTGGCGAACAGGGTGTCGCCCCCCACCGCGGGGATGACCCGACCGTGCAGCAGCGTGCCCAGCGGCGGGCGGGCCCGGAAGGTCATGTCGGTGTGCCACTTCTCGATCTTGGAGGGCCGCTCGGCGCTGTGCTCGAGCACGCGGACCTCCTCGCTCTGCGCCGTGGCCGGGTAGGCGGGGTGGATCTCCACCTCGCCGAAGCGATGGGCAAGGGCGGCCAGCTGCGGAGGCTCGATCGGCTGGTCGCGGAACACCAAGACCTGGTGCTCCACCAAGCCCGCCTGAAGCTGCGCGAAGGTGTCGTCGGGAACGGCGAGGCGGAGATCGATGCCCTCGACCTCCGCCCCCAGTGCTCCACCGATGCGGGTGATGGAGAGCATGGGCTCCGGCCTAGACCTTGGTCCAGCCCTTCTTGATCTCCTTGTCGATCATCGCGTCGGCGATCTGCGAGGCGATGTCTCGATCGGGAGCGAGCCGCACGATCCGCTTGAGCGGATCCTTGCGCCCGGGGCTGTAGTCGGTGAAGTGCACCACGAACTCGGGGTACAGCGGGTCGTGCTCGTGCTTGTGGGTGGCCCACATCAGCAGCTTGCGCACGGCGGTCTTGCCCTTGGTGACCTTGGTGAAGACCTCGCGCCGGAGGATCTCGCTGCGGGGCAGGTCGGCCGTGCGGGCGGCCCGGTGCAGGTCGGGCAGCATCACCCGGTCGAGCACCTGCTGGATCGGCACGTCGGAGCCGATCGGCTGCTTGTCGTCGCGCACGCGCTCGAGCCGAGGGTGCAGCACGCTCACGCCAGGCAGGCGCTGGCGGGCCTGCCAGCGGCCATCCTCGAAGTCGAGCACCATGCGGGGCACGATGTCGCCAGAGGTGTTCTCGGCCTGCACGTCGGACACGCGCACCTCGATGACCATCTCGGGCTTCACCAGCTGGAACAGCGCGCCGCGGGAGTTGGCCTCGCTGTAGTTGCTGTCGCAGTCGAGCGCCGACACCCGCTTCAGCAGGGCGCGGCGATCGTCCTCGGAGCCGAGGTTGCCGCAGTGCCCGAGGATCTGGAACTGGCCGTCCTCGCGGATGAGCGCCATCAGCAGCGACCCGACCTGGGTGGCGTCGATGGAGCGCACGGTGTACCCGACCACGGCCGCGTCGATGGTGACGCTGGGCTTGATCTTGTACACGCCGGGCATGTTCCTGGTGCGCACGACCAGGCCCTCGGCCTTGCCGTCGGCGGCCCACTGCTCGAACAGCGCCTCGACCTTGGACTGATCAGAGGCGTCCTCGGTCTTCACCGGCTCGAGGCGCGCGGCCCCGTCGAGCAGGCGCCGCACGAGCGCGAGGCGGTCTTCGTACTTGCCCATCGGCATGTGGGCGTCGGCGTCTCCGCCCCAGACCACGTCGAAGCCGTAGAAGCCCACCCGATCGGACCCGGTCCCGGTCGGATCGGCGCCGAGCGCCGCGGCGAGGTCACCGTGGCGAGAGCGGCCGCTGTCGCGGGCGGCGTAAAGCTCCCCGGCGACCACGGTGGTGCCCACCGCCCGGGCGGCGAGCTTGCGGGCCTCGGCCAGCACGGGGATGTCGCCCGCGAGCACGCGGCCGTTGGGGTTGGCGAAGAAGGCGTCGCCCTCGTCGAGCACCAGGCACCACTGCTCGCCGTCGATCTTCGGCGAGACGTGGTAGGGCCCGGGGGGCAGCTTGGTGCCGACCTCGTCGGGCACCAGCGCGGTGTAGCGGCTGGCCACGCTGCGCTTGTAGCGGCTGATGGCCGAGGCGAGGTCGGGATCGGTGACCGAGCCGGGCGGGGCGTGGAAGCCCTGTCCGACCGTACGAGCGTTGTCGAGCGAGTACTTGGGCATGGGGGGCTCCTTTATTTCTTGCTGCTGCTGCTGCTGCTGTCGGCGGCGGGGCGCTTCAGCTCCATGTTGCTCAGGTGCATCAGCAGGGCGAAGCGCTCGCCGTCGACGCGACCCTCGAGGAAGCCGCGGTAGGGGGTGCCGTTCTCCTGCATCACCAGCGGCTTCTTGCCGCCCTTGCCCGCCCCGATGATGACCACCTCGCCCGACTCGGCCAGCTCGGTGGCCATGGCGTGCAAGAAGTCGAACGTGAGGCCGTCGCTGTGGCGCAGGGCCACGGTGCGCGTGAACACGAAGCGGCGCACCGCGTCGCGCTTCTTCATGGTCTTGCCCGACCAGGTCACGGGCAGCTCGGCCGTGATGTTGGAGGGCTGGTCCTTGGGCTCCCGGCGCTCGCGCTCGGTGCCGTCGGGGTCGGTGATGGTCTCGATGACGGTGGGCACCGCGTGCATCACGTCGCCCTTCGACGACAGGAACACGCGCGCGACCGGGTTGACCTCGCGGCCCACCTTCTCCACGTCGACCTCGGGGTCGCCGTCGATGAGGGCCTGGGCGTAGTCGTCGCCGTGGGCCTGCTGCATGGCGGGGTGCATGCCCTCGGGCGTGCTCAGCAGGTAGCGGCAGAAGCGGATCTCGTGGCCGGGCCGCCCCGGGCGGGGCTTGGGCTCGGTGGGCGGCCCCACGTAGGTGACGGTGGCGTTGCGGCCGGCGGCGTTGGCGATGTGGATGTGTCGCATGGCTAGAACATCTCGAAGTCGAGGTCGTCGTCCCCGTCGTCGTCGTCGTCGTCGAGATCGACGGCGGGCTTCTCCAGCTCACACCAGGGGATCTGCAGCTCGCTGCCCACGATGGCGAAGATGCCCTCGTCGTTGCCGACCAAGAACGCAGAGTCGGTGCTGTAGCCGGCGCGCAGGTTGAAGGGGAAGCGGAACAGCGCCCCCGCCTCCAGCTTCTTGCGCAGGTCGTCATCGATCTCGGTGGGATCGAGGGTGTAGATGGCGTCGGTGCTGCAATCGAGCAGCGCCTCGGGCTCGACCTCGCTCAGCTCCTGGGGGGCGTCGAGGGTGGAGGGCTGCTCGGGGGCAGCCTGGCCGGCCTCGTCCACGCCGACCAGCTCCTCGTTGGAGAGCCAGCGGCCGCTCTCGTCGAAGTAGCCCTGGCCGGTCATGCCGCTGACGATCAGCATGGAGCCGTCGTCGGACAGCTCGGCGCGCTGGCACGGCTCGCCGGCGGAATCGAGGGGCACGCGCTTGCGCGTGGCGTAGAGCTGCTTACGGCTCACCCTGGAGTACCCGAAGGTCGAGGGCTTGCCCTGGTAGGACACGATGATCGAGCGGGCCACGAGGTCCTTTCGGCGGAAGAGGGCGGCAAGCATACCCTGCATGTGCGGGATCCGGTGGTAGACCGCAGCCGTGAGCACCTCGACCGATCTCGACGCGACGATCGCAGCGCTGGCCGCCGCGGTGGAACGCGACGATCGCAGCGCAATTACCGCGAGCCTCGAGGCGATCGAGGCGGAGCTGTCGACGATGAACCCGCTGCTGCGGGGCCTGACCTACGCGCACGTGAAGTCGGCGATGGGCCAGCCGGGCGAGGCGGTGGCGGTGGTGGAGGACCTCATCGAGCTGATGCCCGAGCACGGGGTCGTGCACTACCAGCTGGGCTGCTACCGGCGGGCGGCGGGCGACGACCCGGGGGCCCTGGCTGCGTTCACGCGGGCGACGGAGCTGGACGGCTCACTGACGGACGCGTGGATCAACCGGGGCCTGCTGCTCGACGCCCAGGGCCGGTCGCAGCGGGCGGTGGAGGCGTTCCGGTACGCGGTGCTCCAGCAGCCCAGCGCGGTGGACGGGTGGCGGGAGCTGGGCAACGGCCTGGCCGCGCTGGGGCTGTTCGACCAGGCGATCGAGGCGTACCAGACGGCCGAGGGGCTGCGCCCGGACGACGCGGGGGTGAGGATGCGGGTGGCGCTGGCCTTCCAGGCCAAGGGCGAGCTCGACGAGGCCAACGCGCGCCTGTACGCGGCAGGGGGCGAGGCGCTGGGGCGGGTGGAGCAGGTGAGCCGAGCCGCCGGGGACCGGGTGCTGTGCTGTCGTTTTCGCGCGCCGGTCGACGGGGTCGAGGCGCACCGGGAGGCGGCGGAGCGGCGGCTGGAGCAGGCCGGCCCGGTGGCGGCCGAGACCGCGGACGAGGCGTTCCCGCTGGCCCACGAGGGGGCGCAGCTGGTGGCGCACGGCGGACAGGTGCTGCTGTGCGACGTGGACCCCACCCGGCCGGGGCGGCCCGACCGCTTCTTCGACGCCACGCGGGTGGTGGCGCGGGCGGTGGCGGCCTGGGTGTGAGCGCCGGCGCGGCGGGTCAGCGGGCGCGGGCGGTGGCGGCCCGGATGTGAGCGGGGGCGCGGCGCGTCAGCGAGCCCGGGCCGACGGCTCCGACGGCTCGCCGACGCAGTGGGAGGGCCGGCCGCTCAGCCGTGGAGCCACTCGAGGGGGCCCTTACCCGCGTTCCCGAACGTGTTGATGTCGGTCAGACCCACGTGGTGGATCATCGACACGAACAGGTCGTGCACTCGCATCGCACGCTCCTCGCCCGAGCCGTCCTTCTCGAGCTGCCGCCCGGTCACGAACTGCCCCATGCTGTCGCCGAAGAGCATCACCGGGGTGTCGTTGTTGGTGTGGGGCCCGCCCGAGCCGAACTCGGAGGTCCACAGCACCAGCGTGGTGTCGATGAGCGGGCGCCCGTCGGCGTCGAGGGTGGTCTCGAGCTTGTCGATGATGGTGGCGACCTTCTCGGAGAACCAGTTGTAGAAGATGCCCAGCGCCAGCAGGGTGTCGGGGTCGTTGCCGGACTGGTGGGTCCACGCGTGCATCTGCGGCCCCGAGTCGCCCGAGTCGACCGTGCCCGAGGCGGGCACGCCGTAGGACTCGGGGATGGAGAAGCGCGACGCCCCGCTGCCGATCGAAAGCCCGATGACCCGAGTGACGTCGCAGGTGAACGCCAGCGCCATCAGCTCGGTGTAGGCACTCATCGCGGCATCCCGCGCCTCTCGGCCGGTCCAGTTGACGTCCTCGGGCATCGTGATGAGGGGCCCCTCGGGCATCTCGCACGACGCCAGCCCGCCGTCGAGCGCCGCCCCCACGCTGGCCTCGAGCGACTCGATGTTGGCGCAGTGGAAGTCGAGCATCTCGCGGCCATCTCGGCCCAGCTCGCTCCGCAGGCGGCTGCAATCGGCCGCCATGTGGTCGAGCGCGAAGTGCTTGCGGGTGAGTGAGGCCCGCAGCGCGTCGTTGTCGGCCCCGAAGGAGGGGGCGATGTCGGCGAGCGCGTCGTAGGGGCTGGTCACCGGGGTCGCCCGCTGCCCGGCCGCCTCGTAGAAGGCGTGAGCGTTGTTCTCGAGCGACCACAGCAGCGAGCGCTTGGGGGTGATCACGCCGCTGGCCTGGAGCTGCTGGCCGATGAACTGGTCGAGCGAGGGGCCGGTGGCCAGGTCGGAGTCGGAGCCGGTGGTGGTGGCCGTGAGCGCGCCCACCGTGCCCGAGCGGTGGCCGTACTCGCTGTTGTCGCCGAAGGGCACCCCGGCCTGGTGCGCGCCTCGGAAGAACACGCCCCGGTGCTTGTGGCGCTCCAGTGGGCTCCACCAGGGGTGCAGCTGAAAGTCGGTCTCGGTGCCGTCGGCGAGGGTCGGGCCCTTCACGAATTGGGGCCCGTTGGGGGTGAAGATGATCACCACGCGCCGCGGCTCGGTGGGCAAGGCGTGGCTGCGGCGAGCGTGGAGGAGCACGGGGGCGCCCATGGCCCACAGGCCCATTTGTTGGAGCAAGTGGCGGCGTAGCATCATTGATCTCCCAAGCGGACCTGCGCGAACTCGTCGCTGCGAACGATGGTGGACAGCAGCTCCCGGAGGTCGGCCTCGGTCGAGATCGAGGCCTCGGAGAGCTGCTCGAGGTAGGGGGCGGTGTCTTTCGCTTCGAAGTGGCCGTAGGTCCAGCGATAGAGCCGATGGGCCACGCAGCGGGCGGTCTCGGGGTGGACCGAGAGCGCCGCCGACAGCTCTGCGGCGCTTTCGAAGCCGACCATGTCTTCGCCCACCGGAATCGAGCCGCTGGTGTCGAAGGGCCGACCCAGGCCGTCTGCGGCCGAGTAGCGCCCGACCGGATCGAACGCGAGGAACGCGAACCCGGGCGGGCCGATCCGAGTGTGGCAGGCCTGACACTCGGCCGCCGCGGTCAGCGTCTCGAGCTGCTCGCGCAGGGTCTGGTCTTCGGAGGGCTCCGTGTCGACCTCGGGCAGCTCGAGCGGAGGACCTATCGTCTGGCACAGCATGTTCTCGTAGACGAACTCGCCGACCGGGAAGGGCGAGGCGCCGCTCTCCTTGGTGTGGGCGGCCAGCACCACGGGGTGCATCAGCATGCCCTGGCGCACGCTCGTGTCGAGCGGTCGAGCCTCGAGCTCGTCGCCGCTCGGGTCGAGCCCCAGCAGCTCGGCGAGCTGCTGCTCCACCCAGTACTGTTCAGTCGAGAGCAGCCCCAGGAAGCTGCCGGCCTCGTCGAACAGCACGTCGGCGACAGTGCGCTCGAAGCTCTGCTCGGCCAGCACGGGCAGCTGGGGCGAGGTGCCCTCCAGGACCTCGGGGTCCTTGTCGGCGACGGTGCTCCCGGCCCCGATCCCCATCCAGTCGGCCGCGAACCCGACCTGGCCCACCCGCGCTCGGGGGTCTTCGAGCATGCGCAGCAGGTGCTCGGCTCGCGCCTCGGGATCGTGCAGCTCGCCGGCCCGCGCCGCGTCGAGCAGCGCCTCGTCGGGGCCCGACTGCCACACCAAGAAGCTCAAGCGCGAGGCCAGCTCGTGCTCGGTCAGCCACCGCACGTAGTCGCTGCCCTCGACCGGCTCGTCGCCCAGCTCTCGGCGGTAGAGGAAGTGCGGCGAAGCAAGCGCGGTGGCGATGAGCGACACCAGGCGCTCGCGCGTGGTCTCGCCGGCCTCGGGCGCCTCGAGGATCGACAGGTAGCCGTCGAGCACGTCGGGCGCGAGCGGCTGGCGGAATGCTCGCTGCAAGACGTCTTCGGCCACCATGGTGGCGCACGCCGGGGTGTCGAGCTCACAGCCGGGCTCCATCAGGGCCACCGCCTCCTCGGCCGCGAGCAGGCCCAGCTCGTAGTAGCGCTCGACCTCCGCGAGCCCCACGCCCTGGCCCCGCGCGATGTGGCCGTGGCCCTCGACGAGCTGCTCCTTGGGCACCTGCGCACGGTCGAGGGTGACCCCCAAGAGATCTCGGACCGCGTTGACGAACTCGCGCTGCGTCAGCAGCCGCACGCCCGGCGAGCTGCTCCGCTCCGCCGGGGCCTCGCCTTCGTCGCCCGACTCTCCGCTCTCGGCACCGGTGCCTCCGCTCTCGGCACCGGTGCCTCCGCTCTCGTCACCGGTGCCTCCCGCCTCCACTTCCGCTCCGCGGTAGCAGCCCGGAGTGAGCACCAGCCCCATGGCCAGCAGGATCGTCGGCGTTCGCCGTGCCGTCACGCGCCTCGTCATCACCATCGATGGTCCGTCGATTTCGAAGACGAGGGAATGACCGAGCGCATGGAGATTCGGTACCACGGTTCACGCATACGACGGTCATGACCGCGGTCGGACGCATTCTGTTGTGGCGACCCCCCAGGGTCGAGGCACGCTACCCCCAGCGCATGCGCGATCGCGAACGAACGTCACGAAGGAGTGTCGTCGCGATTTCGCCGGCGAAGGGGGCGAATGGGCGGGTCAGCGGGCGAGCGCGCGCCACAGCCCGATGAGCAGGTAAAGACCCACGAACCCCAGCAGCACCGCTCCGCCGGGCAGCCGCAGCACCAGCAGGAGCAGCCCGCCCGCGATGAGCCCGTAGAACACCACCTGCAGCGCGCGGCTGGGGAAGCGCTTGTAGCTGGGCAGGGGCAGGGGGCTCACCATCAGGGCGGCGGCCGAGAGCATCACGCCGCTCATGACCAGGGGGCGAGCGATCGCCTCGATGCCCAGCTCGTGGCTGGCCATGATCGGGGTGACGCACAGCAGGGCGGCCATGGGGATGGGCAGGCCCACGAACTGGTCGCCGGAGGCCACGTCGAGCGTGGTGTTGAACCGGGCCAGGCGGACGGCGCCCGCGGCCACGAAGGCGAAGGCGACCAGCAGCCACGGGTCCAGCCCCGCGGTGGCGGCCGGGGCCAGGCTCCACCGGTAGGTCAGCCACGCGGGGGCCAGCCCGAACGAGACGATGTCGGCGAGGCTGTCCAGCTCGGCCCCGAACGCGCTGCGGGCCCCCAGCCACCGGGCGACGCGGCCGTCGGCCATGTCGCACATGCACGCGCCGATGAGGGCCAGGCACGCGCCATAGGGGTGCGCCTGGGCCAGCGCCATCGACCACAGCCCGAAGAAGATCCCCCCCAGGGTGATCGCCGAGGGCACGGCGATGCGCCACGGGGACGGCGGGGAGGACTCGGGCGCAGGGGTGGTGCTCATGACAGGCCGGGAGGCCAGGTTTGCACGACCTCGCGGACGGCGGCCAGGTCGTCCTCGACCGGCCGGGAGGTGTCGAGCACGAGGTGCTCCTCGGCCGGCAGCTCGTCCACCGTCTCCCAGCGGGCGACGAAGTCGTCGAAGATCTCCAGCCGGCCGTCGCTCACCGAGGCCCGCTCGGCCCGCTCGCGCAGCCGCTGCCGGGCGATGTCGGGGTCGACCCTGCACTCCACGAAGCGAAAGCGGACGCCCTGCCGCTGGGCCATGGCGCGCACGCGGGCCCGCAGCTCGCGGCTGCGGAACGAGGCGTCGACCAGCACGGGGCGCCCCGAGCCCAGCACCACCTCGGCCCGCCGCAGCACCTCGGCGTAGACCTGCTCGGTGAACGCGGGGTCGTACGCGCCCTGCCAGCTGCCCTCGTGCACGGGCTCGGTGGCGGCCACCCCCAGCAGCTGCTTGCGGGTGCGGTCGGCCTCGACGATGGGGGCCGACATCGCGAAGCCCAGCTGGGCCGCCACCGTGCTCTTGCCGCTGGCGATGATGCCCCCCACCGCGATCACGGCCGGGCCGAGCAGCGGGCGGCGCTCGGCGGCCAGCGCCAGCAAGAAGTGGTGGCGGGCGGACGCCTCGGCCCGCTCGCGCCGGTCGTGGTCGACCCCGGCGTCGCTCGCCACGAACGAGGCGACCTTGCCCCGCACGTAGGCCCGGTAGCTCTCGTAGAAGTCGAGCACGGCGTAGAGATCGTAGTCACCGGCCGCTCGTGCGTAGCAGGCCACCAGGTGCTCGGAGAGCTCCACGTGCTCGTGCTCGGAGAGATCCATGGCGAGGAACGCCAGGTCGGCCGCCACGTCCGCGTAGCGAAAGCGGTCGTTGAACTCGATGCAATCGATGATGGTGACCGCCCCCTCGTCGTCGAGGTACACGTGCTCGAGCCGGAGATCGCCGTGGCCGTCGCGGATGCGCCCGGCCGCGATGCGCTCCTGCAGGCGCTCGGCGTGCTGGCCCAGGAACGCCAGCTGGGTGCGCTCGATCTCCTCGGCTTGCTCCGCGGTGATGAAGCGCTCGATGGCGTCGCGGGTCTGGTCGAAGTTCTCGCGCACGTTCACCGCGATGGTGTCGGGCTCCCCGAAGGGGGCGGTGGTCTGGTCGCCGCGGGCCTCGGCGTGGAAGCGGGCGAGCCGCTCGGCGATCCGCTCCACGTCGTCTCGATCCAGCCGGCCCTCGGCCAGGCGCACGTCGGCGCGGTGGGCATCGGGCAGGCGCCGCATGTGCACCGCCCAGTCGACCAACGTCTCGCCGCCGTCGCCCTCGCCTTCGCCTGTACCCCCGCCTGCGCCCTCGCCCTCGCGGGTGCCCTCGCCCTCGCGGCCGATCCGCAGCCGGCCGCTCGCGTCGCGCAGCACGGGGCACAGCCCGAGGTACACGTCGGGCGCCAGCCGGCGGTTGAGCTCCACCTCGGCCTTGCAGGCCTCGAGGCGGGCCGGCCGCGAGCCGAAGTCGAGGAAGCCCATGCGGACCGGCCGCTTGAGCTTCCAGACCTCGCGGGGCCCCAGCAGCACCCAGGAGATGTGGGTCTGGATCAGCTCCGTGCCCTCGGGGGCGAGATCGCGGAGGATGACCTCTCGGTCGAGCGCCATGGCCACACCATGCACCATCGATGCAGCGACGAGATCCCCCCCGGACCCGCGCGGCCCCGGAGCGAACGCGCGGGTGCTCACACGCTACGTTTGCGAACGCGAGGGCGCCAGGGCGCGAGGGCGCCAGGGCGGGTCAGCCCGCGTGCTCGAGCACCCCCGAGCGACGCAGGATCGCACGCGAAGGTCTCGGCGAACGCGGGGACGGCGGCCGTGGCCAGGTTCATGCGAGCCCGGGCTCGCCTTGCGCCGGCCGGGCGCGGGGGCAGAAGATGCTCGCATGCGACGACTGGACTGGGTAGCGATGGGCTCGATGCTGGTGGCGTGCACGCCCGCTCCCGTCGACGACGACGGCGGGTTCCTTGCCTCCACCTCGGTGGGCAGCGAGGGCTCGAGCACGGGCCCGGTCACCGCCGGCGAGACCTCGGGCACCAGCGTGGGCACCGGCAGCGCGACCGTGGGTCTGGACGACTCCGGCTCGGCCGACAGCGGCCCGGGCATCGTGTTCGACATGGGCCGGCTGGGCGACTTCAACATGCCGCCGGTCGATCAGTGCACGGTGAGCGACGACATGAACGCGGTGGGCGACTGCCGCACCACGGCGCCGCCCGACAGCTTCGAGCCCGTCGAGCAGTGGTCCTTCACCCCGCCCGGCGAGCCGCAGTCGTACGTCACGCCGCTGGTGGCCAACCTCACCGACGACGACGGCAACGGCACGATCGACCTGTGCGACGTGCCCGACGTGGTGCTGGTGGCGGGCGTGAACACCGGGCCTCCCGGGGCGGTGGGGCACATCTACGTGCTCGACGGCGAGACCGGCTCGCTGCACTTCCAGATCCCCGACGCGGTCTCGGGCAACTTCACCCCGGCGCTCGGCGACATCGACGGCGACGGCCTGGTGGAGATCGTGACGCTCACCCCCGCGGGGGCGTTCCAGGCGTTCGACCACGACGGCACCAAGAAGTGGGAGCTGGCCACCACCTGGGGCCTGGGCGATTTCTCGCAGCCCCTCGACTACTCGGCCGCGGCCGCGCTGGCCGATCTCGACAACGACGGCGACGTGGAGATCGTGGTCGCCAACAAGATCGTCGATCACCTCGGCACCACGGTGCTCACCTTGCCCGAGCTGTCGGGCAATTGGTCGGCCACCGTGCCGGCCGACCTCGACGGCGACGGCGACCTCGAGGTGGTGCTGGGCAACTCGGCCTACCATCACGACGGCACCCTGCTGTGGTCGACCGGGCTCGAGCGCGGCTACCCACAGGTGGCCGACCTCGACGAGGACGGCCGGCCCGAGGTGCTGCTCAACGGCAACGAGGGGCTGAGCCTCATCGAGCACGACGGCGCGGTCACCTACGCCGGGCTGCGCCCCACCGGTGACCCCGTGGGCTTCACCACCTGGCTGCGCCCGTCCACCATCCACGATTTCGACGGCGACGGCGTCGCGGAATTCGCGGTCAGCTCGGCCAACAACTACACCGTGTACGAGGCCGACGCCACGATCGTGTGGAGCGCCCCGGTGCAGGATCTTTCGGGCATCGCGGCTGGCACCGCCTTCGACTTCCTCGGCGACGGCGTGGCCGAGGCCATGTACACCGACGAGATCAACCTCTACGTGTTCGACGGCATGGGCAGCGTGCTGCTGCAGGTGCCGCGCGGCAGCGGCACGCTCAGCGAGTACCCGGTGGTCGTCGACGTCGACAACGACGGCTCGGCCGAGATCTTGTTCGTGAGCAACTCCAACGCGCCCACGCTCCAGGTCACCGCCGACGTGCAGGACCGGTGGATCCAGGCCCGCCGGATCTGGAACCAGCACGCCTACCACGTGACCAACGTGCGCGAGGACGGCACGATCCCGCAATTCGAGCCGCCCAGCTGGGAGTCGCTCAACACCTTCCGCACCAACGCGCAGATCGAGGGCGGAGGCCTGTGCGTGCCCACCCCGCCCGGCTGAGGTCGTCCATGGGTAGCCGCGCCGGGGCACGCCCTCGGTCTTCTCTCGTACTCGGTCGCGGATCGTCGTACGGGCGGTGGAGTGCCCGGCCTCGGCCGGGCGTCAGGAGCGAGCCTGCGAGCGCTCGGTCCGTCTTGCCTCGAGTGATCGGGTCGAGCGTGCCGCCGACCAACCGGCGCGTGGGTGCTCACCATCACCGGGCCCTGCGCTACCCTCGGGCTGCTTGCCGTTCGCCGCCACCACTCGAACCGCCGTGCGGATCGCCGCCCTGCTGGCTCTCTGCGGCGTGGTCGTGGCGGCGGTCGGCGAGGGCTGGGTGCGCTGGGTGGGGACCGCGGCCGTGCTCGCCGCGGCCCCGGTCCTCGGGCGCGTGCTGCTGGCCAGCCGCTTCTGGGCGCGTCGCCGCGCGCGGCTGCCTCCCGTCTTGCTCGTCGCCCTCGTCGTGGTGACCCTCTCGCCCTTGCTCGCGGGCGATCCCCCCGCCTCGCGAGACCACGCCATCCACTACTTCCAGCTGCACCTGCTGGTCGACGAGCTGCTGCCCAGCGGGCGGCTGTGGGGCTGGAGCCCCTCGCTCAACCACGGCTACCCGTTCGGCGAGAGCTACCCCGTGCTGGGCTACCTGTGGATGTGCGCCGCTCACCTGCTGAGCTTCGGGGCGATCTCCCTGCGCACCAGCTACGCCTGGGGTCTCGCCGCTCTGTGGATGCTCTCCGCCGCCGTCGCCTGGTGGCTCGCCGCACTGGTCACCCGCGAGCTCTGCCCGCTCGCCCCCGCCTCCGAGCCGGCCGAGCCAGCCCCGGAGGACCGCCCCGCCCCGGCCGGCCAGGGAGCGGACCCCCGCCCCGCCCAGGTCGCGGGCTGGGCCGGTCTCGCCGCCGCCGCCCTGTGGATGCTGGACACCGGCACCAGCCGCCAGGGCGGGTGGATCTACCTCATGTACCACGGCGTGTGGCCCCAGCTGCTCGCCGCCACCCTGTGGGCGGCCTCGATCGGCCTCACCTGGCGGGCGCTGGCCGATCCTCGCCCTCGTCGCGTGGCGCTGGCCGTGCTCGCGCTCGGCGGCAGCCTGTGGGCGCACCCGTTCGGCCTGCTCACCGCGGCCGCCTCCGCGACCGCGTGGGCCGTGCTCGTGCTCGTGGGTCGCCAGCGCTGGCCTGGCCCGTGGCGCACCTGGGCCGTGGTCCATGGCGCGGGCGGTCTGCTGGGCGCGGCGTGGCTGGCCACCTTCTTTGGCAGCGCCGAGGCCATGGCGCGGGCCCCCGTGCCCTGGGGCCCGCTGGCTGCCATCGGCACCAGCCTGCTCCAGGGTCAGCTGATGGCCGGGCAGTGGGTCTGGGCCGCGCCGCTGGGCCTCGTGGGGGCCGCCCTCGTCCTGCGCCGCGGCGGCGTGCTGGGCTGGGCCGTGCTGGGCCTCGCCGTCGGGCAGCTCGTGCTCGCCTCCGAGGAGGCCATCACCGTGCTGCGCCTCGACCTGGTCGCCTCGGGCTTCAAGAACCTCCAGTTCCCCCGCTACGCCATCTCCTTCAAGCCCGTGTGGTTCGCCCTGGGCGGCGTGGGCCTGGGCGGCGTGCTGGCCCGCCTGCTCCCGCGTGCTCCCGTGCGCCCCGAGTCGCCGCGCCCCATCGACGTCTCGGCCATGGCCTGGGTGCGCCGCGGGGCCGCGGCGCTGCTGCTCGCGCCGCTCGTGGCCAGCCTCGTGCCCCAGGCCGGCCGCCTGCTCTCCCGCCCCGTCGCCGGGATCGACGCGCTGCACGGCCGCGACGGCGACGACGAGGCCGCCCTGCTCGCCGCCCTGCTCACCGAGGCCCGCGCGCTCCCGCCCGATCGTCCCCTCACCGTCGCCGTCATGCGGGCCGGCATGGGGGGCGGCACCTACCCCGTCATCTCCGTCGCCGACGCGGGCGGCCGGCTGGTGCTCGACGAGCACGTCCCCACCGTCAACTTCAAGCACCGCGTGCAGCGGCGCCCCGCCGCCTACGAGGGCCTCGGGGTCACCCACGTCATCCACGATCACCCCGTCTCCGGGCGCGAGCGCGAGCTGGCCTCCTTGCTCGAGCCCGTCGGTCACTTCGGCGTCTTCACCCTCGAGCGCTTCACCCCGCCCCACGGCCAGCCTCGGCGCGTGGCCGAGCTGGAGGGCTTCGGCACCGTCGACGTGCTCGTCGACGAGCCCGAGCGCCTCGAGCTTCGGGTGACCGACGTCGAGCCCGGCACCACCCTCGTCATCGGTCGGGCCCCGCACCTGCGCTGGGAGCTCCGCGTCGACGGCGAGCTCCTCGAGACCCGCGAGCGCCGCCGCGGGGGCATCTCCGCCATGGGCGTGGAGCTGCCCGGCCCCGGCCACGTGGAGCTGCGCTACGTCCGTCGCCCCTTCGAGCGGCTGGCCGGGTGGATCTCCGCCCTCGTGCTCCTGTCGTGCCTGGTCGCCCTCGCCTTCCCTGGCCCGCCCCTGGCCACCGCCCCGCCCTCGCCCCGCTGCCGCCGCATCACCGCCGGGGTGGCCGTGGTCCTCGTCGTGCTCGTGACCGGGTGGGTCGTCGTGCGGCAGCGCGACAAGCTCGCCGAGACCTGGGCCGAGGTCGCCGCCGAGCGCCTCGATGCCGTCGCCGCCCGCCAGCCCCTCCTCGTGCGGGACCTGGTCGTCGACGACGCCCTCGAGTTCGAAGCCACCCCCGCGAGCGTGTGCAGCGGCTTGCTCGTCAAGGACGGTCGCGTGGGCTGCTCCGAGGCCGAGCACCGCCCCCGCACCTCGTTCCTCTACCGCGAGCCCTTTCTCTATCGCTGCTTGCGGGTCTCCATCGCCCCCCACGGCGAGGCCACGCTGCGCTTCCCCGCCCTGCCCGACGGCGATCACGTCGTCGCCGGCTCGCTCATTCGCCACGTGCGCACCGGCTCCGGCAAGCTGCTCTACTTCGGCGCCCGGTGGATCAACCAGCGCATGAAGAACCGCCTGCACGACTTCGTGCTCGACTCCGCCCAGATCATCGACGGTCAGCCCACCCTGGGCCTGCGCAACGACGGCGACCAGATCGAGCAGGTCTGCATCTCGGCCGCGCTGTTCCGGCTGCCGACCGCTCCGTGAGCCCCGCCCGGCGTCCCGTCGGGCGAAGCGGCCGGCTCGTCGCGAAGCGGCTGGCCCGTCGTGAAGCGGCTGGCCCGACGTGCGAAGCGGCTGCCATGGCCGCGGCAAACCACGTCGCTCGCTTTCCCTGCGTCCGCGCTCGCGCCCAACGGATGCACCTCGATGCACGAAAGGAACGAGGACCGTGATCTCCATCGAGATCTCCTCCCCTCATCGGTCTCGCCGCTGTCGGCGGGCCCCGAGCGGCGAAAGAATTTCAAGGGCTCGAGCGAACGTAAGCCACACCACCACGTTGTGTTAACCAAACGATGTCATGAATTTACGTGGACCGAGGGCAAATGCGGCTGGCCCCGCGGAAAACCCACGCTAGCCTGAATTTCGTGCCTATTTCGGCCATTGGATGCGTTTTGGGGCCCTTCGTCGGTGCACGAACTTCTTCCGGCGTGAGCCGGGGTCGAATGAAGCTTTGCACTTGGGGCCCCGTCGAAGCCGGCGACCAGCACGGCCGGTGGTGAACGCCATCCGAGGCCCTCAACCACGGGGAATTAGCCAATGTATCTACGCAAGAACCGAGTCCGTTGCGGCGACACCCGCCGTACCTACCTGTCCATCGCCCACAACGTCTGGTGGTCGGGAGACGGCACCCGCAAGGCCCAGAGTCGGCCGATCGTGGTGGCCAGCTTCGGCGTCGAGGACAACGTCGACGTCGATCTCGCTCGCGAGCTGGTGGCGTCGGTCGAGCGCTGCGCGCCCAAGTATCCCGCGCGTCGGGGCGAGGGCAAGGCGGTGACCATGCGGATCGCCCAAGAGATCCGCAAGATCGAGCCGTTCCTCAAGGTCCTCGCCAGCCGCAAGCTGGGGCTGTCGCAGCACCTGCCTCCGCACCCGGAGCGCAGCGAGATCCTCGACACCCTCATCCGCAACCAGCTCGCGGAGCCCGCTACTGGCGCGCGCGAGGAAGAGATCCTCGCCGGCATCCGCCAGCGCCTCGCCGGCTAGCCCGTGCGCCCGGGCCCCAGGGCTCGGCCGCGTGCTCCTTGCTCGACCCCTTACTCCCTTACTTCGCTCGAACAACCCCGCGATGCCGGTCGGTCCGGGTCGCGACACGCTCTCCAACCGGAGGTGTCGCGACCCGAGACTGCCCTACCCGCACGCCTCGTCGAGCCTAGCAGCCCGTGGTGAAACCCTCGCGCGGCCATAACACCGCCCCCGCGGCTCATGCCTTCGTTGCTCATCGGTTG
>JGI12210J13797_11497959_pt1 | contig 17490 bp, 17 predicted proteins | sample ElkSlonscriptome_3_FD_13797 | JGI IMG/M metagenome (IMG submission 13797)
TCTTCTGGGTTTCATGAAGGTGCTCCTGGATGGCCTGGTAGGCCTCCCAGGCCTTTCCCTCGCCTATCCTTTCGGCAATCCGGCGATGTTCGGCGACGGTGCCTTGCATTCTCCCCGGATTGGTTAAAACTCTGAGGGTTATTCTTTCAAAGCGGTAACGGATATCATTGTACATGGAGATCAGTCTCTCGTTATTGGCGTAATCAATTATGTGACGATGAAAACGTGCGTCCTGCTCGACAAAACTATGAACACCATCTTCACCAGAGTGACCTGACATTTTATCGAGACAGGTATCCAGGGCATCGAGTACCTTGCTGACGGCGGGCAGGTGAATATTCTGAGCGATATGAATGACACAGAAGCCTTCGAGCGCCAGCCGTATCTGAAAGGTATCACGGACATCATCAAGGGAGAGGCGCTTGACCTTGAAACCTTTATAGGGGAGAACCTCAATAAAGTTTTCCTGCTGCAACTGCAGTACTGCCTCCCGTACCGGCGTTCGCGAAACCTCCAGGCGATCCGCCACCCACTTTTCAGAGTAAGTGGTTTCCAATGCCAACTCGCTGGTGACAATGGCGTTTTTGAGATAGAAATATACCTGCTCTTTTAGCGACGGTACCTTGACGATTTTTCCTGCCATAATTCTCTGCTGATGATAGTTCCGAGTAGTGATAGTAAACGGTTTCCGTACATTAGATATGCTCTGCGGTCGCACAACTGCGAAGCTAGATCTCTTATAGATCCTACACTATGCACGATTACCATGAATATTTCACAAGAAAATACAATGCATCGACAGAAAACATTGTTTGGTCGCTCGGTGAGAAGAAAAAGAGACGAGAGTGCGTTGACACACCAGAAGATATACCCTTCCTGCTCCTCCGGCTCCCCAGGCACGGTAGTAATCGACAGCGATTATTCTTAGCACCCATTTTTCAATAAGTATTTCACATCGCCTCCCAGCCTCGTCAACGACGAACCCTTTCATCAAAAACACACATGGTGTTGATATATTTTGGTTTATCACTGACACACCGATCTTTTATTACCCTTTGGGTGTACCGACGAATGGTGTAATGAATAAATAACTTGATCAGATATGTGACGTGTAGTATGCTACACTCCAGTTGGAAATGTCAAGGGTAATCACGGTTAACGCCGATTACATAGACGTTAGCGTAAGTAGATTTTTTGCACGTAAATCCAATCCATTAGGAGGAGAACCATGTTTAAAAAAGCTGCACTTGTCTTCACCGCTGCAAGTATTACCCTCTTTTCCCTGGCCCTCGTCAACGCCACCGCAAAAAACGTTACTCTCAAGGCCGGTCATGTGCTGGCCCCCACTCATCCCTACCAGCTGGGACTCGAAAAATTCAGCCAACTGGTCGAAGAAAAAACCGCCGGCACTGTCACAGTCGATGTTTTTCACAGCTCCCAACTTGGCAATGAGAGGGAAATGATCGAAGGACTGCAGCTCGGCACCCTCGACATGACATTGGTTTCCACCGCTCCCCTGTCTGGATTCTCCAGCCAGTTCCTGGTGTTTGACCTGCCCTACATTTTCAAAACCCCCGAAGGAGCCCATGCCACCGTCGACGGCCCGGTGGGCCAGGAAATCATGAAGTCACTAGAGAAAAAGGGGATTATCGGTTTGGCCTACTGGGAAAATGGCTTCCGCCATGTTTCTAACTCCCGCCTGGACCTGAAAAAACCCGCAGACATGGCAGGCATGAAGATACGCACCATGGAAAACAAGATCCATATGGCGTCCTTCAAGGTGATAGGGGCAGATCCCACACCGATGGCATTCGGCGAGCTTTTTACCGCCCTCCAGCAGAAAACCGTCGATGCCCAGGAAAATCCCATTCCCGTTTTCTATACCTCCAATTTCTTTGAAGTTCAGGACTATCTCTCGCTCACCGGCCATTTCTACGCCGCTTCGCCCTTTCTCATCAGCAAAACTGTGTGGAAAAAGCTCGACGATACCCAGCAGCAGGCGATCAAAGAAGCCGCCGAAGAAGCTCGAGACTATGAGCGCAATCAAATTGCCCAGATGGACAAAGATCTCATGGAGGACCTTATCTCCAAAGGGGTGACCATCTCCAAGGTCGACAAGGATGAGTGGGCTGCGGCCATGCAGCCGGTATACAAAGAGTACGAGAAGGCCATCGGCGCCGAAACCATTGAAAAAGTAAAGGAACAATAAACAGTGGCCTGCGGGTTGCCGGGGAGAGTTTTCCATTCCGGCAACCCGACACTACCACAACAGATTCGTTCCGGGCAATCCCCCCCGGCCAACCGCCCCTGCCCGTTGCCCTCCGCCCACAGGGCCATGCAGGATGGGAATGAAAGCTTCCCACACGCAGGACTTTTACTCCCGACTGCTCGTGGCGGCATGCCGACCTTGCAAGGAGTATCTCTCATGGAAGCGGTGTTTACCAGATTATCAGTGTGGCTGGACAGATTCGAAAAGGGCGCGGTGACCGTGCTCCTGGGTACGATGATCATCGTCATTTTTCTTCAGGTTTTTTTCCGTTTCGTCGTCAAGGGATCCCTGCCATGGTCCGAAGAACTTGCCCGCTACGTTATGGTATGGGCCGTTTTCTTCGGAGCCAGCATGGGGGCGAAAACCGGCGCTCATATCGGCGTCGAGGCCTTTGTCAGTTTTTTCCCTTCGAAACTGCAGCGCCTGATGATCTTGATCTCGGCGGTACTGACGCAGATTTTCTGCCTGCTGGTCTTTGTCCTCTCCATGCAGGTTGTTCTGCGTATTCATGAGATGGAACAGGTTTCACCGGCCATGGAGATTCCCATGTACATCCCCTATCTGGCCGTGCCGGTGGGGGCCGTTCTCATGAGCATCCGTTTTCTCCAGGCAGCCTATGGTAAATGGAAAAATGACGGGGAGGTTAAATCATGATGTATGTCCTGTTCGGGGTGTTCGCTCTGCTGGTGATCTGCAACGTCCCCATCGCCGCAAGTCTCTGTCTGGCAACCATCGTCTCCATCGTCGTCAGCGACTCAGTGCCGCTCATCGTCGTCGGCCAGAAACTTTTTGCCTCCATCGATTCTTTCCCGCTGATGGCCATCCCGTTTTTCATGATAGCCGGCAATCTCATGGAAAAGGGCGGCATCTCCAAACGGCTCATCGCCTTCGCCAACTCCATTATCGGTGCGCTCTCCGGAGGACTCTCGCTGGTAACCATCCTGGCCTCGATGTTTTTTGCGGCAATTTCCGGGTCCTCACCGGCGACGGTGGCCGCCATTGGTTCCATCATGATTCCGGCCATGGTCCGCCAGGGCTACTCCAAGGAGTTCGCCACGGCCACCCAGGCCTCGGCCGGATACATAGGGGTCATCATCCCTCCAAGCATCCCCATGGTCACCTTCGGCGTTGTCACTGGCACCTCCATCGGCCAACTGTTCATGGCCGGGTTCATCCCCGGCGCCCTATTCGGTGGCGTGCTCATGCTGGTGGCCTACATCACCGCCCGTAAAAACAACTATATGGGCGATACGCCAGCCTCCTCGAAAGAGATCCTGTACACCTTCAAAGATTCCATTCTGGCCCTGCTGATGCCGGTGATCATTTTAGGAGGCATTTACGGGGGCATCTTCACCCCCACCGAAGCCGCCAACGTCGCCGTGGTCTATGGCCTCTTCGTCGGCATCTTCGTCTACCGGGAGCTGAAGTTTTCAGACATTCCAGAAATACTGAAAAAGTCCGCCATTAGTTCATCGCTGGTAATGCTGATCATCTCCACGGCCTCCGCCTTCGGACTTATTCTTACCCGCGAGGCCATACCGGCCCAGATCGCCGAGCTTTTTCTGGGCATCACTTCCAACCCGATCATGCTGCTGGTGCTTATCAATATCATGCTGCTGGTGATCGGCACCTTCATGGAGACCAATGCCGCCATCATTATCATGGCTCCGATCTTTTTTCCGGTAATCATGGAGATGGGGGTCAATCCCGTGCACTTCGGCGTCATCATGGTTGCCAACCTGGCCATCGGCATGATAACCCCTCCCCTGGGCGTCAACCTCTTCGTCTCCTGCGGTCTTACCAAATTGAAAATCGAGCAGGTCGTCCGGGCCAACTGGTGGTATCTTTTCGTCTCATTAGCAACCATGGGACTTATCACCTATTTTCCTGCAATATCGATGTGGCTCCCGACCCTGCTCATGTAGAGACAGATCAGGACCACCATTGGCACAGGCCTGGTCCTGTTGTACACTTATCACCCGAGAGTCCAGCCAAGGACCATGGAAAAAAAGAGACAGATGACAATATCGCAAGAGACAGGAGCCAGAAGATGATAGGGAAGGAGATCATGAATGAACTTATGCAGATTTTCGGCAAAGACAATGTGCTCAGCTCGAAAATCAGCATGGAGGCATACAGCTACGATTCATCGCCCTTCTACGGCATGCCGGAGGCGGTGGTGATCGCTGAAAATACAGAGATGGTCAGCCGCTGTATGCACCTGGCGCAGCAGCAGAAAATCAACGTTATCGCCCGGGGCGCCGGCACCAATCTCAGCGGTGGCTGCGTCGCCGATCAGGGCGGCATCATTTTGGCCCTTAACCGTCTCAACAGCATCCTCGAAATCGACGAGATCAACCAGACGGCACTGGTGGAGCCGGGGGTAACCAATATGGCCCTGCAGAATGCCGCTCAGACCCATGGTTTGATGTACGCCCCCGATCCGGCAAGCCTCCGGGTCGCTACCCTCGGCGGCAATATCGCCGAGGGTGCCGGCGGCATGCGCGGCGTCAAGTACGGTGTCGCGAAAGATCACCTGCTGGGACTCGAAGTGGTCCTCGCCGATGGCGAGGTTGTCGAGCTGGGCGGCAACAATAGATTTTTTCCTGGAATCGACCTCACCGGAATCTTCTGCGGCAGCGAGGGCACCTTCGGCATCATCACCAAAATCCGGGTGCGCCTGGTACGCATTGCCGAATCCGTGCGCACACTCATGGCCGTCTTCGATTCGCTTGAAGGCGCCGGCGAAACCGTAGCAAAGATCATCAGCAGCGGCATCATCCCGGTCACTCTTGAAATAATGGACAGGACCATGGTTCGAGCCGTTGACGATTTTCTCCAGCTCGGCCTGCCCAGGGATGCCGAGGCCCTGCTGCTCATCGAAATCGACGGCTGCAACGAGGAACTCGACGGCCAGGCGGAGCAGATCATCGCCATAGCCGAGGAAACAGGAGCCTCCGAGGTCACCCTGGCCACCACCGAGCAGCAGCGCCAGGATCTCTGGCAGGCCAGACGTTCCGGCAACGGCGCCCTGGGACGAATCAAGCCGGCATATATGGTCCAGGATGTCACGGTTCCCAGGCACCGGTTGCCGGGGATGCTCAAATTCGTTGCCGATATCGCCTCCCAATATAACATCACCATCGCCCAGCTGGCTCATGCCGGCGACGGTAATCTGCATCCGCATCTGCTCTACGACCCCTTTGATCTCCAGGAAAAAGAGCGTGTTGAGCAGGCGGCCGGGGAAATATTCAAAGCAGCCCTCGACTGCGGCGGCACCCTCACCGGCGAGCACGGCATCGGCATAGAAAAAAAACAGTACCTCCCCATGGCCTTCGCCCCGGAGGATATAGAGTTCATGAAAGATGTCAAACAGGCTCTCGACCCCGCCCTCATCCTCAACAGGGGCAAGATCCTCGATCTGGCGGAGGTCGGCGATGACAGATAAAGACGCGTGCAGCGATGCAATAATCGAGTCGATGAGCTCTATCTGCGGAACAGATCATGTCACCGTCAGTGAAGAAGTGAGTGATTACGGCTTTATGCAGCAGCACAGACCGCAGCTGCTGGTCAGCCCCGGATCAGTCGAAGAGATTCAGGAGATAGTGCGCTTCGCCACCGCCTCCGGAGTCCCCCTCATTGCCCTTGGCGGTGGCACGCGGATCGCCCAGGTCCTGGGCCGCATGAACCACGGTATCGCCGTCTGCACCCGCCGCCTGGACCGGATCAGCGAATTTGAGCCCGGCAACCTCTCCCTTCGCTGCGGAAGCGGCACCTTGCCTGCGGCAGTCCGGGAGCTGACCACGGACCACAACCTGCAGCTGGCCATCTTCGCCGATTTCGATCACTCGACCGTCGGTGGTCAGGTGGCCTCTGATTTTTCCGGCTGGAAAAGATACCGCTACGGTGCAAGCGGCGACTACGTGCTGGGCCTGAGCTTCGTTTCCACCGACGGCAAACATGTCAGCACCGGCGGCAAGACCGTCAAAAACGTCAGCGGCTATGACTTTACCAGGCTGTTGAGCGGCTCCTGGGGTAGATTCGGCATCATAACCTCGGTAACGTTCAAGCTCCTTCCCCGCCCTGAAAAGGAGCTGCTCGCCGTCAAGGATTTCAGCGACGCTGAGGAGGCACTCGAAGAAGGCGTCGATATCCTCTCCAAGGTGGCCGATCCCTGTTCCTGCAATCTCATAGGCGACAGGAAGCATGCTGACATACGCCTTGTTCTTTGCCTCGAAGGCAGCTCCGAACTGGTCTCCTCTCAGCTCAATCGTCTGCAGCTCGGAACGGGATGGCGCCTTGAAACCAGCGAAGGTAACCGCGATACCGCGGCAGAGGAATATGCCTGCAGACGTCGGGCAATGAAGAGAGATATTTTCCACACCGCCGCTATCGACAAACGCCTGCTTGCAAAAACATTCCCCCTTCTCCGACTTCTCGCCAAATATCACTGTAGTTACGATTTTGACCTCAGCGCCGGTCTGCTCGAATTTTCCTCTGCCGATTCAGAGGAGACGAGCTTTGACGAGTTCAAAGAGGCCTGGCAATCCGCTGTCGATGGACAGGCCGGAATCCGGCATACTCTCGTGCCAACGGCCAGGCCCTCGGCCATGTTCGCCAGGATAGTGGAGAGGCTCGACCCCCATTGCATCATGTTTCCGGACAATCTCTATTCCGGAGGAGGCGACCATGACTAAGAAGCTGAACGACAGGGAGCTTCTCGATCTGGCCCTCAAATGCAACCGCTGCGGCACCTGTCAGGATGTCTGCCCGACCTATCTGATCACCGGCCGGGAAACCGATGTCGCCAGGAGCCGAATCCGCCTCATTCGCATGGTGGCGGAAGGAAAGTATGCCTGGGGCGAGGAGGCCGAACTCAGCGAGCATCTCAAAAGTTGTCTATTGTGCAAGGCCTGCGTTACCGCCTGCCCCTCCAATGTCCCCACCGACGAAATCATGATGCATGCCCGCAATGAAATCAACAACGTCAAGGGCATGCCGCTGTTTAACCGGATTGCCTATCGAGGCATCTTTTCTCACAGCGGCCGGCTGGCTCTGCTCGCCAGGCTGCTGCGCCTCTACCAGCGAAGTTTTGCCAGCAGCCTGGTACGCAAGAGCGGCTTCCTCAATCTTCTTCGCAACTACGGCAAGGCGGAGGCTCTGCTACCGCCTATCCCGGAGAAATCGCTCAAGGCCCGGCTGCCGGAACTTATCAGGACACCCCCACAGGTCAAACACACTGTCGTCTATTTCGCCGGTTGCGCCATCAACGCCTTTTACGGCAGATTCGGGGCGGCGACCATTGAGGTCCTCCAGCACAACCACTGCCGAGTGCATGCGCCGGCGGTGGTCTGCTGCGGCGGCCCTCATCTAAGCGGCGGCGACTTCGAAGAAGCCCGGGAACTCGCCAGAAACAATATAGATACCATCCTCCACCTCCAGCCCGATGCCGTCGTCAGCGATTGCGCCACCTGCAGTGGCATCATGAAGGAGTATGAAAAACTCTTCGAAAACGATCCCGACTATCTGGAGAAATCAAGGACTTTCGTAGCAAAAATACGTGATGTCAGCGAATTCCTGCTGGAAATAGGCATCGAAAAGCCCTCGGGTACAATCGATGCCACCGTCACCGTCCACGACCCCTGCCATCTTTCCCGCGGCCAGAAACTGGCCGATGCTCCCAGGCAACTGCTGGCGAAGATTGACGGGTTGAAACGAGTGGAAATGGAGGATGCAGAGATGTGCTGCGGCGGTGCCGGCAGCTACGGTGCTCTTCATCCTGATGCTTCACGCCAGATCCTGGCCAGGAAGATGACGGGCTACGATCAGAGCGGTGCACATTATCTGGCCACCTCCTGCCCCGCCTGCGCCATGCAACTCGAGTTCGGTCTGCGTCACCACTCGCTTGAAGGCTCCGTCGTCCATCCCATCGAACTGCTGGCCAAGGCCTACACCCACATACCCGAGGCCTCATAAGGAGACGCCCATGCACTATCCCCACCTCGCTCTGGTCAAGCAGCACTTCACCACCCATCATCTGCAGTGTGTGGAAACCGCGGTCGAAGAAGAGCTTGCAGCCCTGCGCCCAGCCAAGAGGATTAAAAGCGGTCAGACGGTGGCCATTACCGCCGGTAGCCGGGGCATCGCCAATATCATCCCTATCCTGCAGACGGTAGTCAGAAAAATGCAATCCCTTGGCGCCGAACCATTCATCATCCCCGCCATGGGTTCGCACGGCGGCGCCACCGCCGAGGGCCAGACCAAACTGCTGGCCGGCTACGGTATCACCGCCGAAACAGTAGGTGCACCCATCCGCTCAGATATGGAGGTGGTCGAACTGGCACAGTCGGCGCTGGGGCTGCCTGTCTATATCGACAGGACAGCCGCCTCCGCCGATCATATCGTCGTCATCAACCGGGTCAAACCGCACACCGATTTTGAGGCGTCGGTGGAAAGCGGTATGGTAAAGATGATGACTATCGGCCTGGGCAAACAGAAAGGTGCCGAGCAGTACCACAACGCTGTGCTCGAACATGGATACTACCCGACACTCATGGAACACGCCAGGGTCATCCTCGATAAGGCACCCGTCAGCATCGGTCTCGGCATAGTCGAAAACCAGCTCGATCAGACCAGAAGTATTACCGCCTGCTGGAGCGAGGATATGATCGAAACAGACATGGCTCTGCTGCGGACGGCGAAAGAACTCCTGCCCCGCCTGCCCTTTGCCGAGATAGACCTGCTTGTTGTTGATGAAATGGGTAAAGACATCAGCGGTACCTGCATGGATCAGAACGTCATCGGCCGGACGGTGATCCGCATCGGTACGGTACCGGAAACGCCGGCAATCCGTAGGATTTTCGTCCGCGACCTTACCGCCAAAAGCCAGGGCATGGCCACCGGCATCGGCAATGCCGACTTCACCACTGCCCGACTGGTGGCCAAAATGGACCGCAGTGCCACCTACATCAACTGCCTCTCCGCCTGCGAACCGGAAATGGCCGCAATTCCACCCTACTATGAGACCGACCGGGAAATCCTCGACAAGGCCCTGGCCACCATCGGTAATATCGCTTCCACGGATGCCAAAATCGTCCACATCCGCAATACCCTTGACCTGACCCACATGTTCGTATCAACGGCGTTGCTGGCCCAGACCCGTCTCAACAACGCCCTGGAAATCATCACCGAAGCAGTGCCGATTCGCTTTACCGCAGACGGTAATATCGAGGCGCCATGGCCGAAGGATACGACATTCTGAGACAGAGGGCTTGTCACACTCTTCAAGCTCATTATTAAGACATAGGGGCCGAGGAATAATCTAAGAAAAAGCTGCTTTTTCTCAAATAGGCCTCAATGAAACGTAAAGGAGATATACCATGCGCAGAAAAACAATTTTTGATGTATACCAGATGAAAGCCGCCGGCGAAAAAATCGCCTGGCTCACCTCCTACGATTATCCCACGGCCCAGTTCGCCCAGGCCGCCGGCATGGATATGATCCTCGTCGGCGACAGTCTGGGAATGTGCGTCTACGGCTACAGTTCCACCGTGCCGGTGACCATGGACCAGTGCATCGCCCACAGCGAGGCAGTGCGACGAGGCGCACCCGGCTGTTTCGTCGTCGGCGACATGCCCCTGGGATCCTATCAGTCCTCGGATGAGCAGGCGGTGGATAACGCCATCCGCTTCCTCAAGGAAGCCGATGTCGATGCCATCAAGCTCGAAGGCGGCGTCCGCATTGCCAGCCGCATACGTGCCATAACCGATGCCGGCATCAACGTCATCGGTCATATCGGCCTCACTCCACAGAGTTCCGGCCAGCTCGGCGGCCACAAGGCTCAAGGGAGGACGGCGGAGACAGCGGAACTGGTAATCGAGGACGCCCTGGCCGTCCAGGAAGCTGGAGCGAAGATGATCCTGGTGGAGGCGGTGCCCGCGGAAGTGCAGAAATGTATTTGGGAAAAACTGGAGATTCCGGTGATGTCCATCGGCGCCGGGCCTCACTGCGACGGCCAGCTGCTGATCGTCAGCGACCTGATCGGTCAGTTTCAGGCATTTACCCCGAAATTCGTCAAGAAATACTGCAATATCGCCGAAACCATAACCGCCGCCATGGAGGATTATGTCAAGGAGGTAAAAGCAGGCTTCTTTCCCGATGAGGACACATACTGCTACAAGATGATTGAAGGTGAGCAGGAAAAATTTCTCAAGCTCATCGAAAAGAAATAGATACCTGCAGGCATACGGTGATTTTCATCGAGCCATGAGACAAAAAGCGATAAGGGCTGGGATTTTACCAGCCCTTATCTTCGCAGGCCTGTTGACTCAACGGCATGGCGCCCTCCTTTTGAGACGCCTGCCGCACACAGCATCGATATATCAACTGAGCTTATCGGCTATCTTATCAACCTGTTCCTTGCCGTGTGCGCTTACCTTCTCCTTATTTTCGGCAATGGTACCGCCAACCTTTTCCAGGGTCTCATTGGTTTTGGCAGTGAGAATGTCTCTGGTTTCCCTGCCGGAGCGCGGGGCGGTGAGCATACCAGCGGTAAAGCCCGCGGCCAGACCGAGAACGGTGCCGAACACAATTTTCCCTGTGGAGTTGTTTTTCTTGGTTTGCCAGTTCAAATACTTTTTCATTGCTCCTCCTTTGCCTGAGACGGCAACTGGTATTTTTTAGAAATTTGGCTGCCGCCTCCGGTGACGCGAGAGACCTATGTCTCTATTTGAATTTTTTGATGAGGTTATTAGCCAGTGTGACGATATCATTAAAATTGGCGACAAGCGTACGTATCCTGCTGGTGGCATCGTTGACCAGCAGCATGGAATCAGCCCCCGTCTTGAGCATTGAGCTGACCAGCACCTCATTCTTCTCGAACTGCTTTTTCACCTCTCCGCTGAAATGCGCCGTGTTGCCGCTGAGTTCTTCCAGGTGGTTCAAAAGATGGTCAATATTCGTTTTATTATCCTCAAGTGCCTTGTTGGCATTCTGAATAAGCCGGTTGGCGTTTTTGAGAACAACCAACAGGTAGATTCCTATGGCCAGTCCCAACAGACCGAGAACGATCAAGAAAATACCTTCAAGTGTGAGCGTAAAAGTCATGGGTTGCTCCGTTTTCTCCGCAGTGGAATATAACGTCGTGTCTCGTGCTCCAGGTCTATCAATTATTGACAGTCCTTGGAAATCAGGAGTTTTCAGTCTCTTTCTGCCCCTCCAGCGACTGGCTCAGGCATTCGCTCAATTCCTGTGTTTTATCACTGAGGCTGCTTTGCAGTTTATCGACCTGTTCGCAGGCGGCCTCGGTCAACATCTCTCGGGTTTCCCGGCCCGGCCTCGGGGCGATGAGGATGCCTATGCCCACACCGATGGCCACACCGGCCAATGTCCCGGAAACGGTGCCGACAATCTGTTTTCTGCTCTGCTCCCTTTCCTGATGATACTGCGATGAGGCCACAAGATCCACAGCCTCTCGCGCCAGCAATGCATACCCGCCTAATTTGAGTAGAGTTCCTATCATTTTTTCCATTCTCCTTTGTCAGCTGACTGTTGGCAACCTTGTCTTCTGATCGTCTTGTTCCATCGTAGGTTTTCCGCGTATCGGGACCCGGCTTTTCACGACAGAGCCACACCCGGATCACGTTTCAACTGTGCTGATGCGAAATATATGCCATGCAACAAATTTTTCTCACGGAATTAGAAGCTTGTGCCTGTGAAAAAAGGCGGACCCTTGACTGACGGAAGAAGCCGCCCGCCAGGATTTTACTCGGGGCTGCGGAAATTCATTCCTGCCAGAGAGGACATTAATCCTGCCCAGCAGGAAAAATCCGGCCGGCAGATTTTTGTCCGCTATCACCGCAAAAGGCTCAGGCCTGGCCAGCAACAATGTCACTGTTATCGCTGAACTCGTCAGCGGAACCATGGAAACCTGTATACAAGGGGGAAGAGATACGTGCATAGCATTATGGTATGCATATTGCTTTTTGATTGGTAGTTGCTAGAGATACTGCACGATTTCAAGCACCTTCCATACCACAACGTGCCACAGACAACGGTTGCCTTTTTCGAAAAAGGGCCTACATGCTTGGAAAAATGTTCACAACACCAGGAGGATACCGATGTTTCTTGAAAAGATTAAATCCGAAGGCATAGCGCACCTCAGCTATATTATCGGAGACGGCAGCGAAGCGGCAGTCATCGACCCCCGGCGCGATTGTCAAATTTACATAGACACAGCCGCCGCCAGGGGAATGCGCATAACCCGGATTTTTGAAACCCATCGCAACGAAGACTACGTCATTGGCTCGCAGGATCTCGCCAGCAAAACAGGCGCTGCAATCCATCACGGTGGCAAGATAGATTTTGCCTATGGCGAGGATGTAAACGAAGGAGACAGTTTCACCCTGGGCGATTTGAGGCTCGAAATTCTGGAAACACCTGGCCATACAGACGAGTCCATCTCCATCGTCATAAAAGACACCAATTTCGGCGATGATGCTGTAGCCGTTTTCACAGGGGATGCCCTGTTCATCGGCGATGTAGGTCGCACGGATTTTTTCCCCGACCGTGCCGAGGAAGTTGCTGGACTCCTTTTTGATTCGATTTTCAAGACGATTCTGCCCCTGGGGGATCAGACAATTCTCTGTCCGGCTCATGGGGCCGGCTCTGTCTGCGGAGGCGGCATGGCTTCGCGTGAGTTTTCGACCCTGGGATACGAACGACAGCACAACCCGGTTCTACAGAAGACCGACCGGGCAGAATTTATCGACTACAAAGTAAACGAGCATCACTATAAACCTCCCTATTTCAAAAAAATGGAGGAATACAATCAGAACGGCCAGCCGCCCCTCAAGGGTCTGCCTGTCCCTCGGCCGCTTTCAGCCGCCGAGGTCAAAGCCGCCCGCGATGCTGGAGCCGTCCTTGTCGACCTTCGCAGTCCGGAGGCATATGCCGGGGCCTTTATCCCGGACAGCCTGGCTATCCCGGAGGAAATGGTTCCGGCATATGCCGGCTACCTCCTTGAGTACGGCAGAGATATTATCCTCATTGCCGAGGCAGAGGAACAGGTTCGCCAGGCGGTTGTTCACTTCACCCGCCTGGGCTTCGACTGCGTCACCGGCTATCTCAAAGGAGGCATGCACAGCTGGGAAGTGGGAGGATACGACTACGACAGGATAGGCGCCGTACACGCCGCGGATCTGGACATGCGACTCAAAGAAAACACCGATTTCATCCTGCTCGATGTACGGCAGATAGACGAATATACACAGGGACGACTGTCCGGTTCCATCCATATCTTTCTAGGCGAACTGCCTGATCGACTAGACGAGCTCGATCGCAGCAAGCCGGTTGTCACCTTCTGCGGCAGCGGCAAGCGGGCCATCATCGCCGCCTCCATCCTCAAAAAGAACGGCTTCGACCAGGTCGAGGACAGCCTCGGCTCCATGCAGGCCTGCAAAAACGTCGGCTGTGAAATGAAAGAAGGCTGAATCCCATGGACATCTTTATAGAATTTTTCAAAACCCCAACCTGGTCGCCCTACCTTGTTGGCATTGGCATCGGCATCCTTTCCTGGCTTGCCTTTCTTCTGTCGAATCACCCCATTGGCGTATCTACGGCACTTGCCAAGAGTGCAGGAATGATCGAGGAGGCCGTACGCGGACCCAAGGTGAGGGACAAGCTCTATTACCGGGAAAATCCTCCAACCATCGACTGGGAATGGATGCTGGTCGCCGGCCTTTTTCTGGGTGCGCTTACCGCCGCCTGGCTGGCAAGCGACATCCGCTGGCTGTGGATTCCCGAGATGTGGCAACAACGTTTTGGTTCAGACCTGTTTTTGCGCCTCGTGGTCGCCGTTATCGGCGGCATCTGCGTCGGATTCGGCGCCAGGTGGGGAAAAGGCTGTACCAGCGGCCACGGTATCAGCGGAACGTTGCAGCTCGTCATCAGCAGCTGGCTTGCCGTTATCTGTTTCTTTGCCGGCGGCGTCATCGTCGCCATGCTGCTGTATCGTTTTTAAAGGAGGCTACATGGAGAACATTTTTGCACACCAGTCAGGCAAACAATATATTTTCGGCCTCCTCATCGGCTTTGCTTTCGGTTTTCTCCTGCAAAAAGGCGGTGTCTGCGACTACGAGGTCATCATGAGGCAGCTGCTGCTCGAGGATTTCACCGTGGTCAAGGTCATCCTCACAGCAATTGTCACCGGCATGATCGGTATCTATGCCATGCGCGCAGCAGGGTGGGTGCAGCTGCACAAGAAATCGGGTTCTCTTGGCTCCACTCTGCCGGGGCCATTACTCTTCGGTGTCGGCTTTGCCCTTTTAGGCTATTGCCCGGGTACCTCTGTCGGCGCCGTCGGCCACGGGGCCCTCGACGCCCTCATTGGCGGCGTTATCGGTATCATGATAGGAGCGGCCCTTTACGCAGCCGTCTATCCCAAGCTTGAGAAAAATGTGCTGCATGTCGGCGAATTCGGCGACAAGACGCTTATAGATCTTCTCGGCATAGAAAACGTCTGGCTGGTAATTGTGCCGGCCGCCCTTGTCATGGTAGGTTTTCTCTTCGGTCTGGAACGCATGGGCTGGTAGATTGTAGAAGCGCCGTCACCCCGAGGATTACATAGCTCGTATTAAGTGTGTCCATAGCCGTCGCTGAAAACGCTTCTCCGTTCTATGGTTTTCAGTGTCCCCGGTGTCCCTTTGGGTAATTCCTGTACTTCCTAGGTCTTCTGGGTGTGGCGGATATGACCGTAGTTGAGCAGGGCGACGAAGATCGAACCGCCGACAAGGTTGCCAAGTATTGTCACGAGAACGAAACGCACCACCTGATATGGCGTGAAAAGATCGCTGATCATATAGGCGGTGAATATTTCCACCGAACCGGCGATGGAATGATGAAGGCCACCGATGCCGATAATGAAAGTAACGATATAGATGGAGGCCATCTGGCTCATTGCCGGTGCTGTCGACATCACCAGCCAGGCTCCCAGGGCCATGAGCCAGCCGGCCAGCAGGGCGCTGAAGAACAGAGGACTGGTATCGTAGGCGACGAGGTGCTTGCCTATTTCGATATAGCCCATCTCGGCGTGAATGACTCCTTCGGCCAGAATGAGAAAGGATGCGCTTACCGCCGCTCCCAGTAGATTGCCAACGATAACCACCAGCCACAGCCGCAGCATTTTCGTAACCTTGCCGCGTCTATCGAGAATCGGATAAACCGCCGTTGCCGTATGTTCGGTAAAAAGCTGGGTGCCGCTCATAATACAGAGAACGAAGCCCAGTGGGTAGACAAGCGCCGTGGCCAGCCGCGGGGAGACATCGGGGTTGAGCAGCAGCATCTGGCTTTGGGCGATGGCCACGGACATGGCCGTAAACCCGAGGATGAGGCCTGCGGCCATTGCCGAGAGGAGCAGGGAGAAAAAGGCTCTGTTCAACTGTTCCAGTCCTTCGCTGATGGCCTTTTCGAGAATATCGTCGGGATGCTTGAGGGCTTCGTCGACACGCTTGATGATTACCGGGGTAAATTCCTGTTCCTCTTCCTTCCGTTCCACCTCCCGTTCTGTCGGATGCGCAGAGTCCTTCTTCCCGTCCGATAAAGAGATATTGCTTTCCGTTTCCTTGTCTTTACTGGCATTCATGGTTTCTTCTCCCAACACATTTCCTCCCGCTCTGGAGAGACTCGTCCGAGTAGAACTGCCATAGAATTTTTCATGAACTCTTTCTTTTCCTGGAATTTTGAGATTGGGCATTTGCTTGCAGACAGACAGCCGTGCTCGTCTTCTGTATTCAGGTTGCGGTTTCTATACACGTAGCGTAGATCTTTTTCGACTATCGGCTCCACGGCATTCTTCTTGCTATATCTATGCCTGAACTCCGTACAAAGCTCATCACATTGCCCTCGTATCTGGCATACTTGCCCCGAAGAGAATGGATTTAGGATATGCCTTTTCGTAAAATATGGTGACCAATAGATCGTTGCATCGAAGCACAACCGCTACATGAACCCTGGATTGGTGACAAATGAACATTCACACCTTTATCGGCAGCGAAGGCGCCACCATACTCTGGTGGCAGATGTGCATTCGGGCACTTGCGATCTTCCTCGTCGCTTTGTTGCTGGTGCGCATGGGGAAAAACCGGATTTACGGTAAATTCGGCAGTCTCGACATTGTCCTGGCGGTCATTCTAGGCTCGATTCTCAGCAGGACACTTACAGCAAACGCCCCTTTTCTGGCAACGATCGCCGCCGCCTTTACCCTGGTGGCTGTTCATAATCTCATGATAAAAGCAGCGCTTTACAGCAAAACCCTGGGACATATGTTCAAAGGCCGCGAGGTACTCCTGGTGGAGGATGGACACATCCTCCATAAAGAGCTCGCCAAAGCCGGTATGACCGAACATGACCTCAAAGTCGCTTTACGCTCTCACGGGCTTGAATCACCCACGAGTGCCCGACGTGTCTACCTGGAGCGCAACGGCCAGGTAAGCGTCATCACCTAGAATGAGAGGGGCAGCGAGATCTTTATTGTCTATCTGCCCCGATGGAGCGGCCACTTTCCCCTGACCCAGGACCCGCTTCTAGCCTCCATCTATGCCGGGGTGCTTTACGGTTTCGGCACCGGGACCATCCACCGGTTCGGCGGCACCATCGGCGACACGTCGGTGACGGCCAGCATCATCTACAACAGGAGCGGTTTCCCCATGAGCCAGTCCTCTCTGTTCACCGACCTTCTTATCATTGTGTTGGCCGGCCTGGTTTTTTCCGCCAAGACGCTGCTTCTGGCCGTCATCAGCCTTGTTTTGGTGGGCATTTTTTCCGAGTGTGTCCTTGAGGGCACCTCGCAGACCAGGACACTCACCATCATAAGCAAGAATCCCGGCCCGATGCGGGAAGCGATCATGTATGAGCTGCACCGTGGCGTGTCGCACTGGAACATCGTCGGCGGCTATTCCGGAGACCAACGTACCATGCTCTTTTTCGCGGTCTTGCGCTCGCGAATATATGATATGAAAATTATCGTATCACGCATAGATCCCGATGCCTTTGTCGTCGTCGGAGTTTCCCAGCAAGCGTGAGGGGGGATCAAGGAAAGAAGCTGTAGATCTGTAAGCGGGCCTCGCCCATGACCCTCTATGCCAAAACGGCGACGGTGGTGGGAATGTGCTGTGGCCCCGGAGTGGTCTGCCTCTATTCCGCCTGCCCGGCCTCTGGTGCATTAC
>JGI12210J13797_10025259_pt1 | contig 17480 bp, 13 predicted proteins | sample ElkSlonscriptome_3_FD_13797 | JGI IMG/M metagenome (IMG submission 13797)
GAGCATATTGACACAAGCTTCATTGGCTCCGCCATGAAGAGGTCCCCACAGGGCACTAATACCAGCCGAGATTGCAGCGAATAGGTTTGTATTGCTACTGCCCACCATGCGAACGGTCGACGTGCTGCAATTTTGCTCGTGATCGGCATGCACGATCAACAGTAACCTCAATGCGTCTGCAAAATCGGGATCGACTTCGTATTCACAAGTTGGCGTTGCAAACATCATGTGCAAAAAGTTCTCACAATAAGTCAAATGATTGTTTGGATACATGAACGGTTGGCCCACCGATTTTTTGTAACTGTAGGCTGCAATCGTTGGCAGCTTGGCCAGCAGTCGATAGAGAGAGATTTCGACTTGTTGGGGATCATTTGGATCGAGCGAATCCTGGTAGAACATCGCTAACGCGCCGACGACACTACTGAGGATTGACATCGGATGTGCGTGATGTGGAAATCCGTTGTAAAACATTTTCATGTCTTCATGGATCATCGTATGGTCGCGGATGCCGGCGCGGAACGCTGCGGCTTCTTGCTGAGTCGGCAACTCACCGTAGATTAATAGAAAAGCAGTCTCGACGAAGTCACAGTTAGCCGCCAATTGCTCGATCGGATAACCGCGATACCGTAAGATTCCTTTTTCGCCATCTAGAAACGTGATCGCGCTGCGGGTACTTCCCGTATTCACAAAACCTTCATCAAGCGTAATCAGTTTCGTTTTCGCTCGTAGTTGACCAATGTCAATGCCACGCTCCCCCTCACTCCCTTCTACAACCGACATCGCCAATTCTTGGCCTTCATAGACAAGTTTCGCGTCACCTTTGGATTCAACGTCTAATTTAGCGGGAGTCGACAAGGCGTTTTTCATGATGATTCCGGTTTAATCAATGAATGGAAAGTTAGGCACGGTTGCAAGAATGGCTCTGTCTGAAAACGTAACGAACGTCATCAAGACGGTCGGTTGTCGGGCGTCTTGGCCAGTGAATACCGAAAGTCTTGAAGGTTTCTGATACGGCAGTACCGATGTCTAAGGGTTTTCAAATAGAGCTTAATCGTTAGGCTCCATAGTGTAGTGTGATGTCCACAAACCGACAATCACACCTCGTGCTTTGTCACAAGTTAAATCGAGGGCAGCAAAAGAAAGGTCAATCGTTTCGGCCCGAAAGCGGTTGGAAGACGTCCATATCTCATTAGCCGACTTTTTGATCCTTGCTATTTTGTCGCCGAATACGCATCGAGTCGATTTTTCGATTACTAGCTTTCAATATCTCGATTTCTGATTCGCCGAGAGTCAAGCGATGCCCCGCCTCAGGGATCGCTCCGGTGTGAAACAAAACGTAACCGGCAATCGTTTCGTAATCGTCACTCTCTGGTAAATCCCATCCGACCAAATCGTTCAAGTCGTCGATCATCAAACGTCCATCGACTTCGACCGTATCATCGTCGATCACTTGCAACCCAATTTCCTCATCCTCGTCCGATTCATCGACGATCTCGCCCACAATTTCCTCCAACGCATCTTCGATCGTAACGACGCCAGCGGTTTGTTGAAATTCATCGAGGACGATTGCCATGTGGCTGCGGCTGTGAAGAAACTCACGAAGCAGAATTTCGACGGAACGATCGACCGGAACAAGCCAACTGCGACGCATGATTTTCGTAATCGGTTTGTCGGGCACGCCATCCTTTTGCAAGTAAGGAAGCAAATCTTTGACGTACAAAATCCCGACCACGTTGTCGAGCGTTCCTTCGAAGACGGGCAACCGAGTTCGCCCCGCTTCGACAATCGTTTCGAGAATCTGTTTCCAATCCCAGGACACATCGACCGCGTCGACGTCACCGCGAGGCGTCATGATGTGACCAACGGTGTCTTCGTGAAGGGTCATCACCCCTTGAATCATTTCGCGAACGCCCGGTCCAAAGTATCCTTCGCGTTCCCCCGCGGTAACAATCGTACGAATTTCGTCTTCGAGTTGCTCTTGATCCTCGTCCTCATGCTCTTGTTTCCCCGCCAACCGACGTGTGATGACTTCGACGAGTTCGCCGGGTGCCGACAAGGGATGCATCAAAACCGACAAGCCGTGCCAAAATGGCCAAGTGTGATAGAGCACCTGCGTCGAAGCGAACCGAGTGACCGCCGCAGGAAACCAGATATGGATTAGCATCATCGAAACGCCCGCGCCCAATGCCCAAGTGGCCAAATGGGTGGCGTCTGGGTCGCCATCGTTTGCAAACAAGCCAGCCGTACCGGCGATGAGAAACAAGGTCGTGCCGATCATCCGTAAGTATTCACTACCGCGTATCGCCGCGTCTTGATGATCGATCACCGCGCCAAATCGATCGCGATTCTTGTTCAACCGGCAATAGGCTTCAAGCGATCGGCCCGCAAATCGATCGAGCAGCTCGCCACCAAGGCCACCAATACTGCTGATGGCAAAACCGAAAGTGGACAAACTCCACCAATAGACCCAATCGGTCACTTTGTCACCTCCGAAGCATGAGGTATCGATTGCGCGGCATCTGGTCCAACCGAGTCGACCATGTCGATCCCCAACGTTCGCATGACAGCCACCTCGGCGTCTCGCATCATGCGGCGACTTTGTGGATCTTGGTCATCCATTCCTGTCAAATGCAACGTCCCGTGGACAACATACAAAAGTAATTCGTGTTCGATCGACCACGCCAACGCCTCGGCGGTTCGTCGCGCAGTATCCAAACTGACGGCCAATTCGCCCTCGATCCTTGGTGCTTCGGCTGTATATCCAAAGCTGATGACATCGGTTTCGTAATCGTGACCAAGGTGAACTCGGTTAATGATCCGTATCTTCTCGTCGTTGGTGATGCGGATTCCTACTTCACCAACGGCGAAGCCACGATGAACGAGAGCCGCAGCGGCAGCGCGGCGAATGGAATCGTTCCAGTGTGACTCGGGCAGCGGATCGTCGGCAATGATCTCGATCGACAATCGATCGTGACTATGCGGATTGTTGTCCAGGGTATTTGACACGTGCGTGATAGATCGCGGTAAGGGATTTGACTAGACTTGCTCGGATACGATCGAGTTGGCGAAACGTTAGTCCACATTCATCGAATTGGCCATCTGCCATTTTCTTTTGGGCAATCGCATCGACCAATCCTTGAATGCGTGAAGGAGTGGGATCAACCAACGTGCGCGAAGCACTCTCGACCGTATCGGCCAACATCATGACTGCCGCTTCGAGCGTTTGTGGCTTGGGGCCCGGGTATCGGAAATCTTTGTCGCTGACCGTATCGCCATTGGGATCTTCTTCGCTGCGGCGCGCCGCTTCACGGTAAAAGTATTCGACCAACGTCGTCCCATGGTGCTGCATAATAAAGTCGACAATCGACTGCGGCAAATGGTGACTCCGAGCCAAATCGGCACCGTCTTTCACATGCGCAATGATCACCAGCGTGCTCATGGCAGGTTGAAGCGAATCGTGTTGATTGATCCCAGAGCTTTGGTTCTCGATAAAATAATCGGGCTTGAACATCTTGCCGATGTCATGGAAATACGCGCCCACCCGAACGAGCAAGCCATTGGCACCGATTGCATCGGCTGCGGCTTCTGCAATCGACGCGACGTTGATCGAGTGGTTATAGGTTCCCGGTGCTCGTTGGGCTAATCGTCTCAGCAGCGGATGACTGGCGTCCCCAAGTTCCAGCAGACTCAAATCGGTTTGCACGCCGAACGCCTTCTCGACGAGCGGCAACAATCCGGTCATCGAAGCTGCGGACACGAGAATACAGAATCCTGCCCAAAGTGCTTCACGGCCCAATCCTTCGACGACGGGCCCAAACTCAGGTCCATTGTAAAAGGGGGTCGATTCTTTGGCCACTTCGACGTCGGACAAAGTTTCCGCCGTCACCACGCCGACACCAATCACGGTAATCGCCGTAATGGCGGCCGAGATCGCACCGACATATAGCAAATGAGTGCGAGTCCGAATACGTCCAAGCAACAACATACAACTGGTACTGGCGGCCAACAACATCACCAACTCGGAGATCGAAGCACCGAGGAACAAGGTGACACTCAAACAAATCGCAGCCATTAACAATAAGGCGAGCTCTCGCCCATAGACGACCGCAGCGATGGTCGACGCCAAAACCAAAGGGATCAATTCACTTCGCCACTCATCGCGAGCGGCGTAATAACACAAAACAACCGTGGCCACGATCAAGATTAACATCTTGGCAAACTTTGTTCGATCGAGCAACAACGATCGATCTTCGACGAAGAAAATGTACGAGCCGCAAAGGAGATAGAGCGCACACATCATTCCGCCATAGGCAGCAAAGCGAGCCACCTTATCACGCCATCCCATCCGGCTGGCAAACTCCTGCTCTTCCATTCTCAACAAAGCAATCTCTTTGCCCGTCAACGGTTGGCCAGCAGAGGCTAATTTTGATTCACCCGCATAGTACGTCGTCATCACAGGTTCGACCCGTGCGGCAGCAGCCAACCGCGCTTTCTCACTTAGGTCATCATCGTATTGCAGTGTATCGTATTCGGGCACTCGGTTGACAAACCATTGGCCAATCATCCTGGCGACGACTTGATCTTGATCCGAATCGAACCGTGATCGGAAGTACTCTTGCAGTAGACTTTGAAATTCGCTGCTCGCCTGAGCAATTCGCACCTTACTCGCTTCGACCGGAACCGCTTCATCGGGTTGCCCTGCGGGGTAGACCATAATGATTCGTTGGTTGCCTTGATCCGGATTGTGCTGCAACGAACGTAAAAGCCCGTGGTCGTAGATTGGCTTCATTGCCATCAAGACGGCTTCATCAACTTTGATCAATTCAGGGTCGGTCGCTAAGACCGACTTGAGAATTGCAAACTGTTGCTCTGGAGCGATTTGAACGCTCTTTGTATCCTCCGGCTCGTCATCGGTCGTACTTTGATCCTCGCTCTTGATAAACTCATCGAATGCTTTGCGTTCATCGTCGTTCATTTCCTCGTAGGACTGGGCGCCGAGTGTCAAGAAGAGTTGATCTTTCAGAATCGCTCGTAATTGGTCGAGCGGTTTGGTGCGATTGCGATAGAGAACAGGTTCTTCACGCCGTTTTTGTCGTCGTAGTGAGTCGGTTTCAAACTCATCAGGCACCTGAAACGTGACTCGCGTGATCAGATCACGTTTCAGAATGCTGCCCTTGCGATAAGCGAACGGCAATTGCCAAGCCTGGCATAGTACCAACATCAAAACGGCAGCGGTCACTGCCATCGCGATCCGCAGCAGGAAATCGGATTTGTCGCTCCGCTGCCACCACTGGACGAATCGCGGTTTGGGAATTCCAAGCGATTCGATGCGTTCTTGACGGGTTCGTTTTTTAGTGGAAGTGCTCATCGCTTTGATATGTTACTCATGCTGATGAGTATCATACGCATTGACGATCCTTTGGACTAATTTGTGACGAACGATATCGGTTTCGCGAAGCCGCAATGAACCGATCCCTTCGATATGGCTAAGCCGATGGATCGCATCGCTTAAACCACTGGTGATACCTTTGGGCAAATCTTGTTGCGACGTGTCGCCGCTCACGACCATTTTACTCTGCTCGCCCATTCGGGTTAAAAACATTTTCATTTGTGCAACGGTCGTGTTTTGAGCTTCGTCTAAAATAATAAACGCATCGTTAAGCGTCCTACCACGCATGTAGGCGAGCGGGATGACTTCAATAACGTCTTGTTCCATCAACGCACGAGCTTGATCATAATCAATCATCTCGCCGAGTGCATCCATCAAGGGACGCAGGTAGGGATTTAGTTTCGCACGTAAATCCCCAGGAAGGAAGCCCAGACTTTCGCCCGCTTCGACCGCAGGTCTGACGAGCACGATTTTTCGAACTTGTCCTGCCCGCAGTGCTTCGACCGCCATCGCGACCGCCAAGTAGGTTTTCCCGCAACCGGCTGGGCCCGCTGCAAAGGTCAAGTCGTATTTTCGGATCGTATCGACGTAGACCGCTTGTCCCGGCGTCCGAGGCTTGATTTGCCGCCCCGCGTGCTGGATGTCGATCGCTTCCGCCTTCACGCGAGGTACCGCACCGCCGACGTTTCCGCCGTGCTCGGATGCTGCTCCATCGACGTCATCGCCGCTCAAACCACCCTTCTTTCGCGAAATTTGCCGCATTCGCTCCAAAGTCCGCGTCGCGTTTTGGACACGCTCCTCGTCGCCCGCGATGCGAATCTGACCATCTCGCTGAGTGATGCTGACGTCAAAAAGCCGCTTTAGCTTTCGTAAATGTTGGTCACGTGGCCCAAAAAGAGCCAAAATCTCGTCCGCATTAGCAATTGCCAATGTCGCTTCGGTCATGCAAAAACCTTTGTTTTTTTTCTTTCCGCTGTTTGCCTAGCAGAACAAATTGCCTAGCAGAACAAATTCAGTTCAACCAATTCTAATCACCGGGATGGTTTGGCAAACATCAAAAGATAGGCCCCGCGACGCCGGCTGAAAAGCACAAAAACGCCGGCATGGTCGCAGAGATTAAGGAATCCGTCACATCCCAAACACCTCCAAGCCCCGGCAGTAGTTTACCGCTATCTTTGGCCGCCGCATCGCGTTTAATCAATGATTCGGCTAGGTCGCCCAGCATTCCCGAAACTGCAAGTATCGGACCGAGAATCAGCGCTCCTACAACAGGAGGCATGCTAGCGGCAGCTAGGTTCGCATTTCCAGCCAAATTGTCAGCCAAAACAGCCTCTGCAGCAGGCCCTAAAAAAAATGGAAAAAGCCATTTCAAACAGACGAAAGCAACGATGGTACTACTTAAAACGCCACCGATCGCCCCCTCGATCGTCTTTCCAGGACTGAGCCGAGGGATCAGTTTGTGTTTTCCCAAAGCGCGGCCAACAAAGTAAGCACCGGCATCGGACGACTTGGTGACCAAGACCATCGTCAGCAAGGCAGCAATCCCCCAGTTCCCACTTCCCAAACTGCGTAGCGAAAACAACATCGCCATCGGCAAGCCGACGTAAATCGCTATCAAGACGGTCGCAGCGACACGATCGGTGACGACCCCAACGCGGACTTGCGGTACGGCGTCTGGGCTCCATGCGTCGGATTTCGTGACGGGTTTTCCATAGAAGTACATTTCTCGCCCGACCGCTACCATGACGGCGACAATCGATCCGACAACCATTGGGCCCAGCATTTCCAATGTGGCGTTTGCCGGATAAGTCAAGTCAGACAACGGCCATAAAAGCGGCAAGATTGGCGATAGCGTCACGATCAAGGTTGAAATCAAAACGGTCGGACGCGACAAATTGCATCCATTTGCCATCACCAAACCCGCTAAATCCCAGGCAGTGCCAATCGCAAAGAACAATAGAAGGGGGACGAGCCAAAGCCCTTCAAGCCCCGCAATCGAACGCGTGACGTCGAGATACAGCAGCACGCTGATAACTGCAATCAGGGCAATCGAGGTTTTTAATCGATCGGCTAACAAAACTTGGTTCTCTCGATAAAGTCGTCGTTTGTAGGCTGGGATTGTTTCGTAGCGGAAACGTCGAATGTTTCGATTTGCATCGTCAACCTTCGAACAGGCACGAACGTCGTGACGACTGCCGTTTGCCTGTTCGTTCGACTACCTGTTCACGCTAAGCCCGCCGAAGCGTCGTTGCCGGGTCGCGTAATCTTCTATCGCCGACAAAAACAACTCCCGGTTGAAATCGGGCCAACAGGATTCGGTCATCCACAATTCAGCGTAACTCAACTGCCATAGCAAAAAGTTACTGACGCGAAAATCTCCGCCAGTACGTATCATCAAATCGACTTCGGGGAGACCTGCGGTATACAACCGACTGGTGACCAACGCTTCGTCGATCCTTTCCTCTGCCAACCGACCCTCGGCGACCTCTCGAGCCAATTCGCGAACGACATGGGTGATTTCATCGCGGCCACCATAATCGATCGCTAACACCAAAGCCGTGCCTTCATTCTCGGCCGACATGCTCAACGTTTTGTCCATCTCTTTGATGACCGAACCAGGCAAGCGGTCTCGCCGCCCAATGATCTTCAAACGCAATCTTTGATCCATAATCAAACGACGTTCTTCAACCAAATACTGTTCAAGTAAATGCATTAGGAAGTCCAACTCCGCCTGAGGACGCTTCCAATTCTCGCTCGACAAACAGTAAAGTGTGATCGCTTCGACACCCAATTCCGAAGCGGTTTCGCTAACCATCCGAACCGAGTCGACGCCCCGGCGATGGCCTTCGATTCGAGGCAACCCCTTCGCTTCCGCCCATCGACCATTGCCATCCATGATGATCGCAATATGCCTCGGAAGATTCGCTGGCGCTGTTGACCCAGAAACCGCAGACCCAGAAACCGCAGACCCAGAAACCGCAGACCCAGAAACCGCAGACCCAGAAACCGCAGACCCAGAAACCGCAGACCCAGAAACCGCAGACCCAGACTCGGCTGACCCAGACTCGGCTGACATTGAATCGGCCATAAAAAACTTACCTTGCAAAACGCTAAGCAACCGGTTGCAAATTCAGAGCGGATGACGAGTCTGTGAAGATCGTTTGCACTCGGTCAGGTCCGACTGACAAAACACCAACGGGGACACCCACCAATTCTTCGATCCTGCGCACGTAAGCGAGTGCTCCGGCGGGGAAATCGTCAACGCTTCGCACATGATCGACGGGTTGCTTCCAGCCTTCGATTGTTTCGTAGATCGGTTTGCATCGCCGCAGTTGATCGGCATGTCCGGGGAAACGCGTGATCCGCTCGCCATCTAGCTCATAGGCAACACAAACTTTGAGCTCATCCAAATGAGCGAGAACGTCCATCATCATGAGGGCCAAGCGAGTCGCACCGCTAAGCCGCGCCGTGTAGCGAACGGCCACGGCATCAAACCATCCACAACGCCGTGGTCGACCGGTCGTCGTACCATACTCGTTACCGAGTTGACGGATCTTGTCGCCAACCTCATCGTCAAGTTCTGTTACAAACGGACCGCCACCGACGCGTGTGCTGTAGGCCTTGCAAACACCGACCACATGATCAATCCATTTTGGTGGGATTCCTGAACCGGCACAGATCCCAACCCCACTGCTATTACTGCTGGTGACAAACGGGTAAGTGCCATGGTCGATATCGAGAAGTGCTCCTTGAGCTCCTTCAAAAAGTAGTCTTTTATCGGCCTCCGCTGCATCGAGTAGAATATCCGTCGTGTCGCCAATCATACTCGACAGACGCTCGGCCCAAGATGCTGCCAGCGGAACCACGACATCGGGTGCAATTTGCTTCAGTTCGTCTTCGGGAACGCCAAGGCTTCGCAAAATCTTCGTCTTCTGCTCGGCGACCGTTCGGATGCGTTCGTCTCGCTCCGGTTGTAGCAAATCGCTCATGCGAATCGCATGCGTGCGGCCCACCTTGTCACGGTAGCAAGGCCCGATGCCGCGATTGGTCGTCCCAATCGATTCGCCTCGGACCTCCGTTGCATTCGTTTGACGGTCTTCGGCAATATGCCAAGGCATGACCAAATGAGCACGCTCGCTGATGAGCATGTTCTTCGCACAGTCGATACCCCGAGGAGCCAAACCGTCAATTTCAGCGATCAGCGTGGTCGGATTGATGACCACGCCTGGAGTGATCATGTTTTTGACGTCGGCGTGCAGAATCCCGCTGGGGATATGATGCAATTTGTAGGTTTCCGAGCCAGCGACCACGGTGTGGCCCGCATTGGCACCGCCTTGGTAGCGAACCACATAATCAAATTGAGGGGCCAGTAAGTCGACCAACTTACCTTTCGCTTCATCACCCCACTGTAAACCAATGACACAAGTACCCGACACCGAAGAAACTCCCAAAAACACTTGGGGGATTGAAATTTGGCACAACACATGCCACCCGCGCCAAAGCAAGCCTCCGGCGCAAAGCGAAAATCCTAAGCATTCACGATCGAATTGACAAGGACGCGTTTGGGTTGTCAATTGTCATTTGTCTTTGGGACGCAGGAGGATAGGACAAATGGGGGCTGGCGGTAATGGATCTTCCTAACGCTTTTGAAGCCAAGAGTTTAGCTGGACTCAGCGACCAACAGCACCGAGCCCAACGAAAAACGGCGTCGCTGCGAGAAACTCATCGACAGAAATTAAAGTTCTTCCCCGATCGTTTCTTTCATTGCCCGCGTCCCAAGTACCCGTTGTTGTGATTGTCTAGCGTCATCCGAGGGTATGGGCCCATTGGTGAAAAACTAACGGTTTGTCCTGGGTTTTCGCGAAGGAGCCTGGGTTTTCGCGAAGGAGATTGCTAATTATTTCCCAAAGAGCTTGCTGGTCAATGAACGGAGTCAGTCCGACCAATTGGTATTCCTATTCGATAAGCTCCTTGTCGATAAGTTTGATCAATCGATTACCCCTCGCCCGAGCGCATCAGGATGATTAGAATTCCCAGCTTGGCGTTTGACGAAAAACGCTTTTGGATTACTCCTACCAGCAGATTTTATAAGAATGTCAAGGATTGCGATCGTTTTTGGCTTGCTGCTTTGTGCGATTACGCTGGCAGGACTGATTGTTTCGATACAAAAGATGCCGTCGCAGTTCTTTCCCATGATGGTCGGAATTCCGATTTTGTTTTGTGGCGTTGTGGGGCTAAATCCTCATCGACGGCGGCATTCGATGCAGGCGGCAGCCCTGATTTCGACGATTGGTATGATCGCCGGAGGTGGCAACGCCTTTTTCACAATCCTGCGATCGCTCCATGGCATCGCGATCAATCCGATCGGACTTCGGATCGTCGCGGCCGCAGCGTTTTTATGCTTGATCTTCTTGCTCCTAAGCCTCAACGCATTTTGGCGTGAGGCATCCGAAGCTCGCCGCTGGCACGTGTGAAACAAACGACGCGGTCGCTCGTGAAACTCGCGATGCAACCAACTGTCACTCTCGGCCAGCATAAAATCTACTTAATCGGCTCATTCGTCAGTTGCCGAGTGAAAAAGCTGGACATCTTGTGAATGTCGGCTTCAGAAAGATTGACCTTTTGGCTGCGAAAACGTTCAATGGAGTCGGAAGACTTTTTTCGATAGCGAGGATTCTTGCCAGGCAATGGGTCTGCATTTGCCTCGTGTTTCAACTTTGTACGGGAATGATGGATGTCGACACGTCGCCACTTAATCGCTGCACTCGCAATCGCCGCCTCGAATGTCTCGGCAGCAAATGCATCGGCGTGCTGCTTAACGGATTGGCTATTCGGTCGCACGCCCGTCTACGCCGCTGGCTATGCGCCAGTTGCTTGCGCACCGGTCAATACCGCACCGGTGGTCAACGCGCCTTATGCGGCTGGCTATGCACCGGTGCCGGTCACATCCCGATATCAAATTAGCGGCGTTTATCCAGCTCAGCAGCCTGCGTACTTGAACAATCCTTCGGTTTACACCGGGATGCCCGTTGCGTCCCAAGCAAACTACCGCGGAACGTTGCCGGTTGTACCCCGACAAGCACTTCAGCCGATGACGGCTCCGACAACGTCGTTCTACAATGGTGGCAGCGCCTATCCCACGCAGGCCGCTGCTACTGCTGCGCCGTATTCAGCATCCTACGCGTCCACCGCTAACGCACCCGTGACTGGGTCGCCGATGACGGCAATCCCAGCGACCCCAATCGCTCCGCTGTACCCGGTTGCACCTCAAAGACCTGCTGGTGGGTTGGCACGATTCTTCGGGTCTCTGTTCGGTACGAATTATCAAACCAGCTACTACCAAGCGCCGGTGACGTACTATCGCCCCGTCAATACAATTGACCCCATTAGTGGAACCACCGTCACGACTCAGCAAGCTTGTTCGTCCTACGTTGACCAAATTCAGCGAACACCTTATTCAAGTCTCGGGGCAACTCCGCCAACGACGCCGATTCCCCAAACCTACCAACCAAGTCCTTATCCAACCCAGGGATCCTATAGCTCGGTGGGACAAGCCGGTGCGGCAATGGATCCAAGCGATCGTTCCGTGGTCCCGATCCCGTCGACCAATGGATACTCGGGTTCGAATCCATTTCAGAGTCAGAATTACAACGTGCCCAATACGGCTCCCCTGACGGGAGCCCCTGCGTATGGCCAACAGCCAAATTACTCGCAGCCCAACGATTCGGCTCCGCTTGAACAACCACGACTCGAGTCAGCCCGCCCCGTATTGACGCCCCCAAGTATTTCGGCTCCATCGATGGCACCACCATCGTGGCAGTTGCAAAATCCTTCGGATTCGAACGTTTTTGGCTCGTCAAGCTCGGCGTCATCGACGACGCAAGCGGACGGCTCGGATCGAATGGTTTCGTCTTATGGATCACAACAGACCGAATCATCCTCGTCGACGGATTCCGGCTATTCGAGTCTACGTCCGATTCAAGCACCGCCAAACTACCAATCTCCGTTCAAACGTGAATCGTTGAACTTTGAACAAGAATCCTCTTCGATCCGTCCCATCGCGCCGCAAATCCCGAACGGAAATAATGGCCCATCCGCCGCCTCATCACGTGATCAAATGATCTCGCACATCCCGGTTCGCGAAGCCGCACTACCGCGACAACATGCTTATCGCCAAGGTGCTTCTCGTCAAACTGTTGTACAAACATCGGGTCAATCAGAAATTCGACCGGCATCGAGCCGCAAGCGGCGTGACTCATCAGGTTGGTATTCGCTTAACCCGTAGGGCGACTTGGCGAGACGCTGCAACTCCATAGGAGGACGCGATTGCACCGAATCGCTGCAAAAGATCGCAGCCACTTTGGGTCGTTGGGCAAGTTGTGTATAATTTGCAGATTATAAGCTCGCCTCCGCAGCTTGGTTCGAACAGCATTGCAACCACAATTGGCATCATGAACGTCGTCCGGAAATTTGTGTTGTTTCAGAAATACCCGCTTGCCGTTCTGATGTTTATGACGGCAATCCATTGGTCGCAGCCACCGCATGGCATTGCCATCGGTCCCATGAGTGTGAAGTCGTTAGGTAACAGCGACCCGAGCGATCATGAACAAGACACCAAGATAGAACCCCAACGTTGGGATATTTACATCGGTGATGATTTGTTCGCAGGATATATCGCCGACAGCGGTGGTCAACCGATCGTCTATCCGATTATTGGACCTGGCGGACAAGCGATGACTCGGCATTTTCCGATGCAAGACGATGTTGATGGCGAGGCGCATGATCACGTTCATCACCGTGCCTTTTGGTTCACACACGGCGACGTAAATGGTGTCGACTTTTGGACCGATGGCAAGAATTGTGGACGCGTGGTGCAAACATCTGGCGAGGCGGTCGTCCAAGAGGATGGTGATACCGTTGTCGTCAAGACGTCGAATGATTGGCTCAGCCCAAGGGGCAAACGTTTGCTTAGTGATGAGCGAGAGTTTCGCTTCTTTGCTACGGACGGCAAGCGAATCATTGACTGCGACATTGAACTAAAAGCGACCGATGGTGATGTTCACTTTGGGGATACAAAGGAAGGTAGCTTCGCGATTCGAGTCCCTGCAACGATGAAAGTCGATGCTCGGCTCGGAGGAAAAATCACGAATGCAGAAGGTCTTCACAACGCCAAGGCGTGGGGTAAACGATCGAACTGGGTTGATTACAACGGACCCGTCGACGGGAAACTCGCTGGTATTACGATCTATTATCATCCGACTAGCTTTGCATCACCTTGCTATTGGCATGTTCGAACCTATGGACTATTTGCTGCAAACCCATTTGGTCGGTATCACTTTACTGGCGGCAAAAAAACCGAAGGGTTTACGATCAAATCAGGTGACTCGATCGCCATCCGTTGCCGGACCGTTTTTTATGCTGGAACCTTCGACCGCAAGCAAACGGTTCGCGACTTCGAAGCGTACTCAGAAAAAAATTAGGACGCATGAAGATACTCGTTTTAACTGGTGCAGGGATTTCAGCCGAATCAGGCATCCCGACATTTCGTGATGCGAACGGTTTATGGGAAGGACATCGCTTCGAAGACGTTGCGACTCCTGAAGCTTTCCAGCGAAATCCAGATCGGGTCCAATCTTTCTACAACGAACGCCGAAAACAACTCCAGCAACCCTCGATTAAGCCGAATCCGGCACATGTTGCTCTGGCCGAACTCGAAGAAAGGTATCGAGACGATTTTCTGCTCGTCACCCAGAACATTGACAACTTGCACCGCCGGGCTGGGAGCCAACGCATCATCGCGATGCACGGCGAATTGTTGAAAGCTCGCTGCATCGATTCGGGGGCCTTATTCGATTGGACGGATGATCTTGATCGGTCTACCATGCATCCTGAGGATCCCGCCTCGGTCGGTCGACTTCGGCCTCATGTCGTCTGGTTTGGCGAGATGCCGATCGGACTTGATGAAATCCACCAAGCCGCTGGCGAGGCCGATTTGTTTATCGCCATTGGGACCTCCGCAGTCGTCTATCCGGCTGCTGCAATCGTCGAGTGGACGCAGCCATCGTGCCGACGCGTTGAGATCAATCTTGATGCGACCTCTCGTTCGCCCGCCTTTGACGAATCGATTCGCGGCAAAGCTTCGATCGAAGTCCCAAAATTCTTGGCGTCTCTCAAAGGCTCCGGTGCGGCATGATCAACGATACCTCTCTACTCGCGTTCTTGTTGCATGTTCTTTAAGCAACTTCATGTTTCCCCGCCATTGATTTAAGCGATGCGACGCACTGGGGGGGCTGGACTAGCGATTTTCACTGGCCACTATTTCTTCAAAAACGGGAAATTATTGGCGGTCGCTTTCATCCCGTGAAGTGGATTGGTTCCGGCGAACAATGGCTCTTTGATTTACCCTTAGCTAACGCTTGCAATCCGATAACGAACCGTTTGGTTAAAACGATTTTTCGAAATGACTTTATGGATGAGCCCTTCTTTGCGTTTAGTGGTGCTGATGCATTGCGCAGCGTTTCTTTGGGCACGGTATTTTCTTTATCGTCACCGCCGACTGGATTCGTTCAGTAAAACTTGGGGAAGCGCAACATGCTGTTGAGGCTTACCTATCTCCAGTCTCCCTGCTTCGCAACTTTTACAAAGGAACTTCAAATGCGTCAGTTAGATAGGCGTGGCTTTACATTGGTGGAACTGTTGGTGGTGATCGCCATCATCGGCGTATTAGTTGGTTTACTTCTTCCGGCCGTTCAAGCGGCTCGAGAGGCGGCTCGCCGAATGAGTTGTTCTAACAATCTAAAGCAGATTGGTTTAGCTCTCCACAATTACCATGATACGTTTCGGGTTTTTCCGCTGTCGGTCTTAGGCGAAGGCCCTTCGGCCGAAGGGTGGCAACGTCAACCGTCATGGTTGATTCGCGTCTTGCCACAACTGGAACAAGGTGCCGCGATCGATGGCATTGAGTACGCTGGAACGACCTTTGACAATATTAACGCGACCTGGGCCGCCCCGGCAAAACAGTGGCGAGCGATGAATGAGCTGCGAGTTCCAACCTACAATTGTCCCTCGAGTGCATTGCCTAGGACTTGGAGCTATCCAACTTCCGCGAACACTCAGGCTCTCGGAGCACCTGAAAACATTGAAATCCAAATCTCTGACTACGCTGGCAACAGTGGTTGTAACTTCAGAGGCGGTAGCTTGACCGAATTTGATGAGACTGCCGAATGGCGACGAGTGGGAGTGATTGCAGACAATGGTTTTTTTGGGGTAAAATTCCGCGAAAACATGGGCCAAAATTGGCCGGGCACCATCACGAAGTTTGCAACGCTTCTCGACGGAACGTCTCATACCATTGCTGTTGGCGAACAAGGCGCATTCTTTGGCAATTCAAGTGATTATCGCGCGGGTGCCGCCCTCGGCGGGATGTGGTCTTGTGCAACGGGAACCCATAACAGCGACTTGTCGAATTATGTCGTTACTCGATTTCCAATCAACTACTCTGGCACCCGATGGGAAGCCAAGAGCGGGCAGGGGGTCGTCGATGGCTCTTGGGCTGACAACCAATACCAGACCTCATGGGGTAACACTGCGTTTCGGTCCGAACACACTGGCGGGGCTCAATTTGTCTTCGCCGATGGTTCGGTTCACTTCATCACCAACAGTATCCGGTTTGACATCTATACCGCTTTGATGGATCGTCATGACCAAACCGTACCAGAGGATTTTCAATGATCGATTGTCAGTTGCTTTCTCAAGGAGAAAAACAAAACATGCGTCGTTTGCAAATACACCGTTCGACACTATGTCGTCGAATGGCTTTCAGTTTGAGCGTTGGTTTAACGTTCGGAGTAGTCGGTTGTGGTGACACAGGGCCTGAAATCGTCCCCATTACTGGCAAGATTACCAAAGCAGGTAACCCGGTCGCGGGTGCTTCGGTAACGTTTTATCCGCTAGATGGTAGGCCCTCATATGGAACGTCCGATAATCAAGGAGTCTATTCTCTTGAATACATGATGGATGTTCCGGGTGCCGTCGTGGGAACGCACCGTGTGACGGTAATGAAACAGGGAATGGGACCACCGCCAGCGGAAGCTGCGCCCGCCCCGTTCGAACGGCCCCAGAGAACGGTACGACGTACGAACGATTCGTTCGAGGTCACACTTCCCGAGCCGATCGAAGTGGAAAGTGGTGCAACGACCGTCGATTTAGTCGTGCCCTGATTGATCAAGCTGCTAGTTCAGACGAATCGCCCGTTGGATGCGAATGTTCGGTACCAGCGTTTGACCGTCGGCCTCGGATTGATGAATCTTGTTGATAACGTCCATGCCTTTGGTGACTTTTCCAAAGGCAGCAAAACCCTGTCCATCGGGGTTCCGCTTGCCACCGAAATCGAGTTCAGGTGAGTCGCTGAGGCAGATAAAAAAGTGATGCTGACCGCTATCGGCGTCCGCATCTCGCGCCATCGAGATGACGCCCGCTCGATGCTTGAGCCCGGTTACGCTTGTGCGTTCAAGTGGAATAGGCTCAAGGTAGCGATGGCTTGCGTTCGGGTCCGCCGAAGCTTGGATCACTTCAATCTTGTAGGCGTCGTCCGGTTGATTGGAGAGGGTGACAGTGCGGTGAAACCTACCGTCACTGTATAGTCCTTGATGCACATAATGAAGAAAGTTCTTTACCGTCACGGGGGCCTTTTCGGCGTCAAGAAGAAGCTCGAAATCTCCAGCTGTGGTTTGGAAACGAACCCGCGGTTCGGAGGGAATGGATACGATTCGCCACTCGAAGTTTGGCAAGTTGTCGAAACGAACGTCCTGTAAATGGCTACGGTTCTCTGGGCTGCGATTTTCTGGTTTGACGTATCGCCAAGCACCATCGCCAAATACTTCGTTGCAAACCCGTGCCAGCTTAGGGTCGTATTGCTTCAGTTCCTCACGCGTATCAACATGGTTGTGCAATGCGTCATTTTCACGATTGTCATCGAACCAACTTTGGACCCCTTCGGCCCAATATTCCATCCGGTTCACCGAGGCATACGTTTCTTTCCATAAACCCTCTTTGAGTGCAGATTCATAGGCGTCCTTTAATCGCGTGTCAA
>JGI12210J13797_11207053_pt1 | contig 17478 bp, 14 predicted proteins | sample ElkSlonscriptome_3_FD_13797 | JGI IMG/M metagenome (IMG submission 13797)
TGAAACTCAGCCCCATTCGGGTCACCCGGTCGATCAGCTTCAGGATCAGGGGCGCATAAAGCAACAGGATGTTGGCATAGTATTTCTTGGCATGGTCCATCACCGAATCGCCCAGCAGGTCGTCGAATTCTTCATGGCCGGCATAGTGTTGGCCGAAGGCATCGCTGGAAAACAGAATTTTGTCTTCCTTGACGAAGGTAAACATGCTGTCCGGCCAGTGGAGCATGCGGGTTTCAAGAAAGGTGAGGGTCCTTTTACCAAGAGAGAGTTCGCCCCCGTCTTCCACGACCTGGTAGTTGAGGTCCTGAGGAAAGTGGCGGGAAAGGTTGCGAAGACCCATCTTGGAGCAGTACAGCGGTTTATGGGCGCCGATCTTTTCCATCACCAGGGGCAAAGTTCCGCTGTGGTCCATTTCGGTGTGGTTGCTGACCACCAGATCGATCTTGGCCGGATCGATGATTTTGGCGATATTCCGCATCATCTGATCCTCGAATCCTTTTTTCACCCCATCGATCAAGGCGATCTTTTCATCCAGGATCAGGAATGCGTTGTAACTGGTGCCCATGTGGGTGGAATAGCCGTGGAAATCCCGGATATTCCAGTCGATGACCCCGACATCGTAAATGCCGTCTGCGATTTCAACCGGTTTCATGATCCATCCTTCCGCTTTCGGGTTCGGGCGCGAGAGCCTGTCTGTGGGGGAGGCCGAGACTGAAACGCCCTTTTTACCGGAATCGGCGGAAAAAGGGCGTTTTTGTTACTTAACAAATTTAAGCCTGATGGCTGAAATGTCAACGGCTATTCTTTTTCGAAGTCCTCCTTGGCGGCGCCGCAGATGGGGCAGGTCCAATCATCGGGAATGTCTTCGAAGGCGGTTCCGGGTTCGACGCCGTTGGGCGGATCTCCTTCCGCCGGATCATACACATAGCCGCAAACCGTACACACGTATTTGTCCACTGATTCCTCCTTGTCTGATTTCGGTTAGGGTTAGAAAATCGCGGTTTTGAATCTAAAAACTTTTGATCAGTCGAATGACGCGTTTTTCGATCTCGTCCCGAACCGACCGCATGACATCCAGGCTTTTTCCGGCCGGATCGGGCAGGTCCCAGTCCTGATGGTCGGCGCCGGAAACGGAAGGGCAGTCCTCTCCGCACCCCATGGTGACGATCATTTCGGGTTTTGCTTCTTCAAGGGCCTGGTCGATGGATCGGGGGACCCGGAAACCCATATCGATGCCCTTTTCCTTCATCACCTTTTCCATGCTCGGGTTGATCTTTTCGGCCGGTTCGCTGCCGCCGATGATCACCTCCACATGTTCACCTCCCAGGTACTGGGCAAAGGCCCCGGCCATTTGGCTGCGGCAGGCGTTTTCCCGGCAGGCGAAGAGGATGCGTTTGCGTCGGTCGAAAGGCTGAAATAGCTTTTCCACCGCAGCCTCGACATCCGCCTTCACCGTCGGGTGTTTGCTCATGTCTCCCTTATGCTCGATACCCCGGTAATAGAGATTGCCCGCATATTCGGCCCCCACCGCGTCGAAAAAATACATGGCGGTGAGTTCGACCCCGGCAAACAGGTTTTTGCCCTTGGTAGCGCCCTGGGAGAGAATGAACCCTCGTCGCATGGACCGTTTGGGGTCCGAGAGGCCGAGCCGGTATTTTCGCGCCCACAGGGTCTGGCTCCGGTCGATCAGCGCTTTCATCTGGGCCGGCACATTGTAGAAAAAGACCGGAGCGGCCGGCACCACCACATCCGCCTGGCGGAACAGGGTGTAGATCTCCGGGTCCATATCGTCCTTGATGGGGCAGAACCCCTTTTTTTCGCAGGTCGTGTATTCCGCGCATGGTTCGATGTGTTGATCGACCACGGTAATGGTGTGGGTGCGGGCCCCTCGCTTTTCCGCCGCCTTCATAAAGGTCTTCAGCAGAAAATCCGTATTCCCTTTTTTGCGGGGGCTTCCTTGTATTCCGAGTACCAGCATAAGACCTTCCTTAATCTTTGTTGTGGCACTGCGTGCAGGAGATCGGTCCGGTCTGTTTGCCTTCCCGTTTCATCTCCCGGTGACACTTGACGCAATGCTTGTTCATGATCTCTTTGCTTTTGAGCTTTCCCTGATCGATCAGCCCCTGAATGGAGCCTTTTTCCTGAGGGAACAGATCGTGGCATACTTCGCATTTCTGGTCCAGGGCGGTTTGATGCAGACGATGGGGAAAGGAAATATCCCCGGTCCGGCCCCCCTCCAGCACCATTTCTTCGGGACCGGTGTTCTGCTGGGCCGCGACCGAAAGGCAGATCAGAAAGACCGCCCCGAAGACCATCAGCCATATCCATCGGGTTCGTGCTTGCATGTTAATAGGCCTCTTCCATTTCAAGGTCCGCTTCGCTGATCTTGTCTTTGAACAGATAATAGGTCCATACCTGATAGGCGAGAATGATGGGGATGAAAATCACCACCACCGTCAGCATGATCTTGAGGGTGAGCGGGCTGGAGGAGGAATTGAAGGCGGTAAGGCTGTAAGCCGGATGAATGCTGGAGGGCAGCACCTTCGGAAACAGCCCGATAAACCCGAAAAAGGTGCAGCAGAGGATGGTCAGGGCCGAGGAAAACCAGGCGGTGAAATAGGATTTCCGGACCAGAAAAATCTTTGTCTGAATGAACAGCCCCAGATTCAGCAGCACCAGCAGAAAAAGCACCGGATTGGCATAATAGTTGGCGTAAAGTTGGGTCTTGAGCTTCGTGGCGATCAGGAAAAGCAGGGCCACTGCCAAGCTCAGCCACCAGAGGCCGTTGGCCAGAAGGTCGGCGCGTTTTTCCAGGTCCCCTGGGGCCTTGATGGCCAGCCAGAGGGCGCCGTGTTCCATGAAAAGGACCAAAAAGAAGATACCCCCCAGAAGCCCGTATCCGTTGAGGAGCGAAAACAGGCTGCCGTGATAGACCCCGTTCTGGTCCAGTGGGACCCCCTGGAAAATGTTGGCGAAGGCCACCCCGAAGAGGACCGCCGGGGCGACGCTGCCGATAAAGATGCAAAGGTCCCAGAACCCGCGCCATCCCTCGTCATCCACATGGTGGCGGAATTCAAAGGCCACCCCTCTGAAGATCAGGGCGAACAGGATCAGCAGCAGGGCCGCGTAAAATGAAGAAAACATGGCCGCGTACAGGGTGGGAAAGGCGGCGAAGGTGACCCCGCCGGCGGTGATGAGCCATACCTCGTTGCCGTCCCACAGCGGTCCCATAGAGTTGATCATCACCTTTTTTTCGGTTTCGGTGCGCCCCATAAAGGGCAGCAGGGTACCGATCCCGAAATCATAACCGTCCGTCATGAAAAAGATCGCCCACAGGAGCGCCCAGAGAAAAAACCACGTAATCTGTAATTCCATTTTTCGTAACCTCCGCTATGCAGTTTCAGGGGATTGAACAGGTTCAGGTCCGTTGACGGCGATTTTGGTTATGAGATAAAAGCCGATCGCACCCAGGGCGCCGTAGATCAGGATGAAGGCGGTCAGGCTGATGCCGACCTGAGTAGAGGTGATGGGTGAAACCGCATCCGAGGTTTTCATCAGCCCGTAGACGATCCAGGGCTGTCGGCCCACCTCCGCCACTACCCATCCCAGCTGATTGGCGATATAGGGCAGCGGAATGGAGACGATCATCAGTTTCAAAAACAGGGGGGATTCGGTCAATCGGTCTTTCAGGAAAAACCCGATGACGGTAATCAGAATGAAGTACATGCCGAGGGCCACCATTCCTTTAAAAGAGAAGGCGGTCAGGAGCACCGGAGGCCGTTCGTCCCGGGGAAAATCTTTGAGACCGCGAACCTCCGCGTCGATGTTTTTGTGGGCGAGAAGACTCAACATGCCCGGAATCGCGCCGATTTCGATCAGGTTGCGCTCGTCTTTTTCACTGGGCCAGGTAAACAGGTAGAGGGGGGCCCGGGTGGTGGTTTCCCACAGGGTCTCCATGGCCGCCAGCTTGGTGGGCTGCACCTTGCCGACTTCCGAGGCGTGAAAGTCGCCTTCCACCGCCACCACGACGGAGGCGATCAGGCCGATGACCAGACCGGTTTTAAAGGACCGGGTAAAGAAAGTGACGTTCTGCTTCTTGAGCAGATGGTAGGCGCTGATGCCCATGACGAAGAAGCCGGAGAGAACGAATGCGCCGGCCAGAACGTGCACCAGCTGCAACAGGGCGAAGGTGTTGGTCACCACGGCCCAGAAATCGACCAGCTCGGCCCGGCCGTTTCGAATATCAAACCCGACCGGATGCTGCATCCAGCCGTTGGCGATAATGATCCAGACCGCCGAAAGGCTTCCGGCCCCGGCGATCAGCCACATAACCGCAGCGTGGGCCTTTTTGGAAATCTTGTTCCATCCGAAGACCCAGACCCCGATCAGGGTCGATTCCAGAAAAAAAGAGGTGGTGGCTTCGATGGCCAGAAGAGAGCCGAAGATATCCCCCACATAGGCGGAGTATCGGGACCAGTTGGTCCCGAACTGAAATTCCAGGGTGATGCCGGTGACCACTCCCAGTACGAAGTTGATCAGAAACATCTTTCCCCAGAACTTGGTCATGGAGAGGTAGGTTTTATCTCCGGTGCGGACATATTGGGTTTCCATGTAGGCGACCACAAAGGACAGCCCGAGGGTCAGCGGGACGAACAAAAAATGGAACATGGTGGCGGCCGCAAATTGCAGGCGCGAAAGCAGCACAGCATCCATAGGTTTCTCCTTGCTTCAGTATAAACGGATTCCCGAACATTCAGAGGCGACTGGACCATATAAAACCTGCCTGTGCGGGGTTGCCGGACCTGTTTTGGAAAAATCACCTTTAGAAAAGGGTTTTATAGGTCGGCACTCAGGCACAGGCAGATCGGTTACGGCCAAAATATCAATTCCGTCATCGGCGAGGGGTGCCGGTTACGCGAACCGGTTACCGTGAATCGGTCTTTTTGGCGGTGGCGTCCAGAGAGCACTGGGTAAAATCGATTTCCTTGCCGCACTTGTCGCATTTATGGGTGCGGTCGAATTCATCGGAGAAGATCTCTTTTTCTTCGCCGCATGAGGGGCAATTGCAGGAAAAGGCTTCCAGGTTTTTGAAGTTCTCGAATCCGGGGCAGTGTTGCGGGGTCGTCGTGTTTGCCATTACTTCCTCCCATTACAAGATTGTGATTGTTGATTGAATTGGTTTCTATCCTCAAGAACCCAGTTTTGCGGCGATCTTCTTTCCGTATTCCTGGGCCATCTGAATGCCGCCGCCTAAAGAGGCCGACTTCAACATGAGCGGACCGTCCACCATATCCATCTTGAAGATGTTTTCCATGGTGCCGAAAATCCGCTCCGGCGCCTCTCCGCTCCAGCCATGGGCCCCGAAGGCGCCGCCGACCTTTCCTTCCAGATCGGCCTTTTCGGCCAGAAACAGAAGGGTCTTCATCTTGTCAAGCATTTCGCCGTGGTAGGTCGAAGAACCCAGAATCAGGGCATCATAGCCTTCCATGTCCGATTCTTTTTTGATCTCCTTGACATCCGCCACCTCGGCTTCCATTCCGGATATCCGAATCCCCTCGCCGATCAGATTGGCGATCTCCCGGGTTTCACCGGTTCGGGAAGCGTAAACAATCAGAACTTTTGGCATAGCCTCTCCTTAGTTAGATCTTTACTTCTATTTGATCCGTTTGTCTACGGCTTCCTTTTGGCAGTCCGGGGTATAACAGGTATTGTTCAGGAACTCGCATTTCTCCTGACAATTCGGGCATTTTTCAGGAGGTGCGTCCGCATTCAAGGTATACCCACAGTTTTGGCATTTCCAGCTGGTCATGGAATCACCCCCTTTCACAGGCTAAAACCTAAAAAAAGCCATACTACAGACAGATTGCGCCGCGCGGTGAACCGGTGCCCATAGGTTGGCCTTATTGGAATTAAATAATGCACAATTCGGTCGAAAATTCAAGTGTCAAGATACGCCGGTTACTCGAACCGCGGACATCGACCGAAGTTTGAGTAAAAACCCGCTGTCATCGCTCTCGGTTCATAGTTGAGCGGGTCGTTATATCAACTGATCGTTGAACTGAATCTATTTCTTTTAATATAAGCCAAATTCATTTTTTAAGCAAGTCGTTATCGAGGCCCGCCCGAACTTCCCCCCTGCCTTCCAATAGAAAAACCCCCATGATCAGCGCTTCGGCCGCCCCAAAATTTTTTTCCCGGCCCGGCAAGAACTCGCTGTTGCTCAAACAGCTTGCCGGCCCGGGAAAATATTCTTGGGCGGCCTTCCGGTAGATATGGCCCGGCCGAAACGGTGATCACGCCGAAAAGTCAGTCCCCGGAGTTTCCGGTCGTATGCAACAGAGGTGAGGCCCCAAAAATAACTTGAGGTTCTTTGGATGAATGATTAGGATACATTTTTTAAATCTCGTCCCGTGGGAAGGATTTCGTATGAATTCGACCGAATTGTTACAAGTTCTGATTAAGACCAATCCTTTTGAAATTCTCGATTCCGACATCCTGGAAACCTTATCCGCCAAAATGACGGTCAAGGCGTTCGAGCCCAATACCTATGTCTTCAAACAGGAGGACCCCAGCCGGGACGCCCTCTTCATTATCGCCTCCGGGTTGGTGGAGCTGACCGTGACCGATGACCGGGGCATGGAGACGGTGGTGGGGCTGAAGCGGGCCTATGATTTTTTCGGGGAAACGGTGGTGCTGTCACGGGAGCGGTATCCGGCCTCGGCACGGGTCAAGAAAAAACTGACCTGCGGCCTGATCTACCGAAAAGACCTGGAAGAATTGATGTACGGGTATCCGGAGTTCTGCGGGTTTTTCAACACCCTGCTGGCTGAACGGTTACGCCTGTTGTATGAAGAAATCCTGGCGGAGCGCTCCATGCAAGGGTTTGCACGAATTCAGGGCATGGATACCAGCCTTTTCCGAAAACGGGTGAGCGAGATCATGTCCTATCCGGTGGTGACCTGCCGCACGGATGATTCGGTCACGGCCGCCTCCCGGATTATCGACGAGAAAGGCATCAACGCACTGGTCGCTCTGGACCGGTCCCGACGGCCCCGGGGGATTCTGACGGAAAAGAATCTGGTCAAATACCTGATCGCTCAGCAGACCTATCCGGTGGAAACCTGCCGGGTGGAAAACATCATGCACAGCAATCTGATGACCATCAAGCCCCAGGACTTCATCGGCCAGGCCCTGGTGGCCATGATGCGGAGCAAGACCAAACACCTGATCGTGCTGGAGCGGGGGGACCTGGTGGGGATCATATCCATGACCGACCTGATCCGGACCCAAAGCGCGGGAACCCTGGTGCTGACCCGGGACATCGAATCCCAGCCGGACCTGAACGGGTTGATACTGGTGAGTCGGGAAATTCAGGATATCCTCAGCGCCATGGTCGCGGAAAATGCGACGGTGGAAGAAATTTTCGACGTTATGTCGGAGCTGTATGAACGGCTGACCCGGCGGGTCATTCAGCTGTCCGAGGAGTGTATGAAGCTGGACGGATGGGGGCCGGCCCCGGTGGAATACTGCTGGATCAACATGGGAACCTCGGCCCGGTATGAGCAAGCCTTCGGCGCGGACCAGGACAACGCCCTGATTTACGCGGACCCGGAGCCGGAAAAAGCCGAAGCGGCGGATGAGTATTTCAGGCGGTTGGCCGATTTGATCGTGAAGGGACTTTCTCGGTGCGGTTTTTCCGAATGCGGCCGGGGGGTCATGGCCACCCGGGCCGAATGGCGGCGGTCCCGAAGCGACTGGCTGAATCTGATCGAAGAGTGGCTTCGGTCCTGTGAGCCGGGTCGAACCCGCATGGTCTTGTCTCTTCTCGATTACCGGCCGATCTGGGGAAACATGATTCTGGCCGAATCTTTTCGGGACCTGTTGTTTGACGCCTTTTCCGCCTGCCTTGGTTCCGACTACCGGGTGACCCGGGATGATCTGGCCCATCGGCTTCCGATTCGTTTTCTCGGCACCTTTCAGACGGAAGATTCCGGTCTCCACAAGAATGAGATGAACCTGAAGCGCTCGGCCGTTCTGCACATCGTCAACGGGATTCGCATTCTTGCCGCCAAGCACCGCATCAGCGAACCCTCCACCCTGGGGCGATTGAAACAGCTGACGGAGTCCGGAGCGATCTCCCGGTCGGACGGGGACCTCTTCGCCCGAAGCTTCAAGCACCTGATGCGGTTCTGTATTCGTGAAAATATGAAAAAAGTCCAGCAGGGGCGGGACCCCGACAACTACATCGATCCGTACAGCCTTCGAAAACGGGAGCGGGTCATTCTCAAAGACGCTCTTTCCGGTGTTTCCCGTCTATTGAATCTGGTCAACGACGAATTCGACGCTTTTTGGCTGAAACAATTTACCTGATCCGGTACCCCGCCTGATTCCGACCGGTTAGCGGCCTCCTTTTCCGAATTTGATTCATTTGTTCGTCAATTCCATAGAAAGTATTTGACAAGCACTCCCTCTATTGGATATAAAGGTTCTGCATTGAACGACTGAGCGCTCGTTCAATGCATGTCAAGATGTACGGTTTTCCCTGTGGTTTTTAAAGATGTTTTATGACTGAGCGTTCAGTCGGTAATGATCATGGCCACAATATTTTTTTAGTAAGGGGACACGAGTCCCCGATAGCCGGTTCGGAGGCGTGACATGACGCAGGCCCACAACATGACCGAGTATGAAAAGACATATCGTGAATTTCAATACGATGTTCCCGAGTATTATAATTTTGCGGGAGACGTCATCGATCAGTGGGCCGAAGATCCGGACCAGCTGGCGATGCTGTGGGTGGACGACTTCGGCACGGAAATCAAGAGGACCTTTTCGGACCTGAGCAGGGCGTCCCGGCGGCTGGCCAACGTATTGGTCCAAAGCGGCGTGAAACAAAATGACGTGGTCCTGCTGGTGCTGCCCCGAAACATCGAATGGTGGGAGGCGGTGACCGCCTGTATTCGCATGGGCGCTTTGGTGGCCCCGGGTACCACGCAACTGACCGCAAAGGACCTCGAATATCGTGCCAACCGGGCCGAAGCGACCTGTATCATCACCAACCATGAGATCGCCGCTAAATTCGACGAGGTGGCGGACCGGTGCCCCACCGTCCGGACCCGGGTCGTCATCGGCGAACCCCGCAAGAACTGGCTCTACTACACCGAAGCGGTGGAAAATGCCTCGGACCGGTTCGAAACCGCTGAAACCCGCAGCGACGACAACTGCCTGGTCTATTTCACTTCCGGAACGGTCGGCTTCCCCAAGATGGCCCTCCACACGCATGCCTCATACCCGATCGGACACCAGACCACCGGAAAATTCTGGTTGGACCTTAAACCGGATGATCTTCACTGGAATATCAGCGATACCGGGTGGGCCAAAGCGGCTTGGAGCAGTTATTTCGGACCCTGGAGCTGCGGTGCGGCCCAGTTCATTCACCACACCGACCGTTTCGACCCGATCAGGACTTTAGAGTTGCTCGCCGAATATCCGGTGACCGTGATGTGCGGGGCCCCCACCATCTATCGAATGCTGGTGCTTCAGGACCTGAGCGGCTTCAAATTTCCCGAACTGCGCCACTGCGTGGGGGCGGGTGAACCCTTGAACCCGGAGATTATCGAGGTCTGGAAAAAAGCCACCGGTTGCACCATTCGGGACGGCTACGGCCAGACCGAAACCGTGCTGCTGTGCGGAAGCTTTCCCTGCATCGAGACCCGGTTCGGTTCCATGGGAAGACCCTCACCGGGAATCGATCTTCAGGTGGTCGATGATGCGGGAAACATCCTGCCCGCCAACACCGAAGGGGATATCGCGGTGCGGGTCCTCCCCGAGCGGCCGGTGGGGTTGTTCAAGGAATACTGGAAAGAGCCGGACCGGACCGCGTCCGCCTTTCGAGGCGACTGGTACCTGACCGGCGACCGGGCCTATGTGGATGACGACGGCTATTTCTGGTTCGTGGGCCGGTCCGACGACGTAATTCTCACCTCGGGATACCGGATCGGCCCCTTCGAGGTGGAGAGCGCCCTGATCGAGCATCCGGCGGTGGCTGAATCCGCGGTGGTATCCAGCCCGGATGCGACCCGGGGGGAGGTGGTCAAGGCATTCGTGATCGTCGCCCCCGGTTTTGCCACCGGCGACGATCTGGCCAAAGAACTTCAGGACCATGTGAAAAAGGTGACGGCGCCCTACAAATATCCCCGAAAGATCGAATTCGTCGATGCGCTGCCCAAGACGGTCAGTGGAAAAATACGGCGGGTCGAGCTTCGGAAAACCGAGTGGGGTGAATAATCGGCAGAGTGTGCATTAAACTTATATCTTATATCCCGGAGGCTTTCCGTTCGGAGGAAAGGGCGGGCGCTTCCCAAAAACAAGGAGGTAGTGTTCAATGGCAGAAGCAGGCGTAATCAAATCCGGCGAAATGGGCAAGGGGAAGGCGGAAAAAGCCCCGGCCGCTGAGGCCCACGGCGCTCTGGTACCCCGTTGGGGGCAGCCCCTGACCGGGATCATCTCCCTGGGATCATTCACCCTGATCGCATGGGTGCTCTGGTTCGTCTTCAGCGACCCGAGGGGCCCCGTAGGTTCATTCCCCTATCCTTTTGTCATGTATCTGGCCATGATGATTCTGGTCGGGTTGTATCAGCATATGTTTTTGGGAGACTGGCCCTTTGAAAAAATGTCTCAGCCGACCCGGGGCATTGTTCAGACGGTGGTGAATCTGGTGCTGGTCTGGTTTATCATCCATGTGGTGTTCTATCGCATCTTCGGCATCGGCTTCAACTTTCTGAGTCAGAGCAATCTGGAAGCCATGGCCGCGGCGGGTCAGGCGGTGTTGCCGGACGGTTCGGCCATGGGCCTGGATGCCATGCGGTCCAAGCATTTCGCCGAAAGCGCCGTGGTCTGTTTCGTTCTGATCGGTTTTTACAGCTATCCCTTCATCACCATCTTGTTCGGAAAATGGCCCATTCGACCCAGTGATCTGCCCCAGCCCCAGGCCGGGTTGGCCGAAATCGCCTGGGCCTCTTTCTGGACCCTGATTTTCTACACCGTTCTCATCGTTCCTTTCTGGGGGCTGGTCTATACCCAGCTTCTGGGAAGCTCCTTCGGCCTGAACACCCCCTGGTGGAAACCCATCGCCGGGTTCAACCATCTTCATTGGGTCTTCGGATGGTGGGAGTGGATGATCATCGTCCTGTTCATGACACCCAATGTCTGGCGAATGAAGCCCTGGTCTCTGATCCCGTTTCCGCAGCCCTGGAAGGGCCTCATCTCTTTCGTGGTCAATGTCGTTCTGGGCTACATCATCGCCCTCATCTGCGTCAAAATCGCCCCCTTGTGGCTGCCGGGGGATGTGATCCATCACCTTCAGGAGGCCAAACCCGAAAACGCCGAACTGCTTCGGTTCCTCTGGTACCATGCCGCTGAAATCGCCGGTTTTACCCTGATCCCCTTCCTGGCCTGGCACCACTATTTCGACGACATGGTCCCTATGGCCGACCTGGACGCCTGGTCTTCTTTCTGGTTCCGAACCTTCGGCGTGCTGGTGCTCTGCGCCGTCAGTTACGTGATTTTTTACTACCTCGGGTTCGGTTCCTGGGCACTGGGCAACCCCCATTGGGATCACAAGTTCGTCCACGGGGAATCCCTGGTTTGGAACTTCTGGTGGATTATTCCCCTGCTCTGGAACGAATGGTTTTTCCATAAGTGGCCGTTCTACGTCCATACGGATCACTGATCGAAATTCGACGGTAACCTGAAAAAGGGAGATACTCAAATGACGTTTGAAGAAGTGAAGAAAGCGGTGCTGAGCCTCAGCGAAAGAGACCAGAAGCGGTTGATCACCGAGATCGTGCCGGAAATCTGGCCCCGGGCCTGCACCGACGATTCCTGCCTGAACAAGATGCGGGAACTGGTCGATGAAGAAACCATCAAGCCCTATCGAGAAAAACACATGGGCAGTATTTGATTAATTCGAGAAACGTGTATTCACCGGCTCCCTCCATTCCTTCCCCCTCCCTCCCTCCCGGGTGAAGGTGAATGGACGGAGCCGGATTTTCAGTTCAATCGCCGTTCAAAGGAGTTTCCATGTCCCAAAGCAGTGTTCATTTTGATGTATTAACGCCCGTACATTTCATCCGCAGGTCCGCCGAGGTGTTCGATGATAAAATCGCCGTGGTTTACGGTGAAAAACGGTACACCTATACCGAATTTTATCACCGCGTGAACCGCCTGGCGAGCGGTCTCAAGAAGATCGGCATCGGCAAAGGCGACAAGGTGGCCTTTATCTGCCCCAATATTCCGCCCATGCTCGAAGCCCATTATGCGGTGCCCATGATCGGGGCCACCCTGGTCAGCATCAACATTCGGCTGTCGGCCAATGAAGTGGCGTACATTCTCGACCATTCCGACGCCAAAGCGGTGTTTGTGGACAATGAATTTTCCGAACTGGTGGCCGGCAAATCGGGAGAGCTCAAAAAGGTCGAGACGGTGGTCAACATCTGCGATGTGAGCGATGAAAAGCCCTTGGACGGCACGGATTATGAAGCTTTTCTGGCCACCGGTTCCGAAGACCCGGTTCCGGTGGATGTGGATGACGAGTACCAGGCGGCGACCATCAATTATACCTCCGGCACCACCGGCCGACCCAAAGGGGTGATGTACCATCACCGGGGGGCGTATCTCAACGCCCTGGGGGAACAGCTCGAGTTCGGGACCGATTCCCGGTCCGTCTATCTCTGGACCCTGCCCATGTTCCATTGCAACGGATGGTGCTTCACCTGGGGCATTACCGCCATGGGCGCCACCCATGTCTGCCTGCGGAAGGTGGTCCCCGAGGAGATCTACCGGATCATCGAGCAAGAGAACATCACGCATCTGTGCGCCGCGCCCACCATTCTGATCGGGATGTCCGCCTATGCCACCGAAAAGAACATTCAGCTCAGCCATAAGCTGGAAATCATGACCGCCGGGGCGCCGCCGGCACCCACCGTCATCCAGAATATGGAGAGCGTCGGGGCCAATATTATTCAGACCTACGGCCTGACCGAGGTTTTCGGTCCCCACAGCGTCTGCGCCTGGCAGGCCAAATGGGATGACCTTCCGCCGATGGAGCGGGCCAAGATCAAGGCCCGCCAGGGGGTCCCCTTCATCATCGCCATGTATATGGATGTGGTGGATCCCGAAACCATGAAACCGGTGCCGCGAGACGGCCGGACCATCGGGGAGATCGTGATGCGGGGCAACAACGTCATGCTCGGCTATTACAAGGACCCGGAAGCCACCGAAGAGGCGTTTAAAGGCGGATGGTTTCACAGCGGGGACCTGGCGGTGATGCATCCCGACAATTACGCCCAGATCATGGACCGGAAAAAAGACATCATCATCAGCGGCGGAGAGAATATCTCCACGGTGGAAGTGGAAAATGTCCTGTATCAGCATCCGGATGTCATGGAAGTGGCGGTGGTTCCGATTCCGGATGAGAAATGGGGCGAAGTGCCCAAGGCCTTTGTGGTGCCCAAACCGGGGACCCATCCCACCGCCGAGGACATCATCGGATTTTGCAAAGAAAACCTGGCCCGTTTCAAAGCGCCCAAGGCGGTGGAATTCGGGGAGCTGCCCAAAACCGCCACCGGAAAAATCCAGAAGTTCAAGCTGAGAGACAAGGAGTGGGAAGGCAAGGAGCGCCGGGTGAATTAGAAGACGAACCCGTTCGGTTATCAACCATTTTTACATGCAAGAGGAGATTCGATGCTGCTACCCAAATATGAAGTCGGAAAAACCACCATCGGCCAACTGGTCGACCGGGTCGCGGACCAGTTCGGCGACAGCAAGGCCCTGGAGTATCATCAACTGGGGATTAATTATAATTATCAGGAATTCAAAGAGGTGTGCAACCGGGTGGCCAAAGGATTCATGGCGCTCGGGGTCGAAAAGGGCGAGCATATCGCCATCTGGGCCAACAACGTGCCCGAGTGGGTCCTGGCCCAGTTCGGCACCGCCAAAATGGGGGCGGTCCTGGTGACGGTGAACACCAACTACCGAAGTTTTGAACTGGAATACCTGATGAAGCAGTCCGACGCCACCACTCTGGTGATGATCGGCGGGGTGCGGGAGCCCGAGGAGTATCTCAAGGTGGTCAACAATGTCTGCCCGGAACTCAAAGACAGCGCGCCCGGCGGGCTCGATTGCTCCCGCCTGCCCAAGCTCAAGAACATCGTCTACGTCGGGGATGAAAAACAACCGGGGATGTTTACCTGGGACGAAGTGATGGCCATGGGCGACAAGATCAGCGATGCGGACCTGAAGGCCCGGCAGGAATCCCTGGACCCGGACGAGGTCATCAACATGCAGTATACCTCCGGCACCACCGGATTTCCCAAAGGGGTGATGCTGACCCACACCAACCTGATCGGCAACGCCAAGAGCCTGGGCGAGTGCATGGAGTTTTCCAACAAGGACACCCTCTGCATTCCGGTCCCGTTTTTTCACTGCTTCGGGTGTGTGCTCGGTACCCTGACCTGCGTGGTCTCCGCGGCGGCCATGGCCCCGGTGGTGGCATTCAAACCCGACGCGGTGCTGGAAACGGTTCAGGCTTCCAAGTGCACCGGCCTGCACGGGGTGCCCACCATGTTCATCGCCGAACTGGAGCAGATGAAGGAAACCTCCTATGACACCTCCCACCTGCGGACCGGAATCATGGCCGGTTCCCCCTGTCCCATCGAGGTCATGAAACAGGTGGTGGACGATATGGGCGCCGGCGAAATGTGCATCACCTACGGACAGACCGAGGCCTCGCCCGGAATCACCATGACCCGGACTACCGACTCTCTGGAGCGGCGGGTTTCCACGGTAGGCAAAGCCCTTCCCGAGGTGGAAGTCAAAATCGTGGACCCGGCCACCGGTGAGAAATTGCCGCCGGACCTGCAGGGCGAACTCTGCACCCGGGGCTATCACGTCATGAAAGGTTATTTCAAAAACCCCGAGGCCACCCAGGACGCCATCGACGCCGAAGGATGGCTGCACACCGGGGACCTGGCGATCATGGATGCCGACGGCTATTGCAAGATCACCGGCCGGATCAAAGACATGATCATCCGCGGCGGCGAAAACATCTATCCCCGGGAGATCGAGGAATTTCTCTACACCCATCCCATAATCAGGGATGTTCAGGTGGTGGGAATCCCCAGCCGGAAATACGGAGAAGAGGTGGCGGCCTTTGTGCAGGTGAAGCCCGGTGAAACCGTTACCGAGGAAGAGCTGAAAGCGTTCTGTGAGGACCAGATCGCTTTCCATAAAATCCCGGCCTATTTCAAGTTCGTGGAAGATTATCCCACCACCGCCAGCGGAAAAATCCAGAAATACAAGCTGCGGGAAGAGGCCACCAAAGACCTGGGCCGTGAGGAAGAAGCCAAAATCGCCACGGCCTAAAATCTTTGTTCCGATGTAAAACGGTTTAAACAAGCACCCGCCCTTTTCCGGGCCGACCTAAGGAAAAGGGCGGATTTATTTTCCGACCTCCTCCCACCAGATACGCTCAAACCCCAGAGACACAACGGCAAAACGCCGCAACCGAAGGCTCCCGTATTTTTTCTCCAGTTCATCTCCGTAGCGTTCGGCCTGGCCCCGAGCGGCGATCATTCGATGTTTCATGGCGGAAAGCGTGCGAAGCTCATCTATGCTCATACGCCTTGCTTTTTCGCCGGTGATGCCGGCCTCTCCCAATTTGACATACTTGAATTCGATCAGGATATCCAGAACCTGAAATCGGCGCATGTCCGGCCGAATGATCATCGTCAGGTCGGCGTACCCGCGCCCGGTTTCCCGTTCGGAATCCATGATGTAGAGCGTGTCATTGTAAAGCAAGGTCAAAAAAGCGGTCTTTACGGTCAATTCATTGGCCCATTTATAGTCCGGGTTGTGAAACACCGGAAAATAGTGCTTTTCGATGAATTCCACCAGCGGACCCATATCCCCCTTTGAATACAGCGCATCGGCTGCGGTTTTGCCCGCATCCCGTACCCTTGGTTCGGGGAGCAGCATTCGTTGAATCCGGTCTACATAGAGACCCCGCATGACCAAGTTCGGTACCCGCAATTCCAGTTTTCCGTCATACCGTTCACCGGCAAAGGTCAGCACCCCGAAATAATAGAGAAAAGAAGCCAGAAACGCAAAGTCTTTGCTCTGGTCGTCCAGCATCTCCTGTATGCCGAAGCGGTCCACGATATCCTGGATAGTGATCAGGTCCTGTTCCCGGGTGATTTCCAGAAGCAACTGTCTGCCCAGGGGAATATCGGCGACATAGGCCAGTTTGGCCTCGTCCGTGGCCAGATTGGCGTCCAACATCTTCCGAGGGAAATCACAGCCGTGGGCGAAGGCTTCGGAAAAATAGATGGTCAGCGTAGGATTGTAGATGCGTTGATCGGATCGCGGAGAAAAGGTGTAGCCGTTGTAATAGGATCGCATGACAAAGAGCGCTTGGTCGGATAATCGGTTCCGGTCACCATCGCAGTCTGCCGCCAGGCGGTGGATGATTTCGGTTACTTCGGGTTCGGTGAAGCCGCATAAATCATTGAAGTCCGGAAACAGGTAGATGTTTTTGGCGATATTGAATCCGCTGGTGATGTCGCTCATGACCACCGGTGATACACCGGTTATAAAAATGCGGTCGATACCGCCTTCTCCGGCCGCCGATTTGACTGCTTTAAAGAGGGTTTTGAGGGGTCCTTTTTCGTGGACCAGTGCTTTGTAGACATCCTGATCCTCAGTAACCGACATCATCACCTCATTGGCGAAATTGTCATATTCATCCACAAGCAGGTACAGGGGATGCTCCGTCTCCTGAACCGCTGTCAAAAGATGTTTCAGTGAGGTGACCGCATTCTCCGAATCGATTGTTTCGGCTTTGATGACGCCGCGGTAGCGTTTGTAAAACCCGTAGATGCAGGCATTGATATGGCTGTAAAGGGCGTGGCGGATGTCGGCAGGGGACCCGGTCGGATCGACGCAGGAAAAATCCCACTGAAGGACCAGATACCGATTGTGCAACGGAGAAGGATCAGAACCGATTTTCAACCGGCCGAACAATTGTTCAAACCGGTCTTTTCGAGACAAATCATAATAGTTTCGCAGGGTCGAAAGCAACAGGCTTTTCCCGAATCGGCGGGGCCGAATAAAGAGCAGATACTTGCCGGTATCCTCCAACAGGGGAATCCGGTCCGTCCGGTCGCAATAATAATATCCCTCCGTTATAAGAGCGTGAAAATCACTGATGCCGTATGGGAATTTCATGGGCGATCTCCGGGGTTGATTTTTTTGAATATATCAGGGGGAATAAAGAATGAAAAGAAAAAACAAAGTCCCGATTCGCCGATGGGCTTTTGCATTTTGCTTGACAAGAATACCCGAATATGAACATTATGCTCACGCATCTAACGACCGGTCGGTAGGAAAGACCGGATCAGGTGTGATTGCAGCTATTTTTACGAA
>JGI12210J13797_10049221_pt1 | contig 17477 bp, 17 predicted proteins | sample ElkSlonscriptome_3_FD_13797 | JGI IMG/M metagenome (IMG submission 13797)
GCTGTCGAATTTCGACATTGTTCCGGGATGATCCATGAGGTTGCGACCAACCAGATCGGATGAATTCCCGACGCCATCGGGCGCATTTTCCTGGGTCGACATCAGCATTATCTTGGGCCCTTCGATCCCGTTGGCTGCCAGCGCGAAATTGGCTGCCTGGATCTCGAACTCTTCGCCGTCGGGCTTGAGGAACCGCGCGCCGGTGATCCTGCGGTCGTTTCCGACTACCAGGTGATGCACGACCGCCTCGGTGATCAGCTCCGCACCCGCAGCCTGCGCTTTCTCCACGGACATATTGCCGGAATACTGCGCACCGATGGGACAGATCGGCATGCAATTTGCGTTCCCGCAACACGGCGGGCGCCCATCGTAGACCTGTTGGTTGTTGCGGCATTGCGGTGCTTGGATCACGTCATACCCCATCGCACTCAGCTTATCGTGGAAGACCTGATCGAGGTAGGAGAACGGTGCTCCGGGCATTGGATACGGCCTTGAGCGCGGAGCATCGTAAGGTGCGTTTTCCGGACCTGCGACACCAAGTTCCACCTCAGCCTCGTAGTACCAGGGTTCGATGGTATCGTAGTCGAACGGCCAGTCCCGGCCGACCCCGTAGAGCGTCTTGAGCTTCATATCGTTGGGCAGATAGCGCCACGTTGCAGCCCCCCAATGCCATGTCGTTCCGCCGACCGCGCGGATGTACTGCTGATCGTAGGGGTCGGGACCTTTCTGGATCAGGTAATCGTCGGTGCGCTTGACCTGGGGTTGAGGTGCTTGAGGAACCAGCGGGTAGGGCGACATCAGGCTTTGCGGATCAGCCTGCCGGAAATTATCCACCAGATCAGAACGCTCGAGCACAGGACCGTCGCATAAAATGGTGACACGCAGTCCGGCTTCTGCAGCACGTTTGGCCACGAGGCCACCGGCAGCACCGGCGCCGATGACGACAAGATCGGGTGATTGGGGAAGGATAGTAACCATCAGAAAAGCTCCGCGTGATGTCGATGGCGAACGTGGAACTCGTGCAATCGTTCCCTGCAATGTCGACCGGAAAGGTCTGGCAAGCCCAGTATTTGTCCTGAGAACTCTGTTATGACCTTAAGGCTGAGGCGGCCGCATAGGCTTGGGCAAGTTTTTAACTTGGGGGCTGAAATGCGCAGTGCCGTGAGCAGGCGCGATTCCCGGGACGCGATGCGGTTGTGCGCGTAAGGCAAAAAAAGCAACGGCAGGGCAACATCTCGAAATTGAGCTGCCCTGCCTCTTGATGCCGTTAAAATAGTAAGATCGATCAGGTATCGTCCAGTATCTCGACTTCGGCATCTTCTTCGACGTCGATGACTTCGACATCGTCACCCTCGGGCTCCGCCGATGCGTCAGTTTCGGTACCCTCTTGGGCGTCCGAACCTGTATCGGTGCCTGTCAGAGTGGCATTGCTATCCGACCCCGAAGCATCAGTGCCTGCCGCATCGGCAGTGCTGCTCTGGCCGGATGTGTCGTCAGCATCCTGCGGTTGGGTTGTTTCTACGGCCTCTTCTTCGACCTCGACGGAGCCGGTCGAGAAGGCGTTGCCCAAAAGCAGATATAGGATGAATAGGACGATGACGATGACCCCGATGATGAGGGGCCACGACATGCCTTGCGATTGCGAACGTTCCGAGGAATCGTTCCGCTCATTTGGAGGTGTCCTCGCCATGATATGCGTTCCTTTTACTTGTCAGTCATATTCGGACTCGGTGCTTTGAAATCTCGCGCCGGTCGCCGTTGCGAAGGAAGCCTTCGGCGGCTTCCTTCTTGCTGTCGCGAAACGAAAGCCCGCGACAGCAGATCGTCAGGATCGCTTATCCAGCTTCAGGATAGTTCATCAGACGTTCTTCGCTGGCGTCGATATAGACACGAAGGTCGCCACCGCTTTCGCTACGCAGAACGGTCAGGTCTGAAAACGGAATCTCGACTTCGCGTTCTTCGACACCCACAAGGTCGCCAATGTCCACGATGACAGTTTCCAGCTCTTCTCCGCTCAAGACGAGCCTGCCCATCTCGCCGACTTCACCGTCTTGAACACCAAACATGGGCGCTCCCTCGAGATCGGTCAGTTCCATTCCCTCGACCTCAACGCCTTCATATCCTTCACGCCGGACATTCGGTCCGCCAGCCATTTGCTGTTCGGACTGCAGTTGTTGGTCAGTCTCCGACTGGGCCATCTCGGTCTGATCGGACTGTTCAGTCAAGTTCTGGTTGCCGTCATTCTGGCTCGCCATCGCAGTGCCGGAATCCTCGGACTGCTGCTGATTGCCGCCCTCATTCGAGGCTTCCTGAAAGCTGACGGTGGCTTCGCCTGTTTGCGACCAGTTCACTTGTGGCTCGCCCGCAGACGTGATTTCGACCTGCGGCTCGGCATTCTCGATCCGAATATTCGGGTCGCTGCGTGAAATGTCGACATTGGCCTGCTGTTGCTCGCCGTCCTGGTAGATGATCTGCGGCTCGGCGCGGTTCATCGTCACTGCGGCTTGCGCTTGCCCGCCCTCTTGCATTTCTTCGCCTTGCTGGCGTTGCTCGATAGCGATGCCGGGTGAATTTTCCGGATCCTCAGACTGATAAAGGTCAAGCTCTACCGACGGTTCGGGCATGGTCATGCTGATACGAGGTTCGGCCTGACGCACTTCTACCTGCGGCCGAGCATTCGCGACGTCGACAGTAGGGTCCGGCATAGTCACGATAATTTCCGGGGCCGGCTGTTCGATCGTGATCGTCGGTTGAGGCATATCGAGGCTAATCGTCGGCGCCCCTTGGCGTATCACGATATCGATCGGACCTTGCGACACACTCACGTCCGAGGGCTGGTCTGACACCATGACCTCGGCGGACTGTTCCTCGACCTGGACTTCGGGTTGTTGCTGATTGACGACCACACGGCCTTCGATGACCACCTCATCCTCGAGCGTCACCCGTGCACGTTCGGTTTCTGTCACATCGCCTTCTACACCTGTTTCAGCGTTGATCTGCGCGATCCATGTATCACACTGCGCGGGATCATTACTCTGAACAATCTGATTGAACTCGTCTTCCGAAATTTCAGATTCTTCGAAATCGATTTCTGTGGCGGCCTGCTCAAGTTGCATGCAGGCTTCAACCTGATCCTGCGCGAAGGCAGTTACAGGCATCATTGCCGGTGTGATGAATACGCCGCACAGCAGTGCGCTGCGGACATTTGGGAATCTAGTCAACATAATCGAAGTCATGATGCGTTTCCTTCCTTTCAATAATTTCGGTTGTGTCTGACAACAGTGACTCTGCTGAAGAGTTCCGCTCGTATTCGATTGACGACAGAAAACCGGACGCTTCGTCCCTTGACCTCTTTCGGTACCTTCAATACCTAGCGAATACCGGCGCGGGCGTTGTGTAATGGTAAGACCCTTGCCTTCCAAGCAAGAGATACGGGTTCGATTCCCGTCGCCCGCTCCAGGTCTTTCCCGCAGTACCAAGTGCCGCATATGCGGAAGCTTCGCTTGTGAAACGTTCGGTTCAGTTTTATGTCAACATGAAACACGTTGAGGACCACGGATGGCGGAGACCCAGACAAACCGGCCAGAAGATCGACCCGTCGGAAAACGGGTCAGCGCCCTGCGCGCGCTCTGGCCGTTCATCAAACCCTATCGCCTCAACCTGATTGCTGCCGGTTTCGCACTTGTGTTCACCGCCGCCGTTGCGCTGAGCCTGCCGATCGCGGCCAGACTGGTTGTGGACAACTTCGGATTGGACTCGGATGCGATCGGCCAATACTTCAACCTGATGCTGCTGATCGCCGTTCTCCTCGCGTTCGGCACGGCGACCCGATACTACCTTGTGACACGCCTGGGCGAGCGTGTCGTCGCCGACATCCGCAAGGCGGTTTTCAACCGGATGATCAGCATGAGCCCCGCCTTCTACGAGCGGGTGATGACCGGCGAGGTTCTCAGCCGGATCACGACCGATACCACGTTGATCCTGTCTGTCATCGGCAGTTCGGCCTCGATCGCATTGCGCAACATCCTGCTGTTCATCGGCGGCGTGATCCTGATGTTGCTCACTTCGGTCAAGATGAGCATCATGGTACTCTGGCCCATTCCCGTCGTGTTGGTGCCGATCCTGTTTCTGGGGCGCCGTGTGCGCAGCCTGTCGAAGCAAAACCAGGATCTGATCGCGGAATCCAGCGGTGATGCGTCTGAACAGCTGCTGTCGGCACAGACCGTGCAGGCCTTCACGCACGAGGAGCGCAGTCGCGCGAATTTCGATGCCGTGACCGAGGAAAGCTACCGGTCGGCCCGCCGCCGGATCCTGACGCGGGCCGGATTGACCGCCATCGTGATCTTCATGGTGTTTGCCGCAATCGTCCTGTTTCTGAACATGGGTTCCGAGGATGTCAGCCGAGGCGAGATCACGGAAGGCGGGCTGGTACAGTTCCTGATCTACACGATCATGGTCGGTGGCGCCGTGGCAGCCCTGTCAGAGGTTTGGGGAGAATTGCAGCGTGCAGCCGGTGCGACCGAGCGCCTTGTCGAACTTTTGACCGCCCAAGACAGTGTGCAGGATCCTGCGACGCCCAAAACGCTTCCCGAGCCCGTGCGCGGGGCCCTGTCGTTCGAGAACCTGCATTTCAATTACCCCTCACGCCCCGATGTCTCGGCGCTCGACGGTATCGATCTTCATATCGAACCGGGTGAGACTGTCGCGCTTGTCGGGCCGTCAGGAGCGGGCAAGACGACCATCATTCAACTGGTGCAGCGCTTTTATGATCCCCAAAAAGGCGCTGTCAGGCTTGACGGCATCGATCTGCGGGAACTGGAACGCGCGGCCTTTCGCAAGCATGTCGCCCTTGTTCCGCAAGATCCGGTCATCTTCGCAGATACCGCGCGTGAGAATATCCGTTTCGGTCGACCCGATGCGACGGACGCCGAAGTCGAGGCCGCGGCAAAGGCAGCGGCCGCCCATGACTTCCTGAGCGCTTTGATGCATGGATACGACAGCTATGTCGGTGAACGCGGTGTGATGCTGTCGGGTGGACAGAAACAACGGATCGCGATCGCCCGCGCCATCCTGCGCGACGCCCCCGTGCTGCTTTTGGACGAGGCGACCAGCGCGCTTGATGCGGAAAGCGAATACGCCGTCCAGCGTGCGGTCGAGGATCTGGCCAAGACGCGAACCACGCTGATTGTCGCCCATCGCCTCGCAACGGTGAAAAAGGCCGATCGGATCATTGTGCTGGAACATGGCCGCATCGTCGCGCAAGGGACCCACGATGCACTCGTCGCACAGGGCGGCCTTTATGCCCGCCTGGCCCGCCTGCAATTCACCGAGGGTCTTGCCGCCGAATAGGCCCCATCTTTCGCAGCGTCAGGCTTGTGATCGTCCCCGTTCCGGCCCAACCTGTCGCGGCGGGGAGGCCGCGAGTGCGCGAGACAATACGAAGGGAGTGAGACCATGGGCTTTGCGACAATTGCAGACCGTGACGCCATCGAAAACGAAAAGCCGTGGCACGAAAGAAAGAAGCCGGTCACGACGTTCGAAATGCTCAGCCAGACGGCGTCTAAATTCGGCAATCGCAAGGCGACGACCTTCAGCCTTCTTTCGGACCCGGGCGCGCCCTGCGAGACGCTTGACTGGAATACCCTCCGGGACAAGTCGGCGCAGGCTGCCAACATGTTCCGGTCATTGGGCGTGGGTGAAGAGGATGTCGTCGCCTACCTGATGCCGAATGCGACAGAGACCATCCTCACCTATTTGGGCGGACAGGTGGCGGGGATCGTCAATCCGATCAACCCGCTTCTCGATGCCGCGCAGATTGCCGCGATCCTGCGCGAGACCAATGCAAAGGTTCTCGTCACGCTCAAGGCCTTCCCGAAGACGGATGTCGCGCAAAAAGCCGCTGAGGCCGTGCGTCTGGCGCCCAATGTCACCCATGTGGTCGAGGTCGATCTGCTGCGCTACCTGACGGGACTGAAGAAATACATCGTTCCGCTGATCCGGCCAAAGAACCCGGTGTCGCACAAGGCAAAGGTGCTCGACTTCAACGCCGAGCTTGGCAAACACGCCAAGACGCTGGGTTTCGAGGACAGCAAGACCGATCGCGTCGCTGCCTATTTTCACACCGGTGGTACAACAGGCATGCCGAAAGTCGTGCAGCACAAATACTCCGGTATCATCTACAATGCCTGGCTGGGCGATCGTCTGCTGTTTACCGAAAACGACGTGCAGATCTGCCCGCTGCCGTTGTTCCACGTATTTGCGACAATCGTTTCGCTGGGTGCATCGCTTGGCTCGGGGGCGCAAATCGTGTTTCCGACACCACAGGGATATCGGGGCGAGGGCGTTTTCGACAATTTCTGGAAATTGGTCGAAAAGCACAAGGTGTCCTTCATGATCACAGTGCCCACCGCGATGTCGGCGCTGATGCAACGCAAGGTCGATGCGGATATTTCGTCGCTGAAGCTTGCGTTTTGCGGTTCGGCCCCCTTGCCGTTGGAACTTTACCGCAGGTTCGAAGAGGCTGCAGGGGTGACGATTTGTGAAGGTTACGGGCTGACCGAGGCGACTTGCCTCGTCTCGATCAACCCGCCAGAGGGCGAAAAACGTGTTGGCTCGATCGGTCTGCCATTTCCATACACCGATGTGCGCATCATCTCGGCCGAGGGTGAAGAACTGGGCGTGGATGAAATCGGCGAAATCTGTGTGTCCAATCCCGGCGTTGCCGAGGGCGATACCTATACGGAGAGCGACAAAAACAAGGATCTCTACCGTCCCGGTACCGGATCGAACAGCCATTATCTGCGTACCGGTGACCTGGGTCGCAAGGATGCCGATGGCTATCTGTGGATCACGGGCCGTGCCAAGGATCTGATCATCCGGGGTGGTCACAATATCGACCCCGCCGAAATCGAAGAGGCACTTGCCGGTCATGATGCCGTTGCCTTTGCCGGTGCCATCGGACAGCCGGACGCCCATGCAGGCGAAGTACCCTGCGCCTATGTCGAACTGGTGGCAGGGGCCGATATCACCGAAGCCGAGCTTCTGACGTATGCTCAGGCGCATATCCACGAGCGGGCCGCACATCCCAAGCACCTCGAGGTGCTCGAAGAACTGCCCAAGACAGCCGTCGGCAAGATTTTCAAACCCGACCTGCGCAAGCGGGCTATCACGCGGGTCTACAACAAGGCGCTTTCGGGAATAGATGCCGAGGTCAAAGAAGTGACCGAGGACAAGAAACGCGGTCTCGTGGCACATATTGCCAAGAGCGGCGCGGCAAGCGACAAGGATATCGGGGGGGCCCTGGATGCCTACACCATTCCCTGGGAAATCGCCTCCTAGTTTCTGAAAAAAACCGACTGCAAATGAAGGATCGCTGACATGGCTGAACTCGCATTTCTGGGACTTGGTGTGATGGGGTTCCCCATGGCAGGTCACCTTCAGGCCGCCGGACACAGGGTAACGGTCTATAACCGGACGGCCTCAAAGGCGGAAAAATGGGTCGATAGCCATGGTGGTGCAATGGGCAAGACACCGGCCGAAGCTGCGGCCGGGGCCGAAATCGTGATGGCTTGCGTCGGTGACGATGATGATCTGCGTGCCGTCTGCCTGGGCGATGACGGGGCGTTCGCTTCAATGGCTCCGGGCACGCTGTTCGTCGATCACACGACGGTATCGGCGGCGGTGACGCGCGAACTGTACGCTGCGGCCGCTGAAAAGACGATCGGTTTCGTCGACGCCCCTGTTTCGGGCGGTCAGGCGGGGGCCGAGAACGGCCAGCTTTCGATCATGTGCGGCGGGGACGAGGCGGACTATGCCCGCGCCGCGCCGGTGATCGGTACATACGCCAAGCTGTGCAAGCGCATCGGAGAGAGTGGCGCGGGTCAGATGACCAAGATGTGCAACCAGATCGCGATCGCCGGTCTGGTGCAGGGCCTGTCCGAGGCTTTGCATTTCGCACAGAAGGCGGGCTTGGACGGGCATGCGGTGGTCGAGGTCATCAGCCAGGGTGCTGCTGGCAGCTGGCAGATGTCGAACCGCTACGAGACGATGCTGGACGACACATGGGATCACGGTTTTGCCGTCGACTGGATGCGCAAGGATCTGGGCATTTGTCTTGCGACCGCGAATGAAAACGGTGCCAGCCTGCCCGTGACCGCGATTGTGGACCAATTCTACAAAGATGTACAAAAACTCGGTGGCGGGCGTTGGGACACCTCGTCGCTGTTAAAGCGGTTGCAGGCCTCGGGATAGCCCCCCGCGCCGCATAGACCGGTGTATTGGATCCTCTCCTGTGATCAAGCACGGCGCGACTGGCGGGATGCCGTGCTAGAACAACGTGATTTCCGGGGTTGGTTTTGTCGGAATTGCGGGCACCTCTTCGATCGGGGACGGTCCGGACACCTGCAACTGCCTTGCGGCGCCAGTCGTGGGATTGAACTGGACACGTCGTGCGGATGTGCCACCGACGCTTTGGGCGCGCAGGGGTATTCCTTCCTTGTTGAGGAAGTCGAGTGCGAAAGCGGCGTTGGATCCGCCAATGTCTCGGGAGTGCTGGGTCATGCGGGCACCACCGAAAATCTTCGCCTCTAGCAGGCTGCGGTCGGCCCCTTTTCGCAATAGTCTGTTTATCAGCAACTCCATGGCATTGACCCCGTATTTAAGGTCGCGGCTCGCGTCCTCTTGCGTGGAGGCAAGAAGAAAGTGGTTCATCCCCCCGATCTGGTGCGACCCATCATGAAGACACACTGCTATACATGATCCCAGCAAGGTCGACATGATGACCTGCGGATCAGCGGACACGGCGAATTCACCCTGTACGACTGTTATGGTTTTGCGCACCTGGTTCACACCGCCGAGGTCCGCTTGCGCGTCGATTCCAGCAAGGCCGGTCCGATCCTGTCGATTGGCAGTTCATGTTCCACCGCTCCACGCTCCTTCGCGATGCGCGGCATGCCGTAAACAACCGAGGTGGCGGCATCCTGTGCAAACGTCGCCGCGCCGGCAGTCCGCAATTGCAAAAGTCCGTCGGCCCCATCCTTGCCCATGCCGGTCAACAAAGCTGCAGAAACGCGGGAGGCCCGAGAGACAGCGGAGGCAAACAGCATATCCACGGATGGGCAGTGTCCCGACATCGGTGGTGCCGCGACCAGTGCGGCCCGGTGCGGTCGGCCCTTCGACAAACAAAGGTGGGTACCTTCACCGGCGGCGATATATACGCGACCATGCATAAGCTCATCATCGTGTTTCGCGGCCCTGACCTCTGCGCTTGTCACAGAGTTCAGGAGCCGCACAAGGCTGTCGATATGACCGCTACCGGTATGTTGCACGATCATTGTCGGCGGTGTCCGGGTGGACCAATGGCACAAGATACGAAGCAATGCATCGATCCCTCCAGTGGAGGCGCCGATCAAGATAAGTGCACGATCGCAGAATACATGCGGGGGCGCCTTGTCGGATACCGGCGTGCCCATGGCCGGGTGCGGGAGCCTGGATCGTACACCCCGAACAATCGTTTGAATATCATCGGATGCCGAAGAGAAAACAGGCAAGTCATGGCCAGTGGTCCCCGCGGGCATGCTGTGCTGATCTGATGCAAGCCTGAAACACTGCACCCCGAGCAATTTGGCAAGTGCAAACAGCAATTCTGCCTCGGGTTGATCTGCGAGTGATGCGGCAACGAGCAAGCGATCCGGTACGTGATGTTCGGTCACGTTGTAAGCTGCGGTCAGGTCGCGGACATGGTGAAACCGGATGTCCGGTGTCTTCGACCAGATATTCTTTTTCAGAATCTCCGCCGCATCCTCTTCGGGGTGACAAATCAGGACGCGCATGATGAGAATACCAGTACGCTGATAACGCAGCTGGGCATTGCCGCTACAACGGCGTGGCATGCGTCATGATCTGCGCGCGCGGGGATCATAGTCTTGGGTCTTCATCGAAAAGCGTGATTGAGGGCACGCATTTTTGATCGGTGAGGGTGGCTGCGCGGGCTCCGTGGTCTCTGTAGTAATCACGCAATGTTTCGAGGCGCAGCGCGTCAATCAAACGATCAAGCCCATCCGCCTGCTGGTTGGAACCTGGTAGTTGCGCGAAAAGGAAGGATAATTCTGCAAGAGACTGATGCAGAAGATCCATCTTTTGAAGATGGCTGGCCTTTTCTGCGTGGCCGACAACGGGTGACAGGCAATGTAAGACGTCCGCCTCGATCTCGATTGCCAGGCGCGCCAAATCGCCAATCAAGGAGCCGGTTTGCGTAAGGAAAGCATCAAGCTGTTGTGTGGGTTCGGAAGGATAAGACATCACTATGCCAACCGCCCTACGACGCTCTCGATACACTGTTTGAGACTGGCTGTCGTGAACGGCTTCTTGATCATATTGTTCAGACCCAGCGCCTTGCCGCGGCTGATGATGTCGGCGGTCGGATTGCCAGTGACAAGGATAAACCCGATCCGCGCCGTAGTTTTATGCTGACGCAGCGCTTTCAACAATTCCAGACCGTCCATACCCGGCATGTTGTAGTCGGAAAGCACAAGATGCACCGGGTCCTGCACAAGCTTGTTGAAGGCAGCTTGTCCATCCTTCTCGGCCTCGTTCTTCCACAGGCCGATTTCCTCGATCGCCTGTATCAGCAGGCCGCGGCTGACACCCATGTCATCGACAACCATTATTCGCAGACTGTCTTTCAGTCCCATTCTTCTGTCCCTTCTACTGACACAACTGATCCGTCGCTGCGCCCGCGCGCTTGCGATAGGTTGTCACACCGACACTTTTGAATTGATTGACGGCCGCCCCACTCAGTCTTTCTGAATGTCCGATCATCAGATGCCCGTTGGGTCGCAGGCACTTGGCAAATCGCGCCCAAAGCTGGCTTTGGGTGTCCTTGTCGAAATAGATCGCCGCGTTTCGGCACATGATCAAATCAAAGGGTTGCCGCATTGGCCAGTCGGATATCAGGTTCAGCTTTCCAAAAGTCACGAGTTTCTTGATATGCGGTGCAATCGCGAATTGACCTGAGAGCGCGCACGATGCGACCATTTCCCCTTTCAAGTCAGCGGGGATCTGGGAAAGCTGGTCGTTTGGATAAAAGCCCCGATCCGCTTTCGCGATCACCATATGATCGATGTCGGTGGCAAGAATGCGAATATCATATTTTGTTTGCTTGGGAAGCAAACTCATCATGGTGGCAGCGAGGCAGTAGGCCTCTTCCCCCGACGAGCACGCCGCAGACCACAACCTGATAGGGTGTCCCGATCTTGCACGGTCGAGCAGATCGGGTCCGATGACATTTCTCAAGAAGGTAAAGTGGTGAGGTTCACGAAAGAACTGTGTCACATTCGTCGTCAGGGCGGTGAGAAGGTGATCCTCTTCCGCGGTATCGAGGTTGTCTTGCAGTCGCCGGCAGTATTCGGCGAAACTGTCCAGCCGCAGCACCCTGAGGCGCTTGGCCAGCCGCGAGTAGATCAACGGTTTCTTCGAGGCCTGCAGATCGAGCCCGAACCTTTGCTTGGCGAGTGATGCAATCGCGTTGAAGTCGGCATCCGTAAAGCCAAACTCTTTGGTAGGGCCAGTAGGTGACGGTGCGTGATATGTCATGCCGCGATACCGCCGGAAGAGGGGAGCAGGGAGCGAAGACTGATGATTTTCGTCATGTCGTTTTCCTGCGGTATGATGCCTTCGATGGCCTTGACTGCATCGTCCTCTGAAGAGCGGGGCGTCTCTTTCACCATCGAGGATCTGATGCCGAGGATTGCCGAAACGGATTCCACCAGCAGGCCGACGATCCTGTCGCTGATCGCAACGATGATTATGACATGGCGCTCGGTCGGGGTGATGGGCTGAAAGCCGAGTTTAGCGGCAAGGTCGATGATCGGTATGACCGCACCGCGCAAATTGATCACCCCAAGTACATGATCGGGGGAGTGGGGCAGCATCGTCACCGGGGTCCACCTTCGGATTTCACGGATTTGCGTGATCTCGATACAAAAGCTCTGACCTCCGGCGATGAGCGTGACGAATTCGATTTGCGGGTCTTGCTGAATCTCGCTGTTATCCTGCATGTCTCATTTCCTGCTGAGTGGCGATCGGGGCGACAGAATCAGACAATGGCACCGGCCCGACGCCGGCGATCGATTCAGGGTCAATGATCAGGGCAATCTTCCCGTCGCCGAGTATCGTCGCCCCCGAAATTCCCGCGATTTCACCGTAATTCCCCTGCATGCTTTTCACGACGATCTGGCGTTGATCGAATATATCGTCCACGGCCAGGGCGCATTGTGTGATCGCCTCGGTCTGGATGAGGATGAGCACTTTTTCGGTCAGAGGCGTATCTTGCTGGTCGTGACCCAAACGTGCCCCAAGATCGATGATCGGAACGTAGTCGCCCCGGATCCGTAGCAAGTTTCCGTCGATACCGATCTTGGCCAGGTCGGTTGATGCAGGGCGCACTGTCTCAAGGATACTGGTTATCGGAACGACCATTGTCTGGCCGCTGACATTGATGACCATCCCCTCCATCACGGCCATGGTCAGGGGTAAGCTGATTGTGAATGTCGTTCCTTGCCCGGTGACGCTGGAGATCCCGATCTTGCCACCGAGCTCGACAATTGCCGTCTTGACGACATCCATGCCAACACCGCGACCTGACAGATTGGTGACTTCCGAAGCGGTTGAGAACCCGGGCGCGAAAAGCAGGTGATCGACCTCTTGCTCTGTCAATTGGGTCGTCGCGGTTATCAGGTTTTTCTCTATCGCGATCTCACGGATTTTGGGCCGGTTGAGTCCAGCTCCGTCATCAGTGATTTCAATCACGATATTCCCGGATTTTTGGCTGGCTGACAGTCGGAGTGTCCCCGTCCCGGATTTGCCTGCGTCAAGCCGCGCCTGCGGGAGTTCGATGCCGTGATCGATCGCGTTCCGGATCATATGCGTCAGCGGGTCGCCGAGCCGTTCCACAACGGTCTTGTCGACTTCCGTCATTTCGCCGTCGGTGACGATTGAAACGGATTTTCCGGTTGCCTCCGCTGCCTCGCGTGCGATCCGCAGCATCCGCTGGAAGAGCGGTCTGACAGGCTGCGCCCGGATCGCCATGACGCCTTCCTGAATTTCCCGCGCAAGCAGTTTGTAATCATCGAGGTCCGAAAAAAGATCTGATGATGATGGAAGATTTGCTTCACGAATACGCTGAGAGATGACTGACTGATTGATAATCAACTCGCCCACTGCATTGATCAGACGGTCCACCCGCTCGGGGTCTACGCGTAAGGACGATCGGCGCTCAGCCGGCGCCTGTTGCGGCCTTGAGGGTGCCGGGCATTCGTTGGCGGGAGATTGCGGGTTTGGATCAGTGAATTTGGTCGCATATCCTTGCTGTTCAGAGAGATCGATATCCGGGTTGGTATCGGCAAGCTCAATGGTCAGATCGCAAAGATCTTCGACGAATGCGAAAACCTCGCGAATGGCAAGGTCACTGGTTTGATTGCGAACCACGACACGCCAAGCCAGATATCCGCTGCTGATATCGAAGTCTTCGGCGAGTTCTGGAATGGCACTGGTCTCACAGGTGACGTCGATATCTCCGAGGTCTGCAAGCGCCTGAATGAGGAGGAGTGGATCGTGTCCGCACTCGTAAAAAGCTGTCGTGGGCTTGAATTGGGTGATGTAATCATTGCCCTCGGCTCCATCAGCGAAATCAAGCGTGACCGCGTCGAAGCTGAAATCATCCTCCGGTGCGGGTTTATTGCCCAGGAATCCCTCGAGTTCTGCCATAACGGGGGTGACGTGCGAAGGGTCGACCGTCGTACCTGTCTGCTCTGCTTCGACGAGATCGGAAAGAATATCGCCGGCGCGCTGCAGCACCTTCAATAGCGCATCCCCGGTCTCAAGGTTGCCTGATCTGACGGCGTCTAGAACTGTTTCAAAGGTATGGGCGAAGCCCACGAGCGCCTGCATCGAGAACGCACCCGCTGCCCCCTTGATCGAGTGTACAGCCCGGAACACCGCGTTCACCGTTTCGGCATCGGTGGCGCCATCGCGCATATCAGACAAGCCCTCGGCCAGTGCTGCCAGCAGGTCTTCACATTCCTCAAAGAACGCATCGAGAATTGCACTGTCCATGTCGCCCTAGCCCCCGGTCAACCGCCGAATGACAGCGATCAGCGATGTGTCCTCGAACGGTTTGACGATCCAGCCGGTGGCGCCGGCAGCCCGGGCACGTTCTTTCAGTGCGGCACCGCTTTCGGTGGTGAGCACCAGAATGGGAACAGAGCGGTTCTGCTCGCCGCCACGGATGTCCTCGATCACCCCGAAGCCATCCTTGTTGGGCATGTTGACATCGGTGATCACAAGGTCGGGGTCCACTTCGTTGAACTTGTGAATGCCGTCCACCCCGTCGACTGCTGTGACGACTTTGAATCCCGCCCCTTCCAGCGCCATGGTCAAGAGTGTGCGGATGGTCCGGGAATCATCGATCGCAAGAATTTGCGTGGTCATGCGCGCTCCTCCAGAACTGCTGCGAGATCGAGAAGGGTGAGTGCCTCTTCCAAGGCGGGTGACGGCGTATCGATGACCAACAAGGGGGTTCCATGACGAAACTTTTGATGCGCGGCGATCACCTGCGCGGCCTGACCGCTGAACTTTCGCACCTCGGCCCCATTCAATCGCACGGGCCTTGCAGCGTTTTCGCGCAGGAAAACATCAAGCGCTTCACAATCCTCGGTCCGCATGGCCGATGGCAAATCAAATGTCATGGTATCAACTGGCATCTTTGATCGTCCCGAGCCGATCCGTCACGGATCATCAATGGCGATCGTTATGGGCAGCCCGCCTTAATTTGGCGTAAATGGCTTCCGGGTGTTTCTTGGGCCAAGGTCCATCGAAGGTCGGTGCGACGATACCGCCCAGAAACTATAACGTTTCAGGATTGTTGGTCCGCCAGCAATCAAGATTGGAGACCACCATGTCAGTAGAAGTCATGCTGCTGGTGCTTTCATTCGTCACCTTGCTGGCGGTCGTTGTATTCGCTTACGCCATCGAGCGGCCATCGCATTGGGACGAACGGAACAGCAACCGCCGGCGCAGCCGATCAACACGACGAGAATGATCCAAGACAGAAGGGCCATGCGATCCGCATGGCCCTTCTTTTTGCGACAGCTAAACCGACGTTTGAAGGATCGCACTGGGTAGGCGTCGTGCCCGAGCACTTGGCCCGCCGGGCAAATAAGGCTTTCCACCTGCAATGATCACCATTCAGGTAGGCAAGGCCCGTTACGATGATCCAGCCCCAGGTCCACCGCTGACGACGGACATCGTAACAGAGTCCGTCAACTCCATGGCCCCTTCACCTTCGAGATCCAAAAGCTCTGTCAATCTGGCGCGGGCGCGATTGACGCGGCTTTTTATCGTGCCGGTCGCTACGCCACACATCTCGGCGGCGTCCTCGTAGGAAAAGCCTGACGCGCCGACCAGTATGAGCGCTTCGCGCTGCTCGTCCGGCAACTGATCCAACGCGCGTTTGAAGTCGTGCATCTGCAACTTGCCGTCGTGAGCAGGTTTAACCGACATGCTGTCAGAGAATACATTATCGATATCCGGCACTTCGCGCCGGCGCTTGCGATGATTGCTGTAGAAAGTGTTACGCAGGATGGTGAACAACCATGCGCGCATGTTCGTGCCTGGCTCGAACTTGTCGATATTGCTCCAGGCCTTCAGTACCGTGTCCTGGATCATGTCATCGGCAAGGGCACGGTTGCGCGTAAGTCCAAGGGCAAAAGCCCGTAGAGCTGGCAGGTGTTCTACCAGCTCGTCCCGCGGATCTGAGGAACTCATTCCTTTTGGTCCTTCCGCTCTTCGTCCTGTGCGCGCAGAACCGCCAGCAGATCAAGTATCTGATCCGGCATCTTGTCGTTTTCAAGTTCGGAAAAAACCTTTGATAGGTTCTCGTCGATGTATCTCGCGATCTTATCCTGTGTATCGTCGTCTCGTGATACCATCGTGTCTGTCCCCTGCGTGCTCCATATGTCCCACCATATTTGTTATGCTTACTGGAACTTAACCTGCATCTAAACGTTTGGTTCCGGAAAAATAATCGGATGAGGGAAAAATGTCAGACTTTGCAATAGACACGAATTTTTCAGAGCAGATCGCTGCGGAGTTGCCATATCTGCGCCGTTATACAAGGGCGCTCACCGGATCACAAAGCCGTGGCGACCAGTATACCGCCACAACACTTGAGCTGATTATCAAAGACAAATCGGCTTTCGAGAACGATGCACCGGTCAAGGTCAATCTGTTCAAATGCTTTCACGCTGTCTGGGCGACGTCAGGGCGGGGATTTTCGGAAGTCGAGGAGAGCGGGCTGCGCGGCCGCGCGACATCCCTGTTGGCGAAGCTGACCACAAATTCCCGCGAGGCTTTGCTATTGCGCACGATCGAGGACTTTACCGTGCCGCAAATCGCGCAAATCCTGTCAGTCTCGGATGATGAGGTGCGTGACCTTCTCAAGAAGGCGAATGCGGATCTGGCCAATTCGATCAAGGGCAGGGTCATGATCATCGAGGACGAGCCGATCATCGCGGCTGATATCGAGGGCATCGTGACGGGCATGGGGCATGACGTGGTCGGTATCGCCCGCACACGCAAGGAAGCGGTTGCCATGGGCAAGGGCAATGAGGACGTCGATCTGATCCTCGCCGATATCCAACTCGCCGACCAGTCCTCGGGTATCGACGCGGTCAACGACCTGCTCGAGGTCATCGACACTCCGGTTATCTTCATCACGGCTTTCCCCGAAAGGCTGCTGACCGGCGAAAGGCCCGAGCCGGCATTTCTGATTACCAAACCATTCCGCGAAGTCGAAGTCCTCTCTGCCGTCAGTCAGGCGATGTTCTTTGCCTCCACCGAAACCCTCAAGGCATGAAGACAGCCCCGGGGCATCGCCCCCGGGGTCATCCGCTGCCGGTTTGCATCAGGACATGCATCGAAGCTGCGACATGCAGCTTCGTGTCTCTTTTCGTGGTCTTGGCTCTTTTCCAATTAGAACCCGTCAAGTCTTTCCTTGATCCGTTCCAGCGTCGTGGTGACGGCTCGGGCGGCTGTTTCGGGTGCCGCCGCTTCGGCATAGCAGCGCAATTCGGGCGCGTTGCCCGACGGGCGCAGGTGAATGACAACGTTGTCCGCAAAGCTTATGCGCAGACCGTCGGTCAGATCGCGCGACACTTCGGCCCCGAACCCCTCAAACACACTCGCTGAGAAAGCCGCGCCTGGATGCAAAGCAGCGAGCACGGCCTGGGATTGGTCGGCCTCGATATCCTGCAAGCGATCGGCAGCCGTGAAGATGGGTGGCAGTTCTGCCCTCAGAGCGGAAAGCGATTTCCCCTCGCTTGCCGCTATGGAGAGCGGAACAATGATCGGCAGCATGCAGTCACGGGTCATCAATGCGGTCAGATCACCCGCCGTAAAGCCCAGAAGGAAGCCGCCGTTCG
>JGI12210J13797_10032241_pt1 | contig 17473 bp, 13 predicted proteins | sample ElkSlonscriptome_3_FD_13797 | JGI IMG/M metagenome (IMG submission 13797)
CACCTCGTCGACCTTCGACGGCCGCTTCGAGTTGCTCCGGAAACGCCTGGGGTATTCCAACTGGACAGCTTCACTCGACCTTTGGGCGGGAATTCTCTGGGGCGCCTTGGTGGTCGCCGTGGTCGGAGTTCTGTTCTGGAATTCGGCGGACGATCAGGGCGTTCGGACGTGGAACCTGTTGTGGTTGATCCCCGTCTTTGTCGCCCTCGGTCTGCTGCCGTACGGCATCCGATGGTTCCGCAGTCAACGGGCGGCGATGGGGATTCACCGCCACATGCGGGTGGGCAAACGCGAAACGGGGTCGCTGCGGAAGGTGCTGATGCAGTTTCCGGCCAAAGAATTGGCCAGCCAGCCGATGCCTCGATACGACCGGACCGATGACCGATACGAGTTACTGCGCAAGTTCCAAAATTTGCTCACGCGGATGGGCTTCGACGGCGTGGTCGTCTTGATGGATCGCGTGGATGAACCGCACATGACCGGCGGCAAGACCGAACTGATGCGCCGCTTTGTCTGGCCTCTGCTGGACAATAAATTGCTGAAACACCCTGGATTGGGTTTCAAGATGATGTTGCCACAGGAATTGCACGGCGACGTCGAGCGTGAGACCCGAGAGTTTCACGAGCGGGCGAGGTTAGACAAGCAGAACGTGATCCCCGCCTTCCAGTGGACCGGCGAGTCGCTGTACGACTTGGCGCGATCGAGGATGATCGCCTGCGCGGCTGACGGCCGAACCCCCGAGCCGAAAGAGTTGTTTGAAGATGACGTTTCCTACGATCGATTGCTCGCCGCGTTCGAATCGCTCCGGGTACCGCGGCATCTCTTCCGGTTCCTGTATCGGTTACTGGTCGACCACTGCAACCAATTTACCGACGCGGCACCCCAGTACAAGATTGACTCGCGCACCTTCGAAACCGCGCTGGCTGTGTACGGGCGAGACGCCCAGCGGGTATAGCTGCACCGGCTCGGGACGATTTTCGCCGGGGGAAGTCCCGCCGGGGATAACGACACAGCCTAAAAAAGTGTAAATTTGGGTCACTTTCCTTCCCGGATTGATCGATACAATCCCTACACTCCCTTCCTTTCGTGTGGCGGGGCCTGTCGATCGGAACCCGCCGGGCCCACCCGGGTGCGGCAAAGTGGCCGAGCCGGGCGGGCAGTCGTCGGTTTTTCCGCCGCGGGCTCGCCTGCGAACAGCGGAGGGGGGCGAGTCGTGCTTCGGCTGCCGAGACGTGACCCGGCGGGCGATTTTTCACGACATCCAGCCGATTCCTCGCCGTGGCCGGGCTTTCCAATCCGAGCTTTCCGCAAGCACCGATGGCTTGTCTGAGCGATGGCCAGAAAGCTGTCGTCCTGTGAGTCGATTCGCTGCGGCGGTTCGTCGGCCGGACGACCATTCCAACCATTCCTCGTGAATCGCCGGCCTCGGCGACAGCGATTAAATACCTTCACCCGCCCGCTTGGGGCGGCATGCTTTCCATGACCACTCCGAACCAATCTACCGCCTCGACGACCGCCAAGAATGTGCAATCGGTCTCTGGAATTACCGTCCGTTTGGCGGGCGATTCCGGTGACGGCATGCAGTTGTTGGGGACGCAGCTGACCAACACGTCCGCGCTGGCCGGAAACGATGTGGCGACGTTTCCTGATTTCCCGGCGGAAATCCGAGCGCCACGAGGGACGCGAGCCGGCGTCTCCGGTTTTCAGGTGCAATTCGCCAGCGAGGAGATTTTTACCCCAGGCGACACGCTCGACGCGCTGGTGGTGATGAACCCCGCGGCGCTGGTGACCAACATGGGTGACCTTCGTAAGGGCGGCATTTTGATCGCCAACGAAGACGGCTTTACCGACAAAGAGTTCAAGCTGGCGAAGGTGGAGAGCAACCCGCTGGAAGCGGACGTGCTGAACCAGGATTACCGGGTCGTTCGCGTCGCGATGACTTCCCTGACGCGGGATGCCGTATCCGAACACGGCCTGAGTCCCAAGATCGCCGACCGCTGCAAAAACTTTTTCGCGATGGGTCTGGTGTACTGGCTTTTCGGCCGGTCGCTCGAGCCAACCCTGCGGTTCATCGAAGCCAAATTCGGCAAAAAACCGGACGTGGCTGCCGCGAACATCGCCGCATTGCGCGCCGGATGGGCGTACGGCGAGACGACTGAGGAGTTCGGCGAGAGTTACCAGGTCGAGGCCGCTGAACTCGAACCCGGCACCTACCGCAACATCATGGGAAACCAGGCCCTGGCGTGGGGGCTGATCACGGCCGCCAAGATCAGCGGCAAGGATCTGTTCTACGGGACTTATCCGATCACCCCGGCCTCTGACATTTTGCACGAGCTGACCAAATACAAGCAGTTCGGCGTGCGAACGTTTCAAGCGGAAGACGAAATCGCCGCCGCCTGTGCGACCATCGGCGCCGCCTACGGCGGAACCATGGGCGTCACGGCCAGCAGCGGCCCTGGGATCGCACTCAAAGGGGAAGCGATGGGGCTGGGCGTGATGATGGAACTGCCCATGATCGTCATCAACGTCCAACGCGGCGGACCGAGTACAGGGCTTCCGACGAAGACCGAACAGAGTGATTTATTGCAGGTCATGTTCGGGCGCAACGGGGAGGCGCCGATGCCGGTGCTCGCCCCATGTTCCCCCGGAGACTGCTTCGAAATGGCCGTCCAAGCGTGGCGAATCGCTGTCGAGTGCATGGTGCCAGTCATGCTGCTGTCGGACGGTTATATCGCCAACGGCAGCGAACCGTGGAAGATCCCCGACGTCGAACAGCTTCCCCCAATCGTGTGCCGCCACCCCCAGGGGCTCGAGGGCGAAGAAAGTTTTTTGCCGTATCAACGCAACGAGAATCTGGCGCGGCCTTGGGCGATTCCTGGAACCCCCGAGCTGATGCACCGAGTCGGCGGCTTGGAGAAAGAGGATGGCACGGGGAATGTCTCCTACGACCCCGCCAACCACCAGCACATGGTGGAAACCCGTGCCGCCAAAGTGGCCCGGATTGCCCAGCGAATCCCGGAACAAGACGTCTTCGGCGAGTCCGCTGGCGACGTCCTGGTCGTCTCCTGGGGAGGCACCTACGGCGCCTGCCACACCGCGGTGGCGCGATGCCGGGCGGCAGGCCACAGCGTTTCGCACGCACATATCCGCTATATGAATCCGTTGCCGTCGAACATCGGTGACCTGCTCCGATCGTTCCGCACCGTCTTGGTGCCGGAACTCAATACCGGGCAACTGCGAATGTTGCTGCGTAGTCAATTCTTGGTCGACTGCGTCGGCGTCAACAAGGTTCAGGGCAAGCCGTTTGCAGTGGGCGAATTGATCGAGTCGATCACGCAACACGCCTCGGCTCGCCGGCAGAGCAAGGCCGGATGAGGCCCCGATTTGCCGCCCGCGCCCGCCGACTTGGCGGCGCGAAGGCTCCCAGTTCGAACTCGACCGGTCCGGCTTCCGACACAAACGCTCCGATTTCCAACCAAACCACCGTCATCTACGAATTTCGACAGTCCCTGCCATGAATCTTCCCGTCCTGAAAGCCGCTGACTTCGCTAGCGATCAAGACATCCGTTGGTGCCCCGGGTGTGGCGACTACTCCATTCTGGCGCAGATGAAAAAGGTGCTGCCCGACTTGGGTGTCCCACCCGAAAAGATTGTGTTCGTCTCCGGGATCGGCTGCAGCAGTCGCTTTCCGTACTACATGAACACCTATGGCATGCACAGCATCCACGGGCGGGCCCCCTCGTTCGCGACCGGGCTGAAGTCGACTCGCCCCGAATTGATGGTATGGGTGATCACCGGCGACGGCGACGCACTGTCCATCGGCGGCAATCACTTCATCCACTGCCTGCGACGGAACCTGGACGTCAACATCGTCCTTTTCAATAACCGCATCTATGGCTTGACCAAGGGGCAGTACAGCCCGACGAGTGTCGAGGGGCAGATCACCAAAAGCACGCCGATGGGAGCGATCGACCACCCGCTCAATCCGCTTTCGGTCGCGTTGGCTGCGGAGGCGACGTTTGTCGCCCGATCGATCGACGCTCACGTCAAGCACCTGGGCGAGACGTTGAAAGCGGCGGCCCAACACAAAGGCACGTCGTTGGTCGAAGTGTATCAGAACTGCAACGTCTTCAACGACGGAGCGATGGCGTACGCCCAAGAGAAAAAGCAGCGTGCCGAAAACGTAATCGAACTGGAACATGGCAAGCCGCTGATCTTCGGCAGCAATCAGGACAAGGCCATCCGTTTGACCGGTAATCATTTGGAAGTCGTTCGCACCGACGAAGTCCCCGCCGACGATTTGCTGATCCACGACGCCCACGATCCCAATCCGGCCATTCAAATGATGTTGGCGCGGATGCGATACCCTGAGATGCCCGAACCGATCGGGGTGCTGCGACGCGTCGACGGTGTGGCCACGTACAACGATCAGATCAACGATCAGGTGACGGCCGCCAAAGCCCAACGTGGCGAAGGCGACCTGAACCAACTGTTTCATTCCGGGGACACCTGGCAGGTCGCTTGATCGTCTATCAGCAACTTGATTCATCGCCATCAGCTTTCGGAGAAAGCCATGCCTCGCGGGAAGACTTTTGACAACGTGGCCCGTGCGATCGGTGACACGCCGATGGTCCAGATCAACCGCCTCGTGCCTCCGGGTGGCGGCACCGTGTTCGCCAAGTGCGAATTCTTTCAGCCGCTCAACAGCGTCAAGGATCGGATCGGCGTCGCCATGATCGAGGCCGGCGAGCGGGACGGCCGGATCAACAGCGACACGCACATCATCGAACCGACCAGCGGAAATACCGGCATCGCCCTCGCCTTCGTCTGTGCGGCGAAGGGCTACAAGCTGACCCTGACGATGCCCGAATCGATGTCGGTCGAGCGCCGTGCGTTGCTCCGAGCCATGGGCGCCCACCTAGTGCTGACCGCCGCCGGCGACGGCATGAAGGGCGCCATCACGAAGGCGCAAGAGCTGATCGACAATACCCAAAATTCCTTCATGCCCCAGCAGTTCGAAAACCCCGCCAACCCCGCGATCCACGAATCCACCACGGGTCCCGAAATCTGGGAGGACAGCGGGCATCAGATCGATGCGATCGTCGCGGGCGTGGGAACCGGCGGCACCATCACCGGGGTGACCCGGTTTTTGAAAAAGCAAAATCCCGACTTCAAGGCGTTCGCGGTGGAGCCGAAGCATTCGCCGGTCATCAGTGGAGGGTCTCCCGGGAAACACCGCATTCAGGGAATCGGAGCCGGGTTCATCCCCAAGAACTTGGATACGTCGCTGATCGATGACGTCATCCAGGTGGACGACGAAGACGCCTTCGAATGGGGGCGACAATTGGCCAAGAAAGAAGGCATCGTGGGCGGCATCAGCAGCGGCGCGAACATGTGGGCCGCCGCTCAGCTCGCCGCTCGCCCCGAGATGAAAGGCAAGCGGGTTGTGACCATCATGTGCAGCCTCGGCGAACGATACCTCAGCACGCCACTGTTCGGTGATCTGGGAATGTGATCAAAGGACCCGGTGACCCATCCGGCCGGGCCGATTTCCGTCAACCGATACCGCCCCGGTCGCCCGTCCGCGCCAACGTCAAGTCAGTCGCCAAGCACTCGACGAGCGTCGACAAGTTTGCACTGCGGTCCAATTCCCGAAAGACCCGCAGCGCCCGATCCAGACGTGTCATGGCATCGGGATTCCAGCGACCGGCAGTCGCCGTTTGTCGGAGCTGGTCGCGGTAGTATTCCACGATGATCGCGCTGGCATCGCGCAACGCATTGCGGCGGTCCGCCGTCTCTTTCCCGGCACGGTTGAGATGGTCGTTCAGCAGACGTGTCAGCGCGATCGGGTCAGGCGGGTCTTGAGAGAGTTGCCCCATCAGGGTGGCCCTGATCTGTTCGGTCTGTCCCATCACCATCCGGCGAGCGACATGAAAATCGCCAGCGGCCAACGCGATCGCGGACGACAACGTCGTATCATCGGGTATCGGCGGCGACTCGTCCTGTCCCTCCGCCAATGCCGTCTGCTCGATCTGCCGTCGCAGCAGTGCAGCACCCGTCGGGCCGGCCGGTGGGGCCAATCGTAAGATCTGGCAACGCGACCGAATCGTCGGTAATTGACGTTGCTCACTGGTGCCGATCACGAGAATCAGCGAATCACCCGGCGGTTCCTCCAGCGTCTTCAACAGGCAGTTGGCCCCCTCTTCGTTCAAAAAATCGGCATCGTGCAAAATCGCAACTTTGCGTCGTCCCTGCATCGGGCGCAGGTGCACGTCGTGGCAGAAGCCCTCCCGCATTCGGAATTCCCGCCGCCCGATCAATAGCTCCACGGGAATCAGAGTTTTATTGCCCGGTTTGCGGACCTGGATGAGGTCCGGATGCGTTTCGGCGGAGACTTGGGCACACCCCGGGCACTGGCCGCAAGGAGCCATCTGCGAAGGTGCGATGCGTTCGCACAACAAGGTCCGCGCCAGTAGCGTCGCCAGCGTCGTTTTGCCGACACCGTGCGGGCCGACCAAGAGAATGCTTCCCGTCAACCGATTCTTTCGAAGCGCGGTGCCGATCGCCTCGATCAATCGCTCTTGGCCCAGGAAGTCGCCCCAGTCGATCGCCGCTGGGCCCACGGAAACGCCGGACTGACGGCTCGAGCTGGACGGACTCATCAGCTGGGCGTGTACAGCGGGCGGGCGCGGACCGGACGCGAATCACCCGTCCTGGCAACACCTCCCGAACTAGAGCCCGTCGCGCTGCCCGCGTCGAACTCGGAAGTCGCCTCGGCCCCCGCCTCCAGACGATCGGACGCTTCGACCGAACAAATTTTCCGAACGCGTTTCAGGTGACGACCCTTCTCAAAGTTCGTGCGCAACCACATCAAAACCAGATCGTCGATCGGGCGTTCACCGATCAGGTCACCGGGCAAGCAGAGCACGTTGACATCGTTATGACGGCGCGACATCTCGACCATCACCTCGTCGTAACAGGGCGCCGCACGAACCCCTTCGAATTTATTCGCGACGATCGCCATGCCGATGCCGGTACCGCAAATCAGAATCCCTCGATCCAGCCGGCCGTCGCGGATCGCCGCGGCGACACGAATGGCAAAATCTGGGTAGTCCACCGGTTCGACACTGTCAGTCCCGGCATCGGTGACCTCGTAGCCGTGGCTGAGGAGCGTCTGGACTAATCGGGCTTTGATGTGGACTCCTCGGTGGTCGCTGGCGATTCCAACTCTCAATGGGAGACTCCTTTAGGGGCGTATGCAAAGCAATCGACGGACATCCTGGTGCTCCCCCCGCCGGCCCGGCTGGGTGAAACGGGGCGCCCCTCCATTTTAACTTTAACTTCGAGTGATGCTTACAGGTCGGGCCGATCCGTCGGCCCGGGGCCATCGCCGGCGTCTTGCTCGGCATGGTTGTCAAAATCGGCGTCCGTCGGCTCCGTGGCATCGGCCTCCGACGGGATCGTCGTTGCACTAGTTTCGTTATTATGGCGGTTCAAATCAACTTCGGGGGCCTCAACGGGAAAAAAACTTTCCCCCAGGGAATCCACCCAAGCGTTCAGCTCCTGTCGAATTTGCTCGGCGCATTGGAAATAGACGTCGACCGGCATGCCGACGGGGTCGCCGACATCCCCCCCGTCGCGTCGTAGTGTAAACACCCTTTCAGAGCGATCTGGCCAAGCGGCCAGGATCGCCTCGCGGTGACGCCGCGTCATTGTCAACACGAGGTCTGCCATCGTCATCAGCGAATCGTCCAGAGGACGACTGCAGTGGCCGGTCAGGTCCAAGCCGTGGCGCCCCATCACTTCGATCGCTTGGGGGGTCGCACCCCCGCCGCGACCCGCGGCGAGGCCGGCCGAGACGACTTGAGCGACGTCTTCGCGTCCGAAGCGTTCCAGCAATAAACTTCGCAACAGCGTTTCGGCCATCGGGCTGCGGCAGGTATTCCCTGTACACACGATCGCGATGACGGGTTTGGCGAATTGATTCATGGCAGCACGCTGGATGACTCCGTCTCGAACAACTGTCCAGGTTCGTCCCACGGCCCGTACGACCGTTCCCCATCCGCCGTAGCGGGTGATTCCGTCATCGAGCAGTAAAGGCGGCCACGGCAGGTCGGAGTCCACCTTTCCGAGCTCCAACACCGCTTTTAAACCATCCGCCGAAGTAATCGCCCGGGCAATGGGTTGGTTGGCCACCAGCTCGCTGTCGTCGGTTGACCCTGCGGCCGGCAATTCCGCCCACACCAGCGGAGCGGCGAGGTAGCGATGAATGTGACTGAGAATCCGGTGATCGGCAACGCGAATCGTGACCCATTTCGCAATTTCACCATCCCGACCGGCCTCCGTTTCGCCCACCCCACCCGTGGCAGCTTCCACCAAGTGGTGTTGAACCGACTCTGGCAGCCGCTCGACTGCCGAACCGGGCTCGCGACAGTCGGCGACCAAGGTCAATGGTCCTGGGAAGCAACGTTCACGCAGCCGCCGGGTCAAATTGGTGACCGGTAGAACGAAGTCGCCGGTCGCTTCGGCACTCCGCACTGATAGTCCGAGCGAACCGACCGGGATTCCCGACCGGCTGACAGACCCACCAGCGGACGCCGCCAACGGCAGCCGTGCATACGCTTGTCGGGCCTGGCCGACCAGGGCGTCAACGGCATCCGGGCATAACGCGCTGGCCACTAATCCATAGACCGTGTCGCTGGGCACGCCTACTAACTGGCCCTCGACCAACGCCTGGACGCTGCGGTGGACGATGTCGCGTGGATCGTCTGTCGATTGGAGGTCGTAGATCATGCAGCCGTCAAGAGAGAAGCAATACGGTATCCTAGAGAACCCAGTGGTAGGCCGAAAGCGGGCGGCACTTGGAAAGCAAGTTCACGGCAGCGGGTCAAAAAAACACGATGCCGGCGGGGCGGGTTCGCCAGCCCTCCCGCCGCGTACCCGCCGCCGGCCCGTTATGACCGATCGCTGCCGTCTCCGTCGTGCTCCTTTTTGCTCTCCAAAGCGACCCGCTCCAGTGCAAGCGTCCAAATTGACATCGCCGCCTCCCCTCCGGAACACTTCCAGCCGTCGCCAATGGCTGACCGCTGCAACGACAACTGCCGGTGGACTCCTCAGCGGGACTCTACTGGCGACACTGGGCGGCTGTGTCCGCTCCGCACCCGCAGGTTCCGTGCAGCGGGTCTGGGGACGTCGGGGCTGGAGCGCCGGACGATTTCTGAAACCCCGCGCGATGGCGATCGATCCGGCTGACCAGCTGTACATTGTCGACACGACCGGTCGTATTCAGGTATTCGACACGGGCGGCCAACCGCTCAGGGTTTGGTCCACCCCCGAAACCGAAAACGGCCGGCCGACGGGGCTGAGCTTTGACGGCCGGCGAAACGAACTATTGGTCGCGGACACCCACTATTACCGTGTCCTGGTTTACTCGCCGGACGGCGAGCCGAAGCTGCACCGCCAGATCGGCGGTACCCCTGGGGTTGGACCGGGGGAATTCGCATTCGTCACCGATGCCGCTCGCGACGACGCCGGGCACACCTACGTGGGCGAGTACGGCGACTCCGACCGGATTCAAAAATTTTCTCCCGACGGCAAGTTCATTTGCCAGTGGGGAGGAACAGGCGGCCGCCCCGGAGAATTCGTACGGCCCCAGAGCCTTTTGGTCGACGGAGAAGACTTGTGGATCGCTGACGCCTGCAATCACCGCATCCAACGGTTCGACCTGACCAGCGACGTGCCGCAGTTGGTCGATCACTGGGGCAGCGAAGGCGGCGAATTGGGTGAGTTATATTATCCCTACGGCCTGGAGATCGATGCCAGCGGAAATCTGTTGGTCTGCGAATACGGCAACCAAAGGGTCCAGAAATTCACGCCCAAAGGAGCGCCACTCGCGACCTGGGGCAGCCCGGGGCACCAACCGGGACAGCTATACCAGCCGTGGAGCATCGCTTTGGACTCGCGGGGCTGGCTGCACGTACTCGACAGCAACAATCACCGGATCCAGTGCACCAACGCGTTGGTCTGACCCGAACTGGTCATTGCGTCCGAGGACGCGGGGGTCGCAAAACCGCCGGAAAAGAAAGTGAAAAAACCCCGACCCGCGGCGAGTGAGGCGGACACTCACCGCGAGCCATTGGGGCTTCTTCTGGCCCAGGCAAGAGCCGAGAAGATCATCCTGGACGGGGCAGACAAGAGCGAACCGGTAAGAACGCTGCAAGCGGCCGTGGCGTCCAGTGTCTTGCTGACACTGTCGGTGACTCTCGGGCACGTTCGGTGTCGTCGAATCGAAGGAGCGTACCGATGGTGCTGCCCCGCCGCCGAGCGCTCAAGAGCACTCGGCGACGAAGCCGCGGTGGGTAGCTCCACAAATTTTCCTTATCAGCTCTCTAGCCTCAGGCGATGTTTCCGCCAGCGACCGCGTCCGAGGGATAAGCGTGCATGCCGTGCTCGCTGATGTCCAAGCCGGCTTGCTCTTCCTCCGGCGAAACCCGAAGCATGCCAACTGCTTTGAGAGCACCAAAGACGACTGACATCGTCAAGAACGCCCAGATGCAGATCGCGGCGGTTCCAATCAATTGGATCCCAAAGCTGGTATTACCGGACGCGAGGTGAGAGTTGGGAAGAATTCCCAACGCCATGCACCCCCAGACACCGCACAAACCGTGTACCGGCCATGCTCCGACCGGATCGTCGATCTTTGCCTTGTCGAGTAACACTACGCCGAGGACGACCAAAGCACCCGCAACAGCACCAATCACAATCGACCAGACATTGGTGAAGGCGTCGCAACAAGCGGTGATCCCGACCAAACCGCCCAGAGCACCGTTGAGTGCCATGGTCAGGTCCGGTTTGCCGAACAGACCCCAGCTGACAATCATTGCGACAACCGCGCCAGCAGCAGCAGAAAGAGTGGTGTTCACAGCGATTAAGACGGTCGCGTCGATATCGCCAGTACCTTGGAAGGCCAACTGGCTGCCGGGGTTAAACCCGTACCACCCCACCCACAGGATGAACACACCAAGTGCGGCGAAAGCAACGTTGTGACCGGGCAGCGGCACGCTCTTGCCGTCGGCGGTGTACCGTCCCAGACGCGGTCCGAGGAAGATCGCACCAGCCAAGCCGGCGAAACCACCGACGGCGTGAACGACCGCTGAGCCCGCGAAGTCCTGGAAGCCCATGTCGGCCAACCAACCGCCGCCCCATTTCCAGTAGCCGCTGATCGGGTAGATGATGCCCGTCAACAACGCACTGTAAACCAAGTAAGCGGAAAATTTCATCCGTCCGGCGACCGCACCCGAGACAATCGTCGCTGCAGTCGCAGCGAAGACGGCCTGGAAGAACCAGTCGACTTGTGGCGAGAACGTCCGGTCAGCTCCGGCCTCGTAAATTCCCGTTCCGCCGAAAGCGAAGTAGTCATTGGCGGCGTCGCCCGCGGCCTCTGACATGTACGACGTTGGGTACATCAACCCGAAGCCAATGAAGAAGAACAGCAGTGCACCGACCGAAAGGTCCATCACATTCTTTGCGAGAATGTTCACTGTGTTCTTAGCCGAGTTGAGCCCGACTTCTACCATGGCGAATCCGGCCTGCATGAACAGCACCAGAATCGCGCAAATAAACAGGATCGCGTTGTCGAGGGCGTAACCGACGCCTAAATCGACATCACCACCCGCGTCGGCAACCTCCACGGTTTCCTCGGCCGCTACAACCTCATCCTGAGCTGAAGCTACCGACGCGAGTGATGAGCCGATCCCCATCATCCCCACAAGGAGAGCGATCATCAGCCAAGGGGCACGAATGCCCGTCGGCGAAAGTGTCCAGTTTTGAAAAAATGTTCCCATTTTGCCGTGTGTCCTCTTCTCGAAAACGGTAAGACGCACGGGCAAACGCGGTGATCGCGTCATATGCAACCACTTCAAACACGTCCGCCCTAAATGCTTGGAAAGCAGCTGCCTCGACTCACCGTCCAACTCCTGCCCGGGCCATCCGTAAACGCTCGTGAGCTGTAGGCTGAGTAATGGAGAAGCAGTTGCCTTTCGGGGAATCCACGCATCGCAGGAAACGGGCCAAACCAGCTAGGTCACAAGCCGGCACAAAGCGTAAACCACTTTAAGCAAATGACTTAAAAATATTTAAAAAGNTTGCCCAAGAGCGAAAAAGAGGGTCGTGCCGATTGGCATGCCCAAACCGCAGGCGTGAAATGCCTTGGGCTGCGCGATCCGTAGGCATGTTTCACGGGGCGAGAGGGGGTGCGATTTGAAACGTCCTCGCTGCCCGGGCCGGGTAGCCGCTCAGACGCCCTAAGAGACGCCCCTCCGGCCGGTCGCCCGCGGCGGACCGACGCGATCCGGCCACACTCAACGCCGCGGCAGATAGAGGTCCATTCGCCCCTCAGTGAACACGCGCAACTTGACTCCGTGTCGCCAAAGAATGAAGTACGGCGCGAACGGATCCTCCACCTCGCAAACGTCGCCGTAGAGCGGCCACATCAGGTAATCCCGAAGCATCGCGTCGCAGTGGATGAAGTAGTAAGCGGGGCGGAGCGATTCCGCCAACGCCGGGTGCGGGTCGATCGCCTCGACCAGTCGTGGCACGTCGTCCTGAAGCGTGGTCAGCAAATCCGTCTTGTCCTCCGGCTGGCGAGGGTGTTTCGGCGCAATCCCTTCGAGCACCCGCACGTGCTGGACGTCCCGGAGCCGTTTCGCCACTTCGTCTCGGCCCACGTGCGCGGCCAGGCGGCCCGTTCGCACCAGCCACCGCTCGGCCGCCTCCCGTGCCACCTCCGGATCGATCGGTGGCGGCTGCCGGACCACGAAATACGCGTCCCGCCCGCCTTGCGGGCGGCGGTCATCGCCGGCCGCCGCGAACAACTGGTCTAGCCGCTGGTGCAGTCCTTCGCCTGCGGGCAGCCCGTCAAACATTCCGGCCAGGCCTCGGCCGTCGGGCCGGAAGGACTGAAAAAAACCAATCAGCGAGTCTTCGTCATCCAGCTTCGACGGGTCCAAGCCGACCGAATCGGCCATCCGCCGGAGCACCTCCTGCCCCGGAGCTTGGCCGGCAGAACTGTCGTCGGATCCCGTGGCGTCTCGTCGATTCGGATCGGTCATGAAACACTCGCAAAGGTCCCTCGGAAGGCGAGGAGCCTGGAAGAAACAGAAAAAACAGACAACAGAAAAACGTATACGAATGGCGCCCTGCCGGCACGCTGACGAAGCCTGAGCGTCGCCGCCACATGAATGCGGCCCCCGCGAGAACCGCAAGACGCTTGTCAAGTTGACCTACCGTATCGGCAGACAAACCGGACGGCGATGCCGGAGTGGCTGCCATATTTGCCGGCCAACAGGAATCCGATCGGAACAAATCGGACATAAGTCTTTGACACGAATTGACTTGCGAACAATTCACGGGGTCGTGGCACGCGTCTTGCTTGATTCGGCCTGCGTAGCGGCAAAGCCTGCCAAAAAGGAACGCGACCGGTCTCGGCAGGCCACCGCCATCATTCAAACAACCGCAAGCTTTCCCCGTTCCCAACTGTCCTTCAGAAAGGTGTCCCGGCAATGGCAGCAGCCACCAAACGCAAGACCAAGACCAGTCTGCAACCGCTCGGAGAACGCATCGTCGTTCAGCGTGATGAAAGCGAGAACGTCACCGGGGGCGGCATCGTGTTGCCCGACTCTGCAAAGGAGAAGCCCGCCCGCGGCGTGGTGATCGCGACCGGCACCGGCAAATTGCTCGACGACGGCACCCGCTCGACCAGCCAGCTGAATTCCGGCGACCGTGTGCTCTTCACCAGCTACGCCGGTGAAACGGTCGAAGTGGACAGCGAAGAGTACTTGTTAATGCGTGAAGACGACGTGCTGGCGGTCATCGAGTAGTTGCCCCGCGGCCCTTCGGTCGATCGCCGGCGGCGCTGAAACGCTCGGTTCCCGGACGGCCGACGTCTTTTCAAGCTTTTACCACAACTTTCCCTCAACGATTAACAGTTTCACCATGGCAAAAATCATTGCTTTCGATCAGGAAGCCCGCGAGGCGATTCGCCGCGGCGTTTCAAAGTTGGCTCGAACCGTCAAAGTCACCCTCGGTCCCAAGGGCCGCAACGTGATTTTGCAAAAGAGCTTCGGCAGCCCCACCGTGACCAAGGACGGTGTGACCGTCGCAAAGGAAATTGAACTGGAGGACGTCTATGAGAACATGGGCGCTCGGATGGTTCGCGAAGTGGCCAGCAAGACCAGCGATGTCGCCGGAGACGGAACGACGACCGCGACGGTGATGGCCGAGGCGATCTTCAACGAGGGACTCAAGGCGGTCGTCGCCGGTGTGAACCCCGTGCAGATGAAGACCGGCATCGAGCGAGCCGTCGCCGACATTTCCGCTCAGCTCCATTCGATGGCGGTCAAGGTCAAAGACAAAGAGGCGATGGCCCACGTCGCGACGATCGCCAGCAACAACGATCGCGAAATCGGCGAACTGCTCGCCGACGCGATGAGCAAGGTTGGCAAAGACGGCGTCATCACCGTCGACGAAGGCAAGAGCCTGCAGACGGAGCAAGAGTGGGTCGAGGGCATGCAGTTCGACCGCGGCTACCTGTCGCCCTACTTCGTCACCGACTCGGCGAGCATGGAAGCGGTCCTCGAGGACGCTTACGTGCTGGTCTTCGAAAAGAAAATCAGCAACATCAAGGACATGGTGCCGTTGCTGGAGAAGGTCGTTCAGCAGGGCAAGCCGCTGTTGATCATCGCCGAAGACGTCGAAGGCGAAGCGTTGGCCACACTGGTCATCAACCGCCTTCGCGGCACGTTCACCGTCGCGGCGGTCAAAGCCCCCGGCTACGGCGATCGCCGCAAGGCGATGATGGAAGACATCGCCATCCTGACCGGCGGCCAAGCGATTTTCGAAGCTTTGGGCGTCAAGCTGGAAAGCGTCGACCTGCCGCACCTCGGCCGGGCCAAAAAGGTGATCATCGACAAGGACAACACGACGATCATCGAAGGTGCCGGCAAGACCGCCGACATCCAAGCCCGGATCGCCCAGATCCGACGCGAAATCGAAAACAGCACAAGCGATTACGATCGCGAGAAGCTGGAAGAACGATTGGCTAAGCTGGCCGGCGGCGTCGCGAAAGTGAACGTCGGGGCGGCGACCGAAAGCGAAATGAAGGAGAAGAAAGCCCGTGTCGAAGACGCGTTGCACGCCACCCGTGCCGCGGTCGAAGAGGGCATCCTGCCCGGCGGCGGCGTCGCCCTGCTGCGTGCTTCCGGCAAGGTGAAGCCGAGCGACGATCTGACCGAAGACCAATTGACCGGTTATCGCATCGTGATCCGCTCCTGCCGCGCCCCGCTGACAATGATCGCGGAAAACGCCGGCCAAGACGGCGGTATCGTCTGCGAGAAGGTTCTCTCGATGAAAGGGAACGAGGGCTACAACGCCTTGACCGATGTCTACGAGGACTTGGTGAAATCGGGCGTGATCGATCCGACCAAGGTGACACGCACCGCCCTCGGCAACGCCGCCAGCGTGGCGACCCTGTTGCTGACCAGCGACGCTTTGATCGCCGAGAAACCGAAGGAAGGCTCCAAGGCCGGCCACGGCGGCGATCACGACATGTATTGATCCCTCGCCGGCGAGCGCGTCAGCCATCGCTGACGTGCCAGCCGATCCCCCATCAACCCCATCAAACAGCCCCTGCCGACCTGAATCGGCAGGGGCTGTTTTTTGTGGCTTGGATACCGGCTCTTTATTTTACGAGTGCTTTCGCAACCAGGGGCCCTGACACTTCACTTTACCCCCCCCTTTTTTTTATGGTGTGGTCGGGACGCTTCGGGCCGGGGAGGGCTCCGTTCACAATCTCAAGCCGCTCCCACACTTGCCGCCCAATCGCCCTCCCCTCGCTTCGCTCGAACCTCCCATGGGGATGGTGAAGGGTAGTGAAGGGGGTGGTTTGCCAACGGAATCCGTTTGAAAGCCGTGGTGGCCAAAACAGTGCGGGCCTTTTTCAGCGTCAGGGCGGTCGCTCAATAACGTCCCTGACGCTGCAGCAGGTATTCGGTCAGTGCCTTATCGAAGGGCATGCCGGTGTCCAGCGGCACGTAGTCCACTCGCATCCGGTGGCATCCTTGCCGGTAGGTGTCCCGGAAAGCCTCCAGTTGCCCCAAGTAGTCGTCGCGGAAGCCTGTGGCGTCGACCGTCACCGTCTCACCGGTTTCGGGATCTTCGAATTCGACCGGCCCTTGAAACGGAAACTGCACTTCCGCCTCGTCCATGACATGAAACACAATCACATCGTGCCCCGCATGGCGGATTTGCCCCAGCGAAGTCAGCACGTCGGCGGGGTCGGCCAGCAGATCCGAAAACAGCATCACCAGACTGTGCTGCCGCAACATTGCGGCGACTTGGGTCAGGCTTTTGGGCAGGTCCGTGGTCCCCTCCGGCGTCATCGACGTCAACGCAGCCAAGATGTCGCTCAGATGCCCCCGCCGACTCCGCGCGGGCAACACCGCGCGGAGTTTATCGGCAAAGGTGAGCAGCCCCACCGGGTCCTTCTGCATCGTCATCAGGTGGGTCAGCGCCGCCGCCAAGCAGGTGGCATATTCGAACTTGGTCATCCGGTGCATCTCCCCGAACCCCATCGAACGGGACAGGTCCATCACCAGATAGCCGGTCAAGTTCGTCTCCGCCTCAAACCGTTTCACGTAGTGCTTGTCGGTCTTGGCGTACACCAGCCAGTCGATCAATTTCGGATCGTCCCCCCGGTTGTACCGGCGGTGCTCGCTGAACTGCACCGAGAACCCCTGCAGGGGACTGGTATGCAGGCCTTGTAAAAACCCTCGCACCACCATTCGCGCCCGCAGATCCAATCGTTTGATTTTTTGAAGCGTTTCGGGCGTCAGGGAATTCATCGCCGGGTCGCGAAAAGTACGTGAGAAAAAGAACGTGAAAAGAAAAGTCGAAACAACCGATCGGGGCGTAGCACCAGGGTCGCATGAAATGTCGGATCGGGACAGGGTCAACTTGTCTCGGACCGTTGCCGGCGAGTACAATAGTCCTGCCCGATCAGATCGATCTGTGCCAAATGGACACGCATTTTGAACGGCAAGCCGTTTGCATTCCTGTGCTCACCGACAGGCTTGGCCCTTGCTCGTCGGCAGTTTTGGTTCGTGCTCGCCGGCAGGTTTGGCCCTTGCTCGCCAGCCGATTTGGTTCGTGACCGATTTTGATCTATGACGTGGTTTAGAAATTCAACAGGTGGTGCCGCATTAGAGTGCGGCCGACCTGACTCTCGAGGAGGTTGATCCGACGATGGCAATTAAATTGACCGAGCGTGCAGCGGAAGAGGTGCGTCGTTTTCGCCAAGAGCACAGCTTTGGGGATGACATGGCGTTGCGCATCGGCGTCGCCGGTGGCGGCTGCAGCGGTTTCAGCTACGTGCTGAATTTTGATGACAAATTCGACGACAAGGCCGACAGCAAGTTTG
>JGI12210J13797_10044218_pt1 | contig 17470 bp, 17 predicted proteins | sample ElkSlonscriptome_3_FD_13797 | JGI IMG/M metagenome (IMG submission 13797)
TTTTGTACATAGTGCTCGGTGACTACACGACGGTAACGGCCTAATTCGTAGAACCAGTTGTCAATCGCTCCGCGGTAGCGCACCTGACCTAGTGAGTCTAGTAAAAAAGCCTCAGGAGTAGTGTTGGCTTGAAGTTGCTTGGCTAACTGATGCTGAGGGTCAGGTAAATGGATGAAATTGTAGCGATAGTCTTGAGCAAATTCGGTAATAGTCTCGCTGTCAATACCTACTACCGGGTACACCGCTACCACGGCTACACGTTTATCTTGCCACTCCCGATAAAGCTTACGCAGCGTAGCTCCATACTTCTGGGTCACCGGACATTCGGGGTCCATAAACAGTACCACTGTGGCCGCTTGGTTGCGGATTTGGTGCGGGGTAAAGTTCTGCTGAGTAATCGTCTGAAAGGTATCCGGCGGCCAATGAATAACCTGTCCGCTAAGGGTTGAGAGAGGAGCTAATCCTAGGAAGGTGGCGAATACTGTGGCGATGTAGCGCATAAGACTATCGAGAATTACGTGTTTTTGAAGTTAACGCACTTTACAAGGTAAATAATCTGTTTAACTGAAGAAAAAAGGATTGAGCAACGCATGACCGGGATTCGTCTCGTTTTATTGGTAAGACTGCTAAGTTTAATAAACGGGTTTCACGCCCGAAACCAGATTACGTTTAATAACCATGTGGTGCATATTATTACCGCAATTGTGCTCCCTATCACCACAAGGATGAGATTGGTCCGTTCCCACTAATTATCTACCAGGATGTAGCCAAGTGAGCGGATTTCATCCAGCAGGCAACTGGAACCCGCTATATGCCACCCTGGAAAGCCGACCCTACTTTCCTGCGTTACAAAAATGAGCGATTACTAAGACCTCACGAGATCAATCTGATTAAAGTCTGGGTAGAAAACGGGGCACCTCAGGGTGATCAGCAGAAAGCTCCATCTGCACCTACATTGGCCAATAATCCGCATCTGAATCTGGAACCGGATCTGGTGCTGAAGGATCCCTACGAAATTTCGAAACGGAGGTTGAGAATTTTCGCTTCTTTAGCGTACCAACCAATCTGGAAGAGGATGTATATATCAAGGCTATTTAGTTTGAACCGAGCAAACGTCGCTACGTGCACCATAGCCGTATTATGGTAGATACCACCAATTTGATTCGCGGCATTGACGGCCTGTCGGAGTGCGATCCCCGGATTAAGGAATTTTAGAAGTCGCCGTTGGCCGATGAGTTTCTGTACGGTTGGGTACTGAGAAACTTTCCTATTGTATTTCCCGACGGTACCGGTAAACCGCTGAAGAAAAATAGTGCCCTGATATTCAACGTCCCTTCCGGGGTGCCCGACACCGACCAGTCTACCGTAAAGCTGTACTTCACTAAGAATCCCGGTCGCCGGGAGGTAAAAACCTTCGCCCGGCGGGAAAATGACATTACCAATCAGCTCTTCGTTATTCCGGCCAATGAGGTGAAGACCTTCTACTTGCGTTCGGCCCCGCTGAGCCACGAGATTCAGTTGATCTCGGTGCTGCCGCATATGCATACGCTAATGATGAACCTAATTATGTACTACACCGACGCTCCGCCGGTGGGGCCAATCCGTAGAGATTCGCAGGGTTAGAGTGCTTTTCTTTTTTGATTCCATTCGTAACGAAGTGCTGCCAAATGGCTAAACAATACGGCGGGCACCACAAAACCGGGCAACAAGACAAAAGGAAATGTTAATACTGCTACGTTTGGCTGATTGAAGGCCAATTGCTGAACAGGGGAGGGTACCGATAGAATGGCGTGAATGACAATATTGGCTAACAACAACAGTGAGATAATATTCCAGGTAATGACGATTGGGCGGCTCAACAATCGTCTCTTATAGCCAAAATAGTAAACTAAAGGAGCAGTGATGCCCGCCAATATATCGAAGTTTCTTCCGGCAAAGGTCATCAATTCGGGGATAGTACCGTACACAAATAGCTGGTAAAGGATAATTTCTATCGGAATTCGGACAGTATTCAGCAAGGTGAGGAACGGAATATTTGCTGACTCTAACCATTGCTTTCCCCGCTCAGATAAAAAAACGTAAGTAATTACCAGCAGTGGAACCAGCAACACCACTACAAAGCGAGGTGGCATAGCGTTGGTCTCTTGATAAAAACCGGAAAGCGCCAACCCAGATAGTAGCGTTAGCCACACCGAAACAATTATCCACCCATTTTTAGAGAGGCGAATAGCTGCATTCAGCATAACTAGGGCTAATCCGGTTACCAGAATAAATTCTACGGCTACGAACCAAGGTACAGAATCAAGCATAGGAATGACAATGAGCAGTTAGCAGTTAGCAGTTAGCAGTTAGCAATAAATTTTGCCAACCCAATGATTTTCAAATGACCGTATAATAAATTCAGTCTTCCGTCACACTCCGAATTGGCGCAGATGGTGATCTAGATGCTTGTAGAACATAGTGCTCCATTCTTCTTGGGAAAGCCGTCCGAAGGAATGGGATTCCCGGTTGTGAAAATGCTCTTCCCCTAGCTCCTGGGTTTTCTTCAGATATTGAATGAGCCGGACTTTTTCTGCTTCAAAGTCTTTAGATTCTTTGATAATAAAGTGCGGAGCAGTTTGGCCATTTTTCTTGTAGGGTTTACTACCGACTACGGTTGGTTTAGCTAAAATTTTAAGCATAAACTTCACCAGAGCGTTAGGTTTAGGATGCTGGTTCTCATAGGTTGTTTCGTACGTTACGTTGCAGTGAGCCAGCATCTGAGCTACGTTCATTTTTCCCCACTGATTGGGGGTGGTCGGAGTCAACTGATTTATCCGGTTGATGAGGCTATCCGTTACGCTTTTCTCGAAGATGTTGTTAGTCATAAATTAGATATTAGGTGTTGGATATTAGATATCAGATTTTTGCTTTTAAGCGCTAAGACTTACTCTAAATGCCCACAACCATTTATAACAAAGGTACGGTAGAAAGAATACCAAATTCTTGCCCTATGATAAGAACGTCGCTACCGCTGCTCCGCAACTTCTTTTCTTATCCGGCTCAGTGAAGTACCGGTTATTCCCAAGTAGGTGGCAATATATTTTAGAGAAACATGATGAACTAGTTCCGGTGATTCTTTCATCAACTGCAAGTACCGTTCCTTGGCCGAATCGGTAATCATGGCAATACTTTTCCGTTTGAGCGCAAAATAACTGCCGACCAAGCGAGATCTTCCACCCTCCCGAAAAGCTTCAATACTATGAAATAGCTCTTGAAATTTATTGAAACCCAATTGCCAAACCACACAGTCGGTGAGGGCTTGGTAGTACTCCTCAGTCGGTTTTTTCAGGAAAAAGGAAGGCCAGTCAATAAGAATCTGAGCTTGGATATAAAAGCCGGTCGTAATGTCGTTTCCGGCAGTATCCACAGCGTAGGAACGTATAAAACCACGCTCTACAAAGTAGTAGTGGTGGGCTACTTCGCCTGCCTGCAAAATGTATTCATTTTTCTTAAAGCTGATTTGAGTAAACTGAGAAATTACAGTATTTAGCTCCTCCGCCGTAAGGTTATCATCTTCAAACACTTTCTGGAGGATATGTGAACCGCTCATGGGAACAAATAATTTAAAAGCTTGGGTAAAAAAATCAGTATGCCGACCAATACCGCCGCAATTGCCGCAATTAGCACCGCGGCGGCCCCCAAATCTTTGATGCGCTTGATGCGAATATCTCGCTGAGGTGAAATAAAATCAGCAATATCCTCAATAGCCGTATTAAGAATTTCTGTTACGAAGACAAAGCCCACAGTTAGCGCGATAATTACCCACTCAACAGTGTTTAAGCCAAAAAAAACACCCAGAACGATTACTAAGAATGTTATCGCCAAATGCACCCGGGCGTTATGCTCTTCTCTGAACAATACCCGTAAACCACTGAAGGCGTAGCGAAAACTTTTGATCCTATCGATGATTGAGAATTTTTTGGCAGCCATCTCTTCAACTCGTCAATGTAGGACAAAATAGCTGATTGCTTTCCGGACGAGTTTCAAGATTGTTCATTGCTAACTGTTCATTGTTATTTGCCCTAAGCATGGCGACTCCAGTAGTACGGGGTGAACAACATCAGTACAGTAAATAGCTCCAGGCGTCCGAGCAGCATCAGAAAAGACAAGAACCATTTTCCGAAGGTGGGCAAGTGCGCAAAATTATCAACCGGGCCTACGGTTCCGATGCCAGGTCCGATATTGCCGAGTGAAGTAGCCACTGAACCAACTGCCGTCATAAAATCTACTCCTGACAACGACATAATGGCCGAGCCTACCGCAAAAATAGTAACGTAAATAATAAAGAAGGCCAATACGTTGAAGGCAATATCCTGGGTAACCGCGTTATTGTTGTAACGCACCGGAATTACCGCCGAAGGATGAATCTGACGCTTCATCTCGAGTAAGCTATTTTTAAGCAGGATGGTGTGCCGGACAATCTTTACCCCACCGGAGGTAGAACCCGCCGACCCCCCCGTGAACATTAGCAAGAAGAATACGACCGTTAGCAGAGGCATCCAGGCGGTGTAGTCAGCGGTAATGTACCCGGTAGTGCTAATCACCGAAATTACCTGGAAAACGGCGTAGCGGAACGATTCTTCCGCAGTGTTTTCAGTGGAAATTAAAATACCGATTGTGGCAATCGTAGTGATAATAACTGTAAACCATAGGTAATTTCTAAACTCTTCATTTTGCCAGACCTTCCGGAAATTACCCTTCAGCATGAAGTAGGTAAGGGTGAAGCTGGTCCCCGCTAAAAACATAAAAATGGTCATCACGTACTGAATGTAGGCCGAGTCGTAGTAAGCAATACTAGCATTTTTGGGGGAGAACCCACCCGTAGCCATGGTAGTGAGGCCGTGGTTGATGGCATCATAAAAACTCATTCCCCCAACCCAGAGCAGAGCCGTTTCGGTAAGCGTTAAACCAAGGTAGATAATCCACAGCCGCTTGGCCGTATCCCGGATACGCGGCTTCAATTTATCAGGAGTAATACCGGGCGCCTCCGATTGGAAGAGTTGCATGCCACCAATACCCAAAATCGGAAGAATCGCCACCGCTAGTACAATAATTCCCATACCGCCAATCCACTGGGTGAGGCTGCGCCAAAACAGAATTCCTTTGGGCACTACTTCAATATCAGTAAGAATGGTTGCCCCGGTGGTGGTAAAGCCCGACATCGCTTCGAAAAACGCGTCGGGGTAGGTAGGAATAGCCCCACTAAGCAGGTAGGGTAGCGAACCAAAGAAAGAAATCAGTATCCAACTTAGCGTCACTACCAAATAGCCATCGCGGCGGCGCATCTCTTTATCGCGCTGATCACGGGTAATGAGCCAAGTGCCCCCGCCAACCAACAAGGTGATACCGGCTGACCACAGAAGAGCTTGCCAATCTTGACTGCCGTAGTAGAGTGATACCGGCAAACAGATCAGCATAAAACCCGCTGTAAACACCAGGATGAGTCCCAGAATGTTAAACAGCACCTTCCAATTAAATAGCATACTTTCTTGTTTGTGTTAAAGTGTTATGGTGTTCATCTATTCAAGTAAGTAGAGTAGCTTTAAATACTTGAACACACTAACACATAAATACCTGAACACATCTATTTAAAAAATTTCTCTACTTCCGGCAGGGCATTCCGTTGGCTTAGTACTACTACCCGGTCGTCGCACTCAAACTCAAAGTTACCTAAAGCAATGTAGCCTTTTCCCTTGCGCACTACCCCGCCAATAATGGCATCCCCCGGAAATTTTAGGTCTTTCAGCCGACGGTTCGCAATCTTGCAGTTGTCGTTCACTTCGTACTCTAGAATCTCGGCCTCCACTCCGTGAATACCCGTGATAGAAACCACGTCGCCCTCGCGGATGTAGCGGAAAATAAAGTTAGCCGCAATTAATTTCTTATTGATCATGGTGTCCACTCCCATATTCTGACTCAGGTGGATGTAATCCATGTTTTCCACTAAGGCGATGGTTTTTTTTACCTTCTGATCTTTTGCCACCAGACAACTGATAATGTTCGTTTCAGAGTCACCAGTAAGGGCGATAAATGCGTCCATATCGGCCAGCCCTTCCTGCATGAGTAGCTCTACGTTACGACCGTCGCCGTTAATGACCAGTACATTCGGCAGCTGATCGGCTAATTCAAAGCACTTATCTTTGTCCCGCTCAACTAATTTGATCCGGTACGAGTTGCTTAGCTTCCGAGCCGTATGATAGCCTGCCTTACTTCCCCCCAAAATCATTAAGCTCTCAATTTCTATTTTCACCTTACCCGTGAGTTTCAGTACCCGATCGATGCCATCGGGCTGAGCAATAAAGTACACGTGGTCGTTTACTCTCAGGCGATTGTTTCCCTTAGGAATAATGGTCCGGCCATCGCGTAAAATCGCTACAATAATGTACGAGTTATCAGGATTAAGTCGCGAGGTTTCGGCTAAGGTTTTACCGATTAGGTTGCTATCGTGATCTAGGGTAATTCCTATAAGTGACAACAGCCCCTGGTCAAATTCAAAGGTGTCGGTAACGGCCGCCATGCGCAGTAGCCGCTTCACTTCCCGGGCCGCCAGCGATTCCGGCGAGATAAGCTCGTCGATCCCCACGGTTCGCAGGTCGAGCGTTTCTTTATCCATTAGAAACTCCTCGTTGCTAATGCGGGCAATGGTGCGCTTTACGCCCAACTTCTTGGCAATGATGGTAGTAGCCAGATTTATTTCTTCTGACTCCGTAACCGAAATTAGTAGATCAGATTCTTGTACGTTGGCCTGCTTCAATGTTTTGAAGGAAGTAGCATTTCCCTTGATGGTAGCCACATCAATCTGATTACCTAGCTGACGAAGCCGCTCGGCATCCAGATCAATCACTACAATTTCTTGATTTTCGTACGAAAGGAGTTTAGCCAGATGTGCACCCACATCACCCGCTCCGGCAATAACAATCCGCATAGCAGTATTGATGTCAAAAAAAGCAAATATAGCATAATACTAATGGAAAATGGATAACAGATAGTGCATAATGGTAAGTTGCTGTTTATCAGCGCCTTGAGGTTGGAAGTCGGAAGATAAAAACAGAAGATGGAAGCCATACCAGATAGTATGTACTGAACTCCACCGCACCTTGCATTTGGTCGCCCTGTCTAGTCTTTAGTCTCCAGCCCCGAACTCTTGGATGATGAAAGGTACTGCGGAACCTCCCGTATATTGGTCAACTGCTTGAACTGCGGATGGTCAATTGTATGATCTACCTTTTCGTAGGCCCAAGTGGTGTGGTAGGGTACGTGGAAGGCATGTCCACCCAGGTTCAGTACGGGCATGATATCGGATTTCAGCGAATTACCGATCATCAAAAATTCTTTGGGGGGAATGTCCAAATGCTGAATGAGCTTTTCGTAGTTGGGTTCTTTCTTCTCCGAAACAATCTCAATATGGTGAAAGTATTCGGCCAGGCCCGACTTCAGCAGCTTTCGCTCCTGATCCAGTAAATCACCCTTCGTAGCCATCACTAAGCGGTATTTTCCCTGTAAGGCTTGCAGCACTTCTTCTACTCCATCCAGCAACTCAATAGGCTTGTCTAGCATCTCTTTTCCAAATTGAATAATTTTCTCAATCACTTCAAGGCCTATGGTTTTATCCGACATCTGAATAGCCGATTCAATCATGGATAGCGTCATGCTTTTAATACCATAACCGTAGAGTTTAAGGTTATTGATTTCGGTTTCCAGCAGCTCACGAGAAACGCTGTGGTGCGGCAGATAGTCCTCCATCATATCACAGAACTTCTTTTCGGTCTCCTGAAAGTAAGGTTCATTCACCCACAGGGTATCGTCCGCATCAAAAGCAATTACTTTGATCTTATTCATACCAGTAAAGCTAGCTGTTAGCGCGTAGCATCCCAAACCATTTTTTATCTTTGCTAAAACCTACAACCTAATTCTATGGAATTTCTACTAATTGCCTACGACGGCACGGACGATACAGCTCTTAATCGCCGGATGGAGGCACGGGAGCAGCATCTAGCTTACGCCCGCAAACTATATCAGGAAGGTACGCTGATTAAAGGTGGGGCTTTTATTAATAAAGAAGGGCAAATGATTGGTTCTACGATAATGTACCAGGCCGAATCGGTGGAAGCGCTACAGAAAATTGTTGATAAGGATCCGTACATGACCAACGGGGTGTGGGTCGATGTAAAGATCAAACCTATCCGGTTAGCCAACCTGGATTGATCCGCGCATCAACACGGTAAATTGGGCTAGGAGAAACTAATTTTGTGGGTTCATTGTCGAATAGGCGCAAGCGCGAATACTCATGAGCAAACTTACTGAAGAAATAGCCAAGCGACGTACGTTTGGCATTATTAGCCACCCCGACGCGGGAAAAACCACCCTGACCGAAAAACTACTGTTGTTTGGTGGAGCCATTCAAACTGCCGGGGCGGTGAAGTCTAACAAAATTAGTCGCCACGCTACCTCCGACTTTATGGAGATTGAGAAGCAGCGGGGTATCTCGGTAGCCACTTCGGTAATGGGATTTATGTACCAAAATGGGGGTGATCCGGTAAAAATCAATTTGCTGGACACGCCCGGTCACCAGGATTTTGCCGAAGACACCTACCGTACGCTTACGGCGGTGGATAGCGTGGTGATGGTGATTGACTGCGTGAAGGGCGTGGAGATTCAGACCGAGAAGCTGATGGAAGTATGCCGCATGCGAAACACACCCGTAATTGCCTTTATCAACAAATTGGATCGGGAAGGCCGCGACCCCTACGAATTGCTCGACGAGATTGAAGCCAAACTGGATATTCAGGTGCGCCCATTAAGTTGGCCGATCGGCATGGGTAAACGCTTCAAGGGGGTGTACAGTTTGTACAATAAAAGCTTATTTCTTTTCCAGCCTAGTAAGCAAAAGTTGCAGGATGAAGGAGTACAGATTAGTGACATTCATAGTCCGGAGCTGGATGAATACATTGGGGAAGATTTTGCCGAGCAACTTCGGGAAGATGAGGAATTGATTACCGGGGTGTACCCCGATTTTGATATGGAAGGGTACCTTAGCGGCAAAATAGCTCCGGTGTTTTTCGGTAGTGCCGTGAATAACTTTGGGGTAAAGGAGATGCTGGATACGTTTGTGCATATTGCCCCGCCCCCCAAAAGTCGGGAAACCGAAGAACGGGAAGTCACTCCCGCGGAAGAAAAGTTCACCGGGTTTATCTTTAAGATTCACGCTAACATTGACCCGCGCCATCGCAACCGCATTGCTTTTCTTCGGATTTGCTCGGGTACTTTTGAGCGCAACAAACCCTACTACCACACCCGCCTGAAGAAGAACTTTAAGTTCTCCAGTGTAACCGCGTTTATGGCCCAGGACAAAGAAATTATTGACGAAGCTTTTCCCGGTGATATTGTTGGATTATACGATACCGGTAACCTGAAAATTGGCGATACGCTCACCGAAGGCGAAGAAGGTACGTTCAAGGGAATTCCCAGCTTCTCGCCCGAAATGTTCAAGGAGGTGATTAATCAGGATGCCATGAAAACCAAGCAGTTAGATAAAGGACTATCGCAACTAATGGACGAAGGGGTAGCGCAGTTATTTAGCTACGAACTAGGCTCCCGCAAAGTGGTCGGCACGGTAGGTGCCCTTCAGTTTGAAGTAATTCAGCATCGCTTAAAGAATGAGTACGGAGCCAGTTGTACTTTTCAACCGCTCAATCTGTACAAAGCCTGCTGGATTAGCAGCGATGATCCGAAAAAGCTACGGGAATTTATCAATTCCAAGGAGCGGCATATTGCCAAGGATAAAGATGGGCAGTACGTATTTATGGCTGAAACCAAAGCTTGGCTACAGATGGTGCAGGATAACTTCCCCGATATCCAGTTTCATTTCACTTCGGAGTTCTGAAGCATTAATGATCTACTGTGTCTGTGTGATATATCTTCTACCACACTAGGAACATAACGCCCATAGTCTGAGGTGCTATTATTCATATTCATCAGAAATAAGTATATTCGGATAGTAGTAGTAGAAGTGTATGCAACAACCCTCCCTCGATCATTGGACCTTTATTTTTCTAATTGCCGGAGCCCAAGGGCTTTTTCTGGCGACTATACTTTTCTTTCAGAAGAAAGGTAATGCTCGGGCTAATCGGCTGTTAGGAGTTATCATGCTGCTGTTTGGCAATTCGCTACTGTATTATGTTGCCTTCTGGACGGGTTATATTAGAGTACTACCTTCGGCGTTTCAAGTTATCTTTATGCTGCCGCTGGTGTTTGGGCCACTGTTCCTATTGTATTTTAAAATACTCTATCGGGAAAAACTGCTTGCCCACGATGTCGGGCACTTCCTGCCCTTTTCCCTGTTTTTTGTCTACTCCTTCCCTCGCTACGTCGGGTGGGAGTTGCCGAACGTGGAGTTGCTCTATGGGCAAGAAACCTATCTGCTACGTACAATTCTTTTTAATCTGGTTACGCTAGCTTACGCACTTTACTTATTCTTTTACCTGAAGAAGCAGCACACAATGTCATCTTTGCCATCCGTTCAGTACCGATGGATGCAGAAGGCGGCAATCTGCTATACCGGGTTTGCCGTAAGCTTGGCAATGTACTATGTGCTGTATCTAACCATTGACTTTGACATCACCCACGACTATGCGGTATCCTTTTTCATGGCAGGGTTTATTTACCTGGCCGGATATCTAGGGTATCGCCAGCCAGAGATACTATCCGGTCAAACAACTGAAGCGAAAAAAGCAGCTCCTAAATACGCGAAGTCTACCTTAACTCCGGCCGAAGCGACATTTCATCTAAAAAACGTTACGCACTACATGGAAGAAAAAAGGCCCTTTCTGGACTGTGAGTTGAAGATGGAAGATCTGGCTCAACAACTGAATTTATCTAAACACACCTTCTCCCAGATTATTAATGACAATCTTCAGCAGAACTTCGCTGATTTTATCAACCACTACCGCATAGAAGAAGCCCAGCGGCTGTTAGATGAACCGGCTAATCAGCACGAAAAGGTAATGAGTATTGCTTACGATGCCGGATTTAGAAATAAGGCCTCGTTCTACAACGCCTTTAAGAAGCACGTAGGAGTATCGCCCACCCAGTATCGTAATCGTGTTCTGTCAGCTCGGGAACAAAATAAAAGAATTGCCTGAATTTTTTAGTCTAATCTTATCGGATTAGCCCGCTATCCGGGTTGTGGGTGCCAACTTACGTCTAACCAACTAATTCCAATAATAACTATGTTACTCTCTATTTTATTGGCTCTATTTCTTCCTCCACTGGAAACCGCTCCCGTCGATTTATTTGATTTCTGGGTGGGTGAATGGGACCTTACCTGGGAGGATGCCCAAGGTCAGACCCACCGGGGGTACAACCGAGTCTTGAAAATTCTGGATGAAACGGTGATTCAGGAAAATTTCACAACCTTTCCATCTACCGGAAACACTCTCAACCTGAAAGGCATGAGTCTTTCAGTGTATAATCCTCAAACCCAGCGGTGGCACCAGGCCTGGGCTGATAATCAGGGTGGTTACTACAATTTTGTGGGGCAGTTTGAGGGCGATAAGCGCATGTTTGTAACCAAGACTACCAATCAGCGGGGGAAAGAAATCATTCAACGAATGGTATTTCGAAATATTTCGGAAGAATCTTTCGTTTGGGACTGGGAGTCTTCAACTGACGGAGGAGAGACCTGGCAGCTCAATTGGCAAATACATTACCAACGTAAAAAATAGCCGGTCTATGGTTAATGTTTCATTTCTATTTCCCGCTATTGCCTCTCAGGTCACCCCCACTACTGCTTTGTCGCGCTGGTTGGGTAAATGGCACGTATACTGGATAAAGCAACCAAAATGAACAATTCAGGGGTAATAGCCAACTGACACGCTCTAAAGAGGACAATCTCCTTAAAGAAGAGTTGAACGTAGATACTCCCGGTACCTGGCAAGGTTGGCAGGGACGCACCCTAACCAAGTTCAATGCTAAAAACGAAAACTGGCATTATGCCTGGCAGGATAACCGGGGGAGCTACTGCGATTTTATTAGCCAGTTCGCTAACCAAGTTTTCTCGCTGCAATTTGTAGATGCTAGCGGTAAACGTATAAAACAACGAATGATTATCCGGTCGTTTAGTCTAGAGCGACTCAGTTGGGAATGCGAAAGATACGAAGGGCAAACCTGGCAAAAAAGCTGGCGGGTAGAATACCGACGTGACTAACTACAAATCTACCTCACAAGAAGAGAGAGCATTCGGTCAAAAAGATAGAATGTTCTTTTTATTTTTGGCTTATGCCTCCAAAACCTCAGGTAATCTACGAAGACAATCATTTGCTAATTGTCAACAAGCCCGCCGGGTGGCTGGTGCAGGGCGACCGTACGGGCGACCAGCCGCTGGTAGATTGGGGGAAACAGTATCTGAAGAAGAAGTACAATAAGCCGGGAGCGGTATTTCTGGGAGTCGTGCATCGGCTCGATCGTCCGGTAAGCGGAGTAGTGGCGATGGCGCGAACCTCCAAAGCGTTAGCCCGGATGAATCAGCTATTCAAAACCCGGCAGGTGATCAAAACCTACTGGGCGTTGGTGCAAACTCCGCCTCCTCCGCCGGAGGCTACGTTGATTCACTGGCTGATCAAAGATTCAGCGAAGAACAAAGTGACTGCTTTCCGTACTGAGAAAAAGAACAGTAAGCAGGCCGAGTTGTCGTATCGTTTACTGATGCATCAATCACATACTTATCTGCTGGAAGTAAAACCGCTTACGGGGCGGCCGCACCAGATTCGGGTGCAGTTAGCAGCCGTGGGCTGCCCACTTGTTGGCGATGTGAAGTACGGTGCTACTGAACCATTATCAGATGCTAGCATTGGTTTACACGCCCGACAGCTATCGTTCGTTCATCCGGTGAAGCGAGAAAAGGTAGTTTTCCGGGCGGATATACCATCCCTTGATCTCTGGCAACCTTTTGCCACCGTTGAGGAACCGAAACGCGATTAGTTGCCGTTGATACCAGCGTATGAAGTGGATAGAAAAGTTAAAAGACCGCTGGGAGGTAAATAGTGTAGGGCAAGTGATCGTCATTCTAATTGTATTTGCTTGTACGGGATTTTCGGTGCTCTATATCAAGCAGCCGCTGTTTGACTTGGCAGGTATCACCCCCGAAACTTCCGCCTGGATTCGGGTCCCCTTCTACCTACTCACCATCCTGCCGGCCTACCAAATACTGCTGCTGACCTACGGTTTCATTTTCGGCCAATTTCGCTTCTTCTGGAATTTTGAGAAGAAAATGCTGAGCCGGTTTAAAAAACTGGGTGCCCTCACCGGAAGAAAAGCTGATTAAGCTCTTTTTATTCCCTCCTTGATCGCACCACCCTGGCAGTTCCGTGATGATTTCACAAGCGGACGTTGAGCAAGCTGCTGATAATCCGATATTTGCGATATCGTCATTTCTGCGTACAACGCGTATTTCTAAGGTGGCTTAAAGGCTCATTTCGATATATACTTCTAAGGGGAAAAAAAAATTTTTATTATACCTAACAACATTATGTATTTATACGTAATATTGTTAGGTAAATTAAAATCCTGTTCTATGGCAACCAAAGCGTTAGTCGCGGCATCATCAAAACCATTAATCCTGTCTATTCTGGCCCACGGAAAAAGTTACGGGTATCAGATCATCAAAAATGTGGAGAAGCTCTCGGGCGGAGAACTGGAGTGGACCGACGCGATGCTCTATCCGGTACTACACCGCATGGAACGGGACGGATTAATAAAGTCCGAATGGGTGATACTGGAGAACGGCCGGAAAAGAAAATATTACGAACTCACCCCACTCGGAAGAGAAGCGAGAAAGGCCGAAAAGCAGCAATGGCTTAACGTAAATAACGCACTCACTATTCTTTGGGGAACCAACCCTCAACTTGAACTTGGATGACTATTACCCATGAAATTTGATCTGGAAAAAGCCATTCGTGGCTGGAAGAAAACACTGAAACAACAGCCGGGACTGGAACCGGGCTACATTGAAGAAATTGCGAGCCATCTGCGCGATCGAATTGATGATTACCTTGACCAAGGGAAAACTGAAGAAGAAGCCTTTCATCTGGCCCAAGCCAAATCAGTAGACAATGCTGAGGTGCTGGCCGATGAGTACTTTATAGCCCGCACCAACGGAAGAAAAACACCCCCCTGGAAGAGAAAGCTAAGTATTCTCTACCTAATGCCCAACTATCTGAAGATTGCCGTACGGAATTTCTCTCGCAAATCCGTTTACACCGCCATCAACCTAATTGGGCTGGTTTTAGGCATACTCGGAGTCGCGTTGGCAGCGCTGTACATCCAGTACGAAACTAGTTTTGATCAATTTCACAGTAAAGCTGACCAGTTGTACCGGGTGGCCCGAACCTACCGGTCGCAGGATTATAGTGTAGTAAGCTTTGACGGTTATAATAGTTCCTCTCGAGAAGCGCAACTGCAGCAGGTGAGTGAGATACGGAACCTGCCCGGAGTAGAGGATGCTTGCCACTTCTTTATCTTCGATACCGAAACCTTCGTAGAGACATTAGACAAAAGGCTGGCTATAGACCAAATACTGAGTACCAACACTCCAGCTTCATTCCTGGCTATGTTCGACTGGCCATTTCTGCTGGGCGATGCCTCCGCGGTAAAAAAATCAATAAACCGGGCCGTTCTTACCCGCTCGGCCGCAGAAGACTTGTACGGGCCGGAATGGGCAAGTGCTGATATTTTGTCAGAGATCATCACGATTGAGGATACCACCTACTTGCTGGCCGGAGTAATTGAAGATATTCCTAAGAATTCGCACTACGAGTTTAACATTTTGCTGCATCAGCCCCGAATTGATTACTGGGGCGGGCGTACCTACGTAGAACTCACCACCGGAGCTGATCCAACCGAGGTTGCCCGAGCAATGGACGATAACATGGCATTGATCAATACATCCATGGCTCAAGATGAACTGTTTGCCGGTAACTTTCTTCAGCCCATTACCTCCATTCATCTTAATTCCAACATCCTGTACGAAATGAAGCCGCCCGGTGATGTACGCTATCTATATGTGTTTGGGTTGATTGGCCTGGTCATTATTCTGATCACGATCGCTAACTACACGAATCTGTCTATTGCGATGAACTCGGGACGTAATCGGGAGATTGGGCTACGGAAAGCTTTAGGAGCGGCTCGCCCGAGTCTGGTCACTCAATTTTTAATGGAATCTGTGGTGATGACGTTGATTGCTACTCCCTTAGTACTGCTTTTTCTCCAGGCTATTCTTCCCTGGTTCAATACTTTTATGCAAGTATCGATCAATAATCTTTATCTGCAGGATTATGGCTATTTTCTATCTATTGTGGGGGCGGCTATTGCTATCGGACTGATAGCCGGAATGTATCCCGCATTTTTCCTGTCTAGCCGTAAGATCAAAGAGCTATTTACGAAAGACAGTATCCGCACCCAGACCCGGGGGTTTTCTACGCGGAAGCTACTAATTACTGTACAGCTCATTTTGCTTATTGGTTTAATCAGTGCTACCTACTTCATCAATCAGCAGATGAGCTTCATCAAAAACAAAGACCTAGGCTACCGCACCGAAGGCATTCTGTACGTAAACGTTCCTTCAGATGATTACGAAGTTTTCAGAAACGAGCTTATAAAATCCTCAGCGGTTAGCCACGTAGGCTCCGGTTCGACGCTCGGCACCAATCCTTTCAACCAAACTACTTATAAATTAGAAAACACCGGTGAAGTTTTCGATGATGCCTACGACTTGGCGATGGATCAGGAAGCGGTAAAGGCTTACGGATTGAAAACTACGATTAATGAATCGCCTCGAAATGAGGCGGGTGCCCCCAACGTTCAGTTTCTCATTAACGAAACCGCGGCTGAAAAGCTGGCGCTGGGATTTGGTATTGAGCTGCAGGAACTAATTGGTAAGCAGATTATTTTGGAACCAGAGTACGTACAGGAAGATGGTACGGTAGGCATTCCTCGAACCATTGCGGGCTTCTTTGACGACATTAACCTGTTCTCCCTAAGAGAGCGGGTTAAGCCCTACTTTTTGAGTATCTACCGCGAATCCAACTGGCGGCCGCAGGCAATTATCGCTTTTGAAAGTAACCAAGTGTCGGCGGTGATGGACAACGTGCAGGCAGCTTACGATAAGCTAGGTGCAGTAGCTCCGCTGAGTTACGAATTTCAACAACAGCGGATTGCTTCGTTGTATGAGCAAGAAGAGCGAATAGCCAGCCTAACAATTTATCTGAGTCTGGTTGCAGCCGTTCTAGCAATAGTCGGATTAGCAGCGCTTACCGCTTACCTGACCTCGCTCAAACGTAAGGAAGTTGGTATCCGGAAAGTGATGGGGGCTACGGTGTTCCAAATCATCTACCGCTTCAATCACGAGTATCTGATACTCATTCTGATTGCTTTGTTGGTTTCGTCCCCATTGGCGTACTACGGCATTAGCAAGTGGTTTACCAACTTCGCCTACAGCATCTCTATTAACCCCATTGTATTCATATTGGCGGCGGTTTTGACCTTGGCTTTTACGCTGGTGGCGGTCAGCACTATTGCTTACCAAGCCGCGGTGGCTAACCCAGTGAAATCACTTCGAGACGATCAATAACGGTTCATGTATTAGCGGTAGTGTTTTAGTCAAAGTAGATGGTTTCAGGGAATGCCTCAATGTGCTGAATACCCCATTTTTCAATAGTTCGTAAGATAGGTTGTAAACTCTTTCCATATTCTGTAATTCCGTATTCTGCTCGCTGAGGAACCTCTGATTTTGGTGTTGATATTTCCAATCTCGTTAAATATTTTCTTATTCACTGACATTACGCGGCCTAGTAATTATGAAATGTATAGAAGATAAATTATGACGATCTTTGCTGAAAAGCTTGAGAAAGATGAAACACCCTGAACTAATGGATTTGTATACGGATTTTCTGACGAGTTCACCGAACTTGGCCAGTTCTTTAGTATTAGCCTAGGTCCTGAACAGTGAGTTCAGCCACGATTCTATCGCCCGGATGCCTGCCCAGCCTGAGTTAGACCAAAAAGTCTACTGGAAAGCCATCAAAAAGACCGTGCGCAGGGTGTCATTTCAGTAGATGATTTTATTGAGCACAAGCCACATAGCAGTCTGAACGAATTGGTTTCCTATCATTATGACCATTCGGTAGGACGGACTGTACGTGGGATTAAAATCGTAAATTTCACTTACGTTAACAGTCAGGTTGAAACAAAAGTAAAGCTCCCTGTAGGCTTCGGGATTGTGCGAAAAGATGCCTGCTAAAATAGAATGCTCACAGGCCAACCATTATACGCTAAAAAGAAATATTCTGATGAATGGCTTACAACAAGCTTGGCCGAAAATTCAGAAACTCAAAACGCTCTGTAGCGAGAAATATATTACTTTACCTAATTTCTC
>JGI12210J13797_10611630_pt1 | contig 17458 bp, 16 predicted proteins | sample ElkSlonscriptome_3_FD_13797 | JGI IMG/M metagenome (IMG submission 13797)
ATCCTGTGGTTCTTCGGCCACCCCGAGGTCTACATCATCATCATTCCCGCCTTCGGAATCATCAGCCACGTGATCGCGACCTTCAGCCGCAAGCCGATCTTCGGGTACCTGCCGATGGTCTATGCGATGGTCGCCATCGGGGTACTGGGGTTCGTCGTCTGGGCACACCACATGTACACGGTGGGCATGTCGCTTACGCAGCAGTCCTACTTCATGCTGGCGACGATGGTCATCGCGGTACCGACAGGGGTAAAGATCTTTTCGTGGATCGCCACGATGTGGGGTGGCTCGGTCGAGTTCCGGGCGCCGATGCTCTGGGCTTTCGGGTTCCTGTTCCTGTTTACCGTCGGCGGTGTCACGGGCATCGTGCTCAGCCAGGCGGGCGTGGACCGCGTCTATCATGACACCTACTACGTGGTGGCACACTTTCACTACGTGATGAGCCTGGGCGCCGTCTTCGGCATCTTCGCGGGGATCTATTTCTACCTGCCCAAGATGTCAGGACGCATGTATCCCGAATGGGCCGCCAAGGTGCATTTCTGGGCGATGTTCATCGGTGCCAACCTGACCTTCTTCCCGCAGCACTTCCTGGGACGTCAGGGCATGCCACGCCGTTACATCGACTACCCCGAGGCCTTCGCCCTGTGGAACTACGTATCGAGCTGGGGCGCGTTCCTGTCCTTCGCCTCGTTCGTGTTCTTCATCGGCATCATCTTCTACACGCTGACCCGCGGCGCGAAGGTGACCGAGAACAACCCGTGGAACGAGTATGCCGACACGCTGGAGTGGACACTACCATCCCCACCCCCCGAGCATACGTTCGAAACGCTGCCCAAGCGCGAGGATTGGGACAAGTCCCCGGCGCACTAGGCCGCAGCATCAAGACACGCGAACCCCCGGCATCGTCCGGGGGTTTTCGTTTTTGCGCCCCACCCATTTGCGACACGCCGTCCCGCCTGCGCAGCACACGATTGACGCGGCGTGACGGACAGCTAGAACCATCCTATGCCTTATGAATGGACGACGCCCCCGACCGCCGAAAACGGCAATTGGCAACTCAGCCTTTGGCCCTACCGGTCGCTTCTGCGCAAGGACTTCGTGCTCTTTATCGGATCAACGGCGGCGCTGGTCTCGCTGCCCTTGTTGACCCTTCTGGGCCAGCCGGTGCTCTGGGGGCTGCTGCCGTTCTTCGGCCTGATGCTGGCGGGCGTCTGGTATGCGCTGCATGTCAGCTACCGGCGCGGTGAAGTGCTGGAGGAGCTGACCGTCGATCCGACACATGCGGCACTGGTGCGGCACAATCCCAAAGGCGATGTGCAGGAATGGCGCGCGAACCGCTACTGGGTGACGGTTCATCTGCATACCAAGGGCGGGCCGGTCGAAAACTACATTACCTTGCGCGGCGGTGACCGCGAGGTAGAGCTTGGTGCCTTCCTCGATGCAGAGGAACGGCAGACCCTCTACAACGAGATAAAGGGCGCTTTCCGCGCGTCTTGAACGGTACCGACGACGCGCGGTGTCACCTGCGGCTCTGGTCGTGCGTGTCGGAATGCCGCTCGTCAGGTCGGATCTGAAAGCGGCTGACCGATGGGCCCTTCTTCAAGGCCCAGCCGAGATCACCCCAAGCGGTCCTTGACCATCGGTCCGGTCTTTCCGAAATCCATCTGCCCGGTGTATCTGGCCTTCAACGCGCCCATGACCTTGCCCATGTCACGGATACTGGTGGCACCGACATCGGCAATGGCCGCGTCGATGGCTTTGGTCACCTCGGTATCTGACAATTGTCTGGGCAAGAACTCTTCGATGACCTTGATTTCCGACAGCTCCTTTTCGGCCAGTTCGAGCCGGCCACCTTCTTCGTAGGCACGCGCACTTTCCTGACGCTGCTTGACCATGCGACCCATGATCGCCAGCACATCCTCGTCGCTGACCCCCCTGACTTCATCCTCGGAACCGCGCAGCGCGATATCCTTGTCCTTGATCGCGGCATTGATCAGGCGCAGGGTCGAAAGCCGATCAGACTCTTTCGAGCGCATCGCATCCTTCAGGGCTGTATTGACCTTGTCGCGCATATCCATGGATCTGTCCCGTTAATTGGCTCTCGAACGAAGCGACAAGTTAGTGTTCCAACAGGATCAAGACAAGGTTTCCATAAGGTCAGTGACCCTGTTTATCGGAAGCGATCCGGTCTTGACCAGGGTGTCGGACATCCTTACACCCAGCCCGATTTCACCCATTGGAGACTGGCCATGGCGCAAAAACCGACTGCCTGTCTGGCGCTTGCGGATGGCACGATTTTCTACGGTATGGGCTTCGGTGCGAAAGGCCAGACCGTCGCCGAATTGTGCTTCAACACCGCGATGACCGGCTATCAGGAGATCATGACCGATCCTTCTTATGCCGGTCAGGTCGTCACCTTCACCTTTCCCCATATCGGCAATACAGGCGTCAATCCCGAGGATGACGAAACCGCCGACCCGGTGGCTGCGGGAATGGTCGTGAAATGGGATCCGACGGACCCGTCGAACTGGCGCGCGACAGAAGGATTGACCGATTGGCTGGCAAAGCGCGACCGCATCGGGATGGGCGGCGTGGATACACGGCGCCTGACACGCGCGATCCGGCATCAGGGTGCGCCGCATGTTGCCATGGCGCACGACCCTGATGGCAACTTCGATATCGAAACGCTTGTCGCCGCCGCACGTGCGTTCCCGGGTCTCGAGGGCCTCGACCTCGCCGGAGATGTCACCTGCGCGCAAAGCTATCGCTGGAACGAAAAGCGATGGGCATGGCCCGAAGGCTACCAGCCCCAGACCGACCCCCAGCACAAGGTCGTCGCTATCGACTATGGCGCCAAGCGCAATATCCTGCGGTGTCTTGCGAGTGCCGGTTGCGATGTCACGGTGCTGCCCGCTACCGCCACGGCCGAGGATGTGATGGCCCTGAACCCCGACGGTGTTTTCTTGTCGAATGGCCCCGGCGATCCGGCGGCAACCGGCACCTATGCCGTGCCGATGATCAAAGGCGTGCTTGAGGCCGACCTGCCGGTCTTCGGCATCTGCCTGGGTCACCAGATGCTTGCGCTGGCGCTTGGGGCGAAAACGGTCAAGATGAACCACGGCCACCACGGTGCCAACCATCCGGTCAAGGACATGGAAACCGGCAAGGTCGAGATCACCTCGATGAACCATGGTTTCACCGTCGATAGCCAGAGCCTTCCACAAGGCGTGGTCGAAACCCATGTATCGCTCTTCGACGGCAGCAACTGCGGTATCCGCATGGCCGACCGACCCGTGTTCAGCGTCCAGTACCACCCCGAGGCCAGTCCCGGCCCGATGGATAGCTACTATCTTTTCGAACGGTTCGCGGCGGCAATGCGCGGCTGAGGTTATTCGGCCGCCTCGACCGCCTTGGCATCCAGCTTGAGCCGGGTGACGAAGGCTTTCGAAATATGATCGCGCAGCGCCTGATTGGCGGCATCGCCATCACCTGCCTCGATCGCGGCGACGATCTCGGCGTGTTCTTTCAGCGTCTCGTCTCCACGGCCTTCGGCAGCAATCGACGTGGTGGCCAAAAGAGCCATGGACCGGTGGACCAGATCAAGCTGCTGCACCAGAAACCGGTTGTGCGAGGCAAGGTGTATCTGCTTGTGAAAGCGCCGGTTGGCACGGCTCAGCGCGTCGGGGTTGCCGGTCAGCGCCTTGTCTTCCTCCAGCATGTCCCGCAGCACCCTGACCTCCTCGGGCGTGGCGTGGCGGGCGGCAAGACGCGCGGCCAGTCCTTCCAACTCGCCCCGGACCACGTAAAGCTCGGACAGTTGCGAATGATCGAGCGATGCCACGATCAGCGACCGTCCGTCACGTGTCAGCAGTGATTGCGTCTCTAGTCGCTGCAGGGCCTCGCGGATGGGCGTGCGCGACACACCGAACCTCTCGGCAAGCTCGCTCTCGACCAGCCGGTCGCCGGGTTTGTAGACATGGCTGTCGATCGCCTCGAGAATGAGGGCGTAGGCATCTTTGTTTGAGGCGCGGGTGTCTTGCATCGGGCGATCCTTTGAATCCTGTCCAAGACTACGCCTGTATACGCTGCACGATCAAGGCAAAGCGATTGCCCTGCCGCATGACGCCACCTAGAAATGCGGCATGGTCGCACAATACTTCGCACATGTAGACACCTGGGTCTTTGATCTGGACAACACCCTCTATCCGCCATCAGCCGATCTTTTCGGCCAGATGGACCTGCGCTTTTCGGCTTATGTCCAGCGGTTGACGGGGCGAAATGCGACTGACGCACTGCGATTGTGTCACGAATACTGGGACGTCTACGGCTCGACCCTGAAAGGGCTGATCGAACACCACGATGTCGACCCGCACGAATTTCTCGCCGATGTCCATGATATCGATATCTCGCATCTGCAAGAAGACGCCTTGCTCACCGATGCGCTCAAACGGCTGAAGGGCCGCAAGATCGTCTATACCAACGGGTCGGAATGGCACGCCAAACGTGTTCTGGCGCGGCGCGGACTGACGCGGCAATTCGATGCGGTCTACGGCGTGGAACACGCGGATTTCGCACCGAAACCGACCGAGGGCGCCTTTTCGCGGGTTTTCGCGAGGGACGGGGTCAATCCCGTTAAATCGGCAATGTTCGAGGATGAGGCACGCAATCTCGCGGTTCCCTTTGCTTTGGGAATGCGGACGGTCCACGTCCATGCACCACGCGGGGATCATGCCCATGTGCACCATCACAGCGACGATCTGACCGCATTCTTGTCGCAGTTGATCCGTTGACCCTTTCCGCCGGCCGGCGGGCGACATATATCCACCTCAATGAAGCGGACAAAAACGGATATCGTCATCGCCGGCGGCGGCGTGGCAGGGCTGACAGCCGCAGCGGCCTTTGGCACGGCTGGCTTTCATGTGACGATCGTCGATCCGACACCACCTGTGACCACCGGCGATCAGGACGGTTCGGATCTGCGAACGACAGCCTTCCTGCAACCCGCACAGCAATTCCTGAAGACCGCGGGCCTCTGGCCAAGGCTGGCGGGGGAAGCGGCACCGCTGCAGGTCATGCGGATCGTCGACATTGCCACCGATACCCCCGTGACACGTGATTTCAACGCCGAGGATATCTCCGAGCAACCCTTTGGTTGGAATCTCCCCAACTGGCTGTTGCGTCGCGAAATGGTCGCGCGGTTGGAAGAAATGGGCAATGTCGATTTCCGCCCCGGTGTCGGATTCAAGGCAATGCTCGCGCGGACGTCCGAGATCATCGTCACCTTCAGCGACGGCACGCAGGCCACCGCAAAGCTGCTGATCGGGGCCGACGGACGCAACTCGCCGGTACGACAGGCCGCGGGCATTGGCGTCAGAACCATGCGCTACGGGCAAAAGGCCCTGACTTTCGCCGTGACGCATGAGGCGCCGCACAACAACATCTCGACCGAGATCCATCGCAGTGGTGGCCCCTTCACGCTGGTTCCCCTGCCCGATCACGATGGCAAACCCTGCTCTGCCGTTGTCTGGATGGTGCCGGGCGCCGAGGCCAACCGCCTGGCCGCGTTGCCGGATGACGCCTTCGCGGAGGCAGCGACCGAGCGGTCGGGCGATCGCTACGGACCGCTGACGCTCGCGACCCGGCGCGGGGTGTGGCCCATCATCAGCCAGATCGCGGATGCCCTGACCGCACCGCGCGTCGCGCTCGTGGCCGAGGCTGCGCATGTCATGCCGCCTATCGGCGCACAGGGACTGAACATGTCGTTGCGCGATCTGGACTGCCTGCTTGGCCTCGCCACATCCAACCCCGAAAGGTTGGGCACGCCCTCGATGCTGGCCGAGTATGCCCGCAAGCGGCATCCGGATATCAGACTGCGGGTCACGGGAATCGATGCGCTGAATCGTGCCTCCATTGCGGGCAATCCGCTGGCGCAGAGCCTTCGAAGCAAAGGCATTGCTGCACTTTACGGTGTGGCACCGGTCAGACGGAGCTTGATGCAACTGGGGCTTGGCGCGCGCTAAAGCACGCGGTCGATCACCGGCAAGAGCCGCCCGAGCGTTGCATCGACATCGTAAAGCTTGTCCAATCCGAATAGTCCGATCCGAAACGTCCGGAAATCGGCGGGTTCATCGCATTGCAGCGGCACGCCTGCCGCGATCTGCATGCCTTCGGCGACAAATTTCGACCCGTTCTGGATATCGGGATCGTCGGTATAGCTGACCACGACACCCGGCGCGCCAAAGCCTTCGGCGGCGACCGACCGGATTCCCTTGTCGGCCAGCGCCGCACGGACGGCATTGCCAAGCTCCCACTGCGCCTCTTTCAATTTGTCGAAACCGAAGTCTCGCGTCTCGCGCATCGTGTCACGGAAGGCGCGCAGACCATCGGTGGGCATCGTCGCGTGATAGGCATGACCGCCTTTTTCGTAGGCCTGCATGATAGCGTGCCATTTCTTGAGGTCGACCGCGAAGGAATCAGAAGCGGTCTCGCCCATCCGGGCGACGGCGCGGTCCGACATCATGACCAAACCCGCGCTGGGGGTAGAAGACCAGCCCTTTTGCGGCGCCGAGATCAGGACATCGACGCCGGTGGCTTTCATATCCACCCAGGCGCAGCCCGAGGCGATACAATCCAGAACCATGATCGCCCCCACGTCATGCGCAGCGGCAGCCATGGTGGCGATGTAGTCATCCGGCAGGATGATCCCCGCCGAGGTTTCGACATGCGGGGCGAACACCACATCGGGCTTTGCCTCCCTGATGGCCGCGGTGACATCCTCGATCGGTGCGGGTGCAAATGGGGCGCGGGTTCCGTTTCCGGTCTGCCGCGCCTTCAGGACAGTCGTCCGGGCAGTGAATCCGCCAGCCTCGAAGATCTGGCTCCAACGATAGGAAAACCAACCGTTGCGCACGATAAAGGCATGCGCACCCCCCCCGAACTGACGCGCCACGGCCTCCATCGCGTAGGTGCCGCCGCCGGGGACGATCGCGACCGCGTCGGCATTGTAAACCTGCTTCAGCATGCCCGAGATATCAGTCATCACACCTTGAAAGGCCTTGGACATATGATTGAGCGACCTATCGGTAAAAACGACCGAAAACTCCATCAGCCCATCCGGATCGACTGTTGTGTGCTGGGTATCCATGACTCTCTCCCGTTGACGCTTTGAATTGGCTAAACCCGCGTTTGCGTGAAAGCAAAGCCTATCTGTGTATACCATAAGGGGAAAAGGGCGCCTTCGCTGTTACGCTAGATCGGTCCGGGGCGGCGTTCCTCGCTGAGCAGCACATTCGCCTCGACATCCCCCACGCCGGGCATGGTCATGATGCGACGGCGCAGGACGCGTTCGAAATCTGCCAGGTCACGGGCCACGACACGCAGCCGATAGTCGTAAAGCCCCAGGACGTGTTCCACGCTTTGCACCTCGGGGATCGCGCCGACCGCACGCTCGAAGTCTTCGAGACTCACGCGGCCCTTGGTGGCAAGCTTCACACCCAGAAAAACCGTCACCCCGAAACCGACCTTCCCTGCATCGAGCACCAATTGCCGGCCCATGATGACGCCGGCATTTTCGAGCCGCCTGATCCGCCGCCAGGTCGCGGGCTGACTGAGCCCCAGCCTGCCTGCCAGCTGCGTTGTTGACTGATCCGCATTTGCCTGAAGGTGTCGCACGAGCGCACGGTCGATTTCATCCAGTGTCATATGGGCAGGCTTTCGTCCGATTTGACCGATGACACGGTCATCAGCGCTTCGATATCCGCGATATGCGGCAGCGGCAGGACCGCTTCGCGATAGATGCGCTGGTAATCCGGCAGATCGCGCGCGATGAGCGACAAACGCACATCGACACGCCCCAGAAAGGTCTGGATTTCGATGACTTCCGGCACCCGGCGGGCGGCGGCGATAAAGTCGTCGAACGCGCGTGACTGGGTCTTGTCGAGCGTGATGCGCAGGCTGACCGAGATGCTGTATCCCAAGGCCTGCCACCCGATCACCGCACGGCTGCCCAGAATGATCCCGCTCGCCCGCATCCGGTCAAGCCTGCGCCCCGCCCGTGCGGGTGTCAGCCCCACTGCTTGGGCAAGATCAGGGACACCGCGGGCGGGATCGGACTGCAGCAGGCGTAAAAGACGTCGATCGGTATCATCTAACATACTTTTCTTATATATTCTTATTTTCGCGAATAGGAATCATCATCTTGCCAAAAATACTCATAATTCATCACTCACAAATAGACCAAGCGTCGCTATAAGGGCGATTGACCGAATACAAACCAAGGGAACAAGACTATGCGCGTATTTTACGACCGCGACTGCGACGTGAACCTCATCAAGGACAAGAAAGTCGCCATCCTGGGCTACGGCAGCCAAGGCCATGCCCACGCCCTGAACCTGCGTGACAGCGGCGCAAAGAACCTCGTTGTGGCCTTGCGCGAAGGGTCGCCCTCTGCCGCCAAGGCCGAAGCCGAAGGGCTCAAGGTCATGGGGATCGCCGAGGCCGCCGCATGGTGCGACCTGATCATGTTCACGATGCCCGACGAGCTTCAGGCCGAAACCTACAAGAAGTACGTCCATGACAACCTCAAGGAAGGGTCCGCAATCGCGTTTGCGCATGGTCTGAACGTGCATTTCGGTCTGATCGAGCCGAAGCCCGGTGTCGATGTGCTGATGATGGCCCCCAAGGGTCCGGGCCACACAGTGCGCGGCGAATACACCAAGGGCGGCGGCGTGCCGTGCCTCGTGGCCGTGCACAACGACGCATCGGGCAAGGCGATGGAAATCGGCCTGTCGTACTGCTCGGCCATCGGTGGCGGCCGGTCCGGCATCATCGAAACGAACTTCCGCCAGGAATGCGAGACCGACCTTTTCGGCGAACAGGCCGTTCTCTGCGGTGGTCTGGTCGAATTGATCCGTATGGGTTTCGAAACGCTGGTCGAAGCCGGATACGAGCCCGAAATGGCCTATTTCGAGTGTCTGCACGAGGTCAAGCTGATCGTCGACCTGATCTACGAAGGCGGCATCGCGAACATGAACTACTCGATCTCGAACACCGCCGAGTACGGCGAATATGTCTCGGGTCCGCGCATCCTGCCCTATGATGAAACCAAAAAGCGCATGAAGGACGTGCTGACCGATATCCAGACCGGCAAATTCGTGCGCGACTTCATGCAGGAAAACGCCGTCGGCCAGCCCTTCTTCAAGGCCACCCGCCGGATCAATGACGAGCACGAGATCGAACAGGTCGGCGAAAAGCTTCGCGGTATGATGCCCTGGATTTCCGCCGGCAAGATGGTCGACAAATCCAAGAACTGATATGGACCCGCGGTGCTTTTCGCACCATGTAGTCCGCGAAGGCCCGAGCAACCGCTTGGGCCTTTTTTCACCCCGGCGAGCATCATGACCCAGCAACCGACCCTCTTCAACTGGCTGACCATCGCCGCGCTCGGGCTCATCTGGGGCGCGACGTTCATGGTCGTGGCGATCGCGCTGGAAGGCTACGGGCCGCTGACGGTGGCTTGCGCGCGTGTGACACTCGGTGCCGTCGCCTTGATCGGTCTCATGCGTGTTATGGGCCGACCGCTACCGGAATTTTCGTGGCGGCTGACCCGGTATCTGGTGGTCATCGGCCTGCTGAATTCAGCCATTCCGTTTACCTTGCTCAGCTGGGGCCAGCAGTTCGTTCCATCGGCGTTCGCGGGAATTGCAATGGCGGCGGTATCGCTTTTCGTTCTTCCCCTTGCGCATTTTTTCTCGGACGAACCCCTCACTCTGCGCAACAGCCTGGGCATAGCGCTCGGCTTTGCCGGTGCGACGATCCTGATCGGTCCCGGCCTTCTGCAGCTTGGATCCGGTCTCGAGCCGCTTGGTCAGATCGCCTGTCTGGGTGCGGCACTGTCCTATGCCGTTGCGAGCATCATGACGCGCCGCTGTCCGACTATCGACCCTATTGCGATGGCAACCGCCGTCCTGGTGGTCGGCGCGATCCCTTTGATCCCCGCCATGATCGTATTTGAAGGGCTACCGCCTGTCGCCGACTTGCGGCCCACGGTGGCGATCATCGTCCTTGGCTTGATCCCGACGGCGCTGGCGGCGTGGCTGCGCATCACGACGATACGCAGCGCGGGCTCTGTCTTCATGGCACCTGTCGGATTTCAGGTGCCCGTCTGGTCAATGATCTGCGGCGCGCTGATCCTGAACGAGGTTCTACCCCTGCGCTTCTTTCTCGCACTTGCGCTGATCCTTGCGGGCCTTGCGATCAGCCAATGGGCCAATCTGCGCAAGATCACGGGGTTCTAGACAGCCGCCTCGACCTCGGCCACGATGCCGTCGACGACCTGCCGCAGAAGGGCATCGTCCTCGCACTCCGCCATGATCCGCACCAACGGCTCTGTCCCCGATTTGCGGATCAGCAGGCGACCCTTGCCCGTCAGATGTGTCTCGGCTTCGGCTATGGCCTTCTGTACGGCCGCTGCCGCCAGGGGATCCTGCCCGGTCTTGTACCGCACGTTCTTGAGCATTTGCGGCACTGTTTCGAACGTTCTGCTCAACGCGCTTGCAGGACTGCCGGTTTCGATCATTGCCGCCAGAAACTGCAAGCCCGCCAGCAGGCCATCGCCCGTGGTGGCATAATCCGTCATGACCATATGGCCCGATTGTTCGCCACCCAGATTCCACCCGCCCCTGCGCATCGCCTCGACCACATAGCGGTCGCCCACGGCCGTGCGCTCCAGACGCAGACCCCGGCCAGCCAGGTAACGTTCGAGCCCGAGATTGGACATGACAGTGGCCACCAGCGTCCCGTCCCGCAGCCGATCCTGATCGGCCCAGCGCCCTGCCATCAAGGCCATCAGCTGATCACCATCGGCAACCTTGCCGTTTTCATCGAGGATCATCACGCGGTCCGCATCGCCGTCGAGACAAATCCCCACGTCGGCCCCCTCGCGGCGGATCACATCGGCGGCAAGCCCGGGATGCGTCGAGCCGCACCCCTTGTTGATATTATAACCATCGGGCGCGACCCCCACCGGGATCACCGTTGCCCCGAGTTCCCACAAAACCTCGGGCGCGACACGGTATGCCGCACCGTTGGCACAGTCGATCACCACCTTCAGACCATCGAGCCGCATGCCATGCGGAAATGTCGATTTCACGCGTTCGGCATAGCGGAACCGACCATCGTCGATACGCTTGGCACGGCCGATGTTGCCGGCCTGGGCCGGTATGACCTCACCCGCGATGATCGCCTCGATTTCTGCCTCGGCCTCGTCGGACAGCTTGAATCCGTCAGGGCCGAAAAACTTGATGCCGTTGTCGTGGTGCGGATTGTGGCTGGCCGAGATCATGATGCCAAGGTCGGCGCGCATCGATGTTGTCAGCAGACCCACCGCGGGCGTCGGCACCGGACCGAGCAACAGGACGTTCATGCCCGTGCTGGTCAGACCTGCCGTCAGCGCATTCTCGAACATGTAGCCCGACAGCCGAGTGTCCTTGCCGATGACGACGCGGTGTCCGTTCGAGCCATCGTTGCGGAAATACCGGCCTGCCGCCGCCCCGATCTGCAGGGCCATCGGGGCCGTCATGGGATAGCTGTTCGCCGTGCCCCGCACGCCATCGGTACCAAACAGTTTGCGCGTCATGTCATTGCCGCTCCACCAATCGCCCACTCCAGATCAAGGGCCTGTCTGGTCGCGAGAATATCGTGTGCCCGCAGGATTTGCACGCCCTGTCGCGCGCCCCACAGGGCCACGGCGACCGAGCCGCCCAAACGCTCGCCCGCATCCGCACCACCGCCGATCGTGCCGATGAAGCGTTTGCGCGAAGCGCCCAGCAGGATCGGACACCCCAGCCCGTGAAAGATCGCGATCCCACGCAGGATTGTCAGATTATGATCGAGCGTTTTGCCGAACCCGATACCCGGATCGACGATGATCCGGTCGCGCGGAATACCGGCAGCCACCGCTGCATCGACGCGCGCGGCCAGGAAATCATAGATGTCGAGAAGGATATCACCATACTGCGGATCGTCCTGCATGGTCTGGGGTGTGCCTTGCGCGTGCATGATGCAGACGGGCACCTGCGATGTGGCCGCAACCGTCAGCAAGGCGGGATCATAGAGAAACGCCGCCACATCGTTGATCAGTGTCGCACCAGCCGCGACCGCCGCCTGCCCCACCGGCCCCTTGCGCGTATCGACCGAGATCGGGACATCGCTTCCCGCGCGGACCGCGGCGATCACCGGTGCTGTCCGCGCGATTTCGTCCTCGACGCTCACCACGGCCGCCCCCGGTCGCGTGCTTTCGCCCCCTATATCGAGGATCGCCGCACCCTGATCGCGCATCGCCCGCGCCCGGGCGATCGCTGCGTCCGGTGCCTCAAAGAGCCCGCCATCGGAAAAACTGTCCGGTGTCACGTTGAGAATCCCCATGACCTGCGGGCGTCCCATATCAAGCCCGCAGATCGGGGACCGTGGGTGCGTCAGACGTGTCAGGATTTCGTCGGGCAAATCCCCCGCGGCCAGTTTCCTGGGTCCGGCGCCCCGCTTGTGCAACATGACCTTGTCGAACCAGCAAAGCCCCCCTGCGAGAGGAAAGCTCTGCGGAGTAGGCACTTCGCCGAAGCGCACGATCGGGCGGTAATAGCCGGTCATGGTACCAAGGGTTCGGTTTCGGCTAGGCTACGCACCGGCACTGACGCCGGCGGTGCGTCCGTACCGATCACCAGAAGCTCTTTCGCCTGCAAATGCTCTGCAAACCACGCCGCCAGCGCCGTCGCATCACGCGGGCTGGCCGAGGGGCCATCGACCGCATCGAGTACGATCTTCGACGGTGCCCAAATACAGGTCTGCCCGTTCTTCATCGCCCAGTCGAGTTCGGTCCGGCTGCCTACCACCATCAAACGGTGGTCATGCGCCGCAAGCCTCCAGGCGTTTTGCTCGATCGCCAGCAGGTCGATCCGCCGCTGGGCAAGCGCGTTGCCGACTTGCGGCGCGGCGACGTCATCGGGCCCGACGCAGACGATCAGCGGCGCATCGCGTGCAACCAGCTGATCCATCCAGCTGCGCAGATGTGGCGCGGTGATCGCCGCGTTCGACAGGTAGACGACGCGGGGGTGCGGGACCGCGACGTGTTCCTGACCCACGGTCTGGATACCGTCACGGCTGCGCACGATTTCCACGCCGAGGGCAAAGGGACCGCGATCCAGTTTCTCGATCCTGACGAAAACCCGTTCCGCCTGCGGCTCGAACAGAATACGGTCGGCGACACGCGCGGCGAGCGTTTCCAGAAGGTTGATCCGTTCGGCCTCGAGTTCGATACCGATCGCCTCGATGACCTTGTCATAGGACAGGATGCGATCGACATCGTCATCGATAGGCCCCGTCTGCGGCAAGACTTCGACCACGACATTGAAGCGCACCCGCTGCATCTTGCCGCGCTCCTGCTGGAACGCGCCGATCTCGACCTCGACCGTATAGTCACGCAAGGAAATACGGTCACAGGGGGTCTGGCTGCTGGCTTCGGCCCGTTCGGAAGGATGGGCGAAGGCAAGGCGGATATCGTCAGTCATCAGGGCGTCCGGCTGCATCATTGGTTGGGCCGGCATACAGAAACGCGCCCGATGCGACAAGCATCAGGCGCGACGCATTCGGCCCTGCAACCGGCCTACATGGAGGCGGTGCGTACCGGCTGACGGTAGAAGTAATGGGACCCGATCGCGGCTGTGCGCGGAAAACGCTTGGCCCATGACGGATTGACGGCCTTGGTGTGGTAATGCGTGGCACCGCCTGTCAGTGCGCGTGGTGCACCTTCGAGAAGGATGGCGGCCACTTTGCCCACACGTTCCCAAGCGCGCGGCTCGGCGATCACTTCGGGATTGCCGTCACAGGTGTAGGTGAACTGGCAGGCATAGCGGCGACCGGTTCCCTGATTGATCACGCTGCACAGGCTGTCGGGATAGGCATCGCTGTCGACACGATTCAGGATCACTTCACCCACGGCGAACATCCCGCGGATGCTTTCGCCCCGCGCCTCGAAATACAGTGCTTCCGCCAGGCATTCCCATTCGCCACCACCGCTTGCTACCGGCAGGGATGACAGGAACGTGCGGTCGTAGATCACGCTGCTTTCGGTATCCACCCCGCGCTCATCCGCCGGAGGCAGGCTGGTCAAGAGGCTCAGGCGGCTGTCGGGAACCACCGACAGAGCTTCACGTTCCTGGCCCAGAATGGCGCTCAGCCGGCTCGACAGCACTTCGTCGGCTAGCGCTGGCGATGCGCCAAAGCTTATTGTCGCCGCAATACATGCGGAAATAATCGTCTTCACAAAATTCATTTTCCCACCCAGGAAAGAACGCGGTATCGCCCCACGCTGGCGGGGCAGTCTTTAGAACATGGATCGCGCGACGTCTACCCCCGCCGACCCATCTGGTCGCATAGGCGTTGCCCGCCCTGCGCATAACACCAGAGTTAGCCCGCTTTCGGTAAATGCAAGGTAAAACCTACCAGATGCAGGGGTCCCTTATGTCGACATACGGTCGGCGATCGCAAGCTGTGCGGCAGTCAGGCGCGATACAGGCACGCGGAATGGCGAACAGGACACGTAGTCAAAGCCCCGCTCGCGGCAGAACGCGATCGCGGCGCGACTGCCTGCATGTTCCCCGCAAATCGACAGCACCATATCGGGCCGCGACTTGCGTCCGCGTTCAGCCCCGATCGCGACCAGCTCGCCCACGCCCTCGATATCGAGCGTATGAAAGGGATCTTCGGCATAGACGCCTTGTTGGACGTAGGACGACATGAAGCGCCCGGCATCATCGCGTGACAGGCCGTAGGTCATCTGCGTCAGATCATTGGTGCCGAATGACAGAAAGTCGGCATGTTCGGCAATGTCATGCGCCCGCAAGCAGGCCCGGGGTGTCTCGACCATGACGCCGAGGCGATAGTCGAAATCGGTCCGCGATCTGGTCCGTACCGCCGTCGCGACGCTCTCGACGCGCGATTTGACCAATTCGACCTCGCGCATGGCGCTGACGAGCGGGATCATGATCTCTGCCGAGATCGCGATGCCTTTCTGCCCGACCGCAACAATCGCCTCGAAAATCGCACGGGCCTGCATGTCGTAGATTTCGGGCACGGCGATGCCCAGACGGACACCGCGCATTCCCAGCATGGGGTTGTACTCGGCCAGCGCCTCGACCCGTTCGGTCACTTCCGACAAGGGCAAGGCGACCTGCTCGGCCAGATCGCGCAGACCCGCGCGGTCCGATGGCAGGAACTCGTGCAGCGGCGGATCGAAGAGACGCACGCTGACGGTCTTGCCGGCCATGATCTCGAAGAGCGCCTGGAAATCGGCGCGCTGCATGGGCAGCAGCCGGTCGAGAACCTCGCGGCGGTCGTTGCTGTCCTCGGTGAAGATCATTTCACGCATCACGCCGAGACGGTCGCCTTCGAAGAACATATGCTCGGTCCGGCACAGACCGATGCCCTCGGCGGCGAAATTGGCGGCAGTCTGCGCATCCGCAGGGGTATCGGCATTGGCACGCACACCGATATCCCGAAACTCATCAGCCCAATCCAGCAATGTCCGGAAGGCGCCGTCAAGGGCGGCTTCGACTGTCGTGGGCGCACCCAGCAAGACCTGCCCCGTGGTACCATCGACGGTAATCGTCTCGCCCACTGCGAAGCTGCGCCCGTCGGGGGCTACGATCCTGCCTGCCTTACGGTCGATCGACATGTCAGACGCCCCCACGACACAAGGCAGACCCAGACCGCGCCCGATCACGGCGGCATGACTGGTCACGCCGCCCCGCATCGTCAGAACGGCCGAGGCTGCGTGCATGCCACGGATGTCTTCGGGCGTGGTTTCACGTCGCACCAGCACGCAGGCCTCGCCGCGTGCGGCACTCGCCTGTGCTTCGCTCGGTGTCAGAACGATCCGGCCCGAAGCCGCGCCGGGACTGGCCGCGATACCCTGCACGATCACATCGCGTTCCGCTGTCGGGTCGATCTGGCGGTGCAGCAGCGTCGATAGCGCCGAGGGTTCGATCCGCATCACCGCCTCCTCGCGCGGTATGATCCCGTCCTGCGCCAGATCCACCGCGATCCGCACCGAGGCCCGCGACGAGCGCTGCAAACGCACGGCATCAATGATCCGCAAGGCCCCGTCCTGCAGGGTGAACTTGATCTCCATCTCCTCGCGCAGCTTTTCGCGGCAAAGATCGCCGTAGGACACAAGCTGTGCGAACTGATCGGGGCAGAGCTCTTCGAGTGACGGGCCGCGCGTGTCGCGCGTCAGATAAAGGGCACCCTCGGTGTCGCGGCCCACGGCACGCGTATCGGCAAGATGAGAACTGAGATAGCGCCCGATGATGGCGCGCTGGCCCGAAAGCGCATCCACGAACTGGACAACGCCAAGGCCACATTCGCCCTGCCCCGTGCCTGTCGCCATCGCCTGCACCACAAGCCCGAGACCCGCATCCGCAGGTGCCCCCTTGGCCTGTCGCAGGAGGCGGGCGGTCGTCCCGTCCCACGCCCGCGCCATCGAGCGCAGGACCTCGGCCAATTGCGTCCCGACATCTTGCGGAAAGGCCATTTCGGTTTCGTGTTCGAACGTATCCTTCATCGCCTTGAGACCGGCCGCATCGGCGACTTCGGGCATATGGAATTCGTCCGGGTCGAGCCTTGCAACATGGATCGCATAGGCCTGAATGAACCGCAGGTAGAGTTTCGTCGCCGTCTCGGTTCCCAGACGCTGCGCCAGATCGGCATGACAGGCGTCGTTCATGCCGACGTTGAGGATGGCCACCGGGCCGCCCCAATCGGGATCCTCGCTGGAGGGCCTGACCGAGAGCAATGGCGCCGTACCGAAGGGTTCCAGCAAGGCGTCCATGTCGGGCAGTTTGCCGATCGCCACATCATGGACCGCATCGAAGGACAGCGCGACCGTCACCGGCACCGGCATATCCATCCGGATCAGGCGTTGCAGGCATTTCGCCCGCCCCCCATGCACCGAGGGAGACATCGGCACGTCCGGCGTGATCAGGGTAAGCGGATTATCGATCGTCTGTTGCTGCACTGCGGCACCATTCATTATGTGGCCGCAGCATAGGCAAGTGCAGCAGCACTGTCCAAGGATGTTTACACTGCGCTGTCTAGCCTTCGATCTTCGTCAGATCGGCGACCGACAGGCAGATGGTCCGGATGCGCGACAAAAGGTTCAGCCGGTTGCGACGTAGCACGGAACTATCGGCATTGACCTGGACATCTGTAAAGAACGCATCGATCGGGCCCCGCAGGGCGGCCATTGCTGACATGGCGGTGCCGAAATCCTCGGCCTGCATGGCGGGAGTGATCTTGGCATCGGCGGCGTCAAGGGCGGCGAAGAGGTCCTTCTCGGCCTGTTCCTCGGCGAATTTGATATCCGCCCCGTAGGAGTATTCGACCCCGTCCTTTTCCTCGGCCTGGC
>JGI12210J13797_10703259_pt1 | contig 17448 bp, 15 predicted proteins | sample ElkSlonscriptome_3_FD_13797 | JGI IMG/M metagenome (IMG submission 13797)
CCGTTCGGCAACGGCGGCTTGCCACGAAATAATCGTCGCCAGGTTTGCGTCGTCCGGGCCGCGATTGAGAAGTTGAGTTCGCCGCGCCTCGGCCAGTAGCTCACTACTTCGATCAAGCTCGCCTTGTTCAAGCGCAATTCGCCCAAGCCGGTAGCGTACCTGGCCCAGTTGCCGGCTGTCAGGACCGTAAAGATCGAGGTAGCGATCTTCCAGACGCTCATAAATCGGTTGTGCCTGGTCCAGTCGGTCCATCGCCATGGCCGCGGCGGCCAGGTTGCCCTGGGCGTGAAGAGTCTCCGGATGCGCCTCGCCAAGCGTATCGACTCGATATTCGACCAGTTCCTCGAATAGCGGCCTTGCCTTTTCGGTTTGCCCGGTAAACATATAAAACGCGGCAAGATCGTTGATGACCCAATAGCGCTCGCTGACGTGGCCCGGAAGACCGGCGTAAATGTCCAGCGATTGATTGAACAAGGATTCAGCTCGATCGAACTCGCGCTCGTTGGCATGCGTAATCGCAAGATTACGCAGCGATTCAGCATAAAGCGCCGGATGTTCCGGCTCTTCGGCCAGCATGCGAGTGGCGCGTGTAAGCGCATCTTCGGCCAACTGAAAATCGTTTTGCTGCTGGGCCGTTCGCCCCCGCCACATCAGTACCTCGGCGATTGCGGCCGAACTCGCGTCGGACGAGCCCTCAAGCTTTATCAACGCCTGGTCGAGCAATCGGGCAGCCTGGTCAAAATCCAGCAAGTTGCGATTGGCCAGGGCCAAGGCGAGCATCATTTCCGCCTGGATCCGGGGCGTACTGTCAAGCGCTTCGATGGCTTGCGTCCCCTTTTGCAGGAGGTCGTACGCGCTGATGTCGCGACCCCCGTCGTTGAGCGGTGAGGCCTCCTCAAACAAGCTGATCAGATAATCCCGGACCTGACGAGCCTTCCCGGTTTCGGTCTGGGCACGCTGAGACTCAGCCGCTGCCCGATCGCGTTCGGCTGCGAGTTGGCTCGCCAGCAGGCCGAGCGCGATAACGGATGCGACCAACAGCGAGACAAACGCGGCGAAACCGGCCACAGCAGGTTTGTGGCGCTGAATGAATCGCGCCAGGCGGTAACGTCGGGTGGCGGCGCGGGCCTTGATCGGCAATCGGTCAAGATGACGGCGCAGGTCTTCGGCCAGCGTGGCTACGCTGCGATAGCGCGCTTTCGGGTCGCTTGCAAGAGCAGTCAGAACAATATTGTCGAGATCGCCACGGAGCGTGCGGCGGAGGCGGTCGGGTTGTTGACCGAATGATTCCGCGTTCGCTTCGCGCGATTCGCCGCTGCGCCAGCGTTCGCTGGGTCGCAGGATTCTGGTTTGGTCGATCGCGCGGGCCACTTCGTAAGCGCTACCGTCTTCGATTTCATAAGGAAGTTCATCGGTCATCAGAACATGCAGGACCAGCCCGAGCTGGTAGACCTCCGAGGCGATTCCGATGGGATCACCACGCGCTTGCTCCGGACTGGCGTAACCGGGCGTCATGCGTCCCGCGGCGATGGTTGTTTCCGTATCGGCCTGACTTTCCGGATCGAACACCCGCCCCAGGCCGAAGTCCACAACGCGCAGCACGTCGTCGTCGGAGACCAGGAGATTGCCAGGCTTGATGTCGCGGTGAAGGATCAGCTGGCGATGCGCATGGTCCAGCGCGTCGCAGGCCTGAAGAAACAGACGGATACGCGATTCAATGGACAGCTTTTTCCTATTTGCGTAGCGGTGAACCGGCTTGCCATCGATGTATTCCATCGCAAACCACGGCCGGTGATGCTCGGTAGCGCCGCCGTCGATCAACCGCGCGATATTGGGATGCTCGAGCTGTGCCAGCAGCGCGCGCTCGCGCTGGAAAAGTTGGAAAAGGGTGGGATCGTGATCGGTTCCACCAAGCAGTTTGAGTGCGACACGCTGGTTGAACTCACCGTCCGCACGTTCGGCGAGAAATACTACGCCCATGCCGCCGGAGCCGATGCGTTCGAGCAACTTGAACGCGCCGATCCGCATACCCGGGGATACCTCGTCGCCAATGGAGAGCTGGGCGGCCAGACCCGAGGCAAAGGCTTCGTGATCACCGCACGGGCTGTCTAGCCCCGGCATATTCGCTCCTGAAGCCTCGAGGAGACGGTCGATCAGCTCGCGCTCACGTTGCGAGAGGGACGAATGGTCAACGGGCTTTCCGTCGAGAATGCGATCCAGGATTGCGTCAATCTCGATCATTCGTTCCACTTTCATGTCTTGTCCCGCATGGTTCAGATCAACGCCTGGATGGTGGATTTCGCCTTGTATACTCCAAACAGGGCGTCTTTTCAATGGAGCTTGTCGGCGTGAACAGCCAAGAAAACATTACCGAGTTGCTGCGCGGAATCAGGGCTGGAGCTGTCGACGACGGTGATGCCCTGATGGCTGCAGTCTATGGCGATCTGAAGCGGATCGCCCGCAGTCAGCTTGGTCGATGGCGGCCGGGGCAGACGCTCAATACGACCGCGCTGGTCCATGAGAGCTATGCCAAGCTTGCCGGTTCAACCGGCCTGGAATACGCAGACCGGCGCCATTTCTTCGCCGTGGCGGCGCGGGCCATGCGCCAGATTGTGGTCGATTACGCTCGCGGCATCTTCGCCTCCAAGCGCCAGCACATTCGCGCCGATATCGATCTGGCTCACCTTCCCGATGACGGTCCCGCGCGCGCCGAGCAGGTGGCAATGGTCGACCAGCTGCTCGAGCGTCTGGAAAAGCTGGATCCGGAAATGGTGCGCATCGTCGAGTGCCGGTTCTTCGCCGCCTATACCCTCGATGAAACAGCTGACGCGCTGGGCATATCGCGACGGACGGTACAGCGTAAATGGGAGCGCGGACGTTCCTGGTTGGTGACGCTGGCCCAGGATTGCGAGTAGCCGAAAACCTCGGCTGCGCCGCGCGTCAGCGCGCGTCCGGATCCCATATCCGGATCACGCCTTCCTGGGCGGTAGATGAGATCAGCAGGCCGTCGCGTGTAAAGATCTGACCGCGCGAGAAACCCCTGCCGCCAGTGCTTGTCGGGCTGTCGAACGTATACAGCAGCCACTGGTCGACGCGGGCGTCGCGATGAAACCACATTGCGTGATCCAGGCTGGCCATCAGTAACGGCTTGGTGCTGAAGTCGATGGCATGCGGCAGCGTGGACGTGCCCAGCAGCTCGTAGTCGGAGACGTAGGCCAACAGGTTCCGGTGCAGTTCGGGATCGTCGGGAAGTTCGCCGCAGGCGCGCATCCAGATGTTCTTTACCGGCCGGCGCACATCGGGTTCGATGAACTTGGGTGCTTCAACCGGTCGAAACTCGAACGGCGGTTTGTGCGCGAGGAATCGACGCATTTTCTCCGGCACCTTGTCGAGCATTGCCCGGTTGATATCGGTCAGGCTGGTCAGGCCTTCCGGCCCGGAGACCTCGGGCATGGAGGCCTGGTGTTCCAGCCCGTCTTCATGCGTCTTGAACGATGCGGCCATATTCAGGATGGGTCGGCCGTGTTGTATGGCGACGACGCGCCGATTGGAATAGCTGCCGCCGTCGCGCGAACGCTCGACCTGGTAGACGACGGGACGATTGAAGTCACCCGGCCGCAGGAAATAGGCGTGCAGCGAATGCGGAATCCTGTCCTCGACCGTGCGGTTCGCGGCCGACAGCGCCTGGCCCAGAATCTGGCCGCCGAACACTTGCGGCGAGCCGATATCCCGGCTCTCGCCACGAAAGAGGTTGTCTTCCAGCCGCTCCAGCGTCAGCAGATCAATGACCTCGGACAGGCTGGAGTGCATTTCCGGGGTATTCATGGCGCGCAATCCGTATCACGAACGCTCAGGTTTACATATCGTCGAGCCCGGTGCCGGGCAGGCAGCTCACAGGACGATTCGATCCCAACGTTGGCGATTCCGGTTACAGGCTTTCGATTCGCCCGGCGCGGCGGGCAACGCTTTCGTTCGACGTTCACTCGTCTGCGGGTTCAGCCAGCGTCTGCGCGCACGGGATCCAGTATCACAATCAAGAATGTCGCGATCGGTCCCAGAAACAGCGAGAAGAACCACCACGCCAGCCCGCTTCGGCCCTTGCCCTGCGCCAGGCCGGCATTGATGAGGGTTAGTGTGCCCCAGCCGACGAAATACGGTGTGTTGTCAATCATTTGTTGGTCCCCTGCCAAAACGCGTGTCTGTCCCTGATTATGCACTGAACAATCCGCCCAGCAGCGCCTGACTCACTTAGGCGGGCAGAGCTCCGACTTCAGGGGGAAGAATGCAAAACGCAATTCACGCCCGTCGGACCAGCTGCAGAAGTCCCAGAAGAATTGCGGCGCCAACGATTGCTATGACCAGGTTGCCTATGGTGCCGCCGGCAGCAATGCCGAAGAAATCGAATACCCAGGTGCCGATAAACGCCCCGACAATCCCGACGACGATGTTCATGACGATGCCTTGACCCCGCCCCTTGACGAGCAGGCCGGCAATCCATCCGGCGAGACCTCCAATGATCAGAACGCCGAGAAGGCTTTCTACGGTCATAACAAACTCCGAACACCTTGGAAACGTCTTTAATGCTATCACTAGAACGCTGTCGCCTGTTCCAGTGATGGATCGTCGGCTTGCCGCAACGGGTCCGCACGATGCACGTGTCAGGTTGATGAAGCCAAGGTTGTCATTTTCGATTGGAGCGAGTGAGGTTTCAAAATGAACAAGTTTGTTGCGCTTGCGCTTTTTGCGCTCCTGATTTCGATTTCGCCTGCCCGGGCGTTCGACCTCTCGGATGGCCGCAGCGTGGCTGGGCCGTCGATTCCCACATCGGGGCTGATCCAGGTTTCGGGCGCCGAACATGCACGACTCAGGCATGAGGCTGCGCAACAAGTCCGCTCGCTGGCGGCGCGAGGGTCGGATGCTGGCGCCCTGATCGATGCGATCGATGCCGAACTCGATCCGATCGCCCGCGAGGCCCAATGGAGTGAGTGGCTCGATCTGCTCGCCGCGTCGAGCGAATTGCAAGCGATCGAAGTCGCGGCGCTTGCGGAGTTGGAAAAAACGCTCCCGGTTGCCGGAATTCCACACCACGAGTTTCCTGCGCGAAGCGTAACGGCGTACGCGCTGGCGGAACGCGCTTCAGTGTTGCTGGCACGGCATGCGCGAAAAGCCCGGGCACGAGATCTGGCCGCAACGCCCGACGAGCTCTCCACGGTGCTCGATTCCGATCCGGCCTCGTCGGCCTTTGCCGCCGGTCTCGAGGCGATGGAGCGGATTGCGCCGGAATCGCTGGCCCGGCTCGTGGAGACGCGCATGGCGCGTAAAACATTTTCGCGTGCCGCCTCCACGGTGCTGCTGAAGGCGGCCGAAATCAATCCGGATCATCGTGGGTTGCTGATCGACATCGTCGACCGTGGCAATGTCGCGACGGCTCGCCAGGCGCTCCTGATGGCCGCGACTCGCGACGTGCCCGAGCTACGGGAAATTGCCGCGGTCGCGCTGGGCCGGAGCGAGATCGGGGGGCTCGCCTTGACCATTGCCCGGCAATCGAGGTTGCACCCCGACGACTTTTGCTGGACGCTGCTAGGCGACCCGGCGCTTGGGGCCGACGCGGCCAGGATGCTCGCCGATGACTCCAGTCGGCTGCTGGCCGAGGTATCGCTGCGCATTCATGGTGCGCCGGAACTCGCTCGATTGAGGATGCTCCTGGCGTTGCGGTTGCGGGGTTCGGAAGCGTCTCACGGGCTACTGTCGACGCTGGCGGAATCGCCATGGCTCACCGAGCAGCAGCGCCGGGAGGTCGGGTCATGGCTGTAACTCGTGTCTCGTGTCGTCACGCGTTTTCGGCATCGATTTTTTTCGCGGAAAAGGCTTCCGCAGGCGTTGCGACGATTGTGATGAAGATTGTGATGACGATTGTTATGACGATTGTTATGACGATTGTTGGGAACATTGCTACTGCAAGCGTCATCAAGAGCGTCATCACATTCTTTACCGCAATCGCATTGAATTTCTTGCTCGCGATGTCCGCCGCCCATGCCCAGCAGGAGTATCGCTATACCGAGACGGCCGGCGGCGGCAACGAGTTCGTGCTCGGGTATCCGCCGCCGGTGCCGGTGGATTCAGCCGTGCCGATCGACGGTTTCAGAAGCTACAACGCGCTGCACGCCCGGCATCAGGATCTGATGCTTCAAAGCGAGCGTGTAGGCGGCACGGTGGTCGGCCGGACGCTTCAGGGGCGCGACATCTGGGCCTATGCGCTCGGCGATGAGGACGCCGAGACCGTCAACGCCGGACCGGAGTCCTCGCTGCTGGTCAACGGTGGCCTTCACGCGCGCGAATGGGGAACTCCCGAGCTGACGACGGCACTGATCGAGACCGTGGTCGAGCGGGCAGGTGACGCGCATCTTTACGATTACCTGGCCGACAACGTCCATTTCGTGGTTGTCCCCGTCAGCAATATCGACGGTTTCCTGCAGACGCAGCGTTATCCGACGCGGGTGCTGGTCGGAAGCGATCCGCGCGTTCCCAACGCCTGGCCGCGCGACGGCCGTATGCGACGCAAGAACATGCGAGATGCGGATACTGCGCTGTCCACCCGGGGCGATCACCTGTTTGGCGTGGATTTGAACCGCAACAGTGAACCGTTCTGGGCCATCGGCGGCGCATCTTCATCCAACCGAAACGATCTCGTGTATCACGGCAGCTTTTCTTTCAGCGAGCCGGAGACGCGCGCGCTCATGGCGGCCGCCGAGTTTGCCCGTGAGGACCGTCTCCGGTGGTACGAGGACGTGCACTCGTTTACCCAGGTCCTGTTTTCTGTCAGCACCTTCAATGCGCGTCGAAACGCGATCCAGAGCGACCTCCTTTCGACCTTCGACCGGTTCCACAACTCGCTTTCGCTGCAGCGCCACGGTGTCGGCCGACGGTATCCCGAAGATCCGAACCGGGTTGGCTCGGGGATCGGCGTAACCGCCGAGTACTTCGGTTATCAATACCAGATACCCGCCTGGACGCTGGAAATCGAGCCGCGCCGGGGTGCGGTCGATTACGGCGGACTGGGTACCGAACACGATGGTTTCATCCTGCCCGAATCGGAAGTGGCCCGGCTGCGTGAGGACATGGCGCTGACCCATGCCGTGCTCGCCTACCGCCAGGCCGGGCCGCCTTCGGTTGTCGCTGTGGAGGTCAAGAGCGCGTCGGGACGGGTGGTTCGATCGGTGCGATGGGTGCACGCAGGGAATGATCGTCGCGTCCTCGAATCGGTCGAACGCGAGCCGCTGCTGCCGGGATTCGAATATACGATGTCGGTTGCGTTCGACAAGCCCATGCGCTGGGACGACGCCGGTGAACCGGGGATTGCGCCCGGCCATGACGAGGTGCCGTTCGCGACCGGGATCGTATTTCGGGCCGGAAACGGACAAGCGACGGACATCGACCTATCGGCCGGTCGCTGGATGGGCCGGCCGGGAGCGAACGAAGTGTTCGAGCGCTATCGTTACGATACGTTCCGGACGACGTTCGTCGCGCCGGTCGATCCGGGCGTGCTCGAGACCGGCAGTCTGGTCGTCGAAATCGATGCCCGGGACTTCACCGGCCAGCGGCTGGATGCCGATCCGGAAACCGTAGTCGACTGGTCCAACGGCGGCTGGCGTGGCTACGAGAACACCAACGGCCTGGGCGGCGACAGCGGCGGCATCGACAGCACGCTTGCGCTTCGCATCGTCGAGCCATGGGAAGCAAGGCTGTGGCTGCTGAGGCGCGGAAACCGATGACCAATGCGCCGATCAACCCAGCTGTTGCAACAACGCGTCCATCGATGCCTTGGCGTCGCCGTAGAACATCCGGGTATTGTCCTTGAAGAACAGCGGGTTCTCGATCCCCGAGTAACCGGTGCCGCGCCCGCGTTTGCAGACGAATACCTGGCGCGATTTCCAGACTTCCAGTACCGGCATCCCCGCGATCGGGCTGCCCGGGTCGTCCTGGGCGGCCGGGTTGACGATATCGTTGGCGCCGATGACGATGACCACGTCGGTGCTCGGGAAGTCGTCATTGATCTCTTCCATTTCGAGGACGATGTCGTAAGGCACCTTGGCCTCGGCAAGCAGCACGTTCATGTGGCCGGGCAGGCGCCCTGCAACGGGATGTATGGCAAACCGCACGGTCTTGCCCTCGCCGCGCAATTTCTTGGTCAGTGCCGACACCGAGGACTGCGCCTGGGCCACCGCCATTCCGTAGCCGGGCACGATGACCACGCTGTCGGCATCGGCCAGGGCGGATGCCACCGCGTCTGCGTCGGCGGCGATCATTTCGCCGTCGACCGCTGCGGCCGACTGCGTCTCGCCGCCCCAGCCGCCGAGGATCACCGAGACGAACGAGCGGTTCATGCCCTTGCACATGATGTAGGACAGGATCGCGCCCGACGAGCCGACCAGCGCGCCGGTCACGATAAGGAGGTCGTTGCCCAGCGTGAAACCAATCGCCGCCGCGGCCCAGCCGGAGTATGAGTTCAGCATCGACACCACGACCGGCATGTCGGCCCCGCCGATCGCGAGAATCAGGTGACAGCCGATCAAGCCTGCAATGACGGCGACCGCCACCATGGTCCACAGGCCCGCGCCGCCCAGGTAGAGGTACCCGAGCGTGAGGCAGGCGACCAGCGCGACGAGGTTCAGCAGGTGGCGACCCGGCAGCGTCAGCGCTGCGGAGCTCAGTTTCCCGGACAGCTTGCCGTAGGCGATGATCGAGCCGGTAAAGGTGATCGCGCCAATCAGGATGCCCAGAAACAGCTCGACCTTGAGGATGCTGAGTTCGATCGGCGTCTTCTTCGCGATCGTCGCAGCGAAGCCGGCCAGCTCGCCGGTGGTGCCTAGCGCCTTGGCGATGTTGGCCCGGACCATCTCCAGGTGCGCGTTGATGCCGATCAGCACGGCCGCGAGGCCGACCAGGCTGTGGAAGCCGGCGACCAGTTCAGGCATTTGCGTCATCTGAACGCGTTTGGCGACGATCCAGCCGCCGATCCCGCCGGCAACCACCATCAGCCCGATCGTCATGTACTGGCCGGTACCCGCCGCAGCGCTGGCCGCCGCAATGGTGGCGGTTACCGCCAGCGCCATGCCGACGATGCCGTACCAGATGGCGCGCTTGGCCTTTTCCTGGTTGGACAGGCCGCCGAGCGCGAGAATGAAGAGAACTGCCGCTACGACGTAGGCGGCGCCAATCAATCCTTCGTTGATCGTCATGACCTCAGCTCCTCTGGAACATCGCAAGCATGCGACGCGTGACGAGGAATCCCCCGAAGATGTTGATCGACGCCATCAGCACGGAAGCCGCCGCCAGCAGCATCACCAGGAAACTACCGGAGACGATCTGCAGAAGTGCGCCGACGATGATGATCGAGGAGATCGCGTTGGTGATCGCCATCAGCGGGGTATGCAGCGAATGTGCGACGCCCCAGATTACGTGGAAGCCGACGAAAACCGCCAGGACGAACACGATGAAGTGCTGCATGAAGCTCGGCGGCGCCACCGTCCCCAGCCCAAGGATGAGCAGGCTGCCGACAGCGAGCATCAGGCCGGTGCGGTTAAGCGATTTCTTCAATTCAGTGGCTTCGCGCGCCGACTTCTGCTCGGCCGTCTCTTCCGGTTCCTTCTTCTTCGGCTTTGCCGCGGCGATCGCCTTGACCTTGGGTGCCGGCGGCGGCCACGTGATCTCGCCCTCGTGGGTGACCAGCGCGCTGCGGATCACGTCGTCTTCCATGTTGATGACCGGCGTGCCGTCCTTGTCCGGCGTCAGGTCGTCGAGCATGTGCCGGATATTATTGGCGTACAGATTCGACGACTGGGTCGCCATTCGGCTGGGAAAGTCAGTGTAGCCGATGATGGTGACGTCGTTGTCGGTCACGATCCGCTCGTCGGCCCGGGTAAGCGAACAGTTGCCGCCGCGCTCGGCGGCGAGATCCACGATGACCGAACCCGGCTTCATGGCTTCGACCATGTCAGCGGTCCAGAGCTCCGGCGCGGGGCGATTCGGAATCAGCGCCGTAGTGATGACGATATCGACGTCCGGCGCCAGCTCACGGAACTTTTCCAGCTGCTTTTCGCGAAACTCCGGGCTTGACGGGGCGGCGTACCCACCGGTCTCCGCACCGTCTGACACGGCGTCGTCGAAATCCAGAAACACGAACTCCGCACCCATCGATTCGATCTGCTCGGCCACCTCGGGGCGCACGTCGAAAGCCATCGTGATGGCCCCCAGGGCTACCGATGTACCGATCGCCGCCAGCCCGGCGACGCCCGCGCCGACGACCAGCACTCTTGCCGGCGGCACCTTGCCGGCCGCGGTCATCTGGCCCATGAAGAAGCGGCCGAAATTGTTGCCGGCTTCCATGACGGCCCGGTAACCGGCGATGTTGGCCATCGATGAAAGGGCGTCCATCTTCTGCGCCCGGCTGATGCGCGGCACCATGTCCATGGCCAGTACGGACATGTTCCGGGCCTTCATCTTCTCGAGCAGGTCCTCGTTGGAAGACGGCCAGACAAATCCGATCACGATCTTGCCGTCGGGTGCGGCATCGATCTCTTCGGCCGTCGGCTCACGAACCTTGACGATCACGTCGGCTTCGTTCCAGAGGTCCGTAGCAGACGACACTACCTCCACGCCGGCGTCGCGGTAGGCCTCGTCGCTGAACGATGCGGCCATCCCGGCGCCTGATTCGACGATGCATTCGTAGCCGAGCTTCTGCAGTCGGCCCGCACTGTCGGGCGTCAACGCAACGCGCGCTTCGCCCGGTGCAGTCTCTTTGGGTGCACCTATCTTCATTCACGTACTCCTGGAGTTGCGCGGATGTATCTGGACCAAAGTGTAGCGTCAAATCGCACCGGCACCAACGTGTATTTGTCACCTGCCTCGTTTCGTCATACATCAGACGCCAGGTGTCGATTCAATTCGGCCAGACGCTCCGGTGTCCCGATATCGAGCCACAGGCCGCCATGGTACTCGCCGGAAACACGGCCGGCGGCAATGGCGCTTTCGAGCACGGGTCTAAGCGCGCGGAAGCCCGGCGCGAGCGGGATGAACATCTCCGGGCGGAACACACCAATGCCGCTGTAGGTGTATCTGGGATCGCCTTCGAGCATCAGCCGGCCGTTGTTCAGCGCGAAATCGCCTTCCGGGTGATGCTCAGGGTTGTCGACCAGCACAAGATGGGCATCGCCCGGCGGCGCGAGTTGAGTCAGACGCTCGATCGGAAAGTCGCAGTGCACGTCGCTGTTGACGACCAGAAACGGATCGCTGCCAAGCAGTCCGAGCGCGTGGCGAATGCCGCCGGCGGTTTCCAGGGCGCCTTCGGGCTCGCGCGAGTATCGGATTTGGACGCCCGTCGAGGCGCCGGTGCCCAGCGTGTTTTCGATCATCCCGCCGTGCCATGCCAGATTGATCACCAGCTGCTCGACGCCCGCGTCGCGCAAGCGCTCGATCTGTCGCACAATCAGAGGCTTGCCGCCGGCCTGCAGCAGCGGTTTGGGCGTGTCGTCGGTCAGCGGGCGCATTCTTTCACCGCGTCCTGCCGACAGAATCATCGCTCGCATGACGAACCTTTCGCTATAGTTTCGGTCCCGACAATGTAGCCTCGTGGCTGGACTGGATGTTGCAGTCCGATCAGAGCCGAGGCCGGATTCGGCTGCAGCCCCTGTGAAAGGAGTTCCAACGCGTCATGAAGTCAACATTGTTTTCGATTGTGTTTTTGGGGCTTGCCCACTCCCTTGGAATGCTGGCGGCGGCCAACGCTTTCGCGCAGCCCGAGACCGAGTACAGCGAACTGTTCGATTCGCTCCAGACCAGTCTCTACACGGTAGAAGTGGTCGATCGGATCAGTAACAACAAGAACGCGCAGGGAAGCGGCTTCGTCGTCGAAGCCGGCGGCGTTCTGGCCACCAACTATCATGTCGTGTCCGAGTTCGTGCTCGATCCGGAGCGATATTCCCTGCGTTATCGAGACGCTGGCGGACAGACCGGTCCGCTGGTCGTGCTCGAGGTCGACGTCTTGCATGACCTTGCGCTTGTCCGGTTTGCCGACGGCTCGCCGCCCGATACGATTGTGCCGTTCGACTTGGCCGAGTCCGAGCCACGAATGGGCGAAACCGTTCTGGCGCTAGGCAATCCTTACGATATCGGAATCAGCATCGTGCCCGGCACCTTCAACGGTCTGCTGGAAAACCAGTATCGAAAGAATATTCACTTCACCGGGGCCTTGAACCCGGGCATGTCCGGCGGGCCCGCGGTGACGACGTCCGGCGAAGTGGTGGGTGTAAACGTTGCCGGTGCCGGAAACTCGGTCAGCTTTCTGGTGCCCGCAAGCAACCTGAGAGATCTGCTGGCGCGTGCACCCGAAACACCTTCCTCGCTGGAGGAAATGCGGACACGCGTGGTCAAGCGCATCATCGATCATCAGGGCGAGATGATCGACGACCTGCTGGCCGGCGACTGGACGCTGGAGGCGTTCGGTCCACTGATGATCCCGCGCGAGATCACGCCGTGGCTTTCGTGCAGCGGGTCGGGTCGTGAGGCCGACCCGGAAACGCCGTGGGTGGAGAGCCACTCCAACTGCACCCTGAACGATCGCATTTATCTTTCGCGCACGCTGGATACGGGCCCCGTGGAACTCATTTTCGGGTGGTATGAGAGCGACAGCCTCAACGAGTTCCAGTTTGCCCGGATGTTCGGACAAACCACATTCATGCCGTTCAACCGAACCGGCGAAGACGACGTTACCGAATTCGAGTGCCGGGAGGACTGGGTTGAGTTCGAGAATCTCTCGCCGGTCGATTTCAAGGCCAGCTTCTGCCTGCGCGCCTATCTGGACTATCCTGGCCTGTACGATGTGCTCTACGTGGCCCGCGCGCTGATGCCCAACGGCGAAGGACTGCATGTGCACTACACCCTGGCCGGCGTCGGGCGCGAAAAGGCGATGGAATTTCATGGTCACCTGCTCGGGGCTTTGTCGTGGAAGTGATCGTCGAGCAGCTGGGCACCACCAACAATGTGCTGGACCGACAGAAGTTCGATCAGCACTCTGTATGGCTGGGGCGTGCCTTCGACAATGATGTGATTCTTTCCGACGAGCACGTCGACGGCAGTCACGCGAAGCTTTTCTTTGACGAAGAAGGGCGTCTTTGGCTGCAGGATCTGGGCAGCGTCAACGGTGTCCGAAGGCCGCGACACAAGGCGCACATCGAACGCACCGAGGTCCGCAGCGGAGAGGTCTTCCTCATCGGGCGAAGCCGTATTCGAGTCTTCGCGGGCTCCCATCCGGTAGCACCGGCGGTGAAGATCCGCACCTCGGAGGTGTTCTTGCTCTGGCTGGGAAAGCCGCAGGTGACCGTGATGCTTGCGGTGATATTCCTGGCGGTGAAGATTTTGGGGACCTGGCTGTTGACAATCGGCGATTTCCGCTGGAGCCAGGTCATCGAGCGCAACCTCGGCGAGGTCATGACATTCGTCGCGCTGGCTGTCGGCGTCTACTTTCTTTCGGTGCTGTTCAGGCGCGGCGGCAATTTTCTGGCGCACCTCAGTCTGCTCATCATGGTGTTCCTGCTGTCCTCGCTGTTCGAGTCTGCGCTGGCGATCGCGGTATTCAGCAGCGGCGACGACGCGTATCCGCTGCTGGACTGGCTCGATTCCGCCCTGGGCTATCTGACGCTTCTGGTTTATCTGTGGAGCATCCTTTATCTGGCGTTTCATATCTCGCTGATGCGGCGGACGCTCATCAGCGTGGTTATCGTGGCGGTGATGATCGGCGTGAACAATCTTCCCGACGATTCGATGCGACGTTTCATCACCCAGCAGTCGTTTCCGCTCAAGCAGCTTTGGCTGCCGCCGGCGTTGCTGATCGGCGAGCCTGTGCCTGCCGAAGCGTTTATGGAAGACGCCGATGCGCTGTTCGGGGCTCTGGACGAAAACCGCTTGGAAGCACTGGCCGAGCGCGAGATCGACGAAGTCGAGTCGGCATCGAGATCCGAGGAACCTGGTGCCGAGGCGGAAGCGCCTTCGGGTGACGAGGCCCCAGGGCCTGAAGCAGCCGAGTCGGACGATGCGTTGGATGCCGAAAACTCTGAATAACCCTGCACTCAGATATCGGCTGGCCTGGCTCGGGCACGCCAGGCACCGACCAGGCGTTCGAGTGGTGCGAGTTCAGGATTGCGATCGATTGCAAGCTTGAGGTAGGAGAAAAAGCGCGGTGCGTCGTCGAGGTATTTCGGCTTGCCGTCCCTGTATCGAATACGCGCGAAAATGCCGAGCACCTTCAGGTGCCGCTGGACGCCCATCAGGTCGCAGCTGCGTTGCCACAGATGCGGGTTTTCGGTGACGGGCAGGCCGTCGGTCTGCGCACGCATACGATAGTCTTCCAGCCAGGTGTCCACGCGATCCGGCGACCAGCTCAGAAAGGCATCGCGAAAGAGGCAGACGGGGTCGTAGGTGATCGGTCCAAGCACGGCGTCCTGGAAATCCAGGATGCCCGGGTTCGGATCGGATGCCATCAGATTGCGCGGCATGAAATCGCGGTGGACGAAGACCCGGGGCTGATCCAGCGCCCAGCGGATCAGCGTCATGCAGACCATCTCCCAATCGTCGAGCTCCGAGTCGGTGGGTTCGACCCGCCAGTGGTGCGCGAGGAACCAGTCCGGAAACAGGCTGAGCTCGCGCAGCAGCAGCGCAGCATCGTATTCGGGCAGCCCTTCACATTCAACGCCGCGTTGCATCTTCGACAACGCGCGCAGGGCATCGCCGAACAAGGCATCTGAGTTTTTTTCAGTCAAGACGTGGTGCCAGGGCTGGTCGCCCATGTCGGTCAGAAGCAGAAAACCGCGGTCCCGGTTTTCGGCGAGCACCGCGGGCACGTTGAGTCCGGCTTTTGCCAGTCGGCGCGCGACGTCCACAAACGGGGCGGTCGCCTCGTGCTCGGGCGGCGCGTCCATGACGACACGCGACTCATTTTCGCCAACGAGCCGGAAATAGCGGCGAAAACTGGCATCGCTCGAAATGGCTTCGGCATTATTGAAATTGAAACCGGCTCTGGCCGATGCCCAATCCATGAGCTGGCGGGTGCGCGTGTCGTGCGGGGAAGCGGATTCGCTGGGTCTGGGCGACAATTTGGATGACTCCGATGGCGGTGTGCTGGTACTGGTGGCGGGCCGCCGTGTGATCGATGCTATGTGACGGATGTGCGTCCGGGTCGACGCGAACCCACCGTGTCGGTTAAAATAATACCAAATTGGTCTTGTTTTTCACGGTGCTGATGGCACTATATCAGTAGAGACTCCGACAAGACGCATCGCAATGTTGAGAATCGGAAAACTGACTGACTATGCAACCGTGGTGATGGCCGAACTGGCCGGCCACTACGGCGAATGCTGGTCGGCGTCGCAGGTGGCCGAAGCGACGCGGCTCGAGGTGCCGACAGTCGCCAAGGTTCTGAAGACGCTGGCGCGCTCTGGTCTGATCGACTCGGTGCGTGGGGTCAACGGCGGATACAGGCTGAGTGAACCGGCCGACGAGATATCGGTTGCCGCAATCATCCGGGCCATGGAAGGTCCGATTGCATTGACTGAATGCGGCCTCGAGCCGGGACGTTGCGCGCGCGAGAATGACTGCAACCTGAAGGGCAACTGGCAGCGCATCGGCGAGACGGTGGAAAACGCACTTGAGGCGCTGACGCTGGCCGACCTGGTTGCGCCGCAGGATACCGGCCTCCGGCTGGTGACCCGAACGTCGACGGTGGCCGGCGAGTCGGGCAAGTAACCCTTGAATGAACCGTATCAAACCGAAATCATGAGTGGTGTGGCATGAGCGAAACGCAGCAGCAAGTCGAAGCGCTGATTCAAAGCCGTTACAAGGCCGGCTTTTACACCGATATCGAATCGGAATCGGTCGGTGCGGGTCTCAACGAAGAAATCATTGCGATGATTTCGGCGAAGAAAGACGAGCCCGAATGGCTCCTGGAGTGGCGTCTCAAGGCATTCCACCACTGGCAGACCATGACAGGGCCGAACTGGGCAAAGCTGAACCTGCCCGGGATTGATTTTCAGAAGATCCACTACTACTCGGCCCCCAAGCAGAAAGACCGGCCTAAGAGCCTTGACGAGGTGGACCCGAAATTGCTGGAAACCTTCGACAAGCTCGGCGTGCCGTTGCACGAGCGAGCACGGCTGGCCGGGGTTGCGGTCGATGCCGTTTTCGATTCGGTGTCGGTTGGAACCACATTCCAGAAAGAGCTGAAGGAGGCCGGCGTGATCTTCTGCTCGTTTTCTGAAGCGGTCCAGGAACATCCCGAACTGGTGCGCGAATATCTCGGATCGGTCGTGCCTTACCGCGACAATTATTTCGCGTGCCTGAACTCGGCCGTGTTCTCCGACGGCTCCTTTGTTTATATTCCCGAAGGCACCAGGTGTCCGATGGAATTGTCGACATACTTCAGGATCAATGCGCGCGACACCGGCCAGTTCGAACGCACCCTGATCATTGCCGACCCGGGCGCGGAAGTCAGCTATCTCGAAGGCTGCACCGCGCCGATGCGCGACGAAAATCAATTGCATGCGGCCGTGGTTGAGCTTGTCGCCCGAAAAAAGGCCAAGATCAAGTATTCGACCGTACAGAACTGGTATCCAGGCGACGAAAACGGCAAGGGCGGCATTTACAACTTCGTGACAAAGCGCGGCGACTGTCGCGAGGACGATTCGCGCATCTCCTGGACGCAGGTCGAAACCGGCTCGGCGATCACCTGGAAGTATCCCTCATGCATCCTCAGGGGTGATCGCTCGGCCGGAGAGTTCTATTCGGTGGCGTTGACCCACAACCATCAGCAGGCCGACACCGGCACCAAGATGATCCACCTCGGCAAGAACACGTCGAGCAAGATTATCTCGAAAGGCATTTCTGCGGGCAAAAGCTCCAACAGCTATCGCGGCCTTGTCCGCGTGGCGAAAAAAGCGACCGATGCGCGCAACTATACCCAGTGCGACTCGCTGTTGATCGGCAAGACCTGCGGGGCGCATACTTTCCCTTATATCGAATCGGCCAACCCGACCGCCAGGATAGAACACGAGGCGACCACCTCACGCATCGGCGAGGACCAGCTTTTCTATTGCCAGTCGAGAGGCCTGGACGAAGAGGAAGCCGTGGCGCTGATCGTCGACGGGTTCTGCAAGGAAGTGTTCAAGGAACTGCCGATGGAATTCGCCGTCGAGGCCAAGGCGCTGCTCGAGATATCGCTCGAAGGGGCGGTGGGATAAGGGCAGGTAAAAGGTTCGAGGTAAAAGGTTCAAGGTAAAAGGTTCAAGGTAAAAGGTTCAAGGTAAAAGGTTCGAGGTAAAAGGTTCGAGGTAAAAGGTTCGAGGTAAAAGGTTCGAGGTAAAAGGTTCGAGGTAAAAGGTTCGAGGTAAAAGGTTCGAGGTA
>JGI12210J13797_10417786_pt1 | contig 17442 bp, 15 predicted proteins | sample ElkSlonscriptome_3_FD_13797 | JGI IMG/M metagenome (IMG submission 13797)
GAAAAACGGAAGCGCAGCTATAAAAAAGCAAGATTCGGGCGGTGAATTTAGTGGCGTTGTAAATGACGAAGAAATCTATGGAGAGAGAAGTTATCACATGCAAATTTCCAAAGCTCATGAGACTTTTCATGAGACATTATTGATTAATCGTTATACAGGCTCATTTAAAATGACTTTTGGCGCGGAAGGAAAAGAGGGCGGCTTAATTCATTATGGCAAATGCAAGCAAGCCACAGACAAACTATTTTAAGTTTGCTTTGTTGAATTCAGCTCTTGAGCTAACAAGGCAAATCAACTCGGATCGTTTTTGGCACTGCCCGCCAAAAACGCCCGGTTCTGTGCGACGTTAGACGACAAGTGAGGGACTCCGTGGACATCAAAGAAGCGATTGCGGACGCGATCGAAGTGATTTCCAAGTATGTCTTACCGCTGTACGTGGAGCACCGCTCGCGCCAAATGCTCATCGGTAGCGGCTTTTTCGTCGAGACGAGAAACAAGCTCGCCCTTGTCACAGCAGCACACGTTCTCAATAGAATTTCAAACGCAAATCCGCTATTTGTCTATCGCCGCCCCAACGAACTAGTCCAGATCACCGGAAAAAGATTTCTTTCCGATCCTGAAGGAATCGATCTAGGCTTCATACTTACGTCCAACTTCCAGCTTCCCTGGGTTGACGTAAGTAAGTTTGCTTGTCGCATCGAATATCTTCACGCTCAGCGGACACCCCGGAGCGAGAGGCTCTACGTTATCGCCGGCTATCCCGAAACGAAGAACCGATTAAATCCCAAGAATCAAACTATCAAGGCCACTATCCACGCATATTACGCTCATTCAATACCAGACCATGAATACCAACAGTACGGTCTTGACCCTAATATCCATGTTGCTTTACCTCTCGACCGAAAGAGAGGATTCGATGCGAGCGGTCGCCTCGTCAACTTTCCCAAACCGCAAGGAATGAGCGGTTCGCCAATTTGGGAACTTTTTGATGAGTCCGAATATGCTCATCCGCCACGGATCTTTCCACTCGTTGCCGTGGGCACCACTTACAATAAAAAGATTCTCTATGGAACTGATGTTGGACACCTTTTATCGAAGTTGCTGGTCGCGGTTTGAAACGCACTAGGCTTTTCTGAAATGTCCTATATTTACCCTGTTCAGGTAGGTTCCGAGTCCATAAGGTTGTGCCGATGCTAAAGTTTTTACTCGGTGCAATATTCGGAGCTATAGCGCTGCTTGTTTATGGAGTATACGTGGGAGCAATGCATGCTCCAACGCCAAAAGACCGCTGGATTCCCGCTGTTCACGACGTTTTCAAAGGGAAAGCTACCATAATAGATTTTGAAGGCACGCCCACGCTTGACGAATGCCGAAGCCGCGGACTTGAGTTAGTCTCCGCTTACGACGTATTGTATACCGTTGGCTATGTCTGTGGGCGGGGTTGCTTCAGTCAAAGTGGAGTATTCCTTTGTGCCGAAGAGGTCCTATGGTATCAGCCAGGAACGAATGCGCAATAAATTACAAGGCAGTCGCAGAAACATAGAGTGAGCAAGAAGTTGGTATGGCTTATTCCGGGTGGTTGGCAATGAGTACGCCTAACGAATAAGGTTAGATCGCGCGAGCGAAGCGAGCCGCGATCTGAACCGTTCGTTGGACGAGCCCGGGTGGAGGGGAATCACGGGTAGGCCATAGAAAGCATCTTCCATGGAGCCGGGGGGTGTGTCGGTCGCGGGGACCTGCGACCGGCACACCCCCCGGTTTTTTGTCGCCGTTGCGGTGACGATATCCCGCCGGTGGGAGATTTCGCGCTGTTCGGCCCGAATTCGAGCCGAGCGCGCTCCTCGGCCTGCGGCAGCCGAAAACCGAGGGTTCGGGTTGGTCGGAGCGGCTACATCACCGCGGCCTCGGCGGCGAGGAGTGGCAGCGGCGGCGCTTCATCGCTGCGGGGTCGCGGCGGCATGCCGACGCCGGTGATGCGCATCGATGCGCCGCAGCAGCGGCAGCGCAGTTGCGGCCGGGGCTTCTCATCGGCAGGTGTGCGCTTGACCACCATCCCGAACAAATAGTGCAGCAGCGTGATCGAGCGCTTGCTGTTGGGATGCAGGAAGCCGAAGTTGCGCGCGCGGCGAAAGCCCTTGGGCAGGACATGCTGAAGCACCAGCGCGAGGAATTGCGCACCGGGCAAGGTGCGGTATTCCCAGCGGTTGCGCTTGGCGTGGCGATAGCGGAAGGTCACCTGCCCGTTCTCGCAGGCGAGAATGTCCTGCTCGCGGACGACCCCGCGGTAGAGATAGCGCCCGAGGTAGACCAGCGCCTTCTCGCCGCTGCCGACGTGCTTGCAGTCGACCACCCAGTCGGCCGGATAGCCGGCCGGCAAAGCGAGCCCGGCGCCGGTGACGGCGGCCAGCAGCTTGCCGCGGAAGACGTTCGCCAGCGCCTTGTGGCTGAACAGGTAGCGGCCCTTGCCGGCGCCGTGCTGGCTGCGCCGCTTGGTGCGCCAGCGTCGTCCTTTCGCATCGATGGCCGCCGCCGGCATGACCACATGGACATGCGGATGGTAGTCGAGCCGACGCGAGTGGGTGTGCAGCACCGCGATGGCGCCGGCCTCGCCTTTCAGTGCCGTGTCGTTGTGCGCGAACGTGCGCAGCGTCTCCCAAGCGCAGCGGGTCATCCGATCGTAGAGCGTGCGCTGATTGGCCCACGCCAGAGGCCGCAGGGACGCGGGCAACGTGAAGGTGACGAGAAAATACTGCGCCGGCACCAGACGGGCCTGCTGGCGCTCGATCCAGCGCTGGCTTTCATGGTTCTGGCAGTGGGGACAGCTTCGATGGCCGCACGAATGCGGGATCACTTCGACGTGACCGCACGCCTCGCAATGCACCTGCATCACGGGCGCCGCCGAGGTACGGCAGATCTTCAGCGCCGAGAGCGCCTTGCGCTGGCTCGGCAGCATCCCGTCGCCGTATGCGGCCAGGTAGTCCGCCTCGAAGGTGTCGATCAGGGAAGCCAAGCGGATCATCGGCTGACCCCGCAGTTGCCGGCGATGCCGCTCATCAGCGCATTGATCGCCTGCTCGGCGGTGCGCGAGGTGGTCTGCGTCAGATGGGTGTAGCGGGCCGTGGTGAGAATCGAGCTGTGACCGAGGAGCTCCTGCACCTCGCGCAGATCGACGCCGGCCTCGATCAGATGGGTTGCATCGCTGAGGCGCCTATGCCGAACTCGGCATAGTCGTCACTCCGACGTCGCGCCGTTGCGACCTGACGCGCCGCTTCGCGCCCGGCGCCCGAAGCCCGCACAAGTTGCCGCCCGCTTGGAAAGACGCCGTTGCGCCCTATGCCTGGGGTGTCGGCTTATGACCGGCGATACTGTCCGCCTGCTCCAAGTGCCGAGCCCATAGCTGTTCGACGCTCTGCCAGCCCGCGAAGCCGCGGGCAAGATCGTGGATGGCTGCGAGTTCGATCAGGGCATATCTTGGTAACCGGCGTCTCAGAGGCGAGCCGGTGGTGTGCCGTCGTCATGCGCCTTGCCGCAGCGCCGCGAAATCCCGTCTTATCGCTCCGCCCGGTGCCCGCTTGCACCGCCGGCGAATCCTGGCAGCCCTGTGGAAGGCTCTTGACCGATCTTACAACCCCGACCAGACTCGCACCTTCGTCGTCTCTAAATCCGCAAGGCGCAGCTTCTGCCTGACCAGGCTTTCGAAGACCTGGACAACGAAAATGGGCTCTTAGAGAGAGAACCACCACGACCGAGTGGACAAGCAGAGTTGCTCGTCGGCCATACTACCGGCACAAGGCAGGACAGGTTGTGATCGAACGTGGGAGGCATCAAGCATGATGACGTTGTGTTCAGCGAAAATGTGCCTTGGATCGGAGTTTACACCAGCACGAGGGGCGAGATGATCCCGCTACGCTACCGCGCTGAGTCCCTATTATCAGTCACCAATGGAATAAACGACGTCGAATTGTATGACGAACTAGAGCAATAGCAACACTGTGAAAAAAGACGCCGGAGAGAGTACAACAGACGGGAAATCACTCAAGGAAGGACCCGTTATCCTGCAAATGGAAGATTTTTTCATCGAGGAGCCGCGAGAAAAGAAAGATCTTACGCTGGCCGAACTCAATCATCTATTTAAGATCTTCCTGAAAAGCAAGGGCATAAAACGGAAGAAGATCTCTATCATAGATCAGTTTTCGTTGCTCTTTAACAACCCCGCATTCTCTGAATGGCACAATTTGCAAAAGGCCGAGCAGAACAAATCGCTTTCTGAGCAAGTGGTCTTCCCACAAGCCTACGACGAACTTATCACCGATCTTGGCGCAGCGGCGGGTGACAGCCAAACGATAAAAGGCGTTGTCAAGGATGCCCTACAGAACGCGATTGACAGCTTTTCTCATGCCGCATTTTTGCAGCGAAAGTTTGAGACCAGATTTCCCGGCGTAAAAATCATCTTGTTTGTTGACCAAGTCGACGAAAAAATGATACTTGTCGTGGTGGACAACGGATTCGGGGCAAAAATATCAAAACCCAAAAAATCGCACATGGGCGAGGAGTACGGCGATGATGTCGCCTCCAGGCTCGTCGATTGGCTAGTAAGACGCTTCGTCGAAAAGGATGTAAGCGATATCAGACGGGATATCGCCTATACCGGCGGCCAAGGAATGGCGATGAAGAAGCTCCGAATCGAGCTGCAACTGGACGTGCATGTCCATTTCTTTGCGTCGGGTGCAGTATTCGAGTTGCGGTTGGCCGCGGGGCCACAAGATTTGCCCTCTTGACCCAGCACCGGCGACTGACCTCCCGACCCTGACCCCCTTGACAGATTGGTTCGGCCGGCATCGCTGAAGGCCGGAATGGTCACCGGCAACATCATGCGGGACAGACTGGTGGATTTCGGCGTTTGCTCAGATTGTTATCGTTGAAATCGGCATCGGCGTCCGACTCCCCTCGATAACGACGATGCCGCTTTCGGTCACATGATAGTGCTTCTTATCTTCTTCGTGGTCGTAGCCGATTGCCGAGCCCGCTGGAATACGGACGTTCTTTTGTACAATACAGCGGCGTAGCTTCGCGTTGCGTCCAATATCGCAGTTGTCGAAAATGACGCACCCCTCGATCTCGCAGCCGGAATGAACGAAGACGTGCCGGCCGAGAACGGAGTCCTTGACCAGGCCTCCAGAGATAATGCAGCCTCCGGAGATAACCGAGTCAATCGCTTGTCCCCGACGATCCTCCTCGTCAAACGCAAACTTGGCCGGCGGATCAGGATAGCTCGCGGTGCGCAGTGGCCATTCGCGGTTGAACAAATTAAGCTCGGGTGAGATGGCGCGGATATCCATATTGGCGTCATAAAAGGCCTCGAGGGTGCCGACATCACGCCAGTAAGGCACCTTGCCAGGTTTCTCGCCGGGGATCTGGTTTGTGTTGAAATTGTAGGCAAACATGTTTGCCTGACCGATGGCTTTGGGCAAGATGTCTTTCCCGAAATCATGGGAACTCGCGGAATCCTCCTGGTCCTCCTCGATCATCTTCAAGAGCGTCTCGGTGCTGAAGACATAGTTGCCCATGGAGGCGTAGACACGGCTCGAATCGCCAGGCATGGTGGGGGCATCGGCCCTCTTCTCGTGAAACCCTAGGATACTCCCGCTGTCCGCCGCCTCGATGACGCCAAAGTCTTTGGCGAACTTTTTATCTGTCGGCAGGGCCGCAATGGTGACATCGGCCTGCTTGTGCTGGTGATACTCGATCATCTCTCGGATGTTCATCCGGTAGATGTGATCCGCACCGAACACAACCACGAGATCTGGGGCGGATTGTTCGATGAGGTTGAGGTTCTGATGGATGGCATCGGCGGTCCCCCGGTACCACTCCTTGCCCTTGGCTCGCATTTGGGCCGGCACCGGAATCAAGAACTCGTTTTTCAAGATACCACCCAACTGCCAACCATCGCTCAGGTGCTGCAGGAGGGACTGGCTGCGAAACTGGATCAGCACGTAAATGGAGTGAATCCCGGAATTGACCAGATTGCTGAGCACGAAGTCGACAATTCTGTACTTTCCACCAAAAGGGACTGCCGGCTTGGCACGTTCATGGGTCAATGGATAGAGGCGCGTTCCTTCGCCTCCGGCGAGGACAAAGGCGAGAACCTTGAGCTGCATAACGCCTCCTAATGCTGTCGGATGTTTTTGATGCCGCGATCGTTGGTCTCGGCCTTGAGGAATCGAAATCCGCCACTCATCGTTGAGGGGCTAACGGGTAGGGAATCCAACCGTTCCTATGCGCCTGGCGGCGCGCATCTTGGGAGCCTAGCGAGGGATCGGTGATCGGTCAAGGCATCATCTGGCCGCCGAGTGGATGCATGCACGCCTACAGCCTCGGCAAGAGCTTTTTGGACGACAAGACCGGCGACCAGACCCACCATGCCCCGCCTGATCCTACACGTCGATCTCGATGCCTTCTACGCCGCCGTCGAACAGCGGGATCGGCCGGATTGGCGCGGGCTGCCGGTGGTGGTCGGCGCGGCCCCCGGCAGGCGTGGGGTGGTGGCGACCTGCTCCTACGAGGCACGCCGCTATGGTGTGCACTCGGCAATGCCGATCTCGCAGGCGGCGCGGCGGCTGCCGCCGCAGACGGTCTATTTGCGCCCGGACATGGAGCGCTATGCGCGCGTGTCACGGCAGATCATGCGGGTGCTCGCGGACCTGTCTCCGGTCATCGAGCAGGTGTCGATCGACGAGGCCTATTTGGACGTGTCCGGGTTGGAGCGCTTGATGGGGTCGCCGACCCACATCGGCCAATCTGCGAAGACGCTGATCCAAGACGCCGTTGGGCTCACCGCGTCGGTCGGCATCGGGCCGAACCGGCTGGTCGCCAAGCTCGCCTCCGACAGCCACAAACCCGACGGCCTGACGATCGTTCCAGCGGAGGTGGTCGGCGCCTTCCTCGATCCGCTGCCGCTGACGGTGCTGCGCGGGGTCGGTGCCAAGACCGCACCGCGGTTGCACGCACTGGGCTTGCAGACCGTCGCCGAGGTGCGCCGGCTGCCGCTGGAGACCTTGCGCCGCTGCCTCGGCGCGCGTGCCGGCACGCTGGTGCATCAGCAGGCGCATGGGCTGGCCGATGATCGGGTCTATCCCGACACCGCGCGCAAGTCGATCTCCAAAGAGACCACCTTCGGCGCGGATGTCACCGACCAGGATGTGCTGCGCGAGACGCTGCGCTGGGCGGCCCAGGAGGTCGGCTATCTGGCCCGCCATGCGCAGCATGCAGGACTGGTGGTGACGCTGAAGGTCCGCTTTCGCGGTTTCGAGACTCACACCCGCTCGCGCACGCTGGCGGTGCCGAGCGCCGACGACCGGGTCCTGTTCAAGACCGCCTTGGAACTGCTCGAGAGCGGGTGCCGTTCCAAGGGCTGGTCCGGCCGGCCGGTACGGTTGATCGGCCTGGGCCTGAGCGGATGGGCCGGCGATGCTGCCAGCCAGCAACCGGACCTATTCGCGCAGCAACCCCTGCCCGCTCCGCGCCCGCGGGACGATCGGCTCAACGCAACCCTGGATGCGATTCGAGATCGGTTTGGCAAAGGTTCGGTACAACGCGGACTGCCTCGTTACCGATAGCGGAGACTTGGACGTACCGCCAATCTGAGCAACGCTTAGCGAGACGAGTTGGTCGAGCTGCTGGTCGGGAGCGGTAAAAATCCGCGGTGTGACGATCGGGCCGAATTGTGGGGGATGCGGTCGATCCGGTCGTGCGCGATCACGGCCTGTCGCGATGAGCGGAGAGAACAGATTCGCCGTATATCAGCGGGCGACACAGTGGCGCGACGATGACGATTCCGCTACTTTAGCTCGCCGGCAATGGGATCGGATTCCCGTAGCCCCGCGCTCGGCTCGGACTCGCACCCCATCAATCTTGGATCGCTCATGACAGAAACCTCCCCGATTAGCAGCCAGCAGCGACGCTGGCTCAAGCAGCAGGCCCATCATCTGAAACCGGTCGTGCTGCTCGGCCACGCCGGACTCAGCGACGCGGTGTTGGCGGAGATCGAGCTGGCGCTGGACCATCACGAGTTGATCAAGGTACGTGTCAACGGCGGCGATCGTGATGAGCGCGATGCAGAGGTGTCGGCCATCGCCGCGCGTACCAACGCGCAGCTGGTGCAGCGTATCGGCAATGTCGCCATCTATTTTCGCGCCAACCCCAAGCACAAGGACCCAATACGCTTGCCGAATTGATGCCCGCGATGGCGGCACCAGCGCTTGCGAACCGACCAACCTCAATCGGAGTTGTACCCGTGCGGATCAAAGTGTGGGACTTGCCAACCCGTGTTTTTCATTGGCTGTTGTTCGTCACCGTCACCGCGTCCCTATTGACCGGTCTGGAGGGTGGAAACTGGATGGATTGGCACGGGCGATTGGGTCTGTTTGCCCTAGGCCTCTTGGTGTTTCGGCTGATCTGGGGCGTGCTCGGCTCGACCTATGCGCGGTTTGCCGACTTTGCGCCGACGCCGAATCGGATCTCGGCCTACCTGCGGGGTCGTTGGCACGGCATGGGGCACAACCCCCTCGGCGCCTTGTCGGTCTTCGCGTTGCTGGCGCTGATGCTTTGGCAAGCAGGTAGCGGCCTGTTCAGCAATGATGACATCGCTTTCGACGGACCGCTGTACGACCTGGTCAGCAAGTCCACCAGCGATTGGTTGAGTAGCTTGCACCGTCAGGGGCTATGGCTGATCGTCGGGTTGATCGTCCTGCACATTTTGGCAGCGCTGTTCTACACCTTTGTGCGCGGCAACAACTTGATTCGGCCGATGATCACCGGTTACAAAGAGCCCGCGGGCCCGAATTCACGGCCGGCGCGTGGCGGCCCCCTATGGGCACTATTGTTGGCATTGGCGATAGCTGGTGGCGCGGTTTGGGTTGCGAATGGTGGACTGCTGCCCCCGCCGCCGCCGCCACCACCGGTTCCCGCCTGGTGAGTAGGACCTGTATGCGCGTCAGACGCGTAGTCAGAACGTTCAGCCTTGATGTCGTCAGGCCGCGATGGCCCGACGACGCAATCGACGATGTCGCGTGGCGGGATTCGGAACCAAGGCTCCGCGTTGCGAGCGAGCGCGACAGAATTGGATCGCTCCATGATCCTGCGGGTCCCTAGTCCTCCTTGCGGAACTTGTCGTGGCAGCCCTTGCAGGACTCACCCAATTCGCCGAAGGCTTGCTTCACCTCGGCCGGATCACCCATGGCGGCCACCTCGGCCATGTTATTGGCCGCTTCGATAAAGGCAGTCGCGACACGGCCAACTTCTTCCGGCTCGGTAAATAGGGCTGGCTCCACCCGCGTCTTGACGTCGCCGATGTCCTTGTCTGTACCAGGCCCGTAGAGCGCGCCCATGCCGGAGTTGGCAATGCCGGCAATGGCGTTGGCGGCTGCCGAGACCTGGGTCTGGCTGAAGTCGCCCTCCAGGTTGGCCTTGATCTTGCCCATGTTCCAGGACATGAAGGTATAGCCGGCCTGGCGGGTCTCGATCTGCTCTTCCGGCTTCAGGTCGGCGGCGACGGCGGCGCCAGCCAAACCGAGGGCGAGACAAGGGGCGACTGTCGTTCGAAGAATTCGATGCATGCTGACAACTCCAAGTTTGACTGTATTCGGGATCAACGTAAGTTCGGACGGCGGCAATGGTAAACAACCCCATGGTCCTTTGCACCGATTTCTCCGAATCCAGTCAGAACCCTGACGCCATTGCTTGATGAGACCGTCAATCGAGCACGAGCTTGCGCCCGAACGGATGCGGCATCGCCGCATGTGCCACGGGCACGCACCAGAGTACGGGGAAGGCGGGACGATAATTGGCGGGGCCGTCTAGGTCCGTCAGAAACACGCCGATGTCCGGCGCGTGTCGCTCGGCCTCCTGCAATAACGGCGTGAAGTCGGTACCACCACCGCCGTTAAACCGAATGTCCCGCAGGTTGGAGCGACCGGGCTCGAACAGTTCTACCGCGGTGACCCGTTCGTCGCCGATGATGACCACGGCACCGGCTTCGAGCCGGCGCGTGATGGCCTCGATCTCACCGGCAAAGCGCCCGAGCAGCGGCGCCTCGATCGACCCCGACACGTCGACCATCACCGCCAGCCGCGCCACCGCCTTGGCGGTGGAGAAACCCGGCTCCCAGGGCATGCGCCGACCGCCGATGCGGCCCTGATTGGCGACATAGGAGCGCGACGGACGCGACCAGGACAGGTCCGGTTGGTGGGACAGGCCACGCGCAAGTTGCGTGCGCAGCAACAGCTCCCAGGGTGTGCGCACCTTGGGCAGGTCCGCCAACAGCTCGCGCAGCATCGAATGCACACCGTCGCCGGCGTGGGCACGGACGATGCGCTCGCGCCACTCGCGCGACTGCTCGGCCTCGGCTTCGGGGTGTTCGGCATCGGCGGCAGGTAGCAAGTCCGCGATCATGCGATCGGCCAGGTACCTGGCCCGCGCCGCGCATTGGCCATCCGCCGCCGGCCGTTCCCGATCGGCGGCTTGCGCAGTGCCGTCCTCCGCCTCAGGACCGCCATTGTCGCCGCTGCTGCTGTTGCGTTCGTTGCCCTTGCCGCGGCGCTGGCCTCGGAATGATGCACGTGACCATTTGCGATCGTCGACGGCGCGATAGAGGCGCTCGAGATCCCACTCCAGCAGCGACTTTTCGACGCCCTGGTGGAGATTCAGCGAAGCGCTCAGCAGGTCCTCCAGCAGCACAGAGCCCGCCGGAAGCTCCAGCCAACTGAGATGACTCAGTGTGCTATTGACGATGGCGTCGGCGCAGAGGTTATAGAGCTGCGGGTCGACGTCCCCGACCAATCGGGCCAGCGCATCGCGGCGCTGCGGATGCCGCAAAGCGACATGCAACACCTGATGCGCCACCAGACCGACCTGCACCGGCAGCGGCAGCCCCTCGAAGCCTGGACCATAGAAGATGCTCGTACCGTCGTTGGCGGCGATGGCGGGCGCCTCACTGCCGTTAACGTCGTGATGGCGGACCCAGAGCGCCAGACCACCGGTGGAGGGCGCGAATTCCACCATTCTTTGGATTGCGCGGGTGCCGCGGTGGTTTTGCAGACTACGCGACGGCGCGGCTCCCGTATCGGTCTCGGTTTCGGTTTCCATCATGCGGGTTGGTCATTGCTGGGAGCGATTTGCAATCGCGATGGCGGCTGAGCGAGTCAAGACGCCGCTTGCGCGTCGCGCTCGCGTTCCTCGGCATAACGGCGATAGCTGGCGCTATCGAGTACCGCGGCCTCGAGTCCCCGTTCCAAGGCCTTTTGAAACAGCAGTTCCATCGTCAGGGTCTGTGCCTCGCGAATCGGCAATCGCTCGGGGCCAGCAATGTCCGGTAATTGGTCCACAATCTCCAGTGCCCGCGCCATGCGCCGCTCGTCGGTGGCAGCGGCAAGCAGTCCGTAGATCATGCCGTACAGGCCATCGAGGGTGGTTGGCAGCAAGGCCGTGGTCCCCTCGCCGGCCTCGGCGTCGAGCAGTTGCAGCACATTGGTACCGGCCTGGATCTCTCGCAGCACGCCGAAAAATTCGGCGGCGTTGGCGGCGCCGATGCGCCCCTGCACGAACACCCGCTTGCCGGCGTCGGAGAGATCGGATTTCAGCACGTTGGAGATATCCTCCCAGCCGCGGGGGCTGGCGCCAACGAGATGGTCGTTGGCCAGCTGGCTATGGGTGTCGTCGAGCTTGTCCGGACGCACCTTCAGATAGGCCATGATCTCGGGGGCGAGCTCGTGCTCGAGCGCATAGTCCAGGAAGGCGTCGATGACCGACTGGACGTTGAAATGGAACATGCGATCCGCCAGTGCCGTGCCCATGTCGTGGCTCACGGCACCGTGATACGCGGCGTTGCCGGCGGCCACCACCAGCCAGCCATCCGGGAGCTGATAGTTGCCGACCCGCCGATCCAGGATGAGTGAGTAGGCCGAGATCTGCAAACGCTGGTCGGCGGCAGTGATTTCGTCGAGGAACAGAATGCCCTGGGGTTGCTCCTCGCCTGGCAGGAATTCGGGCGGAAACCACACCGTCTTTTGCTGCGCGTCGTCGGCGTAGATGGCGCCGCGGATGTCCACCGGTTCGATGGTGGTCAGGCGTAGGTCGACCAGCGGTGCATCGAAGTGCTCCGCCACCTGCCGTACGATCGAAGATTTGCCGACGCCACGTGTGCCCCACAACATGGAGGCGCGCCGGCGCAGCGTCGCGTCGGCGTACTGCTCGATCAGGGCCCGCTTGACGGCCGCGATCGACACCGGCGGGATGTTCATCGGGTTGCCTTCCACGGGGCGCTCCTTATCGGCCGGGGTTCGATTGACTGGGTTTCGTCAGCGGCAGGTTGGAGCCGGGTGAGCTCAAGACTCCACCTCAAGCGCGCTACCACGCGAACCGGGCGCTTTGGCCGATCCGCCCTTGGCTGTCTTGGTCTCCTCGCCCATCGGCACGATCCAGGCGCGATTGCGCAAGGGTCGCGGAAACGGAGGGATCTCCAGGCGCGGCATCTCCCGCATCAGGAAGAAGCCGACCAGCATGATGGGCGGCGCGTGGAAGATCAGCATGCGCAGAATCGAATTACTGTCCATGTCCAGAAAGCGGATGGCAGGGGTCGCGGCCAACAGGGCGACGCCAATCAGCATCGGAATCGCGCGCTGGAAGGTCACCCGCCAGCGAGCGCGCAGGTGGTCTCGATGGAAGCACTCGGGGGACTTCTCCAGCGTCCGCACCAAATGGGTGACCGTCCGCCCCAGACTGTATTCGATCTCCGGCGTACGCTTGGGCTCCTTGCGCGCAACGTTGATGGTGCCGCGCCAATAGCTGACGATGTGTACAAGCGGGCGCCAACGCCAACCGATCACCGCCAGCATATCCTCGGGCAGCCGCAGCTCTTCGCCTGGGTCGGCGGTGAGTTTGATCTCAACCGGCATGCCGCGTTTGCGATCGGCCTGCGCGGCAAGATTGATGCCCTTGACCCAGGCCCGTGCCTCGACGATGACGGGTGCCGTCGCGACATGCGGATCAGCGTCGTCCACCGCCGGCATGACGTCGAGATGGTAACTGCGCGCCAATGCAATACCGGTGCAGAGCTGGATCTGCCGGCGTACCGGCACGGCCTCGACATGATTCAACAAGGCGTTGAGATCGCCGCCTTTGGCGGTCAGGGTCGATGCCAACGGCTGGGCGCCTGTCGCGGCCCAGCCACCATCGATGGTCACGCTGCGAACCAGCCGAAATTCGTCCGCCGCCACCGCTTCAAGCACCAGCGTTTCGCGCAGAGCCGGCTCGCCTTCGCCCTCCGCCGCGTGCACCAACGGCTTAAAGGCCAATTTGCGCCCGGCGCGGTCGCTGGCACCCAGGTCAGCATGCAGGCCGCGCCGCGTGAAGGGGGCGATCAGCGATAAGATCTCGTGGTGTGTCAGCGGGGTTGCCTGCTGCTTGTCACCGTGATACACCCCCGACGGCAGCGGTGCTGGTGGGTCGTGTTTGACGCGAACCTGAGACATGTCTAAGACACCTGTGTTGCGGGGCGAGAATCGCGCGTTGATCGCTTACCTCATATGTCCCGCCATTGATTCCGACCGGCGCTGTCCAGATTTTGGAAGGCACAAAACAGACAGGACCTCTCCAAGCCCCAGATGTCAGAATCAATCGCAGTCATCGGAAGCGGAATTTCCGGTCTCGCCAGCGCCTGGCTGCTGTCGAACCATTATGACGTGACCCTAATCGAGCGTGGCGACTACGTTGGCGGCCATACCCATACCATCGAGGTCGACGACGGTGAACACAAGATTCCAGTCGATACCGGATTCATTGTCTATAACGAGCCCAACTACCCGTTGCTGACCAGGCTGTTCGAGCACCTTGACGTCGCCACCCGCGATGGCGACATGTCCTTCTCCGCCTCCATCGGCCCCGGCCGCATCGAATATGCCGGGGACAGCCTAAGCACCATTTTTGCACAGCGCCGCAACCTGGTAAGCCCGACGTTCTTGCGGATGCTCGCGGACATGCTGCGTTTCAACCGTCGCTGCAAGCGGCTGTTGAGCGGTGGCGGGTTCGACGGTCTCAGTCTTGGCGAATTCCTAGACCGCGAGCGCCTTGGGCGACCCTTCCGCGATCACTACCTGCTGCCGATGGCCGCCGCCATCTGGTCATGCCCGACGCGGACCATGATGGCATTTCCGGCCGAGAGCCTGGCCCACTTTTTCAATAACCACGGTTTGCTGAACATTGTCGACCGGCCGCTGTGGCGGACCGTGGCGGGCGGCAGCCGGAGCTATGTGGAACGCTTGCTCGACGATATCGGGCGCGAGCGCGTACTGATGGATGGTGCGGCCGGGGTGTTGCGTCGTAACGGCGGCGTCGAGGTCAGGCTGCAATCTGGGGCATCGCGCCTCTTCGACAAAGTCGTGATGGCCTGCCATGCAGACCAGGCACTCGCGTTGCTCGAGCAGCCCAGCGACGCCGAGGCGCGCCTGCTCGGCCCCTTTCGTTATCAGCCGAATCGCACCTTCCTGCACACGGACACCGCGCTGATGCCGAAGCGTCGCCGGGTCTGGGCCGCGTGGAACTACCTTGCCGCGGAACGCTCCGACAGCGGCGGCGAGCGCGCCGTCTCGGTGACCTATTGGATGAACCGCTTACAGGGCCTGGCCTCCAAGCGGGACTATCTAGTCTCTTTGAACCCGTTACGCAAACCGGAACCGGAGCGCATCATCGCCGATATGACTTACGAACACCCTGTTTTTGACGGCGCCGCAATGGCGGCCCAGCGGGATCTGCATCTGCTACAGGGCTGCGGCGGTGTTTGGTATTGCGGCAGCTACTTCGGCTACGGCTTTCACGAGGACGCTTTGCGTGCAGCAACCCAGGTCGCCACGCTGCTCGGCGTCGACACCGGCGGGCTCACCGGCAACGCCGCCACCGCGAACCCAGCGCGACTGACGACCAACCCGGCGCTGGACGCCGCCGCCTGATGTGTGCCGATTCTTCGCATCAACGCCTGACAGGACAGCCCGTGTCCAACGCCAATCCCAGTGCCAACGCAAGCCTGCATCGCATCTACTTCACCCGCGTCATGCACAAGCGGCTATTCCCGGTTCAATACCGCTTCGAGTACCGCGTGTTCAGCTTGCTGCTCGACATCGATGACCTCAAGCGACTACCGCGCTTGCTCTCCGGTGCGCGCTTCAACCTATTCCGCTTCGAGCCCAAGGATCACGGCCCGCGTGACGGTTCCCCGCTGCGACCCTGGGCAGAGCGCATGCTCGGCGCGCGCGGCATCGAGCTCGACGGCGGGCGCATTCGGCTGCTGTGTTTCCCGCGGGTACTCGGATTCGGCTTCAATCCGCTCAGCCTCTGGTACTGCGAGCATCGCGACGGCAGCCTGCGGGCGGTGATCGCCGAGGTCAACAACACCTTCGGCGAGCACCACTTTTATCTGCTGTCTAATGCCGGCGCCCCGCTGGCCTGGCCAATGCGCGGCACCGCGACCAAGTGCTTCCACGTCTCGCCTTTGATGGATATGCAGGGCGACTACAACTTCAGGCTGTCACGACCCGATGATCACCTCGCGGTACTGATCCGCCAATACGACGAGCACGGGCAGCTGAAGTTAGTGGCCACGCAGACCGGCCAAGGGGAGCCAATCACCGATCGCGCACTGTGGCGAGCCTTCCTGCGCACACCGTTGATGACGCTGAAGGTCATGACCGCAATCCATTGGCAAGCGCTGAAGATCTGGCTCAGCGGCGCACGCTACTTCCCGAAACCCGATCCACCCCACCAAGAGGTCACCTGATGGCAAGCGACAAGACCGCAGAGGCAGCGCTTCCGCTCACCCGACTGCCCGGGCTGCGACCGCTGAGCAAAGTGCTGCACAGTCTGCACAGCGGACACCTCCGCATCCGGCTCGGCGAGCACGTTCACGAGATGCACGGCACCGAGGCCGGCCCCAGCGGTGAGTTACGGTTGGTGCGGCCGCTAAAGTTCGCTCGCCGTATCGCCACCCGCGGCCACGTCGGTCTCGGCGAGGCCTATATGGCCGGCGACTGGGAGAGCCCAGATCCCACCGCCCTACTCCACACCCTCGCCGTCAACCAACAGGCATTCGCCACGGCCTGGGAAGGCAGCCGGTTTCATCGCATGCTATCCCCGTTGAAGCACCGCCGGCGTTCCAACACCAAGACCGGTAGCCGACGCAACATCGCCCATCACTACGACCTGGGCAACGCCTTCTACCGACTCTGGCTCGATCCAAGCATGACCTACTCGGCCGGCGTGTTCGAGCGCGACGGCGACACACTGGATCAGAGCCAACACAACAAGTACGCCCGACTCCTGGCCATGCTCGATGCCAAACCCGGTCAGAACGTGCTCGAAATCGGTTGCGGCTGGGGCAGCTTCGCACGCGAGGCCGCCACCGCGGGCCTCGACGTCACCGGGCTGACGTTGTCGACCGAACAGCTCGCGTGGGCCCGCGAGGCCATTGCCGGTACCCCGCTCGAGCCGCACGTGGACCTGCGACTGCAGGACTATCGCGACGTCGACGGGCAGTATGACCACATCGTCTCCATCGAGATGTTCGAGGCCGTGGGCGAGGCCTACTGGCCGACCTACATGGACACCCTTCGAGAACGCCTACGCCCAGGCGGCCGGGTCGCATTGCAAATCATTACCATCGACCCGTCGATGTTCGACGACTACAAGGCCAGCCCGGACTTTATTCAGCACTACATCTTCCCCGGCGGCATGCTGCCCACGGTCGAGCGCTTCGATCAGGCCGTCGCCAACGCCGGCCTGAAGGTGGTCGAACGCAGTTTCCACGCCAGCGACTACGCCCGCACCCTGGCCCTGTGGCGCGACCGCTTCGAGCAACGCCTCGACGAGGTCCGCGCGCTCGGCTACGACGAGCGTTTTATCCGTATGTGGCGCTATTACCTGTCGTATTGCGAGGCGGGATTCATCGACGAACGCATCGACGTGATGCAGGTCGCCCTCGCACATACCGACACCGGCACAACGATCGCAATGTCACGGAGTCCGTCGTGAACAGAAAACAGAGAATCGAGCAAAGGCTCGACAGCGAACTCAACCCGATGCATCTCGAGGTCACGGACGAAAGCCACATGCACAATGTGCCCCCGGGCGCCGAGTCCCACTTCAAGGTGTTGGTGGTCAGCGACGCCTTCGACAGCGAGCGGCTGGTCGGGCGCCACCGGCGCATCAATGCCCTGCTAAACGACGAGCTGTCCGGTGGTATGCACGCCCTCGCCATCCATGCCTGGACACCGCAAGAGTGGTTCGAGAAAGGTGGTGGCGGAGCCCCGGAGTCGCCACAGTGCCAGGGCGGGACCAAGAAGTCGGTAGAAACGTAGGGGCGAACTCATTCCCCACTTGTCTGCCATTGCGTTGCCTCTG